>Ga0105047_10007721_pt1 | contig 18067 bp, 18 predicted proteins | sample MAT04_FD_78384 | JGI IMG/M metagenome (GOLD analysis project Ga0105047, IMG submission 78384) | Freshwater microbial communities from Lake Fryxell liftoff mats and glacier meltwater in Antarctica - MAT-04 (megahit assembly) | ecosystem: Environmental > Aquatic > Freshwater > Ice > Liftoff...
GGTGCCGATCCAGAAACTGGCTTGGGTCATGAGATATCCTGTGCCTGTGCAAGGCGTTCGATCTGATCACAAAACACGGTGATCAACATGGCGGCAGAGGCGGCACCGGGGTCGGGGTGGCCAAGGCTGCGCGCGCCCAACAGGGCTGCGCGGCCGATGGTGGCGATCATGTCAGTGGTGGCCAGGGCCCCCGATTGTGCGGCCTGACGGGCCTTGGCTACGTCCGTCCGCAGCGATCCTGAACCGATGGCGGCGGCGGCGGGTGCCCAGGCATCCAGCATGGTCTTTTGCCCCGGTTTCGCTTTGCCCCGCTGCGCAATCCCGTCCGCCATGGCCACGATGATCTGCGGGGTTTCCGTCAGCTCCATCTCGCGCCGCTGCTTCGTCACCTTGCCGGCCCGCAGAAAGGCTGTGGCATATAACGGGCCGGATGACGCTCCGACGGCGTCCAGAAAGGCTTTGGCTGCGGCGTTGAACTGGTCTTGCAGTGTGACATCGCCAAGGGCGGCCACCGCAGCCTGCGCCGCCACCATGCCCTGCGCCATGGCGATGCCGTGGTCGGCGTCCCCGATCAGCCCGTCCATCTGGCACAGGGCGTCGCGTTCGCTTGTCATCAGGGTGGCAAAGCTGTGGAACAAGGCGGCAAGGTGATGGGTCTGATAGGTCATCTGTCAGCCCTGCCGAAACATCGCGCAATCGCAAGGATGGTCGATCAGAGGCTGCAGGCTATCATCCAGATGCATCAGCGTGATCGAGGCTCCCGTCATCTCCAGCGCCGTGCAATAGGGGCCGACAAGGGTCAGGTGGGTGTGCAAACCCTCAGATTGCAGCCGTTCCGCGATGCGGGCGTTCATGATGTACAACTCCATCAAGGGCGTTGATCCCAGTGAGTTGACCAGAACCGCCACACGGTCGCCCGGCGCTGCCTGCATTTCGGCCAGTAACCTGTCCATGATCTCGTCCACCACCTCATTGGCTGGGAGGAGTGCTGCGCGGCGAATGCCAGGCTCGCCGTGGATGCCCATCCCGATCTCCATCTCTCCCACAGGCAGGTCGAAATTCGGGCGGCGGGTTTGCGGCAAGGAACAGGCCGACAGGGCCACACCCATCGTATAGGTGCGCGCATTGGCATGGCGGGCAAGGCGTTCCACCTCGTCCAGTGGCAGGCCAAGATCAGCGGCTGCCCCAGCGGCCTTGAAGATGAACACGTTGCCCGCCACCCCGCGCCGCTTATCCCGGTTGGACGATGAGGCGACATCATCGGTGGTCAACACCGTGCGCGCCTCGATCCCTTCGATTTCCAGCATTTCGGTCGCCATGTCGAAATTCATGACATCGCCCGCGTAATTGCCGAACATGAACAGCACACCGGCTCCGCCATGCGCGGCCATGGCGGCGTCGATGATCGGCTGTGGCGGGGGTGAGGCAAAGACATTGCCGATGGCCGCCGCATCGGCAAGGCCACGACCGACAAAGCCCACGAACGACGGTTCATGCCCCGAGCCGCCGCCGATGACCAACGCCACCTTGCCCTGTCGCGGGCCATGGCGGGCAACGATGGCGCGGGGTGAGGGACGCAGCAGATGGGCTGCGTGGGCCGCCATTATCCCGTGCAGCATTTCATCGACCGCATCATCGCCATTGTTGATCAGCTTTTGGGTCTGGGTCATCGCGGCCACCTTTCAGATAATCAGATCAGCCACACCACTTTCAATGTGCGGGGCCCAAAAAGCAACGGATTCAGCGATATGCGCGATGACTTGCCGGTCGTTCGGGTCACGTTCCTTGAAGCTCAGTTCCAGACAAATTTCGTTGTCCAGGCCACCACCCTTAGCAAAGGCCGCCAGCAAAAGGTCGGGATGGATACGACCCTTGGCATTGAATTCGGCCGTAAAGGGCCGGTGGCCGCCCTTGTCCATCAGCGATTGCTTGATGTGGATGATCGGCGACAGGCGCGGCACCGCGCGGGCCCAGGCATAGGGGTCATAGTCGTCGGGGTTGGGGCTGGTGACATCGCCGTGGTCGATGTCGGCCATCATCCACAGGGGGATCGCCATCTGCCTGGCTGTGATGCGGTCTTGCAGGGCCAGCGCGCTGGCGATGGTGTCACCAAACTCGCGCCCCACCGACATCGGCTCCCAGAACAGGTGTTTCAGGCCAGCGGCGCGGGCATGTTCGGCAAGGTTGGCCCAATGATCCAGAGCCACGTCGATCAGCGCGTCACGCCGGGCAGGGTCGTCGAAATCGGCATAGGTGAAGATGGCAAACTGCGTGCCAACCGAAGTGCCGCCCAGATCGGCGGTGATGTCGGCAAAGGTCTTGAACCAGTTCAGGTAATAACGGCGCACCTCGGCGTCGGGATGGCCAAAATGGTTGAGCCTGCCGTAAGGCCCAGTCATGCCCGAGGTAACACGCACACCCGTCCGCGCCAGTGCCGCGTTCATCTGGCGGGTCAGGCGGTGGAGGGTGGCGGCAGGCCAACTGGGGTTGATGAATTCGTGCGTCAGTTGCAGATCGCGGATGCGCAGATCGCGGGCCGTCACCTCGACCAGTTCGGTCACATCGGCAATGCGGTTCACCAAGGGGTTGGTATTCAGTGAGAGGGTGAAGGCCATGGCTCCTCCTGCGACAGGTCAAAGGCGGGAAGGATGAAATCGGGCATCCCGTCGGTGGCACAAATTTCTGTCAGCGCGTCATCGGACAGACCGGCATGCAGACCGGTTCGCACAAGGGCGGTCTTGTGGCCCGCAGCATGGCCGCCTGCTATGTCATGCGCGGGACTGTCGCCAATACACAGGATGCGGTCGGCGGCGATGCCGGGCAGGCGGCGGGCCGCCTCGGCATAGATCAGCGGGTGAGGTTTGCCAATCCACTCGACCGGGCCGCCAAGGGTTGCATAGGTCTGGGCAATCGCGCCTGCACCCGGATGCGTGCCGGCTTGGGTCAGCATTTCGATATCGGGGTTGGTGCACAAAAGCGGTGTCTGGCGGTGGGCTGCAGGGGCCAGCATGGCACGGTAGTCGGTCAGGCTGATGCGGTCAGCCTGACTGCCTGCCAGCAGCAGCAGGTCGGCCTGTTCTGGACGCGCGACACAGGTCAGGTCCAGCCCGTCGACGGCGCTGGTATCATTGTCACGCGCATGCAGCCAGACTCTTGCCCCCTGCGGCAGACTGGCCCCGATGCGGTGTGCCAGGGCGGAATGGGCCGCCTCGCCCGAAGACATCACCATCAGATAGGCATCGCGGGCAAAGCCAAGCCCGGTCAGCCGCGCCTCGTTTGGCACGGCGCGCTTGCCCGAGTTTGACAGCAGCAAGATCGGTTTGCCCAATTGGGCCAGCCGCGAAAGGCTAAGCTGTGCATAGGGATAGGCCCCAAAGCCGTTCAGGAGAACGCCAAACTGGTCGATCGCAAAGGCGTCGAACTGCGGGGCAAGGGCGGCAAGCGTGGTTCGGATCATCCAGCCCCCCTTTGCGCCAAAAGCGCAGCCCCGAGGGCGGCCTCGTCCGACCTTGCGGGTTGCAAGGGCGCGTTCAGAGTGCGGGAACGGATGGCTGTGAAGGCGGGGTTGGACGCCGCACCGCCCAGACTGCGCACCGCGCGCAAAGCCGGCGCGCCAAGTTCTGCCAGCCGGGCATAACCAAGCGCTTCGATCCCGGCAATGCCTTCGAACAAGGCTTGCAGAAAGGTGGCGTCCGACGCAGGGCGAGGCGATACGCGGGACGGCAAGGCGGGGTCGGCGATGGGAAACCGCTCACCGGGTTTGGGCAGCGGGTAATAGGTCAGGCCTGTTGGCTGCGCAGGGGTCAACATCGGCGTCAGCGCCGCCATTTCTGCCGCCGTGAAATGCGCAAGCAGCGCCGCCCCCCCAGAATTTGATGCCCCGCCTGCCAGCCACATACCAAGGATGCGATGGCTGTAGATGCCATACTCGGGCGCAAAAATCGGGCGGTCGGACAGGATTTTCAGCGTCAGCGTGGTGCCGATCGCCGTCACCCCTTCGCCGGGCAGCGCCGCCCCTGTCGCCAGAAACGACGCGCAGCCATCGGTGGTTCCGGCGATGACCTGGGTATGCGGGGGCAACCCGAACATAGCCGCAGCGGCGACGGTGATGTGGCCAACCGGGGTGCCGGGCTCGACCGTTTCGGGCAGCAAAGCGGGGTCAAGGCCCGTGGCAGCGATCCAGTCCGGCCATGCGCCGACGACCGGATCATAACCGGTTTTCAACCCGTTATTGGCATCCGATACCATCCGGCCCGAAAAATGCCAGGCGATCCAGTCGGCTTGGTGCAGCAGCTTTGCCGCACCCAAGGCTTGCAAAACCAGCGCCCGCGCAAGGCCCGAGGTAGGGCCAAGGGCCGCACTGGTCTGGGGCGCATGCGCTGCGATGCTGCCAAGGATGGCGGTATCGGTGCAGACGTCGTTGTACATCACGCCATCCGCAAGCGGCATCCCCGCCGCATCCGCGGCCAGCATCGTGCCCGAGGTGCCATCGACCGCCAGAGCTACGATCCGGTTGCGGTCAACCTGCGCCAATGCCCCTTGAACGGCGCGGCAAGTGGCCTGCCACCAGACCTGCGGATCGCGCAGATTGGGGCCAAAATCGGCCATCGCTGCCTTGGCCGACGCCAGTTCGGCCCCGGTCGCATCCATCACGACTGCCCGTGCGCCCGTGGTTCCCACGTCAAGGCCCAGGTAAAGATCACCCGGCATTCAGCGCCTGCCGGTATTTCTCGGCATCCCAGTTCAAGAGATCGCCGTTCTGTTCCGCGGTCAGGGTCTGCACCGCAACGCCCACAGGCAAGCGCAGTAGCACATCGCCCAGGCAGCGCGCCAAGGCCAATGCGCTGGCGGTTGCATCCGCCCGCATCAGCGCCCCGGCCTTCGGCACCAGCAGCAAAAGCGGCGGGGTCAGGCCTGAAGCCGCGCGCCGTGCGACAGCCTCAGATACGGTTTCGCCCGGCGCGAGCAGCGTGTTGCCGATGCCCAGAAAGATCACGTGATCGGGGTTCAGGCTGCCTGCCCCCGCAACGGCGGTCAGATCATCGAACAGTGCCACCTGATGGGCCGGATGATCGCCGGGCAGCGGGGGGAAATCGGGCGTCGCATAACCGGCAAGGGCGGCCAGATCGGGCGCACGCGGGGCGCGGGTCGGGGCCTTCAAGGCGGATATGGTTCGGGTCAGCAGGGCCTGCGCCGCCTGAACCGTCTCGGCGGCGACGATCAGGCCGTGATTGCCCAACAATATGACATCGGTTTTGGGGCCAAGTGCCTTGGCGACGAGGGTGGCCAATTGCGCGCCGGGTTTGACATAGGGCACAAAGGCCCAGTCAAACCCATGCAGCCGGTCGGCCAGAACCGCTTGCGCATCGGGCCGGATCACGATGGCCAGCGTGTTGACGCAGTGCACGTGTACGACGATGCGCTGCGAAAACACCGCATGCAGCGGGGTTTCGATTGATGGCCGCAAGCTGCCCTCCAGCGCAAATTCGGCAGGCTGGTCGGCGTGGGGGTGGTGTTCGGCGATGGCGGTTTGTATGCCGGGCAAATCGACTGGGACAAAGATGTCTTTTGCCTGCGCCTCGGCCAACAGCGTGCCCGAGGCTTTGATCCACATCGCAGCCCCTTGCTTGACAGAGGTGTTGCCGCCCGCCGCCTGAATGATCAGCGGGTCCGCACCTATGGCGGCAGAAAATTCGCGCAGGGCCTGCAGGTCGGGCGGGGGGTTCAGCATCATGGGCTTTCAGCTTTGGGCGACAAACCAGTCGGTGAAGGCGGCTTGTTCGGTGCGTGACAGATGCAAGGCGTGTTTGGTGCGGCGGGTCAGCACGTCTTCGGGGGTCTGTGCCCATTCGTGACCAGCCAGATACTGCGCCTCGGCGGCGTAAAGCAGGCCTCCAAAATGGCGGCCAAGACCGTCAAGGTTCGTGGCTGCGCCGATCAGAGCGTGGCTGCGGGTGCCGTAAAGGCGGGCGTAATGCTGCGCCACCTGACGCGGCAGCCAAGGGTGGTCGGCCAGCAGTCCGTTGATAAACTGCGAGATATCGGCGTCATCAATGTCACCGCCCGGCAGATGGCCATGCGCCGTCCAGTCCGGCCCCATATCCGGGAAAGTCGCGCGCAGCCGTTGCACGCCATGTTCCGCAAGCTTGCGAAAAGTGGTGATCTTTCCGCCAAACACGTTCAGCAACGGCGCGCCGTTGGCATCAAGATCGAACACATAATCCCGCGTCACCGCTGAAGGATTGCCCGCGCCATCGTCATAAAGCGGGCGGACACCGGAAAAGGATTGCACCACGTCTTCGCGACGCAGCTCTCGTTTGAAATAGCGGTTTACGGCGGCCAGCAGATAGGCGATTTCCGCCTCGTCCACCGCGACCTGTTCTGGCGCGCCGTCATAGGGAATGTCTGTGGTGCCGATCAGCGCCTTGTCGCCCTCATAGGGGTTGATGAAGATCACGCGCTTGTCGTGGTTTTGCACCAGATAGGCGTGATCGCCGGCCCAGAATTTGCGCGTGATGATGTGGCTGCCCTTGACCAGACGGACGTTGCGGCGGCTGTTGCTGCCAACCACCCGGGTTAAGATGTCATTGACCCAAGGCCCGCCAGCATTGACCAGCGCACGGGCCAAAACAGTCTCTTTGCCGTCTGGGCCATTGAACTCGACACGCCACGCATCGCCTTCGCGTCGGGCCGAGGTGCAGGCCGTGCGGGTCAGGATGCGCGCGCCACGTGCGGCGGCGTCCATTGCGTTCAACACCACCAGACGTGCATCATCGACCCAGCAGTCGGAGTATTCAAAACCCTTGCGGTACTGATCCTTGATGGGCACGCCTTCGGGGGCGCGGCCAAGGTTCAGAGTGCGGGTGCCCGGCAGACGTTTGCGCCCGCCCAGATGGTCGTACAAAAACAGACCCAGCCGCACCAGCCAGGCAGGGCGGTCGGTGGGGCTGTGCGGCAGCACAAAGCGCATCGGCCAGATGATGTGCGGCGCAGATGCCAGCAACACCTCACGTTCGATCAGCGCCTCGCGCACCAGACGGAATTCGTAATACTCCAGATAGCGCAGCCCACCATGCACCAGTTTGCCTGACCTGGATGACGTGCCTTGCGCCAGATCGTCCTTTTCGCACAAGATCACCGACAGTCCGCGCCCGGCAGCGTCACGCGCAATGCCAGCCCCGTTGATACCGCCGCCGATAACGAAAAGATCGACCGTCTGGATCATGCATCCGCACCTTTGGCCTTGGCACCGTAGACGGCAAAGCTCTTTGCGGTCGCGTCGATCTGCGCAGTGTCCAGCAGATGCGCCCCACCGATCAGCAGCGCGTGAAAGTGCTGGTGCGCCAAGGCCTCCATCTCATTTGCCAGCCACAGGGCATTGGTCAGGTTGTTGCCCCCAACGACCATGCCATGATTGGCCATAAGGCACCCATTGCTGCCAGAAATAGCCTTCAGCACGGCGGTAGAAAGCTCGGGCGTGCCATAAGTGGCGTAATCTGAACAGCGGACCTCGTCGCCGCCAAAGGCCGCTATCATGTAATGCACTGCGGGTATCGGTTTGCGCGCAACCGCCAGCACTGTGCACCACGGCGCATGTGTATGGACGATCGCCTGCATGTCCGGGCGGGCTTTCAGCAGATCCCGGTGAAAGCGCCATTCAGTCGAGGGCGCAAGCGTGCCATCCCAATCGCCACTACCAGCCAGCGGCATGGTGGCGATATCCTGAGGTCTGATCTGCCGTGGCGGCACGCCCGAGGGGGTTATCAGCATCTGGTCGCCATCGCGTACCGACACATTGCCCGAGGCTCCACGGTTAAGGCCGCTGTCAACCAAGGCAACCATGGCCGCACAAATATCTTCTCTATGTCCCATCCTAGCACGCATTCCTTGCTGGTTCGCCCGCCAGATAACGGCGCACTTCCTCGGCGGCTTGTTCGGCCGCGAAGGTCACCGTGCGCACCGATGCGCCAGCGATATGCGGCGTAATGGTTACATTGGGCAGTTGCAGTAAAGGCCAATCCATCGGCACAGGCTCCATCGCAAAGGTTTCAAGCATCGCTCCGCCCAAATGGCCCGAGGCCAAAGCGGTGTAAAGCGCGTCGTAATCGCACATTGGGCCGCGTGCGGTGTTCAGAAATATCGTGCCGGGGCGCATCTTTGCGAACGCCTCGGCATTCATCATGAGGCGGGTTTCATCCGTTACACGGGCGTGTAGCGTCACCACATCGGACTGTGTCAGCAGCCGGTCCAGCGATACCAGTTCAACCCCGGCAGCGGCATCCTCCGGGGCAAGCTGAATATAAGGGTCATGCACCAGCACGCGAGCTCCAAAGGCGCGCAGCAACCTCACCACCTTGGTGCCGATATTGCCATAACCGATCACCCCGATGGTCAACTCGTTCAACTCGCGTCCCGTCACATCGGCGCGGTACAGATCGCCGCGCCAGATGCCCGCGCGCAGGGCCTCGTGGCCCTCGGTGATCTTGCGCGTTTGGGCCAGCATGGCGCCAATGGTGAATTCTGCCACCGCCGAAGAGTTGCGACCGGGCGTATTGACCACCAGCACTTTGTGATCAAAGGCGGCCGTCATGTCGATATTCACCGGGCCACCCCGCGACACCGCGATCATTTTCAGATTGGGCAGCCGTTCCAGCATGGCGCGCGAGATCGGTGCCAGATGGGTGACCAGAATCTCGGCAGTGCCGACGAACTCCACGACATCGTCTGCTGTGCCAAAGTATTCCTTCAAACCCTCCATCCCGGCGGTTGCGTAACCATGTTCCATCGGCTCATCAGGCCAGTTGTCTGTGCGGCATCGGGTGGAAATTGCAGAGCCGCAGGCCTCGGTCAATTTGGCATGAAAGACTTCGGGAAGCATGAAGTGATCCCCAATGATTGCGATTTCCCTGAACATGTTATTGGTCCTGTTGCTGGGCAAGCCCCGCCCATACCGGCGCCAAGGCGCGTCGGGCGGTCAAGTAGGTGGGATAAAGTGCCGCGTAAGTGGCGCAAAGGTCGGGATCGGCAGGTTCAGCGGGGCCCAGCAGCGGGGTCACCCATTCGGCAATGCAGGCGTCCATGCTGGCATAGTGGCGATTGGCGACCGCGGCCATCATTGCCGCCCCGGCAGCACCAGCCTCTTGGCGGGCGGACACCCGGGTTGGCGACCCTATGGCTGCAGAAAGAACAGCCCGCAATTCGCGCGACCGCGCAGCACCACCGGTCAGCCGCAATTCGGCGGGCATGGCACCCATAGCGGAATAGCAATCGCGCGCGGCAAGGCCCAACCCTTCGATCACGGCGCGCATCAGGTCGGCAAATCGGTGCGTCGCGTTCAGTCCGATAAAGCTGGCGCGTGCCGTCGAATCCACAAACGGACCGCGTTCGCCCGCCTCTGAGATATAGGGATGGTACAGCAGCGCCCCTGGCCTTGTCACGGCAAGCCAGCCGTCGATGCGCGTCAGAAGGTCGGCCTTGGCCAAAGGCTGGCCCAATTCGGCACAAAGGTCGGCGGCAAGGTTCAGCGCCCAGTCGATGTTCAGCGTCGAGGCCATGTTGGAATGCATTTGCGCGACCATACCCGCAATCGGCAGCACCATGACATAGCCGGTACTTTCGGCGTTCAACACCACATCCGCCACCGGTTTGGCCAGCATATGCATGCCGGTGGACCCGATAACGGTACAGCCAGAGACGGTGCCTGCCGCCAGACCTGCCCCGGTATGGACGCCCGCGCCCAAGGCGGTGCAGACGACATCGACATATCCCAGACTGACCGGCGTTCCTGCCAGCAAGCCGGTTTCGCTGGCCGCTCGCGTGGTCAGTTTGTGCGTGGTCTGGCTGCCATCCACGATCTCGGGCAACAGATGGCGCTGCGCACTCAGCCCAAGGGCAGCAATCACATCCGGCTCATAGTGGCGGGTGCGAAAGTTGCCAAAGGTGAAGTTCGCTTCGGACGGATCGGTCGCGCGCTGTCCTGTCAGGTTCAGATAAAGCCAGTCCTTGGGATGCAAGGCAACCTCGGCAAGAGCCAGCAATTCGGGCGTCGTAGCCTGCATATGCGCAAGCTGGGTGCCCATCTGACAGGCGTTCAGCCCGGTGCCGGTGGTCACGAACCGGACGCGGTCGCCGGGCAAATCGCGCAACTGCCGCACGGTACTCGCGGCGCGGGCGTCCAGCCAGATCCAGCCATCGGTAACGGGGCGGTCATTCTTGCCTACAAGCCAAGTGCCGTCACCCTGCGCTGTAACGGCAAGGGCTGCGGTGCGGCTGGCAAGGTTGGGCACCAGATCGGCCAGATCGCGCAGGGTGCGGGCGCAATCGTTCCATGTCTGGTCCAGCGACTGAAAGGCCGCGCCGTCGGGGCGGGTGGTATAGCAGTTGGGCCGCGACGCAGCGGCGATCTGGCGGCCAGCCAGATCAAAGGCGATCGACTTGATAACCGAGGTTCCGGCATCAATCCCGATCAGAATGTCGCGCCCTGCATTTGCCATCACGCCAACTCTTGCCCATGGCTGATCGCCTGACCCGAGGCCGGGTCAAACACATGCAGATCGACAGGCCGGATCGCCACGAAGATATCCTGTCCTTCAACCACGGCGGCGCGGTCATGTTCGACCAGCACGATGGATTTGCCGGCAAAACTGGCCGCAATATGCGACTGATCACCCAGCCATTGGTTGGCCATAACCCGCGCCGCAGCGCCACTGGTGGCCCGGTGGACCGCGTAGGGCCGCACGCCGATCATCACATCGCGTTTGGCCAGCATCAGGTCACGGACCGGCGCTGCGAAATCGGTCTCGGCATAAGTCAGGTCCAGCCCGCCCCCCAGATCCATCCGCAACTGCCCGCCACTGGCCGACACCTTGGCCGGAAAGACATTCATCGGCGGCTCACCCACAAAGGTGCCGGTGAACAGATTGGCCGGACGCTCCTTGATTTCGGCGGGCGACGCGTATTGCTGCAAGCTGCCGCCCTCCATCACGGCTATCCGGTCAGCCAGCGCATTGGCCTCGGTCTGGTCATGGGTCACCAGAATGGCGGTCAGCCCGCGTTCCTTGATGTAGTGCTTGATCCGGCCGCGCAGCAGGGTGCGCAATTGCGGTTCCAGCTGGCCCATCGGTTCATCCAGCAGATGCAGGTCCGCCTCGCGCACCAAGGCCCGCGCCAGACTGACGCGCTGCTGCTGCCCGCCCGAGATGGAAAACGGAAAGCGGTGCAGAATATCGGTGATTTCCAGCATCTGCGACACATGGTCGACGCGGGCGGCAACCTCGGCCTCGGGCAGGCGGGCGGCCTTCAGCGCAAAGGCGATGTTGTCGCGCACACTGACGGTCGGGTACAGCGAATACCCCTCGAACGCCATCGCCACGTTGCGCTTGACCGGCGGCAGGGTCTGCACCTCGCGCCCGGCCAGATGGATCTGGCCGCGTGACACCGCCTCGAACCCCGCAATCATTCGAAGGGTCGATGTCTTGCCGCAACCGGATGAGCCCAAAAGGGCTATGATCTCACCCTTTTCAACGCTCATGTTGATATCCTTTACGGCATGGACACCCCGGTCAATGACGCCGTAGAACTTGTCGATGGCGGTCAGGCGCAGCATGGATGCGGTCATACTGCAACCTCCTGTTGGGGCAGGCGTTCGCCCGATGCCCGGTCAAACAACAGCGCCGAGGCTGCGTCAACCGACAACCACGCCCGACCCTGTGCAGGACCCGGCATGCTGGCCGGACGCGAGACCATGATTTCGTGGCCCCCCAGTGTCAGCGCCAAAGTGACGGTCTTTTCATTCAGCGGCGTTTCAGTTTCGACCTCGACTGCAAAGGCACCCGGCGTGCCTTCTGACACGAAATGCAGCGTCTCGGGGCGCACGCCCAGCAGGCAGTCACGGCCGATGGCACCGGCAAAACCGGGCAAGGGCACCGCTTGTCCAGACAATTGCACCGTCACACCGCGCGGTCCGCTGTCTGGCCGCACCTCAAGCAGGTTGATCACCGGGTCGCCGAACAGGCGGGCAATCTCGACATTGGCGGGGCGCAGATAGATGTCTTCGGGCGTACCGAGCTGCTGGATGCCGTGACCGTTCATCACCGCAATGCGGCGGCCCAGCGCCATCGCCTCTTTGTAGTCTTGCGTCACATAAATCACGGTGGCGTTCTGGTCTTTCAGCAGACGCGGCAGTTCCAGACGCATCTCAAAGCGCAACTTGGCATCGACATTGCGCAACGGGTCATCCAGCAACAGGATCGAAGGCTGACCCGCCAGCGCCCGCGCAAGGGCGGTGCGTTGCTTTTGACCGTTGGACAGTTCCTTGGGTTTGTGATGCAGGACATGGTCGATCTTCAAAAGCTTTGCCACCTGCTGCACGGTGGCCGAAATGGTGGATTTCGACTGTCGCCTTGCGGTCAGGGGGGCCGCGATGTTCTGGGCTGCGTCCATATGTGGAAACAGCGCGAAGTTCTGAAACGCCATGCCGATGCCGCGGTCTTCGGGCTCGACCCCGTCCATGTTGGCCCCGTTGATCCAGATCTCGCCCGCATCCGGTTCGATGACGCCCGCGATCAGCCGCAGCAGCACGGTCTTGCCGGCACCCGAGGGGCCAAACAGCACAAGCGTCTCGCCCTTGTCGATCGACAGGGTGATGTCGTTCAGAACCGTGGTGGTCTTGAAGCTTTTCTTCAGGTTTTTCAGCTGCAGGCTCATGCCATTATCCTTTGACGGCGCCAAGGGACAGGCCTTCGACAAGGTAGCGTTGCGCGTATAGGGCCAGCGCCAGCGTCGGCGCAATCGACAGAACGATCCCCGCGGCGACCTGCCCATACTGGATGCCCGATGCGGTGATGAAGGCCAGCGCACCCACCGTCACGGGTTGTTTGTCGGCCGAGGCCAGCACCAACGCAAACACAAAGTTGTTCCAGGCAAAGATGAAGGCCAGCAGCCCGGCGGCAGCGATGCCGGGGCCAGCCAAAGGCAGGGCAATCCGGCGGAATGTAGCCCAGAAATCATGGCCTGCGATGCGGTAGGCATATTCCACGTCCGCCGGAATATCCTCGAAATACCCGCGCACGATCCACAGGATCAGTGGCAGGCAGATCAGCTGATAGACCCAGATCAACCCGAAATAGGTATCTGCCAATCCGATCTTCTGGAAATAGATCGTCAGCGGCAGTAGCACCAGCAGGGGCGGGGCAAAGCGGAACGACAGCAGCGTAAAGGCGATATCCTCGCTGCCGCGAAACTTCAGCCTTGCAAAGGCATAGGCCGCAGGCACCCCCAGGATCAGCGCCACGATCACCGACGCCGTCGACAAGAACAACGAATTGAACAGGTTGCCCATGAAATCAACCTTCAGACTGCCCGCCGCCGTCTCCAGCTGCCCCGAGATCAGGCCCCTGTAGTTGATCAGCGAGGGTTCGGCCATGAAAGATGGCGGCACCCGCAGGATTGTCTCATTGGTCTGAAAGCTCATCCCAAAGATCCAGATGATCGGGAACATGAAGAAAATGCAGACCACCGTGATCGCCACGCCGCGCAAGACCCGCTCTAAAGTGCTCATGGTGTTCATCGCGGCCCCCTATATGTCGCCACGGGCGCGTTCGCGCAGCCGCAGCCAGTTTTTGATGAACAGGTTCGACAGGAAATAGGTGATGGCCCACAGGATCATCATCAGTGCCGCAGACCGGCCCACATTGGTCGACTGAAAGAAGTTAAGGTAAGCCTCGACCTGAAATACCGTCAGCCGGTCGCCGGGGCCGCCTTGGGTCATCGCATAGATGATGTCGAATTGCTGGATGCTTTCGATCATGCGGAACAGGGTGGCGGTCAGCAGATAGGGTGTCAGCATTGGCAGGGTGATGCGCCAGAACACGAACAGACGCGGCACGCCGTCCAGTGCCGCCGCCTCGAACGGTTGCTGCGGCAGACTGCGCAGACCCGCCAACAAAAGGATCATGATGAACGGCGTATAGACCCAGACATCGACCAGCACGACGGTGAACATCGCCGATTGTGGATCAGAGGCCCAGTTGAAATCCTGTATCCCCAAGGTGGTGGCGAAGTAGCTGAGAATGCCGAACCCCGGATTGGTCATCAGCTTCCACATCAGCGCCGCCAATGCAGGAGCGGTCATCAGCGGCATCAGCAGCATGATCGACACGAAATTGTTAACCCGACCGCGCTTTTGCAGCAAAAGTGCGATGCCAAGGCCCAGCAGCAATTCGATCCCCACCGTGGCCACCGCATAGGTGACCGACACTTTCAACGTGTTCCAGAACGAGGCATCAGTGAAAAAGTTCAGGTAGTTCTCGCCCCAGTTCCAGCGACGGCCAGCGGGCTGCGACAGCCGGTAGCGTTGCAGTGAATAGGCTGCCGCCGTCAGAAACGGGATCAGGATGCCGATGCAGGTCAGCAGCGCTGGCAGGCTCATCAGATAGGGCAACCAGCGACGGCTGACCTTGAAGCCAGATCGCTTGATTGGTGTATCGGTCATGGACAAAGTGCTCCGTCCCGCAGGCTGGACCGCGGCTTCATGGCAGGAAATTCCGGGAAAGTGGCCCGGTTTTCACCGGGCCACGATCATCGGGCTTACAGGTCGGCGTCTGCCAGCTGCTGGTTGACGCTTTCTGCCAACTGGTCCAGACCCTCGTCCACCGGCAGTTCCTTGGCGACCATCTTTTGCAGCGTTGCCGCCCATTCGGTGGTCAGATCAAAGAACAGCGGTTGAGCCGTGAACTTGATCGAAGCGCCCGGCGCCGAGGCGTCGTGCATTTCGACATAGCCTGCGTAGGACTTGGTCATCTTGTCGCGGAATGCGCCATCGGCCCAGACCGAAGCACGCGCCGGATTGACCAGGTTCATCTCGCGGGCGCCGAACAGGTCGTGTTCCGCCCCTGTTACCCACTGCATGAAGTACCAGGTGGCGTCTTTCTGCTTGGAGAAAGACGACATCGCCATCGCCCAGATCCAGATATTCGGCGTCGGACCCTTGGCAGCCGGGTTGGCCGCAAAGCCCGAGAACGCCAGATTGCCAACCTCGGCATTGCCTGCGCCGTTCATGAAGTAGCCCAGAATGTCGGCGTCAAACATCATCGCCGACTTGCCTGCGCCCACATCCGTGCCAACCTGATACCAGGTGTGGGTCGACCAGTCTGGCGCACCCGAGTCCTGGATCATCGAGACCCATTTCTTGTGGTATTCCTTGGACACATCCGTGTTCATCGCCGCCGTCAACTTGCCATCGGCGCCAACGTTCAGGTCTTTCTGGTCAAAGTTGGCATAGCCCGAAAGGAAGCCCGGATGGATCGTGGCCCAGCTGCGCGAACCGCGCACACCGACACCGTAACCGCCGTTCATCACCGCCTTGGCCGCCTTGGCGGTGTCCAGCAGTTCGTCGATGTTTGTCGGCACTTTCAACCCGTTGGCATCAAAGATACGCTTGTTGTAGGTCAGGTTGTTCTGCTCATAGGCCAGCGGAATGCACCACTGCTTGGCATCATCCGACCCCAGCGCGCCACCGGCAACACCGTTCCACGCGCAGGATTTGATCACGCCCGGCAGGAAGTCGTCAAAGGCATACATCGGGTTGGTCTTGGCGGGGTCCTTGATATATTCATTCAGATCGTCGATCCAGCCAGCCGGGCCATAGGTCCAAGTCATATAGGCACCCGTCATGAAGGCATCATACTCGGTCGAACCCGAGGACAGTGCTGCCGTCACCTTGTCAAAATAGACGTCTTCGGGGAAAATGTCATAGGTGACATCCATGCCCGTCATCGTCTTGAAGTTTTCGATGTTGGCGATCATCGCGTCGGCATAGGGGTGCTTGTTCAGCAACAGTTTAAGGCTGGTGCCCTTGAACTTCATCCAGTCAAAGTCTGCAGCCATTGCCTTGGTCGCAGCCATGTTCACCAGCATGCCGGCTGTCGCAGCCGTAACCCCCAGTGACCCCAGGCCCTTGATCAGGCTACGACGGCTCATCGCTCCGCGCATATAGGCGTCGACAAGCCCTTTTTCCTTTTCGTACATGTAGTCTCCTCCCTTTGGTCGTGTTTCAGGACTTCTGGTCCAGGCAAAGCGCTTTTGCCGTGCGCTCATCGGTGATGAGGCCGCGAATACAGCCACTCATCAAGACAGACCTGATTGCGCAGGTCTTTTCTTTGCCGCCAGCGATGGCGACAATTCGGCGTCCCTCAAGCCGGTCCAGTCCAAGGGAAATCGTACGGGCAGCAAGGGCCGTTTCAATCGGTTTGCCACCGGCATCGAAGAAATGCCCGAGCATTTCGCCAACACCGCCCAATGCCTTGACCTCGCCAATCTCGGCCAGGTCGATCATTTGTGTGGATACCAGTTGGGCATCCGGTTCCGCCGTACCGATGCCCACAAACATCAGCCCTGCCTGTGCCGCCAGATTAAACACATCCGACACGCCGCGCTGCGCCAGCAACACCTCGCGGTCCTCGACCGAATTGGCAAAGAACGGTACCGGCATCACAAAGGCCGTGGCTCCGGTCTTTTCGGCCAGGCGGTACATCACATCATGGGGGTTGGCGGCATAGTTGCGCGTCAGCCCCCCCAACAGCGAGACAAAGCGCACCGAACCTGAATCCAGACGGTGCATCTGCGCGACCGCCGCCGCAATTGTGCGGCCATGACCGATGCTGATGACACTGGTCAGCCCACCCTCGATTTCGCGCTGCAAGAAGCCCGCTCCGGCAATGCCCAGCGCCCGCAGCGGCAAGCCTTCCTCGTGCAGGTCGGGCACCACTTCGCAATAGGTCAAACCAAAGCGCGCCGCGATTTCCTGTTCCAGCACCACGCATTCGGCCACATCACCGTCAATCGTGACCTTGACCGCGCCATTCTCGTTGGCGCGGGTGATCAGGCGGTGCGCCTTGACGCTGGACACCCCCAGCCGCGCCGCAACCTCGGCTTGAGTCAGCCCGGCGACATAATGAAGCCATGCGGCCCGAATAGCGAGGCTGTCATCGCTGTCACGTTTGAACGCAGACCGCGCCATTGCTCCTCCTCAGATGCCTTGGCACGCCCAATCGGGCATAACTGTATTTTTATTCGCCTTCTGTAATTTATTGCAGGAAGCGATCTGCCTGTCAACAGCGGTGTTCCCCCTGTGAAGCTCCTATATCTGTCATGCACTGGATGACGGGGTCAGCGGAACGCAAAGATGACGATGAGTCTAGCGTACGATGTGCCACTTGAGGCAGGGCAGTATCTCGCGCCGTGTTTTGCCTTCTGCGCTTCTTCTGAAGACATAAGTTTTTGATTTTTTGTCGTCTCGCATGCAGACGATGGCGACCAGATAGAGCGCGGCAATTGCGTGGCGGTTGCCGCCAAGATTCAGACGCATACGGTTTGTCTTGCCGCCGGAAGCCGGGGCCGGACAGACTTCCCACAGTTTGGCCAGTGCTGCCTCGGATCTGATACGCTCGAGCTTATCGCCAAAGAGGATCAGCATCTCGGCTAAGGTCTGCGTCGAGATGCCATGTGATTTCATCAGCTCGGGCGCTTTTTCGCGAGCCTTGCTTTCGAGTTCCACCTCGTGGACTTGGATTTCTTTTTGCAAGGCCAGCCACCGTCGCGCAAGCGCCCGCATTGCCCACTTGGCAGACGCCGTCGGTGATGTGATTTCGCCCGGTCTCAAGGCTGCAATGTGCCGAACGAGGCTGATCGGACCTTGACCTAGTCAAGCATATCGCGCACTTCAATGGGCTCGTTGACGATCATTGTTTTCCGTGTGGTCGTAGACTGTGATATAGTTTTTACCGGGCTGTCGCGCACAATCTTGATGTGTCGGATCATTTCAGATGATCCGGTTCGCCTCTTGGCTAGGGCACTGGCGCAAGCAGGGCGCAAGCTTCGTCTCGAGTCTGACCATTCAACACCGATCTGGCAGCTTCGGCTCTTGAACCGGTATCGGTCAGACCGGACGCTTACTCAGACGGATCGGTTTCGGGACGACCTGCCCGACTAATCTTGGATCTTGGCCAGCGATGACTTGATTGTCTGACCCGCGCAGGGGGGCCTCGCCAAACGTTGACAAGGCGTTGAC
>Ga0105047_10007723_pt1 | contig 18065 bp, 18 predicted proteins | sample MAT04_FD_78384 | JGI IMG/M metagenome (GOLD analysis project Ga0105047, IMG submission 78384) | Freshwater microbial communities from Lake Fryxell liftoff mats and glacier meltwater in Antarctica - MAT-04 (megahit assembly) | ecosystem: Environmental > Aquatic > Freshwater > Ice > Liftoff...
TCGCGGCGGGCGGCGCCACCTGGCGTCAGGGAGTGAAGGCCAGGTTGGCGAGCACCCGGGCGCCGAGGTCGGTGTCGCCGGTGATGGTGGCCCCTTCGGCGTGGGCAACGGCGGCGTCGATGCGGCCGCCGGCGAGGGCCACGAACGTGGTGAACGGGAGGTGGAGCACGGTGGTGGCGGCGGGTAGCTCCTCTCCGGGTTTGGCCAGCCGGGCTCGGCCGTCGACGATCACGGTGTAGGAACGGTCGGGATCGGAAAGGTCGAACTGCACCGAGGAGCCATCGGGCGCACCCGCTTTCTTGCCGACCACGAAACCGAGGGCGCGGGTGATGTTGTGTTCCAACGCCGATTCCACCACCGGGCCAGTGGTGTGTCCGGCAATGGCGAGGCCTCGACGCATGTCCTGTTCGTGCATCCAGCAGTCGAACACCCGCACGCGCATGAACTGGCGGTACGGCACCTCACCGATGGGCGACCAGCCCACCTTGCCCATCTCCTCATCGGTCATGGCTTCGAGCATGGCGAGGCGGCGAGGGATCACCTCTCGGAACTCGGCCGCGACGGCGTCGCCGGACCAACTCCGGCGTGGTTCCACCCAGATCTCCACGAACTCCTGGAACGGGCCTGTTACCCAGGTCAGGTGTGAGAGATCCACGGAGGGGGCGGGCTCGCCCATGAGCGAGAGCTCGGTTCCGGTCACGTGGGCCACGCAGTCCTGCACGGTCCAGCCGGGGAGTGGCACGGCGGACTTCCACTGCGTTTCGGTGAGCCCGTCGATGAGGTGATCGATCACGGCCCATTCCTGACGCAACAGTTCGATCACTTGTTCGGCCACTTCGGGTCCCCCTTCGAGCGCTGGAACGATCGTGTCAGCATAAGTGACACTTTCCCGGTAGCGTAGCAACCGCACGGCGCCGGCATGATCTGCGTGCGGTCGGCGTGCAGAGCGAAAGGATTGCCATGGCTGATCGCCCTACCTCTTTGGATTTCTACTTCGACGTGATGTGTCCGTACGCCTATCAATCGTCGAAGTGGATTCGGCTGGTTCGATCAGAGACGGGGCTCGACGTGCGATGGCGTTTCTTCTCGCTGGAGGAGGTCAACCGGGAAGCGGGCAAGAAGCACCCGTGGGAACGAGCCTGGTCCTACGGCTTTTCGCAGATGCGGATCGGGGCCCTGCTGCGTCGAGACGGCATGGAAGTGGTCGACCGCTGGTACGCGGCCGTCGGGAAGGCGTTCCACGAGGATGCGCGACCGACGCACGTGGTGGATGTGCAGCGTGAAGTGCTGGCCGAGGCGGGATTCGATCCCGGACTCGTGGACGCAGCCTTGGCCGACCCGACCACGTCTGACGAGGTTCGGGGCGACCACGAACATGCCGTGCGTGAGCATGGTGCGTTCGGGGTACCCACCATGGTGCTCCCGATCCCCGGGGCGTCGGATGGAGCGGTGGCCTCGGTGTACCAGCAACTCGTCCCAGCGCCTGACGACCCCGAAACGGCTGTAGCCATGTTCGACGCCATGGTGGCCTTCCACCGGTTTCCGGGTCTGTTCGAGTTGAAACATCCAAAACTCAACGCCGATGTGGTGACGGTCGCCGCCACCTTCGCCCCTTACCTCGCCGCACGCGACTGGCGCACGATTGAGAATCCGGCACGGTGAGGGCGGTGTGATCGCGCCGCATTCGTGGGCGGGATGGCCTGCGCAAAGAAACATTCGTGATCCTGCACTACTCTGACGAATTCGTGACCGCGTCGCGCTCGGGCGCCGAACGGCCTGCTGAACGGGTGTGTGGGCACACAACCGATGGGCATCTTCAACCGAAAGAACGGCCAGGACGCTGGCGAGTCCCTCGAGGACGAGGTCGACACCCTTCGGGCTGTCCTCGTGCACTACCCGAGTGGCCATCGGCTCCGCGTCTCCGACCGGTGTTCGTGCCCGAAGTGCGGGGCCAACAGCCAAGTGGTTTCGGGGCCCAAGTCCACCGAATCCATCGCGCACCGGTGCAACGACTGTAAACACACCTGGTCCATCACCCAACGGGCTATTCAAGCCTTGGTGCAGGAGGCGATCGACGGCGACGAACTTCTCCACCGGGTCAAAGCCATGGTCGCGGCGGTCACGTCGGCCGGGCAACCGCTGCAACTCCTGTTAGCCGGCGCCGACGGCATCCAGATGAAGGTCGTGCGCACCGTGTTGGCGTCGGTGATACCGGATTCGGTGCAGATCTTCTCGGTCGACAACCAGATCGATGGCGAACGCAACGCCATGCTCGGCTTCGATCTCACGTTGGTGGATCCCGAGTCGTTTCGGCTCGATCCTTACAACGTGGTGAAGGAGTTCGCCGAGCATTGCCCCGGTGTGGCCGTGTGTTTCCTCGTGCGCGATCCGGAGCTGGCCAAGTCGGCGTCGGCGAGGGGCTGCACCGCGTTGTCGAAGGCGGGTGTGGAGGAGATGGTACGGCGGGGGAACAAGGGCACCGCGGAACTGCTCGAGTCGATGCTCCGGGCCTCCCGGGTGAAGCGCCCCGAAGCGGCAACCGCCAGTTGACCAGGGCCGCCAGCGCGGGAAACTCGGGGCGGGAAACTCGGGGCCCGTTGGACATCGGCTGTTGTCGTACCCGCTCAGGCTGGGAAACGCCTACGAACGCGACAGCCAGGCTTCGGTGAGTCGGTGGACGCCGGACCCGTCGAACGTTGCGGCGGGGGAGCCGTCGGGCAGCGTGGAGTTCACGAATGCGCGCACCCGTGGTGACGCCACCACGGAAGGTCGGTTGCTCGCCAGCCAGATGATCGGCTGGAGCTCGGCAAGCCGATTCGATGCGTGCTGGTAGGCCGCCAAGCGCGTCGATGGATCGGGGCTCGCCCGACCGGTGTGGGCCGCCTCACGGAGGACCTGGTCACCGACACCCAACGCCGTCGGAAACGGTGGACTGCCGTCGATGCGAGCGCCCGGATCCCAGAGCGGCGCATCGAGTGCGGGATCCGAGCCCCCCGCCCCGACCATGAGCACCGCGTTGTGGGCGTGCGGTTTCGACAGGTAGTCCTGGACGTCTTCGACCGCTGTCACTGCGACATCAAATCCAAATCGCAGCCACTGTTGTCGCAGCCCGTCGGTGATTGCCGAGCTTTCGAGTCGGGTGTCGATCAGTAGGGAAAACGCCACGGTGGGTGACGTTCTCAATTCGTTCGGCAGGGGACCAGCTTCCCCGAGAGCGGTCGTTGATGGGGAGAACGCGAGGCCGGGAGCGGTGGGCACGGGGAGATCGGCGATCGGCGTGCTGGCACCGGAGAACAGCGATGCAATGAGGTCGTCCCGGTTGGTGGCATCAGTGAGGCGTTGTCGTGTCGCGGCATCGTCGAACGGTGGCCTCGACGTATCAAGCGTCACGAGGTAGGCCGCAGGGGCGATCGTGTCGGTGATGAACTGGAACCGCCCGGGATCAACGGCGGAGATCAATTCCACGGAGGTCCCGCGCTCGGTGCCGTCGAGTCGCATCGCGTCGATTTCGCCCGACTTGAGGAGTCGTTCCCGCTCTTGGCCATCCGGCACATACCGGAAGGCGAGCGTGTCGATCAACGGGAGGCCAGGACGCCAGTACCGCGGCGCGGCGGTGAGGCGTCGGACGTCGCTCGATTCGAACTTGTCGGTGACAAATGGGCCGGTTCCGACAGGAACCCCATCGGGGCCGACTCGCCCGCTGAGTAACCCGGCCTGACCGGTGAGCGCCACGGGGAACGTGGCCCAGGGTTCGGCGAGCCCGATCTTCACGGACTCGGCGTCGAGCACGCTGACGTCGGAGATGGGCCGCAGCAAGGGCGCGAGGACAACGCTTTGTCGGGCCGCTTCGAGGTGTCGAGCAAGGGCCTCGGCGTCGGCTGGTGTGTCGTCATGGAACCTCACCCCCGGTCGAAGCTTGATGGTCCACGTGCGGTGGTCTGCCGCACCACTGGCCTGCTCGGCCAGGTAGGGCACGGCCCGCCCGTTGACATCGAAGGCGAAGAGTGGATCGAACATCGCGTGCCCCTCGATCAGGTCGGCCGGGGTGAGCCGTCGACCGTAGAGGTCGAGGTCGAGCCGATAACCAGGTGAGGGCAGCGCGTAGATGAGCGCGCCGCCCCGTTGAGGGACGCTGTTCGGGGGAATCGTCGACGACGCCGGAAAGGGCGTGGTGGTCACGGAAGGCCCGGCAGAACGGTCGGGCGAACGTTTGTCGCCCGTCGAGATCGGTGCCGTCGCGGCCAGCACGAGGAATCCGGTGATCACCGCGATGGCCACAAGCCCGGCGATGATCGCTGGACCGCGGAGCATGCTCCATTTGGCCGACGGACGATCGGGAGATCGTCCCGATTCGTGGAACCGTTCGCTCACGATGGTCGTACCCCCTTGGCCCCGCTCTGGTGGTGATGCTCAGCCGATGTTGAAGAGGCGCATGTCTTCGTCGAGGTCCTGTGAGAGACGGTCGGCGATGGCCTGACGGGCGTAGGTGCGCGTGAGCCGGAAGGCTCCGCCGTTGAGCGCCCCGGCAAGCATCCGGGCGTGGCCGATCGCCGCGCCTTCCACGTCGTCGAGCGCCACCACCGAGTCGAGGTAGCCGGCCTCCACTGCGCCGGCGGGGTCGTAGATTCGGGCCTGTTGGGTGGCGGCATGGAAGTGTCGTTTCGAAAGCCGGTCGCGGGCCAACTCCACGGCGAATCGCGGCACCGGCATCCCGATCGCCACTTCGTTCATGCCGAGCTTGAACGGGCCGTCGGCACCGATGCGCTCGTCGGCGCAGAACTGGAGGATGGCCCCCATTGCCAGGGCGTGTCCGGTGACGCCGAGTACCACTGGCACCGGGGCGAGGAAGAGTCGGAGGCCAAGCTCAGCCCCAGCCCGAAGGAGGTCGCGGGCCGCTTCCGGCGAAGCCTGCATCACCGACAGGTCGAAGCCGGCCGAGAACTTTCCGGGGCGACCGATGATCGCGAGAGCCTTCACGGCGTCGTCGCTGGTGGCCGTGTCGATGGCGGCGTTGAGATCGTCGATGATGGCGTGAGAGAGGGCGTTCGCTTTGCCATCATCGATGCGGGCGATCAGCACGCCTTCGTCGACCTCGGTGGTGACGTGGCGGGCGGGAGGCGCGGAGGCGTCGGTCATGGACCGGACCCTACCCGCGATGCCCGAACGGGTAATGGCTGCCCGGCGGGCCGGCATGGACGTTGTGAACACGCCGTAGCCGCGAGGCGATGGGTACCAAGGAGCATCGAGCATGGAAGACCGACAGGTACAGCAACGTCCGGTGGTTGCCGGATCGGCGAAAGCGGATTTCGACGATGGAAAGGAAAACGCTCCCCGATCGGGGAGGCGGTGGCCCTCGGTCCTGATGCTGGTGGCGGTGCTGGGGATGGTGGTCCCGCTGGCGACGTCGCTCCTCGGACGCAATGCGTCGAGCAAGTTCAGCTCGGTAGGTTCAGCGATCGGTGGCGGAGGCGGCGGGACCTACGAACGATCGGCCTCGCCGCTTTCGCCCGTCTCGGCACAAGGCGCCGCCGCCGCCCAATCCGCGGCTGCCCCATCCCCGGCGAAGGCGTCTCCCGTGCTCGCTGACGCCACGCCGGTGGTCGACGCTCGGGCCGACCTGGCCACGCTGGAGCAGAGCCAGTCGCTCACCGCGGGACGCAGCTTCGTGTCGACCGCGACCATGACCGTGCGCACCGACGATCTCGGCGGAACGAAACAAAAGGCGATTGCCGCGGTTGAGGGCGTGGGTGGTGGCCTGTTCGGCGAGTCGAGCTCGTTCAATGGGGATGCCAAAGCCACTCTCACCTTCAAGGTGCCGCCGGAGTCGTTCCGGCGACTGCTCACCGAGCTCGAAGGTCACGGTGACCTCGTGTCGCAGGAGGTGAAGACCGACGACGTCACCCAACAAGTGGTGGATCTCGAAGCGTGGATCTGGGCGGCCACCGCCAGTCTTGATCGCACCAAGGAACTGCTCGACAAGGCCACGTCGCTGCAGGAGATCAACTCGCTTGATTCGGAAGTGGCTCGCCGACAAGGCGACCTCGAGAAGCTCCGGGGGCAACAGCGCACACTGGCGGAACGAACCGGCCTGGCCACGATCGTCCTCACGTTGGTGAAGGAGAAGCCAACGGTGGTGGCGCCGGCCGCCCCTCCGATCAACAAACTTTCGGTGACGCCGGGCTTCTCCGATGGGCTCACGGCGGGATGGAAAGCCTTCACTGATGCGGGATCCGTGGTGCTGGCGGTCGTCGGCGCGGTACTTCCCTTCATGCTCGTGGTCGTCCCCGTGCTTCTGCTGGCCTGGCTGCTCCTTCGTCGGCGTGACCGTCGGGCCCACCTGGTAGGAGCCGGACCGGCGATGGCCGCTTCCTGAGAGCGTGAGCACGTGAAGCTGGCCGGCGAGATGCACGACCTACTTCCGGATTGGAGCACCCGTGCGGCATTTCCGGACTGGGTGGGTGGGAACCGCACGACTCCGGTGGACGTCGGACCTTCCGAGTGAGCCGGCAACGGAGCCGGCCAAAGCACGGGAGACACCATGACCAGAACGTTTCTTCGACGCGCCCACACGAACGAGCCCTCCCCCCGATCCTGTCGGGCCGCCGGGGGCGCCGGGGGAGCCGCGGGTGCCGGCCTGATCGCCGCGGCGCTGCTGCTTTCTGCGTGCAGCGCCGGCACCACCTCCACGAATGCCAGTGGCATGTCGGCCAAGGGCAGTGCGCCCAGCCCCGCGGCTGATTCCCTTGCCGTGGCGGAATCTTCGCCGGGGGCGCCGACCGGCGGCGCGGTGGATGCCAACCTGGCCAGCAAGGTGAATGCCGTGGATGCCGGCCCCGCCGCTACCGGTCGCAAGGTGGTGTCGACAGCGTCGTTGCGGGTCGAGACCGATGATCTCGCCGCCACCAAAGAACGTGCGGCGGAGATCACTCGTGCGGCGGGCGGGGAGGTGTATCAGGAAGCCACCTCGTTTGGCGCGACCGGCACGAGCACCCTCACGATCAAGGTGCCACCGGACCAGTTCGACCAGATGCTCAAGGATCTCGGGGCGCTGGGACGCCTCGCCCAGCAGGAGATCAAGACCGACGACGTGACGCAACAGGTGATCGATCTCGACGCCCGTATCCGGTCGGCGGAAGCCAGCGTGGGAAGCGTGCAGGGATTCGTGGAGAAGTCGACGAACCTGGTGGAGACGGCGCAACTCGAGAACGAACTGCAACGCCGAACGGCGGAGTTGGAAAGTCTGCGCGGGCAGCGACAGAACCTGGAGCGGCGTATCGACCTGTCGACGATCGTGCTCACGCTGGCATCGAACAAGGGGACCCCCGTGGCCGAGGAGGCAAAGGCGCCGCTACCCCCGAAGGCTCCACTCGGCTTTGGCGACGGGCTCGAACGCGGGTTGGAAGTCCTCGCGTCGATCGGTCGGGCGCTCGCACTCGCCGGCGGGGCAATGCTTCCGTTCACCCCATTCGTGTTGGCCCTCGTGTTGGTGATTCGGTGGCGCCGATCGCGCCGTACGCCGGCTGCTCCGGCCGGGATCAGCACGCCTGTCTGACACCAGGTGCGTGGGACACGCAGGTCAGCGCCGGCGGGCCACCTGGGTGCCGACCTCGGGAATCGCATCCACCTCGAACACGAGGAAAGGGTGAGCACCGAGCACCCGGACCGAGAGGAGCGAAGGCACCACGAAGTCGGCGGCGCCAAGCTCGATGGGTTCGAGGGTGGCGGCGACGCCGATCACCTGCATGCCGGCGGATTTCGCCGCCGCGACTCCCGCCGCGGTGTCCTCGATAGCGAGGCACACCTGCGGATCGGCGTGCAGCGACGCCGCCGCCTCGAGGTAGTGGTCGGGCAGGTGGTCTTCGGGAAACACCATCACCAGGGCTGGAGCGGGGAGCTCCGCGGCGGCGAGGGCGTTGCGAGTGGTGATGTCGTCATGGTGGGACAACAGCACCCAACGATCGCCGGGTAACGCTTCGAGCACGTGATCGGCCCCCGGAAGCGCAAGCACACACGGGAGGTTGGCATCGAGCTCGGGCCGGACTCCTCGGCACCCGATCACTGCCGCCTCACACTCCACGGTCACGAACATGGCGTCGTTGGTCCTCTCGTATCGAATGCGCACACCATGCACGCCGCCGATTCGGACACGGTACCTGTCGGCGCGCCATGTGCTCTCACCTTCGACGCCACCGCCCTTTCTGGATGCCTCGTCGTTCTCGGCCGGAGGAGCGATCGATGGGGAACACTTGTGGATAGACGGTGTGACGGGGGCGGCTGGTCGGTAGGGTTCCGCCTCGTGTCTGCCATCCTGACCACCGACCTGCGTCGACGATTCGATGATTTCGAAGCCGTCGCGGGGGTGAATCTCGACGTCCCCGAAGGGGAGATCTACGGGTTTCTCGGACCGAACGGCGCCGGCAAGTCCACCATGGTCCGCATGCTGTGCACGTTGCTTCGGCCCACCTCGGGCGAAGCCAAGGTGGCGGGTTTCGACGTCGCCAACCAGTCGGGTGAGGTTCGGCTTCGCATCGGCGTGGCGCTTCAGGACGCGGCAATCGATCCCAAACTCACCGGACGTGAGCTGCTCGAACTCCAAGGCCGGTACTACGGGTTGCGTCCGGCGGAGATCAAGGTGCGGCTCGACGACGTGCTCGGGCTCGTCGACATCGGCGACGCCATCGACCGGTTCGTGGGCACCTACTCCGGCGGCATGCGTCGTCGCCTCGATCTCGCGGCGGCGTTGGTGCACAACCCAGAAGTGCTCTTCCTCGATGAGCCCACCACCGGGCTCGATCCGGTGAGTCGGTTGCGGGTATGGGACGAGGTGCGCCACCTCAACGTCGACCTCGGCATGACGATCTTCCTCACCACGCAATACCTCGAAGAGGCCGACCAACTCGCCCACCGGGTGGGGATCCTCAGTGCCGGAGCGATCGTGGCCGAAGGGTCTCCTGACGAGCTCAAGCGGCGCATCGGTAGCGATGTGGTGGTGGCCCGGCTCGGCGGAGGCGACGACGACTTCGCCCGCGCCGAAGTCACACTCTCGCGGCTCGACGTGGTGGATCAGGTGAGCCGACGAAACGACGTGATCACGGTTTCCGTGGCCGACGGCAGCGCGGCGATCAGCCCGGTGGCGGTGGCGTTGAACGATTGCGGTGTCGTGGTGAAGGATCTCACCCTCCGCCGTCCCACCCTCGACGACGTGTTCCTCGAACTCACCGGGGGCCACATCCAGGAAGGCAGCGAGATATGACCGCCCCCGCCATGGCCGCGCCCTCCGCGCCCGCCGACACGATTCGAGCCCGATCCGGAGGGTTCTTCCACGACCTCATCGCCGTGGCCATACGAGCTCTCAAGCAGATTCCCCGCGATCCCGAAGGCGTGATTCCGGCCCTCGTGGTGCCGGTGTTCTTCTTCGTCGTGAACGTCGGCTCGCTGCAAAAGGTGGCCGAGCAGCAGCCCGGCTTCGACTTCAAGGCGTTTCAGGTCCCCGTGGCGATCATCTTTGCGGTCACCGGCATATCCCGGGCGAGCACGCTCGTGGCCGATATCCAAGGCGGCTACTTCGATCGCATGCTCATCACGCCGATGAATCGCCTGGCCCTGCTGCTCGGGCTGATGATCGCCGACTTTGCGTTGGTGGTGGGCCTATCGATCCCGGTGCTGGGGATGGGGTACGCGGTGGGCGTGCGTTTCGCCACCGGCATCTTGGGCATCCTGGTGTTCATCCTCATGGCAGGGCTCTGGGGCTTGATGTTCGCCGGCTTTCCCTACGCCATCGCCCTCAAGACCGGCAGCCCGGCCGCCGTGAATTCAAGCTTCATCATCTTCTTTCCGTTCGCCTTCCTCACGACGTCGTTCCTCCCCAAGGAAGCCCTCACCGACTGGTTGGCGGCGGTTGCCACCTGGAACCCCGTCACCTACCTGTTGGAGGCACTGCGGTCGTTGATCATGGTGGGTTGGTCGGGGGAGGCGCTTCTCAAGGGCCTCGGAGCGATCGTGGTGGTGGGCGTGATCAGTCAAGGCCTGGCGTTCTCCGCCCTCCGTGGCCGAACCAAGAACAACTGACCCCCCTGGCCGAACCGGTCACTTGGCCGAACTGACCCCCTTGGCCGAACTGGTCACACTTTTTGTCGCGTGAGCGACAGAATGTGTGACCAGAACGGGGGTGCGCGGCTACTCGGCGGGGGCGGTCACGAAGTCGATGAGTTGTTCGACGGCCCCCACGAGCGACGGATCGAGGTCGGCGAAGCTGCCAACGCTGTTGCGGAGGCGCTTCCAGAACGCGGGAGGGTCGCCCACGCCGAGCTGACGGCACACGCCGGTCTTCCAGTCCTCACCTCGAGGGATCTCGGGCCAGGCGTGTACGCCGATGAGGGACGGCTTGATGGCCGCCCAAATGTCGATGAAGTCGTGGCCCGTGATCAGCACGAACGGATCGTCGATCTCGGCGGCGATCCGGCTTTCCTTTGACCCGTCCACAAGGTGGTCGAGCAGAACGCCGAGCCGTCGATTCGGTCGGGGTTGAAAGCGGGACACCGTTTCGGCGAGGTGGTCGGCGCCGTCGAGCATCTCCACCACCACGCCCTCAGCGCGAAGGTCGTCGCCCCACACGTGCTCCACCAGTTCGGCATCGTGGAGCCCCTCGACCAGGATTCGACTGGCCCGGGCCATGCGAGCGGGAGCGTTGGCGATCGCCACGGATCCGGATGCGGTGCGCGTCGGTGGCTTGGCGGACCCGGTGTTCGGCTTCGGGGGGACGAGCGTGACCCGTTGCCCCTTCACCGTGAAGCCACCGTCGACGAGCCGTTGTTGGGAGTCTCGGCCGTTGCGATCGCGCATCGTGACGAACCCTTTGGCCACGCTGATCACCACCCCTCGGCGACCGGATCCGCGCTGCTCGATCTCCAGGCCGGGCCGGGCGGCAACCTTCGGAAAGGTGGGCGCACGTTTCCCCTGCGGATCGTCGAGATCGAGGGGTTCGGAGAGGATGCCGCGTCGGTAGATGGAGTCGGCCATAGGGCCGGCGAGGGTACCGGCCCGCCGCCGGCCATCGGTGGACCGATCGTGCCGCGAGTTACGACAAGCCGGTGATGATGGCGTCGATGCCCGCGATGACGGCGTCGACGTCGGTGGCTTCATCACCCTTGGCGACGCGAATTGCTGCCTCGGTGAGCCCGCCGAAAAGCAGCACCCCGAGCGCGGTGAGGTCGGGCGCCTTCTTGAGCAGACCATCGGAGGCGAGGGCCTTGAGGCCGCCCATCATCGAGGGGAAGCCGATGTCGCTGTCGACGGTCCGCCACTCATTCCATCCGAACACGGCGGGGGCATCGGACAGGGCGATCTGTTGATATTCAGACCCGGTCATGAATTCGATCGAGGCTCGACAACCCTTGAGAAAACCGTCTCGCATCGACGCCCCGGTGAGAGCCCGTTCGAGCACGTGGGCGTCGAGTTCTTCGGTGACCTCGTGAAACACGGCCTTGAAGAGGATCGCCTTGCTGGCGTAGTGGTGGTAGAGCCCCCCGTGGGTGACGCCGGCGGCCTCGGCACATCCGGGTACCGATACGCCGTTGTAGCCGTCCTGCGCGAACAGTCGACGGGCGGCCGCGAGGACCGCCTTGCGGGTTTCCTCGGCTTCGGCGGCGGTTCGGCGGGGCATGCAAGATCTTTCGAGTGGTAGATCGCCGACACCACCACGGTGGCGCGTCGGGTTTGTTTCTGAAGAGCGATGTCCCTCAGTCCGAATCCCCAACGCATTATGGGGCAACGAAAGGACGGCTCCCAATTCCCGTGGGAACGTGTGCCGTGCCTTGCTCGCGGCGCTCGGTCAGGCTTTCGGCGTATGTCGTTGCGACAGGCCGAACCCTGGTTCGCATCCGATTCTCGAAGTAACGCCGACCCACCTCGGGGACACGTCGGTGGCCGGGGAGCGAACTCTCCGGCCACCAAACGTTTCGATGTTCTGTGTACGCGGCGGGGCGACGGTCAGTCCTTGAGGGTTTGCAGGAGCAGCATCAACTCGTCGGAGGTGCCCGCCGGGACGGAGTAACCCTCTTCTTCCCGGATCTGCTCGAAGTGGTCACGCACGTCTTCCACGGTGAGCTCCGGGTTGTAGTAACCCGGGGTGCGGCCGATGAAGAATCTGCTCACTTGACCGCCAGCAACGGAATACGCCTCGCCCGTGACGGGGCAGTCCTCATGCGCCAACCAGCACACCACGGGGGTCACCAGCTCCGCCTCGAGCTTGTCTCCGAGCGCGCCCAGCAGTTCCTCCGTCATGCGGGTCTTGGCAACCGGCGCGATGGCGTTGGCCTTGATGTTGAACTTGGCGCCTTCTTGCGCGAGCACTCGGGTGAAGCCCCACAGGCCCATCTTGGCGGCGCCGTAGTTGGTCTGGCCGAAGTTGCCGAGGATGCCGGCGTTCGACGCCGTGTTGATCACCCGGCCGTAACCCTTCTCGCGCATGATCTTCCACGCCGGTTGGGTGACGTAGAACGCCCCCTTGAGATGTACATCGAGCACAGGGTTGAGGAGGTCGGGCGTCATGTTGTGGAAGGATTTGTCGCGCAGGATGCCGGCGTTGTTGATGACGATGTCGACCGTGCCGAACGCTTCGACGGCGGCGGCCACGATGGCCTCGCCCCCCTCAGGTGTGGCGACGCTGTCGCCGTTGGCGATGGCCACGCCACCGAGCGCCTCGATCTCTTTCACCACGTTGTGGGCGGGCGAGTCGTCGTGGCCGTCGCCGCTCACCGACCCACCGAGGTCGTTGATGACAAGCTGCGCACCTCGGCGAGCCAGTTCGAGAGCGTGGCAACGGCCGAGGCCCCCGCCAGCACCGGTGATGATCGCAACCTTGCCGTCGTATCCGAGATCAGCCATGAAGGCCCCCTTGTGTGTCCGGTCGGGGGCACCCCGTACCGGCTCCGCTAGTGACGGCGGCACTGTACCGATGCTCGCCGTTTCGGGCCGAATCTTCGGTGCCTTCGCCACGGAGGGGAGGAGAAACTGACCCTTCGGCACGCGAACCACGAGATGTCGCGGGGTGCCGTTGGTGGCAGTCGCGCCGATCAGCCGGCACTCGGTGGATGATGCCACCGGCCCTGGCCGGTCACCGCATGAAGGAAACGAGGTGTTCGGCCACCATCACACACCCGAGGTACGTGTTGCCCCGCACGATGGTGGGTATGCTCGACGCATCCGCCACACGGAGCCCGTGGATCCCCCGGACCCGCAATTCGGGGTCGAGTACGGCATCGGGATCGCCGTCAGGGCCCATGCGACAGGTGCCCGCCTGATGGAAATAGGTAGAGGTGGAGTCGTTCGGCAGGGCCGGCAGGCTTGCGCGGGTGGTGGGTGCCGTGCATGAGCCGTGGGGCGTGAGACGGGAAGCACCGAGTTGTGCGAACGCGTCGGTGGCCTCCCACGCCGCGACGAGATCGACCACACGACCGAGGTCATCCACGTCGCCCACTCGGTTGCCGTTGTCAACCAGGAACGGGAGATGGAGGTGCGGTAACGCTGCTGGTCTGAGGATTCGAGGCTGAGTCGGCCGCGCGCGCGAGGCAACAAGTGAAAAGCCAGCAACTGAAACACGGTGCCCCCGCCGGCGGACGAGGAGATCGGGCAGGCCAGAATAGGGAAATCCACGTTGCGCCCACCGTCGGATGTGCCGATCCACACGATCTTCGCGGGTGATCCCACAAGGTGCTCATGTGCGGGGTAGTGGTACAGGCACCCCAACCCCACATGGTCTTGCAGGTTGGCGCCGACACCGGGGCGAGTCGACCACCGTCGGGATGCCGAGTTGGGTGAGATCGTCGGTCGGGCCGATACCCGACAGGGGAAGAAGTTTCGGCGACTCGATGGCTCCTGCGCACAGGATCACTTCCCCGCCGTCGACCACCTCGACCACTTCCCCCGATCGCAGAATCACGCCGGTGACATCACCATCGACGCTCAGCAGCCGTGCCACCGGGGCATGGCAACGAATCGTCAGGTTGGGTCGACCTTGCACCTCGGGCCCGAGATAGGCCTGGCTGACGGTGAGCCGTTCCCCGGATCCAGGCTGGATAGAAACCGGGAAGACCCCGATGCCGGGAAGCTGCGACGCATCATTGATGTCGGAGACCGTGGCGGCACCGAGTTCCACGGCTCCGTCGTGCAACGCCCGGTGACAACCGGCCCACGTTGCTTCCGGCCATCGACGCCCGGTGAGCGGACCCCGGTCGCCGTGGAGTGGATTGGCGTCGAGATCGAGGTCGTGCTCGGCCCGGCGGAACGCAAGCAGCACTTCACTTCCTCCCAGGACCATCCGGTGCACCCGGCGGCCGCCCAACCGGCGGCCGCCCATCCGTCGTAGTCGTCGGGCTGACCGCGAACGGTCGCCATGAAGTTCACTGCCGAGGTGCCAAGCACCTCGCCCCTATAGAACAACGTGGGGTTGGTGGCGTGGCCGATCTTGGCACCCCACTGCACGCCCATCGTCGCCGAGAGGATCGTTTCGTGCTCCCGGGCGGGTTCCCGCACGCTCGGGGGGCAGGCGGTGTGGTCGGGCCCGGCTTCGAGGAGCAGAACCCGCCGATCGGAATCTTCACGGAGACGGGCGGCAAGCACGGAACCGCTCGTACCGCCGCCCACGATCACCACATCAGGCCGGGTGATGAAGTCGACGGTAACTAATGACACTCGAAGTGTCAATAGCCGGTCGTGTCGGGCCGCGGGATCGACGCACCGCAGGCAGCGACTGCGGGCAGTCCGTCGGTCGGTGGATGACAAGATCGGGACATATGGTCCTACCGCAATGAAACAGGATGACGTACGGTAAAATCCTCACCAGAGAGGAACGTGGATGCGAAACAGCCTGCGCAAGCCGCAAGCCAGATCATCGGCGGTGCCACCTTCAGCCGAGCGATCAACGCCGTACCGAGCGATGGCGCCCTGATGGCGGTCGGTGACGATGGTGCGGCGATGTCGCTCTTCGGTCGACGCAATGCCCGCCCGTCGGAGAAGGCCTCTCGGGCCCGGCGGTCGTTTTGGTCGGATCTGGAGCCTGGTGCCGAGCAGATCGACGTGATCGTGGGTGGCGCCGGCCAACGGCAGCGGCCGGCCGATGCTCGGGCCGCCACCTGACGACGGCGGGCCGCCTTATCCCGGTTCCCGGCTCGAAGAGGTTGGGGGTGGGCCGATGTCATGGATGGCGCCGTTGGAGCAGTGGGGCCACCTCCGTGCGTCGGGTGATTCCCAACTTGGCAAACGCCGACGAGAGGTAGTTGCGAATCGTCTTGTCGGACAGGAAGAGCAGCGCTCCGATCTCCTTGTTCGTCTTACCCGCGGCCACGAGTTGGGCGATCTCGCGTTCGCGTTGGTAAGCGACGCCAGAACTTCGGAAACCCATCGGGCGTCCGCGCTGCCATCGACCAGATGGGCGCCAGCGTCGAAGGAGGGGATCCCGCCGGTGGCATTCGATGACGGGTTGACGGGATCACCCGATGGCGGAACCAGCGAAGCGCACATCGATTCGAGCACGGCGGCCCGCCAGGCCACGCGGTCGAGCCCCGACCGCCGGGCCAGCACCAACGCCCGACGGACGAGACGTAGCGCCCGGTCGGTGTCGGTCGAGGCCAGGCAGAGCCCGGCTTCGCAATACGCCTCCGCCGCGAACGGCCATCGCGGCGCCCGTTCCCAGTCGATTCCCGCCCGTTCGAACAAGTCGGCAGCGGCGGCGGGATTGGCCGCCACGAAGGAGAGCGCCGCCACGAACGATCGGGCGGCGAGGTTGTTCGGCCCGTCGAAGGTGGCCGTGAGCTCGTCGAGCCCGGCGCGGACCAAATGCACGCCACGATCGTCGCCAAGCAGGTGAAAGGCGATAGCTCGCGTGAGTCGCGGATCCACCCCGAACTCATGAAACGGCGATGCGCCCAGGGCGTCGAGCTCATCGATGGTGTCGGGCGCGCTCACCGCGTCGCCCTCGAGCAGGTGGAGGCGTGCCTGGAGGGTGAGGATCGGGTAGGAGAAGTAGACGACGCCGAGCACCCGAGATCCGGGCACCAGCGATCCGAGCACGTTGCGTGCTTCGTCGAGGTTGCCGAGCTCGAGCGCAATGTTGCTGCGAGACGCTTTGGCGATCTCCGGAAGCATCGGGAGGTCGAACTGGAGCGCTTCATCGCACCGAGCCTCGGCCGCCCGGACCTCGCCGGCCAGGGTTTCGATGAACGCAGTGCCGAGCGTGAGGTGGGCCCAGAACTCCGGTCCGCCCGCCCGCTTGCCGGCGTCGGCGCCCACCGCGTTGCGTTCGGCCGCGTCGCCCACGTAGCCGCGCGCCATCGGGATCCGACAGGAACGGGATCGGGCGACCGACACCGTGGCCCAGTCGCGCGCCTCCCTCGCGGTGATGGCAACTTCGTCGAGCACGGCATCGGCACGGTCGGGGTCGCCGGCGTAGAGAAACACCAATGCCGCGTTGGCCCGACTGGCTTGGTCGTTGGCTTCGCGCGCCAGACGGTCGGCTTCGACCGCAAGCGCATGGCCCCGCGCAAGGTCGCCGTCGTCGATCGCCGCCTGCGCCTCGGCGACGAGTGCCTCCGCTTCGGGATCGTTTGTGCGAGCGTCGTCGTCGGTGGTGCCCGGCTGGGTGAAGGTGTCGCGGTTGGTCGGGTCGAGATCGGCGCCCGAGGCCTCCGGCCCGCCTGCCGCCGACGCCGGTGTGGGATCGGTGCTGTCGTTGAGCAGGCGCATCAAAACGGGGTTCACCCACGATCCGAACGTTTGCCAAGAGCGACCCTCGGCTTCGCGAGCGGCGACGGCCGACAATCCCCACGTGCGGGCGAGATCCTTCCGCCCGGCGGTGGCCGCGGCGGTGGCGGCGCGCTCGAAGAATCCGGCGCGGTCGGTGGGAGCCGCGGCGGCCACGTCGGCCATGGCCAACTCGTAGAGCTGGGTAGCGCGCACGTGACCGCCTCGCGCCACCAGGTGATCGGCCACCTGCGCCGCCCAGGGGGCAGCGCGCTCCACGGCATCGCCGGCCGAGAGGTGTACGGCGAGCGCCTCCACATCGGCGGGATCGAGATCGTTGCCATGTGCCGTTTCAATGGCCCCGGCGAGGCGAAGGTGGAGCGACGCTCGCTCCGCCACACTGAGCGCCGCCAGCAACGCCTCGGCCACGAGCGCGTGGCGAAGCCGGATACCCGAATGGGTGTCGGTCTCTTGGGCATCGATCGGGTGGGCGAGTCCCGTGGCTACCAGGCTGCGGGCGGCAACGTCCCAGTCGGGCACCAATGCGCTGGCGGCCCGGGTGGATAGGGGCCGTGCCGCCGTCGCGGCAAGTTCTGCCAACGCTCAGGCATCGGCGGGCAGCGAGTCGACGAGCGACAGCACCGCTTCGGCAACGGTCCACGGGATCTGTGCATCGTCGGGATCCCCGGATCGAATGAGGGCGTCCACGAAGAATGGGTTTCCACCCGTGCGAGCGAACAACCCGGCAGCCCGCGTTTCGACGGTGACGTTCGAGCCTTGCGTGGGTGCGCCCGGCGGCGGCGTATGGGCAGCCAATCGGAGGAGCGAACGCACGCCGTCCTCGGTGAGTGGGCGTAGCGGTAGCTGGGAGGCGCGGGCGTGGCGAAGGAGGTCGGCGACGGCGCCGCTGTGCGCGGTCCCGGCCTCGTGGCTCCCGGCCCGATACGTGGCAAGTACGAGCACGGGTGCCCGTCGCAGTGCGTTGAGCAAGTGGGGGAGGGCCGCAACGGCAACCGGATCGATGTAGTGGAGGTCCTCGACGACCAGGAGCACCGGCCCGTCGACGGCCCGGGGGTGCAGGCTTCGGCTACGGCGCCGGCGAGCTCTCGTGCCGCCTCACCCTCGCCGGGCAGGGCGCCGGCGAGATGTTGGAACGGGGCGGCAAACGAGCGGTCGGTGTGGTGCCCCCCCACGAACTCGATCGTCCAGTGGCCCGGAAGATCGTCGACAAAGGTGGACCACAACGTGGTCTTGCCGATGCCCGCCTCCCCGGTGATCAGGACGAGACGGCAGATGCTGGCGGCCGCTTCGTTTGCTGCCGCGTGCAA
>Ga0105047_10007725_pt1 | contig 18063 bp, 17 predicted proteins | sample MAT04_FD_78384 | JGI IMG/M metagenome (GOLD analysis project Ga0105047, IMG submission 78384) | Freshwater microbial communities from Lake Fryxell liftoff mats and glacier meltwater in Antarctica - MAT-04 (megahit assembly) | ecosystem: Environmental > Aquatic > Freshwater > Ice > Liftoff...
CCGTACCGGTCGATCCCGCGCACTTCCGCCACAGCTATGCCAAGGATCGCGCCCAGCTCATGCGCCGCCTGTCGCGCATGGAGGGCCAGGTCCGGGGCATCGCCCGGATGATCGAGCGCGAGGAATACTGCGTCGACATCCTCCAGCAGACGGCCGCGCTCCGGGCGGCCGTGGACGCGGTCACGCTGATGCTCCTGGAGGACCACGTGGCGGGCTGCCTCACGACCGCGGTGCGGACGGGCCAGGCGGAGGTCTACACCGAGGAGGTCATGGAAGTGGTGCGGCGCTCCATGGGCCGCCCCGCACGACCCAGCCGCTCGTCCGCGGACGGCTGACCCTGAGGATGCCCCATCGGGTTATCCACGACCTTCCACGCGCGACGCGGATGGTGGATAACTCCCATTGACCCGTGGTCGGCGCACCTTGATGCTGCGCCACCTGCACGACGGCATCGCTCCATGGGTGGTGCCGGGAGGACCGAGGACGGGTAACGCTGGCCGGAAGGGATCCCGGGAGACCGGGGTCGCGCACCGACCGGGCGGCGGAAGACCGGAGCCATCGGACGGTGCGAACCCACCTGGCGCCGGGGCGAGGAGCACCGGGTGATCCGCGACGACGATCGCGGATGGCTCGCGACCTCGCGCCGGCGCCGTTCCGATTCCCGGGCGCCGGTGTGCGACGCTGTGCCGCGTGACCGCACCCATCGAGCGCGCCCCTCTGCCCGAGGACCCCTGGAGCCTGCCGCCACTGGGCGACGCGTGGGCGGCGGAGCTGGAGCGCGGCCTCGCGGCGCTGGGCGTCGACCCGTCGCCGGGCGCGCGCGCGGCGCTCGACGCGCACAGCCGGTTGCTGGTGACGTGGACCGCCGCCATCAACCTCACGGCGGTGCGCGACCCCGAGGGTGTGGCGCGGCTGCACCTCGTCGACGCGCTGACGGCCGTTCCGCTGCTCCGCCGCGAGGCGCCCCCGTCGCCGGCGATCCTGGACCTTGGAAGCGGCGGCGGGATGCCCGGTCTGCCGCTGGCCGTCGCGCTCCCCGCCGGGCGCGTGGCGCTGGTGGACTCGATCGCCAAGAAGGTGCGCTTCCTGGACGTGGCGGGCCGGGCGGCCATGGCAGCGCTGGCGGCGGCCGGGGAACCGGCGCTGCGCGTGGAGGCGATCGCGGCGCGCGCCGAGGAACTGGCCCGACAGCCGGCCCATCGTGCAGCCTGGGATGTGGTCACCGCGCGTGCCGTGACCACGCTCGCCACGCTCGTGGAGCTCGGCCTGCCGCTGCTCCGGTCCGGAGGCCTGCTCGTGTGCTGGAAGCGCGACGACGGGTCCGGGGCCCTGTCCGCGGAGGTCGAGGCTGCGGCGCGCATCGGGCGCATGGTGGGTGCCGGCCCGGCCCGGGTGCTGACCGATCCGGACGCCGCCATCCCGGGGCATCGGCTGGTGATGCTGCGCAAGGAGCGGCCCACCGCGGATCGATTCCCCCGTGCGGCGGGCGAACGGAGTCGCAGCCCGGACGGCTGAGCCGGGGAGGGCGACGAGGAGGACACACCGTGCCAGCGGCGGGCGTGGCGCGAAGGGCGGGGGTGGTTCCGACGCCTGCGGCACTGGGCGGCGGCCGCCAGCATGTCGAGCATCAGGCCCGGCCGTTCACCATCGCACCGCGCTGGGCCGGCTCCCCCTCCGGTCCGTCAGGCCATGTCGTCGTCGCTCGGGACACCATCGACGTCAGCGCAAGGAACAATCGCGTGTCCCGCCACCTCGCCAGCCGCGCCGGGTCGTATCGATCCAACACCACCGCGTTCGGAGATCGGCGCGGGAGTCCAGACACGAATCGGACGTCGCACGGACCATGATCGCGGCCCGACGAACCGTCGGAGTCCTGGCGTCAAGGTTCGCAACGACCCTTGCACGCCACCCCCCGGCCTACCGTACGCTCGCGTCCGCATGTGCGGGCTGTCATCCGCTTCGCTACTGGGGAGGAACATCACGGGCATGGCTATTGTTCGGCGAGCATTCCTCGGTGTCGTCACCGCATCCCTCACCGTTGCCCTCGGCGCGACGAGTGCCTCGGCTGCATGCGGTTGGTACTCCGGGGTGGGGACTACCATACGGGCTCAGACAGCAACGGAGGCGTCCAGGGCGACCTGGACTTCACCGGCGGGTCAATCGTCACCGGTGAGACGATGGGCAACGGATTGATCATCGACATGACCGACTCCGACGACTTCATCCTCGTCGGTACCTACAAAAACGAAGGTCCCCGGGGAATCTGTCCAGACGACGACAGCGACAAGAACGCATATCGTCAGGGCGTGAGGTGGGGAATCACGTTCTGCGACTCAGGCGGCAGTTGGCCGACCTACACTCCGTCCGACCCACCCGTCGGCGTCTACATCTACTACGTCGGCTTCGACACGTGGGATACGGAGATTGGCTCCTTCTCCTCATCTCGTACGCTCAACGGCTACGAGGGCACGGCCTATGCCTACGCGTGGATCGATGACTCGAGCGCCAATCGCACGATCGACACTGAGTTCGACAATCTGCAGCGGTACAGTTCCAGTGGCTGGGTCAACTGGTCCAGCGCCTCGTCGTCCTGTGAGGACGCTGACCACGACGTTCGGATCGTGAGCAACAACCACGTGTGGATCGAGAAGGAGTGACGAGGTGAAGTCGAAGACGATCGTCACGGGGACCGGGTCCCTGGTGGCTGCGATCATGCTGGCCGGGTGTTCTGCCCTTCTGCCAGGGCCGATGACAGGGACCAAGCCGGAGCCGAGCCCCGACGCTGCCATCCAGGCGCTGCAACAGGAAGGCTGCGGTGTTGCGGAGGACATCGTCATCCCGAGTGGACCCGAAGACCTGGAGGGCGTGAGTCTCGCCGCGGAACGCGAGAAGATCGGGGCCTCCGATCGCCTCTCCATCGCAGAGGCCCGAGAGACCGGACATCTGATCGGCGTTCCAGATAGCGTCGCAGGTCGAGAACGTCGTGGCATCGTCGGTGACGACCGACGGGTCCTGGCGTACTTCACCAACGGGACGTTCGACCTGGACATGTCGCGTGCCGACTACTTCCGATCGGGTGGGTTCATCGTCACACAGGATGTGCCGGGGCCCGGGAGCCTGGCCGATGTCGTGAAGGAAGACGTCGGCGATCGCGCTGTGCGCTTCAAGGTCGGACCCCACGAGGGCGCGATGGTCAGGTCGGATCCAGTGGCCGTCGGTGTCCGTCCCTACCTTCTGGTCTGGTCTGACGGGACGAGCACCTGGATCGTGTCGGGCGAGCCGAGCAGCCCTGATGCGATCCTGAACTTCGCTCGGTCCCTCGTCTGCGACTGACTCGCGGCGGCGACAGGACCGAGACCGCCGGCTGTCGGCAGGACGGGGCGCGCAGGGGCTCGGGCATCGAGCGGGTCCCTGCTACGCTGGCGGCCGCATGCGTGTCGCGGTCCTTTCTGACATCCACAGCAACCTGGCGGCGCTCGACGCCGTGCTCGAGGACCTCGGCATCGTCGACGCCGTCTGGGTCCTGGGCGACATCGTGGGCTATGGCCCCGAACCCGACGCGGTGGTCGCCCGCCTGCGCGAGGTGGATGCGGTGGCCGTCCGCGGCAACCATGACGCCGCCGCGCTGGGGCAGCTGGACGCCTCGGCCTTCAACGACGATGCCCGGACCGCGGTGGAGTGGACCGCAGCGGCGCTCTCGGCGGGGACGCGCGACTGGCTGGACGCGTTACCGGAGCGACGCGAGGTCGGCGACTTCACGCTCGTCCACGGCAGCCCCCGCGACCCGCTCTGGGAGTACCTCTATTCCGTGCCCGTGGCGCGCCGCAACTTCGGGGCGTTCACGACCCCCCATTGCCTGGTGGGCCACACGCACGTGCCACTCGTCTTCCGCGATGAGGACGGCAGCGTGGAGACCGTCGAGCCGCGCCACGGGTCCACGCTCACCCTCGACGAGCGGCGGACGATCCTCAACCCGGGCGGCGTGGGTCAGCCGCGGGACGGCGACCCGCGGGCCTGCGCGATGCTCCTGGAGACGGGCGGCGGCGGCGTGGAGTGGCGCCGCATCGAGTACCCGGTGGACCGCACCCAGGAGCGGATGCGCGCGGTCGGCCTGCCCGTCCGGCTCGTGAATCGGCTGTCGCACGGGCTCTGAGCCCGGCGTGTCCGACGGGTCGGTCGGTGGCCGCGTCACTGCCACCCCCACGCGCCGGTGGTACCCTTCCGCAGTGCCCGAGGCTGCAACATCACTCGTGTTCCGTCGCGCCGTGCTGGGCCTCAACGGCAGCACCACGGATGCGCTCGTCGTGCGCGCCGGTGTCGACATGGCCCGGGCGCATGCAACGGGCCTGATCGCCCTCCACGTGGTGGAGGTGGACTGGCGGCATGACCTCGACGATGAGATGCCCGGCAGTCGCGAGCTTGCGTCCACCGTGCTGGACGTCGCCGAGGGTGCCGCCGCCAAGGCCAAGGTCCGTCTGGAGACAGAGCTGCTGCAGGCGCGCGACGTGGGCGCGGCGCTCGTTGATGAGGCCGTGTCCCTCGAAGCGGACGTGATGATCCTGGGGCTCCCCTACCGGAAGCGGCGCGGCGGCGACTTCGCCATGGGCGCCACCATCCCGTACGTCTTCCAGAACGCTCCCTGCACCGTCCTCGTCATTCGCGAACCGGTCCCGGCTCGCTATGAGACGGCGCTCATCACACGGAAGGATTGAACCGCGATGCGCACGATCATCGTGGGCTGTGGCCGGGTCGGCGCGAGCCTGGCCGGCCGACTGGTCCGCGAGGGGGACGAGGTCACCGTCATCGACCTGCGGACGGAGGCCTTCGACCGCCTGGATGATGACTTTCCCGGTCAGGCCGTCCGGGGCGACGGGACCGATGAGGACGCGCTCCGGCGCGCGGGCGCGGAGGGCGCCGACCGGTTCTTCGCGCTCACGGAGGGCGACAACCGCAACATCCTGGCTGCCCAGCTGGCATCGGAGCGGTTCAGCATCTCGACCGTCGTGGCCAAGATCAACGACCCCGTGCGGGCGGAGGCCTACGCCGCGCTGGGCCTGGCCACGATCTGTCGCACGGCGATGATGACCGAGTCCATCGCCGCGTTCTTGGGCGTCGCCGCCGACAAGGCCGCCATGAAGGTCCGCGTGCCGACCGGCCGCCATGACCACGGTAGCGCGCTCGCCGCCACCACGACCGAGGACTGAACGATGTACGTGATCGTCGTGGGCGGCGGCAAGGTCGGCTACTACCTGACCAAGGAACTCCTCGCGGCCGGCCATGAGCTGGTGCTGCTGGAGAAGGACGGGCGTCGGGCGCGCCAGATCGCGGACGAGGTCGGCTCCATCGTGCTCAACCGGGACGGCTGCGAAGGCAAGCACCTGGAGGAGGCGGGCGCCAACCGGGCGGCCATCGTGGCGGCCGTGACGGGCGACGATGAGGACAACCTCGTGGTGTGCCAGATGGCGAAGCACCACTTCGACGTGCCGCGCACCATCGCGCGCGTCAACAACCCGCGCAACGAGGAGCTGTTCCGCCACCTGGGCGTGGACGAGATCATCAGCCCCACGCGCATGGCGCTCGCGGCCATCGAGCAGGACATCCCGGTCCATGAGCTGCTGCACCTCGCCCAACTGGAGGGCGGCGAGCTGGAGCTCATCGAGGCCCAGATCAGTGAGGATTCGCCGGCCATCGGCCGCAAGCCCACGGACATCGACCTGCCCGAGGGCTGCTCCCTGTTCGTACTCATCCGCGACGACTCGGCCCAGCAGATCCGACCCGACACGGTGTTCCAGGCCGGCGACAAGGTGCTCGCCATCAGCCGCACCGAGTGCGAGACGGATCTCCACCGCCAGCTCATCGGTGACGCGCACGGCGGGCCGTCCGGGGCCTGATCCGGGTCCATCTCAGCGCATCGGCTTCCGTCCCCGCGCCCCGGTCGCGCAGCCGAAGAAGGCGCTCATCGCATCCAGCACAGTGTCGCCGGCGTGGGGGTCCAGCCAGTCCACCGCATGGCGCCGCCAGCGCCGCGAGAACCCGAACGAGGTCAACTCGTTGACGCGCTCGTAGCTCGATGCCATCGCGTCGAACAGGTCGCGCACGAACGCGGGGTCATACAGGTCCCTTGGGGGCCGTGGCATGACGCCGACGATACGCCGTGGCGGAGGCGCGGGGTCGGACGCGGCACCGGGATCCGCCTGGTCGAGTGGCCCGGCCAACCACGACCGTCAGCCGTCGACGACGCTCGACTGGATGCACCCTCGTCCTGGCGAGCCGGCGCATTCGGCCAGGGGAGCTCGGTCGGACGGTAGGCGCCGCGCCCGCGCACCGGCATCCGCTGGTCGCGCCGGCGGATCGCCGCGGCGGCGGATCGGCCGCGTCGCCGCCCTCCCGCGCCGGCTCCGTGCCAGATGTCTCCCCTGGCGACCGTACGCGTCTCGCTCCCGGCGATGTGTCGCCCAGGGCGACCGTATCCCGTCCGACGCACCGTTCTCCCTGCCATCGGTCGCCCTGGTCCGACACAAACCTGGATGCTTCCTGGCAGAGGTCGCACCATGGCGACGGTCGACCGGCATCGGGGAGACGATGGCCACAGGTCCACGCTCACGACCGACGCCGTACCGGCCCCGGGTCCTGACGGAAGCGAGCGTAGCGTCGCCATCCGCGACATCTGTCCAGGGCGCCGGGCGCCGTGTCGCGGGCGCCGGGGGCGCGCCAGGGTCGACGGAGGCGGACGTTCTGGTGAGAGGATGCTACACCGACGCGCATACCCAAGGGTTGACAACACCATTGTCAAGGTTCTAGGATATCGACGTTCCGGTCGAGGCCCCGATCGACCGGTCATCTGACCCCCAGCCAGTGAGTCGGGAGGACCACGCACCATGACCATCATCCGTCGACCGTCGCCGTTCGGTGAGCTGCTTTCGCTGCGTTCCGCGATGGACCGCATCTTCGACGAGAACCTCTTCCGCCCCATCGCCCGCGGCACGGGTCCGGCCACGTTCGCCATGCCGCTGGACATCTACACCACGCAGGACGCGCTGGTCGTGGAGGCCGCCCTGCCGGGCGTCCGCCCGGAGGCCCTGGACATCCAGGTCCTGGGTGACACGCTCACGCTCACCGCGGACAGCCACGTCGACCTCGATCAGGACCGGTCCGGCTACCACGTGCACGAGGTGCGGCGGGGTCGTTTCAGCCGCTCCGTGACGCTGCCCGGAGGCCTCAGGACGGACGCCGCGACGGCGGCCTTCGAGCACGGCATCCTGACGCTCGCCTTCCCCAGGGCGGAGCAGGTCAAGCCCCACCAGATCACGGTGACGACCCCCACGGAGGGGACCGCCGCCCCGATCGGTGCCACCTCCAGCGATGTTGCGCAGGCCACCCCGGCCGGCGATCGCGCGCCGGACGCCGGCTGAGCGACCGGACCAGGACGAGCACGCGACGCATGGAAGACCGGACGGCCGAGACCGAACGCCCGGGACGCGATCCGGGCCGGCCGGTCTATGTCATCAGCGTTGCGGCGGAACTCGTCGAGGTCCACCCGCGCACGCTCCGCATCTACGAGGGTGAGGGGCTCATCTGCCCTGCCCGAACGCGGACCAACATCCGCCTCTATTCGGAGAACGACATCCGGCGGGTCCTCTGGATCCGCCACCTGACCCAGAACCTGGGCGTGAACCTTGCAGGGGTCCGCGTCCTGTTCGAGTTGGAGGAGCGCCTGGGCATGCGCATCCTTGAGCAGCTCTACAGCGAATGGCCTTCAGAGAAGACCGCATCGGGTGAGGAACCCGACGTGGCGAGTTCGTCGCGCTAGCGACCCCCGAGGAGACCACATGGCACCCCGTGCAAAGACCCCCAAGCCGCCGGCTGAGGAGCCGCGCGAGCCGGCTGGTGGCGAGACCGAGCAGGTCCTGCCGCTGGTCGCGCTGCGCGAGACGGTCATCTTCCCGGAGATGATCGTGCCCCTTCAGGTCGGTCGTGAGAAGTCGGTGGAGGCTCTCAACAAGGCTGTCGCCTCCGGCTCCATGATCGCCCTCGTGACGCAGCGCCAGGCGGACCGTGAGGACATCTCGGACATCTCCGAGCTGTATGCCATCGGCACCCTGGCCAAGATCGCCCAGGTGGTCCAGCTCCAGGACGGCACCGTGCGTGCCATCGTCCAGGGTCAGCAGCGCCTGCGGCTGCTGGCGTTCGAGTCGACCGAGCCGTCGCTCGTCGCACGCGTCCAGACCATCGCGGATGAGAGCCCCCAGGGCCTGGAGGTCCAGGCGCTCGTGCGCACGGTCCAGGGCCAGATCGAGACGTACGTCCAGTCGGGCGCCCCGGTGCCCCCGGAGGCGGCCGTCGCGGCGCGCAACATCACGGAGCCCGGCCTGCTCGCGGACATGGTCGCGTACAGCCCGGACATGACCACCGAGCAGCGCCAGGAGCTGCTCGAGACCATCGATGTCATCGAGCGCCTGAAGCTCGTGTCGACCTTCCTCGCGCGCCAGGTGGAGATCCTGGAGCTCAAGGGGAAGATCCAGTCCGAGGTCAAGTCCGAGATGGACAAGACCCAGCGCGAGTACATCCTGCGCGAGCAGCTCAAGGCCATCCAGCGCGAGCTGGGTGAGGATGACCCGCAGCAGGCCGAGGTCTCCGAGCTGCGCGACAAGGTGGAAGCCTCCGGCATGCCGGATGAGGTCAAGACCCGCGCCCTCAAGGAGATCGACCGGATGGCCCGCATCCCGTCGGCGTCGCCGGAGGTCGGGGTCATCCGGACCTATGTCGACTGGCTCGTCGGGCTGCCCTGGAACCTGAGCACCGAGGACCTGCTGGACATCAAGCAGGCCAAGGTGATCCTGGACGAGGATCACTACGGGCTGGACAAGGTCAAGGAGCGCATCCTCGAGTACCTCGCGGTGCGCACGCTCGCGGACACCATCCGGAGCCCCATCCTGGCCCTCATCGGCCCTCCTGGCGTGGGCAAGACCAGCCTCGGCAAGAGCGTTGCGAAGGCAATGGGCCGCAAGTTCGTGCGCATGAGCCTGGGCGGTATCCATGACGAGGCGGAGATCCGCGGCCACCGGCGCACCTACATCGGTGCGCTGCCCGGTCGCATCATCCAGAACGTGAAGACGGCCGGGTCCAACAACCCGGTGTTCATGCTCGACGAGATCGACAAGATCGGCATGGACTTCCGCGGCGATCCGTCCTCGGCGCTGCTGGAGGTGCTGGACCCGGAGCAGAACAACACCTTCCAGGACAACTACCTGGAGGTGCCCTTCGATCTCTCGAAGGTGCTGTTCATCGCGACCGGCAACCTGCAGGACCCGATCCCCGCTCCGCTGCGTGACCGGATGGAGATCATCCAGCTGCCGGGCTACACGCAGCTCGAGAAGATCGGCATCGGCAAGCGGTTCCTGGTGCCCAAGCAGATGGAGAACCACGGCCTCAAGCCCAAGCACATCGAGCTCACCCACGAAGCGATGGTCGCGCTCGTCCAGAACTACACGCACGAGGCCGGCGTCCGGAACCTCGAGCGCGAGATCGCCAACGTGATGCGCAAGGTCGCCCGCACGGTCGCCGAGGGCCGCAAGCGCAAGACCGTGGTGGACGTCAAGAAGCTGGTCGAGTTCCTTGGCCCCCCGCGCTTCGAGTACGGTGAGCTGGAGGCGACCGACCAGACCGGCGCCGCGACGGGTCTCGTGGTCACGGAGGTCGGCGGTGACGTCGTCGCCGTCGAGGTCACGCGCATGGAAGGCAAGGAGGACTTCATCCTCACCGGCCAGCTGGGGGAGGTGATGCGCGAGTCCGCTCGCGCCGCCCTGTCCTGGATCCGTGCGAACGCCAGCAGCCTGGGCATCACCCGGGAGACGTTCGAGAAGAACACGCTCCACATCCATGTGCCGGCCGGGGCGATCCCCAAGGACGGCCCATCGGCGGGCGTGACCATGGCCACCGCGATGGTCAGCGCGCTGACGGGCATCCCCGTCCGCAAGGATGTCGCGATGACGGGCGAGATCACACTGCGCGGTCGAGTGCTCCCGATCGGCGGCCTGAAGAGCAAGATCCTGGCCGCGCACCTGTCGGGTGCCAAGGTCGTGATCCTGCCCCAGAAGAACGAGAAGGACATCCGGGACATCCCGGACGAGATCCGGAAGCAGATCAAGCTCGTGCTCGTCGAGACCATGGACCAGGTGCTCGAAGCGGCGCTCCGGCGCAAGCCGCAGCCGCTCAAGGCGCCGCCTCCGCAGATCGTGGAGGGCGACACCGCGCTGGACGATACGCCCTCAGCACCCAACAAGGTGCGCCGCGGCTTCCCCGGCCCCGACCAGCCACCCGCGGTGGCAGGGCCGACCAGCGACCACTGAACAACGGGTGATGAACGGCCCGGTCCGCACAGGGCCGGGCCGTTCGTCGTCTCAGCGGTAGGACGGGAACCATGGAGTACCGCGACTACTACGCGACCCTGGGGGTGCCCAGAACGGCATCACAGCCGGAGGTCAAGAAGGCGTTCCGGAAGCTGGCGCGCAAGCACCACCCGGACGTCAACGCGTCCGACACGAAGGCGGAGGCACGCTTCAAGGAGCTCAACGAGGCGTACGACGTCCTGGGCGACGCCCAGAAACGCCAGCACTACGACCAGTTGGGCGCCGACTGGGAGGCCTACCAGCGCCCAGGTGCCGGCCCCGGCGCGAGCCCTGGTGCTGGCGGGTTCCCGGGTGGCGTCCGGTTCGAGTATGCCGGTGATCCAGAGGAGCTTGCGGGCTTCTCCGAGTTCTTCCGTGCCTTTTTCGCGGGCGGCGGCACCGGGAGTCCGCCGGGGGCTGCGCCCTCCGCGCGCCGGCCCGCCTCCGCCGCTGCGGCAGCGGGTCGCCGCGGCCCGCGGTCAGCATCCGGCACAGGGGCGCCACGACCGGGCGCCGAGGCAGAGCTGCTGGTGTCCCTTGAGGACGTCGCGAACGGCACCACGGCGCGCGTCCAGGTGGCCGACCGACGCCTGGAGGTGAAGGTCCCCGCAGGCGTGGACGCCGGGCAGCGGATCCGGCTCTCCGGCAAGGCGCCCGACGGTGGGGACGTGACGCTCGTCATCCGCGTCCGGCCGCACCCGGTCTACACGCGCGCCGGCGCGGACGTCAACCGGGAGCTGGCGGTCACGCTCGCCGAGGCGCTCCTGGGCGCGGAGGTACCCGTGGGCACGCTCAGCGGACGCACGCTGCTGTTGACGATCCCACCTGGCACGCAGAACGGCCGTGCCATCCGGCTACGCGGGAGAGGCTTGCCGCGATTCAAGGCGGACGACCACGGCGACCTGATCGTGCGCATCCGCGTCGTGCTGCCGGGGCCGCTCGATCCGGAGGGTCGGCGGCTCGCGCAGGAGCTGGCGGACCACGTCCGGCAGCCCGACCCCCGCGACGGGGAGCGCGAGCCGGCGCCAGCGCCTGCGCACAGTGCCGCCTGAGCGCGAACCGACCCCGATCTGGGCAGACTTGTTACCGGTTCCGAAGATAGCAACCTTGACAATCATATTGTCAACTCTTAGGATGCTCGCATGAAACTCGACCGATACACGGAGAAGGCGCAGCAGGCGATCCTGGGCGCACAGCGCCTTGCCACGGACGCCCAGAGCCCCATCCTTGATGCGGAGCACCTGCTCGCGGCCCTCCTGGGTGACCCGGAGGGGATTCCCGCCGTGACCCTGCGCCAGCTGGGCGCGGACCCCGCGCGCGTGGCCCTGGACCTCGGCGTCACGCTGTCCCGGCGCGCCCGGATCGCGGGCGGCACGCTGTCGCTGGACCCGCGTGCCGCGCGGCTCATCGAACGGGCGGAGGATGAGGCGAAGCGCCTGGGGGACGAGTACGTCTCCACGGAGCACCTGCTCATCGCAGCCGCGGAGGTGGGCGGCGACGCGCAGCGCATCCTGGAGGCCAACGGCGCCGGCCGGGAGCGGATCCTGGGCGCCCTCGCGAACGTGCGCGGCAGCCAGCGCGTCACCAGCCAGAACCCGGAGACCACCTACCAGGCGCTGGAGAAGTACGGCCGCGACCTGACCCGGGACGCGGCGGCCGGCAAGCTCGACCCGGTCGTCGGCCGCGACGAGGAGATCCGGCGCGTGATCCAGGTCCTCTCCCGGCGCACCAAGAACAACCCGGTGCTGATCGGCGAGCCGGGCGTGGGCAAGACGGCCATCGCGGAGGGCCTCGCCCAGCGCATCGTGCGCGGTGACGTGCCGGAGGGCCTCAAGGGCAAGTCGGTCGTGGCGCTGGACCTGGGCGCGCTCATCGCGGGCGCCAAGTACCGGGGCGAGTTCGAGGAGCGCCTCAAGGCCGTGCTCAAGGAGATCAAGGACTCGGACGGGCAGGTCGTGCTGTTCATCGACGAGCTGCACACGGTCGTGGGTGCGGGCGCCGCAGAGGGCGCCATGGACGCGTCCAACCTGCTCAAGCCGATGCTCGCGCGCGGCGAGCTGCACACCATCGGCGCCACCACGCTGGATGAGTACCGCAAGCACATCGAGAAGGACGCGGCGCTGGAGCGTCGCTTCCAGCCGGTCTTCGTGGACCAGCCGTCCGTGGAGGAGACGATCTCCATCCTGCGCGGCCTGCGCGAGCGCTATGAGGTGCATCACGGCGTACGCATCACGGACTCCGCGCTGGTTGCCGCCGCGGTCCTCTCCAATCGCTACATCACGGAGCGCTTCCTGCCGGACAAGGCCATCGACCTCGTGGACGAGTCGGCCAGCCGCCTGCGCATGGAGATGGACTCCATGCCCGTGGAGCTCGATGAGCTGGAGCGTCGGCGCATCCAGCTGGAGATCGAGCGCGAGGCGCTGCGCAAGGAGAAGGACGACGCCTCCCGTGCGCGGCTCGAGGTTTTGGAGCGGGAGCTCGCGGACATCTCCGAGCGCGCCGGTGCCCTGAAGGGCCAGTGGGAGCAGGAGAAGGGAGCCATCGGCGCTCTCCGGACGACCAAGTCGGACCTGGAGAAGGTGGCGGTCGAGGTGGAGGCCGCCGAGCGGGCCGCCGACTACGGCCGGGCCGCGGAGCTCAAGTACGGCCGGCAGGTGGAGCTGACCGCCCGACTGCGTGAGCAGGAGGCCGCCCTCGCCCAGCAGGACGGGGCCGCCCGGCGGCTGCTCAAGGAAGAGGTCGATGCGGACGACATCGCGCGCATCGTGGCCGCCTGGACGGGCATCCCGGTGACGCGCCTGCTGGAGGGCGAGCAGTCCAAGCTGCTGCGCATGGAGGAGCGGCTCCACGATCGGGTGGTGGGCCAGGAGGAGGCGATCGCGGCCGTTTCGGACGCCGTCCGGCGAGCCCGCGCGGGCCTCAAGGATCCCCGCCGGCCCATCGGCTCGTTCATCTTCCTGGGCCCCACGGGCGTGGGCAAGACGGAGCTGGCGCGCGCGCTCGCCGCGTTCCTGTTCGACGATGAGCACGCGATGACGCGCATCGACATGAGCGAGTACATGGAGAAGTTCTCCGTGTCACGGCTCATCGGGGCGCCGCCGGGCTATGTCGGCTACGACGAGGGCGGCCAGCTCACGGAGGCGGTCCGCCGCCGGCCGTACCAGGTGGTGCTGCTGGACGAGATCGAGAAGGCGCACCCGGACGTGTTCAACGTGCTGCTCCAGGTGCTCGACGACGGCCGCCTCACGGACGGCCAGGGCCGGACCGTGAACTTCAAGGACACGCTGCTGATCATGACCAGCAACGTCGGCTCGCAGTTCGTGGCGGCCGCCGTGGGCGAGGCCGGCGACGAGACCTACGATCGAGTCAAGGCGCAGGTCACGGACGCGCTGCGACTGACATTCCGGCCGGAGTTCCTCAACCGCATCGATGAGGTGATCGTGTTCCACGCGCTCACGGATGCGGACCTGGAACGCATCGTGGGGCTGCTGCTCGCAGACCTCATCGGGCGGTTGGAGGAGCGAGAGATCACGCTGGAGATCACACCGGCGGCGCGGGCCATCGTCGCCCGGGAGGGCCACGACCCGCAGTTCGGGGCACGGCCGCTCAAGCGGTCCGTGCAGCGGCTGGTGGAGAACCCGCTCGCGCGGGGGCTCCTGGAAGGTCGGTTCGGTCAGGGCTCCACGGTCGTCGTGGACGCGGACCCGGTGGGCGGCACGCTGCTGTTCCGGACGCCGGATGGCGACGCGACGATGGTCACGGACGCGGGCATCCGCCGTGATGCCCGGTCCGCGAAGGAGCCGGAGCCGAACGATCGCTTCGAACGCCTGATGGAGGTGCCGGGCACCCGCCGGGATGTGACGCCGGAGCGACCGAACTAGCGGTCGGACGCCGTCAGAAGAGTTGGTTGCGCACGTAGATCTGGTTCTGGATGCAGCCGGCTGGCTTGGAAAGGCCGGTGCCCCGGAAGATGGGGAACGACTGGAGGTCCTCCCAGTTGTCGTTGTGGATGACGCCTCAGCCCTTGTACCCGTTGGCGGGGATCGACGCCGAGAACACGACGATGGCCCGCAGCCGGATGTCGCCATTGAACGACGGACCAGCGACGATCATGCCCCGTGTGCCGCCCACGATGGAGTAGTTCGTCACCAGGGTGTTCTCGAGTTCGATGGCCGCGGAGGTCGGCGGTGACGCCACGAGGTAGTGTGTGACGGGCCGGCACGCGATCTGCGTCGGGGGCGTCCCCGGCCGGACGAAGCGCAGCGATCTCAGGGAGGAGTAGTCCTCCTCCTCCAACAGTCCGGGTTCCGTGGCGCGCACCCGCAGGCGTCACGGCATGGGTTGCGGCCGCAGACATCGTCACGGCGACGCTTGCGAGCGTGAGCGCGATCGCCACCCTCCATCGGGTACGGCGCAGCGGTCGGGTGAGTATGGAACGCATCCAGTAGCCTCCAGCGCATGCTCTCGCGATCGTCTGCCCCCATGCCGAACGCACCTGGGAAGGCGGGGGTGTCGCAGACCGACGTCTCCGCCGTCCAGCCACGATGACCACGCCTGCCGACCTGGACCCCCGATGGGCGGCGAGCGAGCCGCGGCTCGTGGAGGCCATCCGGGACGAGATCCTGGCCGCCCCCGACCGACGCATCACGTTCGCCCGCTTCATGGAGCGTGCGCTCACGGAGCCCGGCCTGGGCTACTACGCAGCGACCGCGACGCGGCCCACCCGCGATGGCGACTTCCTCACCGCGCCCGAGCTGCATCCGTTCTTCGGCCGATGCGTGGGGCGCCAGCTGCACGAGATCTGGGAGCGCCTCGACCGGCCGGCGCGCTTCACCATCCGGGAATGGGGCGCGGGACGGGGCACCCTGGCCGGGAGCGTCGCAGAGGGTCTCGCGGCCGATGGGTCCGCGTTCGCGGGATCGCTCGACTGGCAGCCGACCGATCTGCCGGGCCGGCACCCGGAGCCCGCCACGGGCGACTTCACCGGTGCCGTGATCGCCAACGAATACCTGGACGCGCTCCCCGTTCACCGGGTGGAGCAGCGTGGCGGCCGCCTCCTGGAGCGATACGTGACGTGGAGCGGTGCGGGCTACCGGGCGGCGGGCGCCGCCACGGTGCGTCACTCGGACGGCTGGTTCGCGGAGGTCGCGGACGAGCCGTCCACGACCGCGCTGGAGGCCGAGCTGGCCGTCTCCGGGGTGCGGCTCGCGGAGGGACAGCTAGCGGAGATCCGACCGGGACTGGCGCGCTGGGTGTCGAGCGCCGTGAACGAGCTGGCAGCGGGGCTGCTGCTGGTCATCGATTACGGGCACCAGGCGTCGGTGCTCTACGGTCCGCGCCGCATGGCCGGCACCCTAATCACGTACCGGGGTCATGTGGCGGGTGACGACCCGTTCAGCGCGGTCGGGCGGCAGGACATCACCACCCACGTGGACATCTCGGCCGTGGAGCGTGGCGCCCGGACCGCAGGGCTGACCGACCTGGGGCGGACCAGCCAGGCCGAGTTCCTCATCAACCTGGGCCTGGGCGAGCTGCTGTCGCGCATGGGCCTGGATCCCGAGACCGACGGTGGTGCCTACCTGCTGGCCCGGGCGTCGGTGGTGCGCCTGATCGACCCCCGGGCGCTGGGCGGGTTCAAGGTGATGGCGTTCGGCCGTGGCGTCGACCGGGTGCCGGTGCTGCGGGGCATGGCCACCCAGGCGGGACGGTAGCCGTCAGTCCCATGGTCATCACCTGCGGTCGCACGAGCCTGGAGCCCCGTTCGCGACGACCTTCGCCCGCGCCACGACGTCCGCGCTGGTGACGTCTGCCCCGCAGGCCTCGTCCACGGCCACGACGCGGCACGTGGATCCCGGATGGTCAACGTGCTCTAGCATCCGGACGTGCGCATGACCGACGTCCTGGCCCGGCTCGCGACCCTGCCCGACCCGCTCCCCGCGGCTCCTGACGCGATCGACGCGCAGGTCCTGGGTCGCGGAGCGACCGCCCCCGACTGGGTACGCCTGCGCGACGAGCCCGCGACGCGTGATGCGGCGGCGCTGATCCTGCTCTACCCGGATGCCGCGGGCGAGGCGCACCTCGTGCTCACGGAACGCCCGGCTGGCACCCACCGACATGCGGGCCAGATCAGCTTCCCCGGCGGCAAGCGCGACCCCGGCGACGCGTTCCCAGCGGGCACGGCCCTGCGCGAGGCGAACGAGGAGGTGGGCCTGGACACGGACCGCGACCCGGTCGCGGTCCTGGGCTTGCTGGACGTGGTGGACGTGCGGGTGTCCGGGTTCCTGCTGGTGCCCGTGATCGCGGTCGCGTGGCGCGAACCGCTGCTGACCCCGGACGCGCGAGAGGTGGCCGAGATCCTGCGCGTGCCGGTGCGCCACTTCCTGCCGTCCGCGCCCATCGAGGTCGTGGAGGCGGAGCGCGACGGGTGGCAGCTACGGTACGGCGCCTTCCCCATCGGCGAGCATCGGGTGTGGAGCGCCACGGGCCGCATCCTGGGGCAGCTGGGGGCCGTGCTCGGAGGCCGCTGACACTGACCGATCGACGTCAGGGCAGGAGCAGCGCTACAAGAACGGCGCGCTCACAGGTCCAGGCCGGACCACCGGCGGGGCGCAGGTGGAGGCCATGGATGGCGATCGTCTCGTCCTTGTCCAGGGTCTCCGTTCGTCCGCTGCGGAATGACACCCCGGGCGATGTCGGGGTGACAGGCAGCGAGAACAGGCGCGACGCGACGCCGATCCCCGCGGCGCAGCCGGTCGAGGTCCCCACGAGCCGGTCTGTGGTGTCCGGGCCGATGCTCAGGCTCCAGGCGACGCGCGCTCCGTCTTCGTCGGCCGGCCCGATCACGACGATTCCCTTGCGCGTGCCCTCGTTCAGGATCGCGAAGGCGCCGTTGACGACATGGGCGATATCCGTGTCGTCCCAGACGGTCGCGGTCCGGCAGCCGAAGAAGATGCCCTCATCCTCCATCAGTCGGACGGTCCGGACATCTCCGAACGTGCCTTTGGTCAACGTCACGGCCATCCGGTCGCGCCAGATCCGTCCTTTCGCGCCTACGGGAAGCCAGACGGCGAGCAGCCGCGAGGCGCTCGTCATCGGAGTGCCACACGGCGCGGAGCTCAGGACGAGCTGCACGCGGTCGTCGCGGTTCAATCCGGTGAGGTGGAGCGAGAGCCGCCCGGAGGCGCTGGCGCGGTCCGTCCACTCCGCGAGCACGATGCCGCGACGACCGGCGCGATCGATGTCCATCCAGACGCCGCCTGATTCGGCCCCGGATGGAGCCACCGTCACGGGGCTGACCGCCTCCGGGAGACCTGCGGGCTGTCATGGGCCTGTCGCGGGTTGCCACGGGCGGTCCACAGGGCGGGCCAACTACCACGCGCCCGCGGCGAGTAGCGCGGGTTGGTCCTCTGGGCGGCCCGATCCGTTCGTCGGGGCCACTCTAGCCATTCTGGAGCCCTGGTGGCGGACCGGATGCCCGATCACACGTCGGGGACGCAGTTCCTGGGCCGCCAAGGGGACCGTCCGGGGGCCGCCAGATGGGAGCACGCCCGAGGGCCGCCGAGGGGAGCACGTGCGTGTCCCCGGGTCGCTCTGCCCGGGGCCGCCGGTGATCGGCTGCGGCCTACCGGGCTACCAGGGTTCCCCTTCGGTCTCGTCGTGGTCCTCGCGCCGGTCG
>Ga0105047_10007726_pt1 | contig 18063 bp, 16 predicted proteins | sample MAT04_FD_78384 | JGI IMG/M metagenome (GOLD analysis project Ga0105047, IMG submission 78384) | Freshwater microbial communities from Lake Fryxell liftoff mats and glacier meltwater in Antarctica - MAT-04 (megahit assembly) | ecosystem: Environmental > Aquatic > Freshwater > Ice > Liftoff...
ACAACAGGCGTTTATTCAAGGGCGCGTTTGTTTTGGGGCGGCTTCGAGGAAGACGTCCATCTGCTGGCCGACGTAGATCGGCGTGGCGGGCTGGTCGAAGCGGAAGATGATTTGCAGGACGCGCGTATCGACTCGTTCGCTGCTTTCGCCGGTCAGCGAGCGCTTCGGCACGATGTAGGGCTCGATGCGCTGAAAACGCAGCGGGATCGGCTGGTCGCGGCGGCCTTTGATGTAAGCGATGGCCTGGCAATCCTCGCGGACGAGGCCGGCGCTGTCCTCGTCCACGTCGGCGCGGAGTTGGAATTCGTCGAGCTTGCCGAGCAGGATCGCGGGCTCGCTGGCATTGAGCGCGGCAAATTCCCCGGCGCGGAGATTGACCTGCAAAATCGTGCCGTCGCGCGGGGCTTTCACGGTGAGCAAGTCGAGCTGCACTTTGGTCCGCGCGAGCTGGGCCTGGGCGGCTTTCAGCTCGGTCTGCGTGCGGACGACCGCGGCCAGCGCGGTCTGCGCGGCGAAACGCGCGCGCTGCCGTTCGTCGATGCTGGAGACTCGGGTCTCGCCGAGTTTTTCCACGCGCTCCCACTGGTCCTTTTTGTCCGCGGCGTTGATCTGCGCTTCCTCGATCTGCGCCCGGAGCGTGGCGATCTGCGCTTCCTGCGCGGCGACGATGGCATGCGCGTCGCGCGCATCCTGGACGAAGAGCACATCACCTTCCTTCACCTTGTCGCTGACTTTCACTTTCACCTCGGCGACGAGCGCGGCGACGGCCGGCGCGATGCGGACATTTTCATCCACGCTCTCGACGATGCCGCGGGCGCCGATGGAATTGGCGAACGGCGCGGCGGTCGGCTCGCGGAGCGGCGGCGGCGGCGGATCGACGTGGCGCACCTTTTTGACAAGCACGACGGCGGCGATGACGCCGAGGATCGCGAGATAGAACGAGAGTCGCTTAAACATATTGAGCGTGGTATTCGCCACGGCCGTGGACGGACTTCATCTGCCCGTCTTCCATTTCGGCGATGCGATCGGCGAAGGAAAAAATGCGGCTGTCGTGGGTGACGACGATGACGCAGCGGTCGGCTTTGACCGCGGTGGATTTGAGCAATTCGAGCACCTTGTGGCCGCTGGCGGCGTCGAGCGCGGCGGTCGGTTCGTCGCAGATGATGAGGCGCGGCTCGTGGACCAGCGCGCGGGCAATGGCGACGCGCTGTTGCTGGCCGCCGGAAAGATCGCGCGGATAGGCGCGGCGTTTGTTGCCGATGCCGACGGCGTCGAGCAATTCGCCGGCGGCCTTTTCCGCCGGGCCGCGCGCGGCGCCGTTCAGGAGCAGGGGAATCGAGACGTTTTCTTCGACGTTCCACGTCGGGATGAGATTGAACTGCTGGAAGATGAACCCGACGTTTTTGCCGCGGAAAGCCGTGATCTCGGCGGTGCGCATTTCGCGGAGGTTGTGGCCGAAGACTTCCACCTCGCCGGCATCGAAACCGAGCGTGCCGCAGAGCACGCTGAGGAAGGTCGTCTTCCCGCAGCCCGACGGGCCGACGATCATCATCATCTCGCCAAAGTTCACTTCGAGATCGACGCCTTTGAGCGCGGGCACGGCAGAGTCGCCGGTGCCGAAAGTTTTCGTCACGCCGTGCGCTTTGATGGCGATGCCGTTCGCGAGTTCAGCCATGGTTCATTTGAAAACGACCGCCGGTTCCGCGCGGATGATTTTCACGAGGCCGATGCCCGCCGCGAGGCAGCAGATGAAAACGATGACGCCGCCGGTGAACGCCAGCACCTGCCAGGGCAGAAAAAACGGCGGCTGCCCGCCTTTCAACACGCCGAAACCAAAGAGCGCGGCGAGCCCGACGCCAATGCCGTAGCCCGCGAAGCCCACCGCGAAGGCTTGCAGGAGCACCATCTTCGCGAGGGTGCTCGTCTTCGCACCCATCGCTTTGAGCGCCGCCATGAAGCGGAGGTTTTCGTGGACGAAGAGGTAAAACGTTTGCCCGGCGATCGCCACGCCGACGACGATTCCGAGCAGCACGACGGTGCCGAAGGACACCGGGATGCCGGTGTTCGCAATGTACCAATCGATGGTCTGAGACGCGAAATCTTCGCTGCGAAAGGCCCGCAGGCCGGAGAGTTGACCGATGCGTTGCACCACCGCTGCGTTCTCGCCGGGCTTGGGTTGGACGAGGATGAAGCTGAGCAGCTTGCGCTGTGGTGGGGCGTATTCGAGGGCGCGGTCGTAGGTCGTGAAGACATACGGCTGGCCGAGAAAGCTCTGGTCCGAGTGGCAGATGCCGACGACGCGCGCCTCGCGGTCATTGATCTCAAAAATGCTGCCCACCTTGATGGCGATGCCCCTCTTTTTGAACTTATTGACCGCGACCTGATCGATCACGACCGCATTCGGCAGGCGCAGATCCTCGATGTTTCCCGCGGTCATCTTGCCCGGCCGCCCGACGAGCGTCGCGGTGTCGAGTCCGGTGAGCTGGATCGCCTGGAAGGAACCATCCGGCAACCGCGCCTGGAGCAGCCCCCAATACAGCGGCACGGCCCATTCGACGCCCGGCACGCTGCGCACGCGATCCACTTCGATGTCGCGTAGCGCGACCACTTCATTGACCTGCTCGACCTTCGCATCCGCGACCCAGATCGGCACCTGGATGTTGCGCAGCGTCGCGGTCGTCCAGCGCATCAGGCCGAGGAAAATCGACGCCTGCTGGGTCATGAGCAGCGAACAAAAGGTCAGGCCGCAGAGCAGCATGAAATACTTCGCGCGGTCACCGTAGAGCATCTTGAGCGCGAGTCGGAGCATGAGCGTGGGAAGTGAGCAGTGGAGGCGGGCAGGGTCAAGCGAGGCGGCATTGTCATTTACGCTCCTGACCGCTAAGAGGCTGCGCGATGCCTCCCGATTCCCACCAAACACGCCGGGTCCTCGTCTGGACGGCGCTGCTTTTTTCGGCGCTGACCTTCACGGTCTCGTGGTGGCATTGGTGGACTTTCCAATACGGGACGTTCGATCTCGCATTCTACGTGCAGGCGCTCTGGCTGGCGCTGCGCGGGCAGTGGCAGGTGTCGCTGCTCAATGTGCCGCTGATGGGCAATCACGCCGAGCCGATCGTCTTTTTGCTCACCCCATTTTTCGCCATCTGGCCGCATCCGATGCTGTTCGTCGCGGCGCAGACGCTGGCTTTCGCGACGATGCCTTTCACGGCTTACCGGATCGGGAAGCGGCTGGAATTGGAGCCCAAAGCGGCGCTCTTCATGGCGCTGGCGACGCTCGTCACGCCGGCGGCGTTTTCGATCGGCATCTACGAGTTTCATCCCGAAGCGCTGGCCGCGCCTTTCCTGCTGCTGCTGATCGAGGCGCGGCTGGCGGAACGATACGGGCGCTACTGGCTGTGGTTTCTCGTGGTGCTCAGCGTGAAGGAAAACATGGCGCCGTTGCTGGTCATGTTTTGCGGCGTGTTCGCAGTGCTGGAGTGGAAGCGCGAGCGCGCCTGGCAGCTCGCGTGGCATGTTCTGCCGGCGGGCCTCGCGATGGCGTGGCTGCTACTTTACGGGAAGGTGATCAGCCCCGCGCTCAATGCGGGGAACGTGGATTATCTCCAGCTCTACGGCCATCTCGGCAAAACGCCCGGCGAGATCATCCGCAATTTTTTCGTCGAGCCGCACCGGGCGTTCGGCGCGCTCCGCACGGCGCTGACCCAGGGCAACATGCTCTGGGCGCTGCTCCTGCCGTTTCTCCTGCTGCCCCTCTTCCGCCCGCGCTGGCTGCTCATCAGCGCGCCGCTGCTCGCGCAGCATCTTCTCTCCTACCGCTATTCGGAATGGTCGCTCGGCGCGCATTATCCCGCGCCGTTTCTGCCGCTTTTTTGGATCGCCGCGGCGGAAACACTCCGCCGCTTTCGTGCGCAAACGGGCATCGCCGCAGCGGTCCTCATCGCGTGCGCGCTGGCCCATTTCCGTTTCGGCGAGGCCCGCACGATCGCCGGGGAGCTGTCGGCGCTGGGCGAGATTCTCGAGGAGCGGGAAAGGAAGGCGCAGATGATCGCGGAGGTGCCCGCCGACGCGTCGGTGACCGCCGGGCTGGGCTTTCTCCCCCATCTCGCGAACCGCGAGCGGCTGGTCTCGCTGCATCACATTTTGAAAGGGCTCAAGACGTTGAGCACCGCCACCTACACGCCGCCGCCGGCGGCGGATTTCGTGATCATCGACTACGCGGACACGCTGACTTTCAGTACCATCGCGGGATATTACCACCCGTGGAGCCGGCTCGATGGCGGGCGCTTCGTGCCGTCGAGCGACCGGTTGCTGCACGATTACCTGCAACCCGTGCCGTGGCGGGTCGAGGCGAAGAATTCACTGACCGTGCTCCGGCGCGGCGAACCGCTCCCCGGATTCGCGGTGCAGGGTGATCCCATCAAGCTCGACGGCCAGACGACTTTGGCCGGCGTTCAAGTCTCGAAGCAGGTCCCCGGGGCGGTGCAACTGCGGCTGGCCTGGGAGTTTTCGGGCGAACGGAAGAAGTTCCCGTGGCTGATGCTGGTGCTCTCGAACGGAAAACACCTCTACCCCTTTCTCAAGGGAGCCTGTGCGCCGGAAGCGGGCGACGGAAAGTATTTTGAGGATTGGGCGGTGGTGTTTCCGTCGTGGATGCCGGCGGGCCACTATGCCGTTTTCGCCCAGTTCTACGACGGCAACGAGGCGGCGTGGCAGAAGAAACTGCCGCCCACCGATCCGACGTATCTGCTTACGCTGCTCGATCTCGGGATGTGGGAGATCAAGCCCGGCGATTTCGGCCCGGCATCGGTGAAGTAGCGGCTTCACGAACCACGCGTGGCTTCGAGGGCAAGGAGCTGGGCCTTGCGCAGCGCGGCGCCGGCCTCGGCTTTGCGGCCCAGCTTTTCGAGGATGCCGGCGAGCGCGACGTACAGGCGGGGTTGATCGGGATCACGCTCCATGGCAGCAAGCTGGGCTTCGAGCGCGGCGTCCGCGCGGTCGCGGGCCAGCTCGATTTCCGCGACCCCGCTGAGGGCGCGGGCGTCGTAGATGTCGAGCCGGCTGGCCTGCTGGAGGGCGGCGATGCCGGCGTCGGATTCCCCGGCGGCGAACCGCAGCATGCCAAGCGTGACTTGCGCCTCGAAATGCCACCAGTGCGCCGCGGCAAACGCGACGACCGGGGGCAGGGCGGCGGCGGGTCCGGCGCTTTCGCGCAGGAGGTCGCTTTCGCTTCTCACCAGTTCCCACGAGGCGGGAAAACGCGCGCGGGCTTCGCGGATGATGGCGAGCGCTTCGTCGGGATGCCCGGCGGTGCGGCGGAGCTGGGCGAGTTGCAGCGCGGCGGCCCAGGTGCGCGGGTATTGGCGCGAAACTTCGTCGGCCTGCGCGCGGGTCGCTCCGAGCAGCGCTTCCGCCTCGGCGGCGCGGCCCTGGCGCGAGAGGCAGATGCCGAGGTTCATCCGCGCGGGGGCGTAATCGGGAAACTGCGCGATCATTTTGCGCAGGATGTTTTCCTGCTGCGCGAAATCGCCGCGCTGGCCATAGACCGAGGCGAGCGCGCCGAGGATGCGCGGGGTGGCGCCGCCACTGGCGATCGTCCGCGCGCAGAAGGTTTCGGCATTGATCCAGTCGCCACTGCGGATGGCGGTGCGCGTGCCGAGACCGGCGAGGGCGAGGACGGCCAGCGCGGTGCAGGCGAGACGTCCGCGGGCGGGCAGGGAGAGGACGACGCCGGTGAGAAAAAGCAGCGCTCCGATGCTGGCGAGGTAAATCCAATGTTCCGCGACTTCGGCGTTGAGCGGGAAGAGATTCGAGATCGGGAGGAAGGCGACCGCGAACCAGGCTGCACCGAAGATGCGGAGACGGCGGCCGGGATCTGCTTTTTTGCAGAACCAAAGGGTGGTGACGAGGGCGAGCAGGCCGAGGATGGAGAGGTATTCGTAGCGGGCGTGTTCCCGCCACGCGGCGAGGCTGCGGTAGATGGTGGGCTCGGAAAGGGAGCGCTCCATGTAGAGCTGGCTGGGATAAAAGATGAGGCTGGCGTAGTCGCCGAGCGCCCGGAGCATGAGGAGGAAGCGGGCGTCCCAAGGCGGCGGCGGGCCGTCCTGCATGGGCGCGCGATAGCCGGGCAGGCCGTGGAGCACGGCGTAGATCCCGAGCACCGCGGCGACGCTCGCCAGCACCGTCCATTGGGCGGCGCGCGAAGATTCGCGATCGAAGAGGAAGAGGTGTCCGAGCAGGAGGATGAGCCAGACCAGCGCAATTTCCTTGGAGCACAGGGCGATGAGCAGCGATCCGCCCGCGAGCAGGCCGAGCGCGGCCGTCTTCCACGACCGCCCGAGAGTCAAAGCCCGCCGCGCGAGAAGCCAGGCGCCGAGGGCGAAGAGCGCGGCCAGGCTGTCGGCCCGGCCGGAGATGTAAGCGACCGCGGCGTTATGGATAGGGTGGACGACCCAAAGCAGCGCGACCAGCAGGGCGATGGAGTCCGTCGAGCCGCGATCCTTTTCCGCATCGGCGGAATACAAGCCGGGCAACAACCGGCGCAACAGCAGGAAAAGGAAAAAGCCGCTCAGGCTGTGGAGCAGGATGTTCGTGCAGTGGTAGCCGATGGGGCTGCCGCGCCAGAGCCAGTAGTCGAAGATGTAGGACCAGTTCTGGACCGGGCGGTAGTAGGTGGAAAAGGAATCGAAGAAGAGGTAGTGCCGGAAGACTTCGAGCCCGAAGACGGGGCTGCGGAAGAAGGGGTTTTCGCGGACGAGATAGAAATCGTCCCAAATCAAATCGCCGCTCAGCGCGGGCGCATAGACGAGAAAGCCGGCGAGGAGACAGAGCAGTCCGGCGATGAAGGGCCGGCCCAGCCAGCGAGCGCCCTTTTCCATCCAAGGAGGGAACGATGACGACCCCAGGACGGCGGATGGGCGCATCAGGAGTGGAGATGGAAACGGTGAAACATGGCGGCAACTGCTTTAGCTAGCCGAGTGCCCCAAGACGAGTTCACGGACGCCAAAAACGATTTCAGACTGACGCACCGTTGTCGCAATTGTGCGACGCATTTGTGAGAGGATTCCTCCGACCGTCCTCATCCGCATCGCAGGGCAGCCCGCCCGGGATCTCATCCACAGTGCCCGCTCGCGGTCAGGCGTGTTTTGAATGGTCGCTCCCGAGGCGCTGGATCACCCCTCCCCCGAAAAGCCGTTCAGCCGCCCGACCTGAGAACAGGCGGGCGGCTGAAGACAGTTTTTAGACTACTCTTAAGCTAACTCAGGCTCAGGGGTAGAAGGGCGACCAGAAGTCGGCCGGGGCCACGTCGGACAGCTTGCTGAAGCTGGTCGTGCTGAGCTTCGGAATGGCGTCCACCGAGAAGGTGCCAAAGCCGTTGCCGAGCAGATCGGTGTTGTTGGAATTGTAGATGACCGAGCCCTTCTTGAGGTAAGATTGAATGTCGGCCCACGCGACGTTCGCACCGCCGGACTTGTTGTTTTCGATCGCATACTGGTCGATCGCCGAGTCAATAATACGGAGATCTTCGAGGATGCGGGTGGCCTGCGAGCGCTTGCGAGCACGGAGGAAGTTCGGGACCGCAATCGCCGCGAGAAGGGCGATGATGGCGACCACGATCATGATTTCAACGAGGGTGAAGCCCCCACGATTTTTGTTCAGTTTCTGCAACATAGGATTATGTATGATTTCGGTTGTTTGTTTTGGTTGTTTAGGACTGCGGTTTGCGCCGCAATTGTTGGAACTGTCTTTAGCAGCCGTGATGCCACGTACTTTGAATTTTCTAGTAATTTGTAAATTGCTCCTCCCTCCCTCGTCTCTCCACTGTAACAGGCGTTTATTTCTTGCCCGGCTGACCGATCCGCTGGCATGAGCGTCCCCGGTTCTCACCCTTCCAGGCTCTCCGCTGCGGTCTGGATTTTTCTCCTGGCGTTCGCGGTCCGCCTGCTGGTTCTGATCCGCTTCTCGGGTTCGTTGCACTTCCTGCCGGATGGCGACGATATGAAGTTCTACAGCGATTGGGCGCTGCGCATCGCCGATGGCAAATGGACGGACGGCCAGGCCTTCTACGGATTGCCCGGTTACGCCTATTGCCTCGCGCTTATCTTCACCGTCGCCGGGGGCTTCGACCCGTTCATCGTCGGCATCCTGCAGGCCATTCTCGACGCCGGGATCGCCGTGCTCATTTGGAAGATCGCGCGTGAAGTTTTTGCCCCGCACGAAGGCGAAGCGGAAACCACCGGCCTGCTGCGAAGCCCTGATTTTATCGGCCTCGGCGCGGCCCTGGCCTGGACGTGCTTTACTCCGGCGCAGGCTTTTTCGGCGGTTACGATGCCGACCATCTGGCTGGTCTTTGCCTACTATCTCTGCCTGTGGTTCGCGGTGAAAACGCAGACCGCTTCCTGGTGGAGACCGTGGCTCGGGCTGGGTCTCTTCGCGGGCGTTATCGCGATGATGGTGGCGACCATTCTCTTCGCCGTCCCGCTCCTCATCGCCGCCATCTTTGGCAGCGTCGCGCGCGGCCTGCCGTGGACGGCGCGCCTGCCCAAAATTGCCGCCGCCATCGCCGTGCTCGTCGCCGGTGTTTACGCCGGCGCCTCCCCCGCCTGGATTCACAACTACTTCATCGCCCACGAGCCTGTGATGCTCTCCGCCCACAGCGGCATCAACTTCTGGATCGGCAACAATCCCACCGCCACCGGCTACCCGAAAATGCCGCCCGGCATCCGCGCGACTCAGGAAGGCCTCCTCCGCGACTCCATCCTTCTGGCCGAAGAAGCCACCGGCCGCAAAATGACCCGGGCCGAGGTCTCCAAATACTGGTCCACTCAGGCCAATGCTTACATTTCGACCCACCGTTTCGCATGGATGAGATTAATGAGTGTCAAATTTGGGAACTTTTGGAACGCCTACCAATATGACGACCTCAGCATCATCAAGCTTCTCCGCGACGACGGCGTCCTCCCGCCCGGCCTGAAATTCGGCTTCATCGCAGCTCTCGGGCTCGCCGGATTGCTGCCCGTGCTGATCCGCTTTCCCCGCGCCGGTTGGATCGTGGCCGCCGTTCTCCTCCATATGTGCGCGCTTTTGCCGGTCTTCGTGACCGAGCGCTATCGCCTCGCCGCCGTCCCGGGTCTCATGATCCTCGGCGCCGCCGGACTCTGGGTGTTCTGGGAAAACATCATCCGCGGCCGCTGGGGTGGCGCTGCCACTTACATCGCGCTTTGCGCCGGCGCGGCTTGGTTCGTCTCCATCCCCCAGCCCGATATCGGCCTCTGGTCGCTCGACTTCTACAAAGCCGGCATCCGCGCCACCGCCGCCAGCCAGTTGGAAACGCTGCGGCAGAATCCTGACGGTGCCCGTGCCGCCCTCGACCGCGCCCAGCGCAATCTCGAAACCGCCTACGCCTACGTCCCGGACAACCCCGACATTCGTTTCGCCCTCGGCAATCTCTGGCTCGAGCGCAGCAGCCAAACTCCCGACGCGCCCACCAAAACCACCCAGGTCACCCGCGCCAAACTCTTCTACCGGCAAGCCCTCGAAATCAGCCCCCGCCACGCCGGCACCCTGAACAATCTTGGGGTCCTCGCGCTTGAGGAAAAACGCTGGGCGCTGGCCGAGCGTTTCTTCCTCGGCTCACTGGAAACCGAACCCGAAGACGCCAAGACCCATTACCTGCTCGCCCGCGCGCGCTACGAAAATGGCGACCTCGCCGGTGCCCGGACCGCTCTGGACAAAGCACTTCATGCCCGACCCAGGCAAAGGGAATTCCTCGAACTCCAGGACAAGCTGACCGCCCCCGTCGCGCCCGGAAAATTGTAGGCGAGCGGGCGGCAATTCACCGCAGAGGCGCAGAGCGAATCGAGAGTTCCGCAGAGGAATTTGGCGATTCCCTCTGCGGAACTCTCCAAATTCTCTGCACCTTCGCGGTAGAGGTTGCTGCCCGGTTACGCGGCCTTCTGCAATGCCGCCGCCACCGCTTCCGCCAGCACCTGCGGCCCGGTCGCCAGCGTAAAGCCCGCCGCCTTCGCATCGCGGTCGAACATCTGCACCGTATCCAGCGAAAGCGCATCCAGATCGCGCCCGCACATCGCGATCGCCTTGTGCAGAATATCGTGCGGCACGGTCACGATATGCACCCGCGCCTCGTCGGCTTGGAAAATATTGTAAACCTCGCGCACGCTCGCCCAGAGCAACTCCGCCTTCGGCTGACCACGCAAAATCTCATGCGCCACCCGCATCATCGGCATCGGATCGCGCCCGGTATCGGCGATGCGCCCCGCGAAGATCGACACCACCGAAGGCACGCTCGCCTCCAGCGCCCCCGCCACCTGCTCGATCTGCCGTTCGGAAAGAATCGCCGTCACATTCAGCTTCACGCCATCGCACGCCAGATCGCGGATCAGCTCCACCGACGACGCACCGGCCGGGCTCAGCACCGGGATCTTCACATACACATTGTCCTGCCAGTCGCGCATCTTCAGCGCCTGTCGCCGCATTTCGACAAAGTCATCCGCAAACACCTCGAAGGAAATCGGCTTGGTCTTCACCGTCTGGAGCACGTCCCTGGCAAAAGCCTCGTAATCCGAAATCCCCGCCTTTTTCATCAGCGTGGGGTTCGTAGTCATCCCCTGAATGAGCGGATTGCGATAGAGATCGAGCATGCCGGCCTTATCGGCGCCATCGGCGTAAATCTTGATATTCAGGGCGGAGAGCGAGTTCATGGTGAGCCTCGGTTAAGCTTCATCCATGCCAGCGTGCCCGGCTAACAACCACTGGCCCGAAGCTCGCCGACCGGGCCGCGGCGGACGCATCAGCCATCGCGCCAATTCGCCTTCCGGCGTCTCCCACCTTCGCCTATCACCCCTTCAGCGACTACCAAAACAGCTCCCGACATGGCCTTCGGCATCTCTCCTTTTATCGTCTCCTCCAGCCGCATTTCCGGGAGAAACGAATGAGTTTTTTCTCGAACAATTTTGCCCGGACCAGGCCACTTCGATCCTCGATATCGGAGGCAATGTTTATGACTGGGACGGCCTCGTGCCCATCACCTCCAGCATTACCGTCCTCAACGTTGCGCCCACCGATTCATCGAGCGAATACCCCGCCCGCTTCACCTACACGATGGGCGATGGACGCGATTTGCCGTTTCCCGATCAAAGTTTCGACATCGTTTACTCCAACAGCGTGATCGAACATCTTCGGACGCACGAGGATCAGAGGCGCTTCGCTCAAGAGGCCCTGCGTGTGGGTCGCGAGGTCTTTATCCAGACTCCGCATCTTTGGTTTCCCGTTGAACCCCACTTTGTCGCGCTGTTTTTTCACTGCCTGCCCAAGAAGCTTCAGCGCATCTTTTTGCCACGGCTGTCCTTGAGAGGTCTTTTCCGCTCCGGCGATAATGTTGAGTTGCAGCAGCTATTCGAGGAACTCCGCCTGCTCTCGGTCAGCGAGATGAAAAGCCTCTTTCCGTCATGCGCGATCCACCGGGAGCGCCTCTTCGGCCTCACGAAAAGCCTCCTTGCGATCCGCACCACGCCGCCCCAACGGGTGCGTTAGCGAGCATTGCGCACACCCTCCGGCGCCACCTTCGCTCGTCAGCCCAGCCCGAGAATCAACGCCGCCGCTTCGCGCAGACTGCCAGTGCGGAAATCCGGCGCGGCGCACAGCTTTTCGTCGTAGCCGTAGTCGAGGAAGATGGTGCGGCAACCGGCGGCGGCGCCGCAGTCGATGTCGCGCCAGCGGTCGCCGACCATCCAGCTTGCGACCAGATCGATGTCGAGTTCGCGCGCCGCGCGCAGGAGCATGCCGGGCGCGGGCTTGCGAAACTCGGAGGGCTGGCCCTGGCCGGGGTCGTAGCACACTTCCACGCGATCCATCGGAAGGCGGGCGGTCATCGCAGCGTGCATCGCCTCCACGTCCTCACGTCGCTGCGTGCCGCGGCCCACGTCGGGCTGGTTGGTGGCGACGACGAGCAGCCAGCCCGCCGCCTTCAAACGCGCACATGCTTCCTCGACGCCCGGCAGCAGTTCAAACTCCGCGACCGACCCCGGCGGATACGGCTTGCCGTCGCGGACCACCGCGCGATTGATCACCCCGTCGCGATCGAGAAAGACAGCACGGTTCATTTCCAATCACTCAAAAAAACGACGTGTCATTCTGAGCGGAGTTCCGTGCGGGCGCAGGTGGACGGGACGGAGTCGAAGAGCCGCAGACCGCCGAAGGCAATTCCGCGGCATAACCAGCGACCATCTCTCGTAAGGCGACGGGATTCTTCGACTCCGTTACACTCCGCTCAGAATGACAGACGTTTGAGAGATGCATTCGAAGGCGCCCGTCACTGCACGCTTTCCCACTTCGTCTGCGCGATCTTCAGCCGCGGATGCGAGACGAAGAGATGCCAGACGACGCCTTGAAAGGCCTCGGAATGCGGCGTGATGTTGGCCGGGTTCACCGTCGGAATGATGACCACGGCGTCCGCGACCTGCGCGGTGTAACCGCCGTCCTTGCCGACGATGCCGAAGACCGCCGCACCCACGCTTTTCGCGAGCTTCACGGCTTCGACGAGATTCGGGCTCACGTTCTTTTCGAGGTTGCCGCCGCCGACGGAGAAGATGAGCAGGCCGTCCTGGGCGTTCACGCGGCTGCCGCGCAGCCATTCGGAGAAGACCGTGGCCCAGCCTTCGTCGTTCGTCCGTGCGGTCAGTTCGGAGACGTTGTCGGTCGGCGCGTAAGCCTCGAAGCCGCAGATTTTCCGGAAGTCATTCACCGCGTGCGAGGCGTTCGCCGCACTGCCGCCGACGCCGAGGATGAAGAGCCGCCCGCCGCGCTCGCGCACGGCGGCCAGGCCTTCGACGATTTTTTCCATCAGCGCGGGATCGAGCGCGGCGACGATACTCGCGGTTTCGGCGAGGTGCTGGGCGGAGTAGCTCATAGTGGGGTTCCGGATTGGAGAAGTGTTTCGAGTTCGGCGAGACCGGCGTGGGAGCCGATCTCGTAGAAGCGCTGGAAAACTTCATGCCCGGCGAGCGCGCCTTTGGCAACCAATCCGCGCTGCACCTCGGCGAGATCGAACGCTTCACCCACGGGTCGTTCGCCAACGACCGAAGCGCGGAAAACCCCGAGACCGTAGTCGATGTGCCGCATCTCCGGGGTGCGCTCGCGCTTGTCGTAGCGGACGATGCGCTCGTCCTCGAATTGCACATTGCTCGTGTCCCACGCGCCTTCATTGCGGAAGACGGTCATCAATCCCGGCTGCCCGCTCGCATGGAAATCGGCAAGCACCGCGGCGTAATCAATGGGCAGATACGAGTCGCCGTAGAGCACGAAGAACTCCTCGCCCAGCAGCGGCAACGCCTGCCGCAGCGCGCCCCCGGTGCCGAGCAGCGTGGTCCCATCAAAGGAATAGCGAAGCTCGAATCCAAACGTCGCGCCGTCCCCGAAATCACGCTCGATCATTTCCCCGAGATACCCCACGCACAACACCGCCCGCCGCACTCCGCGCGCATGCAGGAGACGAAGCTGATGCGCGAGAAACGGCTCCCCCGCAACGCTGACGAGCGACTTCGGAATCTTCTCCGTGATCGGCCGAAGGCGCGTGGCCAATCCGCCCGCGAGGATCGCGACTGGAATCGAGGCGATGCTCATTGGAAATCGAAGCTGTCTTCTTTACCGCAGAGGCGCACAGGACGCAGAGAGCCGCAGAGTGGAGCGAAATAGAGGTGGACGCGACTCGGTGCGCAGCTTCGCCAGCAGCTCCATTTCGAGGGAAACGATTCTCTCCCCTCTGCGGCCCTCTGCGGCCTTTGCTCCTCTGCGTTTAATCCGGCCATCTCAGTCCTGCGCGACGATCTTCGTCCCCTCGAAATCAAACCGGAACCGCACCTCGCGCAGCCCGCGCTCCCGCATCGCCCGCCGCAGCCGCGTGCTCTGTTCCGTATAAAACATCAGGAACCCGCCACCCCCCGCGCCGATCAGCTTTCCACCGAGCGCCCCGTTGGCCATGCCGAAGTCATACCACTCGTTGATCTGCGCATTGCTCATCCCGCCCGAGCGCTCCTTCTTCCGCTGCCAATGGACATCCATGAGCCGTGCAAACTCCGGCAAATTTCCCGATTCGAGCGCTTCCTTGCTCTCCACCCCGAGCTCCTTGATGAAGTGCAAATTCTCCACCATGGAGGGGTCCACGCTTTTGGTCTTGTCGTTCTGCTCCTTCAAAATCTTCGACGCCGAGCGCGTGTAGCCGGTGAAGAAGAGCAGCAGGTTGTCCTGCAAATTGAAGAGCGTTTCCTCGTCGAGCTGCACCGGCAGGACTTCGACGGTGCCGCCGGGGAGAAAGTGAAACGACGTCACACCGCCGACCGCCGCAATATATTGGTCCTGCTTGCCGACGGGCTCTTGCAATCGATTGATCTCGATCTCGCAAGCCTGCGCGGCGATCTCCGCGGGACGCACAATGTTTTTCCGCAAGGTGTGAAGCGCCTTGAGCAAGGCCGTCGTGAAGCTGCCTGATGAACCAAGCCCCGTGCCGGCGGGAATGTCGGCCATCGAGGCCAGTTCGAGCGACTGCCCTTCCAGCCCCATCATCGCGAAGGCCTCGCGGATGATCGGATGCTCCAGATCCGCCGCGCGCGCCACGCGCTCCAGCTTGGAATATTTCACGATCAACTCCGGCACGAAGGTTTCGTGCAGCGTGATATAGACATACTTGTCGATCGCCGCCGCGATGAGAAAGCCGCCGTGCTCCTCGTAATAGGACGGCAGGTCGGTGCCGCCGCCGCCGAGCGAAATGCGAAGGGGAGAGCGCGTGATGATCATGGATGAAAGTGATAGCCGCTCAGCGCATGGATGCGCTCAACCACAGCGAGCGCCGCGCGTGCCTCGCGCAGGCCGGGTTGTGGCTCGCGACCCTGGCGGAGGTCTTCGATGAAGTCGGCGAGTTCGAGCCGCCACGAATCGTCGCCGCGGGGAAACTCCCAGGCGGTGGTTTCCGGCGGCCCCATTGCCGGCAGCATTTGGAAATGGGTCAGCCGCTCGACGCCATAGCTGCCGCCCAATCCTTCGATGTGCAGCTTCGCGTCGCGACCGTAGATTTCGAGCGAGAAGAGGTTCTTCCATTCCGTGCAACTCACCTGCAGCCATGCGGTCTGGCCGCTGGCGGTGCGGAGATTCAGAAAGGCATTGTCATCCACCGGCATCTTCCAAAAATACGTTGTGGCGTGACCTTCGATATTCGTGAAGTCGCCGAGAAACCAACCCGCGAGATCGATCAAATGCACGCCTTGATCGATCAGCTCTCCGCCTCCGGAGAGCTTCGGATCGGCCCGCCATTCCTGATCATAGCCCACGCGCCCGCCGTGGCCGTAACGCCCGCGAACGAACATCAGCGGGCCGAGGGCCCCCGACGCGAAGAGTTCGTGCGCCTTGAGCAGTGCCGGGTGGTAGCGATGATTGAAGCCCACGCGCACCCGCACCGCCGCGGCTTGCGCAGCGGCGAGAAGTTCATCCACTTCTGCGACAGAAATCGCGCCCGGTTTTTCCACCAGCACATGTTTCCCGGCGCGGATGGCCGCGAGCGCCAGCGGCGCGAGTGCGGCGTTGAGCGTGCAGATGATGACGGCGTCAATGTCCGCATCGGCAAAAATGCGCGTGGCGTCCGTCGTCGCGTAGCCGGTCTTCGCCGCCGCCACGAGTTGCTCCGCGCGCGTCAGGTCGAGATCACCGGCGGCCGCGAAAGCACCCGCAGGGAAAGTCGCGAGACGTTTGCGACCGATGAGGCCGCAGCCAATGATCGCGAGGCGCGGTGGCCGGTCGGATTTCATCACGCCCTCAACTCCATTTCATTCCTCGATCCTCCGGCACGATCCGGCGCAGGCAGTAAATGTCCGAGGCAGCGAGTTCTGCGCGATGTTCGTGCAGCCGCGCCCACGGGTCCCACTGCGCGCTGATCAGCTTCCCGGTGATGCCGTCGCTTTCCGCAGAAGCGAGCCACGCGCAAAGCTCCGCGCCGAGTTCGAGCGGCGTCGCGCCTTCGTCCGCCCATTTCTTGTTCTTCGCAAAAAAAGCGGCGCCGACTTTCTCCGGCCCAGCCGCGATGACCTGCTCGACCAGACGCGTCTTGAGCGCGCCGGGCGCGACCGCATTCACCTCGACGCCATGCGGCCTCAACTCCTCGGCGAGCGTCTCCATGAGTCGCACCACCGCCGCCTTCGAAGCCGCATAAGCGCTCACGTTGGGCAAAGGATTCGTCGCCCCACCGCCGGAGATGATGATGATCTTCCCGCGGCCGGTTTGCTTGAAATAGGGAATGACCGCGCGGCACGGCAGGAGGGTGCCGAAGAGGTTGATGTCGAGCGCCCGCCGCCATTCCTGCAGATCGACTTCCTCCGTCGGTCCCATCGGCCCATAGACGCCGGCGTTGCTGACCAGCACATGCACTTCGCCGAGTTCACGCTGCGCGAAGGCCACCAATTCCCCGACCTGCTTTTCATCGGAAACATCGCACGGCTTGGCCAGCACTGGCCCGCCGGAAGCCGCCAATTCCTCCCGCGCCTCGCTCAACAGTGCGGCGTCGCGCGCGCAGATCACGACCCCCGCACCTTCGCGGAGAAACTGGGCGGCGATGGCTTTCCCGAGCCCCTGACTGGCGCCGGTGATGATCGCGTGGAGGCCGGAAAGTTTCATGTGGGGCTACCCACCGATAGGTGTTCGATGGGGCCGCACGCGAGCAATTCCTTTTGCAGAAAACGGTTGGGATCGACGACCACCGGCTGCCGCAAACGTGACAGTAAATCGCCCCACGGCGCCTGCCGAAACTCCGGCCACTCGGTGCAGACGATGACCGCATCCGCGTCGTCGCAAACGGCGGACCATGAGGTGAGTTGGACGGCCGCGAGTTCCGCCGGCAATGCGCGCACCGCCGGATCGTGTGCCCGCACCCGCGCACCCGCCGCGATCAGTTGATGGCAAAGCTCGACCGCGGCACTGCGGCGGAGCGTGTCGGTGTTCGGCGTGTAGGTCAGGCCGAGAACAGCGAAGGTGCGACCGCGCAAGTCACCGAAGCGGGTCTGGAGGCGGCGCAAAATCCAGCCGCGGTGGAGGTCGTTACTTTCCTTGATCGCCGGGATGACCGCGAGCGGTTCGCCGAACTTCTCGCCGAGGTTACGGAGCGTCACCACATCGCGCGCCAGCGTGCCGCCGGCGAAAGGACCACCGGCCCCGAGATAGGCGCGCGGGCCGATGCGCGGTTCGCTTTTCAATCCAGCGGTGACCTCCGCAGCGTCTGCGCCCACATGTTCGCAGACGCGGGCGATTTCGTTGATGAACGTGATGGAGGCGGCGAGGAATGAATTGAGCGCGTGCTTCACCATCTCCGCCGACTCGGTCCGCATGAAGATCACGCGCGGCGTAAACGGCGCGAGCAGTGTCTCCAGTAGTGGCTTCTTCGCCTCGGTGCGGATGCCGACAATCACCCGCTCTGCTTTCTCAAACGCCTCGAGTGCGCGGCCGAGGCGGAGGTTTTCCGGCGAACAGACAAAGTGAAACTGTGGGAACTCACGCTCCAATTCCGCGCAGGTGCCGACCGGGAGTTGTGAGGAAATCAGCACCAGCGTGCCTGCCAGCAGATGCAGCAGCGCGCCGCGCAGGCGCTCCAGCACATAATCGGCGTCGGATTCATCGGCGTCGTTGACCGGCGTATCGTACGTCACCCATAACACCTCGGCCTCGCGACAGGCCTCCGCCGGGTCGGTCGTAAAGTGCAGCCGCCCCGCGGCAACGTTCGCCTGGATCAGGCCGTCCAGACCGGGCTCGAAGAGCGGCGCTTTGCCGGCGCGCAGGCCGTCGATCACCGGCTCATCGAAGTCCAGGCCGGTGACTTCAAAATGCCGCGCGCAGCAGGCGGCGGTCACGCTGCCGAGGTGCCAAAGACCGAGGACCGTGATCTTCATGCGATCACTGCCGCTGCTCGAAGACCCACCCGTTCGCGCGCAGCCATTGCACCGTCCGCACCACGCCCTCGCGGATGCTCAGCTTGGGCCGCCAGCCGGTGGCGCGGACTTTCGCGGTGTCGAG
>Ga0105047_10007727_pt1 | contig 18062 bp, 10 predicted proteins | sample MAT04_FD_78384 | JGI IMG/M metagenome (GOLD analysis project Ga0105047, IMG submission 78384) | Freshwater microbial communities from Lake Fryxell liftoff mats and glacier meltwater in Antarctica - MAT-04 (megahit assembly) | ecosystem: Environmental > Aquatic > Freshwater > Ice > Liftoff...
GACGCATCCTTGCTCTCCGAAGGCGGATCGAAAACGACGCGCCGATCATCCCCCATGGCATAGATTTGCCTCAAGGCTAATTTGTGTCATTCCGGCGGATGCTGAGAATACATCGCGTCCAGCGGCAGCAACCCGGACGGTAACGCCCTCACCGGGAACGGGCTCTTCTACGGTGTCGATCTCGACGCGGCCAAGAACGCCGGGACGACCATCGCCGGCATCACCGACGGCACGAGCAATACTATCGCGTTCTCCGAATCGACACTCGGGGCCGGGGGCGCAGCTCCGGCCGGGGCGACGGACACTCGTTTGTACTACAAAGGCGTGAGCGCGCTCAATCAAGCCAACTGCGATGACAGCATCCTGGTCGTGACGGACCGAGGTGCACTCTGGGCCGACGGTGCGTATAACTGCGGATTGTTCAACGCGATTCGGCCACCCAACAGCCCGCAGATGGATTGCGTGCAGCACAGCAACCCGGCCTGGAAAGCGGCGCGGAGCAGGCATACCGGCGGGGTGAATGTGCTATTGGGCGACGGATCGGTGAAGTTCGTCCGCGATAGCGTGGATCCGATCGCGTGGCAAGGGGCCGGAAGTCGGGCCGGGGGCGAATTGCCCGGCGAGTTGTGAAATCGGTAGGGCTTGCCAATTCGAAGACCGAGGCGATCTGGGATCGGCCGCGGCGCAATCACGCCGCGAGCGCCGCTTTCCACTTTTGAATACGAACCGGGTCGAGCATCCCTTCGCGGGTGCCACCGGCGCAAACGGCACCGCGTACGGCGATCCAATCCGGGGCGAGCGGTTTCAATTGCTTCAGTTGTTCGAGCTTCAGCGATCCGCCGAGGGCAACGGGAATCCCGCTCTTCTTGAGACTCGCCAGCAGTTCGGTTAGCTCCGGCAACGGCAACGCATCAAGCAGCGTCTTGCCGTCTTTATAGAACGTGTCGAATAGCACCGCTTTATACCGGAAGCGGCGGGCGAACTTGACCACTTCGAGCGGTGGCGGCGATTTCGCCTTCTCCCAATCGGCGTAAGCCACGAGCACGACTTCGGTTCCGGTGCGGATATGACGGCGGGTGTCGAGGAGGTCTTCGCCCCAGCCGGGGCTGTTGCCGTAGCCGGCGAGGCCCCACTTCAAAAACTGCACGGGGAGTTCGAGGTGCCAATGGGCTTCGTTGAGGGCGTCGGGTGACCACTCGCCGAGGGCGGCACTGACGGGCACAGCGCCATCGACGACCGCCAAGACGGCGGCGAGCACTTCGTGGTGGGCCGCGCCGAGGGGCCGTTCGAGGGTTCTTTCACGTCGATGAGGTCGGCACCCGCCGCGAGTGCGACGGCGGCTTCCTCGGCGGAGCGGACGCTAATGAGTAAGCGGGAGGGGATCGTCATGGTGCGGGAAATCCTTTCCGGAAACCTTCGGGCGGTTCGACCCAAATGACGGGCGACGCCAAGGCTTCGGGCGCGGCAACGGGTTCTTCCGGTAGAGTGTACCCCGGTACGGCGAAGAAAAAAGTATTCCCCGGCCACGGTTCGAAGCGGACGGGGCGTGCGTTCTCGAAAACGAAGCCGTAAAGTCGCGGTGGGCGGAACCAATCTGAGGCGTTGAAATGGCGCTCGCCATCGGCGTCGAACGCGACGGGGGTATCGTAGCGGACGCACGACGCGAAGTCGGCGACGCCGAGGATACCGCCGCGCACTTCCGCAAGTGCTTTTAACTCGGGGGAGTTTAGGTGCGCCCAGCCTTCGGGCCGCGCATCGGGAATCTTGGCGGCGTGGATCAAGACTCGGCCCCGGCGCGAAACGGCCCAGGTTCGCACTTCGATGGTTTTACGCCCTGCCACGAGGAGTGCCGCCCAAGGTTGCTTGACCGAGAGCGCGTGCCAGACTTCGGACATGTTCGGTTGCCGCCTGCAAATTGAGGCCGCGGATGCAATCGCCGCGACGAGGTCGGGAAGTTAATGAATTTCAGGGTCGGTGCGAACTCCGCGCTTTTGCCAAACGTCCGGCGTGAACTAAGAGATACGCAGGCGCCGTCTTGCACCGCGGGATTCCCGCCGATCGTAGTGCCGCTTTCGGAAATCGTCCGCATGGCCATCAACCCCGCTGCGATGGGTGCTCTGCCGGAGCAACTCAGTGGCTACCGCTTGATCGAGCGACTCGGTCGCGGCGGTTTCGGCGAAGTCTGGAAGGTCGAAGCCCCCGGTGGGTTCCTGAAAGCGATGAAGTTCGTCTTCGGGGATCTGGACGCCACCGAGGACGAAGGCCGCGCCGCCGAACAGGAACTGAAGGCCCTCCACCGCGTCAAGACGATTCGCCACCCCTACATCCTCTCGCTCGAACGATTCGACATCATCGACGGCCAACTCATTATCGTCATGGAGTTGGCCGACCGCAACCTTTGGGATCGTTTCCGCGAATGTCGGATGTCGGGACTGGTGGGCATTCCGCGCGACGAATTGTTGAGGTATATGCACGAAGCGGCCGAAGCGCTCGACCTGATGAACACGCATTATCAGATCCAGCACCTCGACATCAAGCCGCAGAATTTGTTCTTGGTGTTCGACCACATCAAAGTCGCCGACTTCGGTTTGGCCAAAGCCTTCGAGGGCGCCCGCGCGACCGTCACCGGCGGAGTCACACCCGTTTACGCCGGCCCGGAAACATTCGAAGGATACGTCACGCGGTACAGCGATCAATACAGTTTGGCGATCGTTTATCAGGAATTGCTGACGGGGCAGCGGCCCTTCAACGGAGCCAACACGAAGCAACTTCTGTTGCAACACCTGCGCGACGCCCCGGATGTGTCCCCGCTACCGATTCACGATCGGCACATCATCGCGCGGGGCCTCAGCAAGACGCCGCACGAGCGCTGGCCGAGTTGCGCGGAGATGGTCAAGCTTCTGCTGCACGCCCCGCAGTCGGCCGAGGCGAACCGCGTCGATTACGGCGCCTTGCCGTTGCCCGCAGACTTCGCGCCGGTTGCGCCCGCGAGTAGCACTCCGGAACCGCACCGTCTCGCATCGGTAAATACGATGTCGGCGGGGGCATTCCAAGATGCGCGTCGCGAAGGCGCTCAAACCATTTCGGCGCACACGCTGCTCGGCAACGGCACGCCCAGCCCGCGGCCCGGTGGGGGGAGTGCGCTCCGACAATTGATGCCGGGTTTGGTCACGCCGAAGTTCGTCACGCCGCGCGGTGCATCCGGCGGCGTCGCGGCTCCCGCATTGACCCTGCAAAAAGGGTCAGTCGTCGAAACGGGTCTGATGAGCGATCTCGGCATCGCTCCACCGCCGCGCGACGGGGACGGGGTGCTCTTCCCGGCCATCGTCGTCGGCTTGGGTCAAACGGGATTGGCCGTCCTCCGGCGACTGCGCGAATTCACCCGTCTCCGCTTCGGCTCCATCGCGGCCATGCCGACCGTCCGGTATTTGTACATGGACACCGATGGCGACGCCATCGCCGATGCGGGCCAAGGGGACGATCCGTTTCAAACGAACGAAATGGTCCATTTGAAGTTGAATCGGCCCGCGCATTATCTCCAGCGCGACGGGTTGCCGCCGATCGATCCTTGGCTGCCGCCGGGAACGCTGTACCAGTTGCCGAAGAACCCCGGTCCCGCTGACGGCGTGCGCGCCTTTGGCCGCTTGGCGCTCTGCGATCACTACCGCACCGTGGCCACGCGGATCCGCTCGGAAATCGAAGTGTTGCTCGCCGATGAGGCGGTCGAAAAAGTCGCCCGCCAGACCGGCTTGGGGCTGCGTTCGAATCAAGCCCGCACCTATGTCGTGGCGAACCTAGCGGGCGGCACCGGCGGCGGGACGTTCCTCGATGTCGCCTATTTGCTCCGGCACGAATTGCTGCAAGTCGGCTATCGGAAGCCGGAGTCGGTCGGCGTCTTTTTGGTTCCCCCTTCCGATAAGACGATGGCCCGGCCGGCGCTCGGCAACACCTACGCTGCACTCGCCGAGATGAATCATTACGCGACCGGAGAGACGTATCAAACGCGGTTCGACACCGCCGAACCGGCGATCCGCGACAACCGCGCCGCCTTCGACCGCACGGTCATTGTGCAACTGCCCAAAAAAATCCGCACACGGGACCGGGCCCGCGCGACCAGCATGGCCGCTCGGGGGCTATTCCTCGATCTCTTCACCCCGGTGGGGAAGGCCGCCGACTACGTGCGCTCGGTCGCTCCGCACGACCCGTACTCCGGGCCGGTGGTCCAGCCGATGGCCCTCTACCGACTCAGTTGGCCGCGCCCCGAAATCCTCGCGGCGATTACGAAGCGCTTCGCAATCCACTTGATCCGGCGCTGGTCTGAAAAGGAGACCACGCACCTCGTCGAACCGATTTCCGGCTGGCTCGCGGAGCAATGGGCGAAGTTCCGCTTGGCCCCGAAAGCGATGGTGGATCGGCTCGACGCGGCGGTTCGGGCGGGCCTCAACGAAAGCCCGGACAACATCTTCGACGCCGTCGTGAATTCGCTCAAGATTCGCACGCCGGGGACTGCCAAGCTCGACGCCATGGCGACCGTCCAAATTCTCGATCAACTCGTCAAACTCGTTGGCAAGCCGGACGCCGAACAGAGCGTCGCCCCATCCGGTCTGCTCGACTTCATCGAAGCGGAAGCCAAGGCGGCGACGCTGGAAATCGAAGCCCACCTTTCGGAGATCGCGGTTTCGTTCATCGAACAGCCGCAGTACCGTTTGGCCGGCGCCGAGGAAGCCCTCAACCAAATCACGGAGCGGTTGAAGGACGCCATCGAGACGCTCGAAGCCGAGTACAAGCCGATCCACCGCGAAGTGGGGGAATCGTACGCCCGGCTCTTCCCGCTCATCGGCGGGTTGAACTCGTCGGGCGGCTTCGGCATGATCGTCTCGAGGAAGGGGGCCATCGCCGCCGAACTGCTCGAAACCTTAACGGCGTACCCGCGCAAACGGTACCGGAGCCTCGTGCTCGCCACGGCGCTCACGGTCTTCCGCGGCCTCTTGGGCAACATCCCGGAGTACCTCCGCGACGTCGGCTACTGCCGGTCGCGCCTCAATTCGTTCGCGCAGACCCTAGCACGGGAAGCGACGGCCGATGCCCGCTCCGAAACGGGTGCGTTTATATTGCCCACCGGTTGCAAGGACCTCGACTCGGCCGCCGACCAATTCATCGCCGCGATGCCACCGGACGAAATCCTCGAGTTCGACCGGGGGTTCCAAGCCCAAGTCGAAACCAAATATCAAAAACTTGTGAACATCTGCCTCAGCCCGACGCGGAGTTCGGAGTTCGCGCCGATGCTATCCCAAGCGGCGCGGGTCTACCTCGACCTGCGACTCGAAAAAGCTGACCCCGCGGAAGCCTTGGCCCGCTACCGGGGAACGGGGCGCGAGTGCGAGGAGATGCTGTCGAATATGTTCGACGAAGCGATGCCGTCGCTGTTCGGCCCAGGCGCGAAGCCGCCGTTCGAGGCCACGCTACTGGCCGCCCCGGAAGGCCCGGCCGGCGACCGGCTCCGCCGCCTCGCCTCCGACGCGAACCCCGGCGTTGAATTCATCCCGGCGGTTTCGGGCGACGACATCGTGATGCTCCGGGAGTTCCCCCGGATGCCGCTCGCCGATCTCCCGCAGCTCGACGGCGAATGCCGCGCCGCATACCAAGCGATGCGCTCCTCCGAGCGATTCCCACACACCCGAATCGATGTCGCATGGATCGCCCCGATGCGACCCACCGCGAAGTAATTGACCCCCACGCCGACCCCAGGATTCCGTTTATGTCCATCTCGTTTCAAACCGGCGCCGAACCGATCCCCGGTTATAAACTCATGGATCGCTTGGGCAGCGGCGGCTTCGGCGAGGTCTGGCGTTGCGAGGCCCCCGGCGGCATCTTCAAAGCGGCCAAAGTTGTCTACGGCGACCTGCGCGAGCGGGACACCGATTCGTACCGCTTCGCCGAGCAGGAGTTGAAATCGCTCAAGCGCGTCAAGGCCGTCCGCCACCCGTACTTGCTCTCCCTCGACCGCTACGACATCGTTGAGGGGCGTCTCGTCATCGTGATGGAACTCGCCGATTGCAATCTCTGGGAGCGCTTCCGCGAACACCGCCAAGCCGGCCGCCCCGGCATCCCGCGTGAGGAATTGTTGCAATACATGGCCGAGACGGCCGAAGTGCTCGATCTGATGAACGACACGCACCAGTTGCAGCACCTCGACATCAAACCCCAGAACTTGTTCTTGCTTTATAACCACGTCAAAGTCGCCGATTTCGGACAGGTGAAGGATCTCGAAGGCTTGGTCGCCTCCGTCACCGGCGGCATCACGCCTGTCTATGCTGCGCCCGAAACCTTCGATGGCTTCGTGTCCCGATTCTGCGATCAATACAGCTTGGCTTGCGTTTACCAAGAATTGCTGACGGGCCACCGCCCGTTCGACGGCACCAGCATGCAGCAACTGTTGATGCAGCATCTGCAAGCCCCGCCGAATTTGCTCCCTTCTCCGGCCGGGGAGCGCTCCGCGTTGGCGAAGGCACTGTCGAAGAAGCCCGACGACCGATTCCCGAACGTGTCGAGTATGGTGAAGGCGATCCGCGAAGGAGCCGTCGTCCGCGCCGCGGTGCCCGCGGCCGTCCCCGCCGGCTTCGGCTCCGAGCTACCCTCATTCGAGAGTTTCCCTCTTTCGTACAACCCGTCCGATGTGGCTCAAGGGACGTCGCTCCCCTATGGGTTGGACGGCGGCTGCGGGATCGCGCTCGACGCCACGCCCAACCCGCGTGGCGTCGTCGAAACTGCCTCCCCACCCGAGCGTGCGGCCCCGCCCGAGCAGAAAGGACCCGGCCCAATCCACCCGGCCCTCGTCATCGGGTTAGGCTTCACCGGAATCCGCATCGTCCGGCAACTCCGTCATTCCATCGAAGAGCGCTACGGCTCGATGGCCAATGTCCCCTCCCTGCGATGCTTGGGCATCGACAGCGATCCCGAAGCCATCGAACGGGCCGCGACGCCGATCGACGGCGGGCCGGCGCCCATGCCCAAAGACGATCTCATCGCCGCGAGGCTCCATCGCTCCGCGCATTACCTCAAACCGCTGAACAACGGCCGGATGGTCACCGAAGGTTGGTTCGATACACAAGTTTTCTTCAAAATGTCGCGCCAACCTTCGACGATGGGCCTGCGCTGTTTGGGTCGGCTTGCGTTCTGCGATCACTATCGCGCGATCTTGCAGAAGATCCAATCCGAACTCGACGCCTGCCTCGACCCCGCCGCCATCGGCGAGACCGTGTCGCGCACCGGCCTCGACAAGCGCTCGAACCGCCCCCGCGTTTACATCGTCGCGGGGCTCGGCGGCGGTACCGGCAGCGGCATGTTCCTCGACTTGGCTTATGCCGTCCGGGCCTGCCTGAAGCGCATCGGCTACGCGGCCCCCGATCTCACGGCTGTCCTCCTGACCCCGGCGGACACCGCCGTGAACCACGCCCAACCCACGGCGCTCGCGAACACGTTCGCCGCGCTGACGGAATTGAACCACTTCGGCGATCCCGAGACAGTGTTCGAAGCGTCGTACGACGACCGCCACGGCAATATCCGCGATGCCGAAAGCCCGTTCACCCGGACGTTTCTCCTCCCCGGCCTCGATGCTTCTGCGCCCACGACTGCCGGTTCCGGCATCCGCCCGCTCGCTTCGAAGCGCGGATCCAGCGGAGTGGAAGCGACCATCGGTATGACCCGGCTCTCCGGCGTGACGCGCCTCTCGGAAGCGAGTACTCCCACTTCGCGCGACGCCACCGATCCACTCCGGGCTGCCGCCGACTTCCTGCGCTTCGACCTTTTGTCCGACCTCGGCCGTTCGTGCGATCACGCTCGCCCCCTGCCAGCGCGCGCCACCGGCCGCGAGATCCACACCTTCGGCGTGACGCGTTTCGGATGGCCGCGGGCGGAGGTGGTCGCCCGTACGGCGCGCGTCATGGCCCCTGTGCTTTTCGGCAATTGGGTCCACCCCGACGCCAAGCAGATGCAGGCGGTCATTCCCAAGTGGACCGAACAGCAATGGCACCGCTTCGGCTTGGGCGCCGAGCAACTGACCAAGTCGCTGCGCGATGCGGCCGACGACGGCGCCGGCAGGAATCTCGACGAGTTCATCCGCGACGTGTGCGACCCGTTGACCCCGAAAGGCTGGCTGGCCAAGCCGCCCGAATCGGAGAAAGTCGCCGCGGCACTCGACGAGTTCACCCGGCTGTTCGGAATCCCGCGCGAGGGCGCGCACCGCCAAAGCTCCGTCGTGGAAGTGTCGCTCATCGCCGGCGCGGCCGCGATCTTGACGCGCTCCACCGACGAACTCAGCGGGATGTTCCCCGCACTGATGGACACGCCCGACTTCCGCTTCGCCGGCACCGAAGACGCCGTGCGCCATTTGTTGAACGGCCTCGCCGGGGCGCAAGAGAATTTGAAAGCCGAATTGAAACCGTTGGAAGTCGCGGCCCACGCCGCTTACGAGCGGGTGGTCGCGGGCCTCCACCCCCGGCGCGGCATCAAGAAACCGAGCGCCCCAGAAATGGCCGAGTCCCTGCGGGAATATCCGACGGCCCGGTACCGAGCGCTGGTTTCGAGGCAAATGCTGGTCGTCTATCGCCAGCTCAAAAACGTCCTGCAAAAGCGGCTGACCGAAGTCCATGCTTGCCGGGTGAAAGCCCAAGACAATCTCATGCAGCTCGTCGCGGAATCGGAGGCGCTCGCCCCGCCGGTGTGGGTGAACGACCTCGTACCGGTGGGCTGCAGCGGCATCGAAGACGCGGCCCAGCGATTCTTAAATGTGCTGACGGATGACGATCTGAGCGAACTCGAACACCGCGTTCAAGGGGCCATCCACACCGAATTCGGCGGGCTGTACGAAGCCTGCATGAACTCGGCCGGATCCGCGAATCTGCTGCGGGTCATCCGTACCGCGACGCGGGCATACCTTGACCACCGCCTTGGCGAAGTCGATTTCGCCGGGATGCTGAAGCAGAAGTACCCATCGAAATCGGCCTTTGGCCAAGCCATCGCCAAAGCGTTTCACGAAGCCGAGCCGAAACTCGTCTCGGGGGGATTGTGGGCGCGCTCGGAAGTGGCCGTCTTCGGCGTGCCGGCAGGCGAGGGGGGCGCGGCGATCGCCCAGCAAGCGACGCCGCTCCTACCTCCGAATTCGACCGTCGTTTCGGCGACTGACGAAGCGATCTTCTATCGGGAGTATTCCAACGTGCCGCTCGCGGCACTGCCCCAGCTCGGGCCGGTCTGGTCGGCCGCGTACCACGGCGCCGCCGAGCTGATGCAAACCAGCCCGCACGTGCGTTTGGACATCACTCATTGGCGGCACATCGACGGGTGATTATTTCTTGAGCAGTTCCACCGCGAGCCGTTGGAATTCCTTGCGGAACTCGGACGCGTCGCCGTTGGGGTTGCCGGTGCGTTGGATCATCAAGATGTAAAACGCGCCCTTCTTCGGGTCGATCCAGCCTTGGGTTCCGAAGGCCCCGCCGTGACCGTTAGAGCCGGCGCTCAGACTTTCAGTCGCCCCTTTCGGCTCCGCGACAACTTGCCAACCCAAGCCCCAACTCATGCCGTCGACGAAACCGGTTTTGATGTCGCCGGTCTGCGTCGTCGTCATTTGTTTCAAGCTCTTCTCGCTCAACAATTGTTTGCCGCCGACTTTGCCGTTATTCAGCATGAATTGGTACAGCTTCGCTTGATCGCGGGCGGTGGAATACAGGCCACCCGCGGGCACGGGATGCTTGGGGTGCGCCTTCACATCGAGCAGGCTATTCGGCGCGGCGACGAGTTTGCCGTCGACTTTGGCGTAGGTCACGGCGACGGTTTTCGCCTGCTCGGCGGTCGGGTAGAAAGTCGATTCCTTCATGCCGAGCGGGTCGAAGATCCGCGTCTGCAAGAACTTTTCATAGCTCATTCCCGACGCCACTTCGACGATGCGGCCGAGGGCGTCGATGCCCGAATTGCAATAACTCCACTTCGTTCCGGGTTCGAATATCAGCGGTAGTTGCGACACGGCGATGGTCGCTTCAGAAATGGTGCGGTTGCGCTTCGTATAGAGGTCGGCCAATCCCGATGGATAGTTCGCCAAGCCCGACATGTGCGTCAGCAAATCGCGCACGGTGATCGGTCGCTTCGGTTTCTTCAGCGTAGTCGTGTCTTTGTCCTTCGCCGCGACCAGCATTTGATCCTGGAACTCCGGCAGGTGCTTCTCCACGTCATCGTCCACGCTCAGCTTGCCTTCGTCAACGAGCATCATGACGGCGATGGCGGTGATCGGTTTCGTCATCGACGCGATGCGGAAGAGGGTGGACGGCTCCATCGAGATACGGTCTTTGAAGTTCGCCATGCCGGTGGCGCCTTCGTAGACGATTTTATCTTGGGTGCCGACGATCACGACCGCGCCGGAGAGGTTGCCGTCGGAGCCGAATTTGGCGAATCGATCCCGGATGGGATCTTCGGCTCACGCGAACGCGGGGAACAACAGGAGCGCGAGGCAGGCGGAGCGAATCATGGAAGGAACCTCGGGGGAGTTCGGACTACTGCGCGGGGAACCAATCCTGTAGGGCGGTGACGGTCGGATCCTGTTCGCGCAAGGCTTTGCAGGCTTCCACGGCGGCGAAGGCGGCCGAGAGTGTTGTCAAACAGGTGATCCGGTGGCTCACGGCCGCCGAGCGGATTTTACCTTCGTCCGTCTGGCTGCCGCGGCCCGTTGGCGTGTTGATCACCATGGCGATCTCGCCGTTCTTCATCTTGTCCAAGATGTCCGGCCGCGCCCCCTCTTGAATCTTCAAAATCGTCTCGACGGGGATGCCGTTCGCTTTCAGCACGGTCGCGGTGCCGACTGTAGCGATGAGCTTATACCCCATCGCGGCGAACTGCTTCGCGACCGGGACGATGGTCTGTTTGTCCTTTCCGGACACCGACAGAAAGATCGTCCCCTTCGTCGGCAGCGGGGCATTCGCGGCCATTTGCGCTTTGGCGAACGCCATCGGCATCTTCGCGTCGCTGCCCATGACTTCGCCGGTCGATTTCATTTCGGGACCGAGGATGATGTCGATGCCGGGGAACTTGTTGAACGGGAAGACGCTCTCCTTCACCGAGTAGTGCGAAGGTACGACCTCGTCGGCCACGCCGAGTTCGTCGAGGGTCTTGCCGACCATCACGAGCGCCGCGAGGCGGGCAAGCGAGACGCCGGTCGCTTTGCTGACGAACGGGATCGTCCGGCTGGCGCGCGGGTTCGCTTCGAGGATGTACACGACCGGCTCTTCGCTCGTCGTACCGTCCGGGTTCAGCCCGGTCACAGCGAACTGGATATTCATCAAACCCTTGACTTTCAAGGCGACAGCGAGCACTTGCGTCTGGCGTTTGATCTCGTCGATCACCGCTTGCGGCAGGCTGTGCGGCGGAATGACGCACGCCGAATCGCCGGAGTGGATCCCGGCTTCTTCGATGTGCTGCATCACTCCGCCGATGACGGTGCGGTGCCCGTCGCTCAGGCAGTCGACGTCGACCTCGGTCGCGTTCTGAAGGAACTTATCGATCAGCAGCGGCTTGCCCGGCGACGCTTCGAGCGCCCGCGACATGTAGCGGGTCAGCGATTCCTCGTCGTAGACGATCTCCATTGCCCGGCCGCCTAAGACGAAGCTCGGCCGGATGAGCACCGGGTAGCCGATCCCGCGGGCGAGACCAATCCCTTCGGTGAGGTTTGTGGTGTGTTTGTTGGCCGGCTGCTTCAGGCCGAGCTCAGTGATGAGCTTGGCGAAGCGCTCGCGGTCTTCGGCGCGATCGATGCTGTCGACGCTCGTGCCGATGATCGGCAGCCCCGCTTCGGACAGCGGCTTGGCGAGGTTCAGCGGCGTCTGTCCGCCGAATTGCACGATCACCCCTTCGGGCTTCATGCGTTGGTAGATGTTCAGCACGTCTTCGGAGGTCAGCGGTTCGAAGAAGAGGTGATCCGAGGTGTCATAGTCGGTGCTCACGGTCTCGGGGTTCGAGTTCACCATGATGACCTCGTACCCCGCTTGCCGGAGCGCGCGTGCCGCTTGAACGCAACAATAGTCGAACTCGATCCCCTGTCCGATCCGGTTCGGCCCTCCGCCGAGGATCATGATCCGGGGCTTGCCGGAGAAGGGCAGAATCTCGTCTTGCCATTGCGGATTTGGGATTGCGGATTGCGGATTGGAAGAAGGACGCGCGTCCTCTTCAATCGGCGATCCGCAATCCCAAATCCGCAATACGGACGCCTCGTAGGTGCTGTAGTAGTACGGCGTGTAAGCCTCGAACTCGGCGGCGCAGGTGTCGACCGACTTGAACACGGCGCGGAGACCCATCGCGAGACGGGCGTCGCGGACGGCCGACTCTTTCGCATTCCAGATGTTCGCCAATTGGCGGTCGATGAAGCCGTACTGCTTCGCCATTAACATGATTTCGGGCGTAACGTGTTCGAGACCACCGAGGGCCGCGAGTTCGACTTCGCAATTGACGATGTCTTCGATGTTACGAAGGAACCACGGGTCGATCTTTGTGCGGGCATGGATGTCCTCGACGCTCATGCCGTACTTGAGGGCGTAACGGAGGAACCAGATTCGCTCCGCATTGGGCATACTCAGTTTCTTCAACACCTCTTCGAGCTTCGGCTGGTCGGGCTTGCCCCATTTGTCGCTGCGGTCGCAGCCCAAGCCGAAGCGGCCGACTTCGAGGCCGCGCAGGGCTTTCTGCAGACTCTCTTTGAAAGTCCGGCCGATGGCCATGGTCTCGCCGACCGACTTCATCTGCGTCGTCAGAGTCGGGTCGGCGTCCGGGAACTTCTCGAACGTGAATCGCGGGATCTTCGTCACGACGTAGTCGATGGTCGGCTCGAAACTGGCCGGGGTCGTCTGGGTGATGTCGTTCTTCAATTCGTCGAGGGTGTACCCCACGGCGAGTTTCGCGGCGATCTTGGCGATGGGGAACCCGGTGGCCTTCGACGCGAGCGCGCTACTACGGCTGACACGCGGGTTAATCTCGATGGCAATCATCCGCTCCGAGTGAGGGTCGGTGGCGAATTGAATGTTCGAACCGCCGGTCTCGACTCCGATCTCGCGGATGATCGCCTTCGCTTGGTCGCGCATCCGCTGGTATTCTTTGTCTGAGAGCGTCTGTTGCGGGGCCACGGTGATGCTGTCGCCCGTGTGCACGCCCATCGGGTCGAGGTTCTCGATGCTGCAGATGATGACGACGTTGTCTGCTTTGTCCCGCATCACCTCCAGCTCGTACTCCTTCCAACCGATCACCGACTCTTCGACCAGAGTCTGGCCCGTGGGAGACAGCTCGATGCCGAGGGTGACGAGGCGGATGAAGTCGTCACGGTTGTATGCGATGCCGCCACCGCTGCCGCCCATGGTGAAACTCGGCCGCAACACGCAGGGCAGGCCGATTTGTTCGAGTACCTCGAACGCTTGGGCGAGGTTTCTGGCGACACCGCTGCGGGGCACGTCGACGCCGATTTTGATCATGGCATCTTTGAACTTCTGCCGATCCTCGGCTTTGTCGATCACGTCCGCGCGGGCGCCGATCATTTCGACGTTATATTTTTCGAGCAGCCCGCGTTTGAAGAGCTCCATCGCCGTGTTCAAACCGGTCTGTCCGCCCAGCGTCGGCAGGAGCGCGTCCGGGCGCTCTTTGACGATGATCTTCTCGACGACCTGCCAGGTGATCGGCTCGATGTAGACGCGGTCGGCCGTGTCGGCGTCGGTCATGATCGTGGCGGGATTGCTGTTCACGAGGATGACGGAATAACCCTCTTCGCGCAGGGCTTTGCAGGCTTGGGTCCCGGAATAATCGAACTCGCAAGCTTGGCCGATGACGATGGGTCCGGAGCCGATGAGGAGGATCTTCTTGATGTCGGTGCGTTTCGGCATGGTACTCGGAAAGGGGGCTGAAGGTCGGTTTGGGCCAAACTGTCGTTAACTTATGGAGGAGACGAATGGTGGCGAGTCGAAGCCGATCGCAGTATCATTTTGAACACTACTCCCACCGCGACTTCGGGGTGTGCCGCATGGCCAAGTGGCTGCTCGATTGCCAACCGCTGTGCGGCCGCCCTTGGATGCTCGGATTGGCCACCGAACCCGCCGAACGCGAGCAAGCGCAGCAACTGCGCGCCCGAGTTTTCTTCGAAGAAATCGGTTACCGTCCAGGACGAACATCGGACGGCCGCGATCACGATGAATTCGACGACCGCTGCGACCACCTCATCCTCGTCGATACGGACCGCGACGTGGTTCTCGGCACGTATCGGGCCATCGACGGCGCGGGCGGGTTGTGCGGCCACTCCCAATTCGAACTGAGCGCACTCGATCCGATCGCCGCGACGATTCTCCAAGGCGGCCGGACATGCGTCGCGGCGGAGCACCGCACCGGCCCGGCCATCCAATACCTCAGTTACGGCATGGAACTGCTACTGCGCGAACGCGGGGCCTGCTACTTTCTCGGCGCCGAAAGTTTCCGCAGTGATGGGCCGGAGCCGTTGAATGCGATCTACTCGTACCTGTATCGATTCGGCACCGACCCGGATTGGTTCGTCCCGACTCAACCGAATGCTCGAATCGAGAATTTGAAAATCGTCCCGGTGACGCCGGCGGACGAGCGGAGTTTGCCGAGTATCCTCCGCATGGATCTGCGCATGGGTTTCTTGGCGTTCAGCCCCCCGGCCTGGGACGCCGACTTCGGTTGCTACGACGTCCTCATGCTCGGTCGGCGCGACCGCCTCACCCGAACGTATCAAGCGTTCATCACGAGCACGGGATGGCGCACCATAACTTTGGGCTCTCGGTCGATTGGTGGGATCGCGTCTTCGGCACTTACAAACCGACGCCCTTCGACAGAGGTGCTGTGCGGTTCTCGATCCGCGAATTGCTGCGCGTGCGGTGGTATTGAACACGTTGTGCCCGACGTTCCAACCTGTCACTACACCGTGGCGCCCAGCTCACCTATAGAATGGAGGGGAATCAGGAGACCCCCATGGCCGCGACCGTCCCCGCTTTGCTCCGGCAGGCCCACCGCCTGCGCAAACACCTCCGCGAATTGCAATCGGAAAGCGATCTCGGCCCGCGCGTGTCGAAGGCCCAGCAAGCCCACCTCGCGGAAGAAGAAGCGGCGCACAAAATGGCCTACGATCTCGTCTCCAAATTGAAGTTGAAGATCCGCGACGACGAGGGGACGCTGAAGCAAATCAACGTCCAATTGGCCAAATACGAAAAGCAGCTCAACGAGGCGGGGAGCCCCAAGGAATACGAGGGGAAGCAATCGGAGATCCGCCAAGCGAAAGAGAAAATCGACCAGACCGAAGAAGCGATTCTGACGGGCATGGAGGAACTGGAGAACCGTACGGCCGCGCTGCCGGCCGACGACAAACGCTGGGTCGATTCGCAAAGCCATTTCAAACAGCAGCAAGTCGATGCCAAAGAGCGCTTGGAACGGATTCTCGAAGATCAAACGTCGGCCAAGGATGAGTTGGCCAAGGTCGATGCCCAACTTCCCACGGATGTCAAAGGTCAATACGAACGACTGATTGCGCGGTACGGCCCGGACGGTCTCGCCGGGGTCCACGGCCGCTCTTGCCAGCAGTGTCGCACGGCCATCACCGAACAGCAAAAGGCCGAACTCATCAACGGAAAGTTCATCTGCTGCCCCAACTGCGGCCGCGGCCTGTACGCTGCGGATTGAACCAGTTGCGTGGCGGTCGGCATCCCGCAACGAACTCGAGTTCACCTCCAGAGGTTTGCCATGCTTCGTTACTTCGCATTGCTCGCGGTCTACTTCGTGGCCGGCTCTTCACCCGCGGCCGCGGAACCGTTCAAAGTGGGCATCATCGGACTCGACAACTATCAAGCGGTCGCCTTTACCGAACTCTTCCACAATTCGAAGGTCGATGGGGATCTGAAAGGGATCAAGGTCGTGGCTGCCTTCCCCGCAGGGAGTCCGGACATTCCCGAAAGCGTCCTAGAACTGCCGAAGTGGATCGACGCGATCCAGAAACTCGGCGTCGAAGTCTCGAAAACGCCGGAGGAGGTGTTGAAACGGTCCGATGCGGTGTTGGTGATGAGCGTCGACGGCCGGGCTCACCTCGAACAACTGAAGCCGATTTTGAAGGCCGGCAAGCCGGTCTACGTGGGCCGGCCACTCGCGGCGTCCCTCGCCGATGCAGTGGAAATCTTCCGCATCGCGTCGGAACACAAGACGCCGATCTTCACCTGTTCGCAGCACCGTTTCAGCCCCGGATTCATCGGCATGCGGAAGCACGACGATATCGGCGAAGTCCTCGGCGTCGACGTTTATGGCGGTGCCCCGCGCGAGGTGCATCACCCCGATCTTTTCTGGCACGCCATCCACGGCGTCGAAACGCTCTACACCATCATGGGGCCCGGCTGCGTCTCGGTGAGCCGCACCAGTACCGAAACCGCGGACGTCGTCGCGGGCGTTTGGAAAGATGACCGCGTCGGCACTTTCCGCGGCATCCGCAAAGGGGCGCCCAAATACAGCGCCACCGTCTTCGGCAGCAAGGGCGTTTCGACAGCCGGCATCTACGGTCACGGCGTGCCGGTGAAGGGCGTGGTGCCGACGAACGATAAATACATGGGTTACGAAGCGACCGCGATCGAGATCGCCAAGTTTTTTAAAACCGGCAAATCCCCCGTCACCGCCGACGAGACGATCGAGATATTCGCCTTCCTGGAAGCCGCCGAAGAGAGCAAACGGACGAAAGGCGCACCGGTGAAACTGGCCGACGTGCTGGCGAAGGCGAAGCGGAAATGAACATTTGCGGCGGAGCGCCGGGCGGCTGCGCGGTCCGCAGCGCTGTGAGATTCCGTTGGTACTCTCCCCGAACACGAGGTATGATGGTTCTACTCTTCGCGTGCTCTTCTTCCCGCCGGTCCTTCGATGTCAAAACTGATTGCGATTCTATTGACGATGCTGATCGTCGGGCTAGCGCCGGCGGTTGTCGTCGTCACTCCGGCCACCGTGAAACTTGACAGCCCCGAATCGTCTCAGCAATTGCTCGTCACACTCGATGACGCCGACGCTACGCGCAGCGCGAAATACGTTGTCGCCGACCCCGCCATTGCGACGGTCGATGCTGCGGGGCGGATCACACCGAAGGCAGAGGGGAAGACGGAGGTCATCGTCAAGCACGGGGCCGAAACCATCCGCAACCCCGTCGAAGTGACCGGCCTAATCGCACCGCGGCCAGTGTCGTTCGAGCAAGAAATCATTCCGATTCTGACCAAGGTCTCGTGCAACAGCGGCGGCTGCCACGGCAAAGCCGAGGGGCAAGCCGGGTTCAAACTGAGCGTTTTCGGATTCGACCCGGAGGCCGATTACCAAGCCCTCGTCCACGATAGCCGGGGCCGACGCATCTTCCCCGCGTCTCCCTCGAATAGTCTTCTCCTTTTGAAGGGGGCCGGGGTCGTCCCCCACGGCGGTGGGAAGAAATTGGATTTCGAAGGATTACGCTACCGCCGGGTGCTGCGTTGGCTGCAAGAGGGGAGTCGGTATGCCGGGGCGAAGACTTCACCGGTGACCGTGCTCGAAGTAGAACCGAATCAGCGGACGATGGCCCTCGGCAGTCAGCAGCAACTGCGGGTCACGGCGATCTACGCCGATGGCAGTCGCCGCTGTGTCACGGCCGAAGCGGAGTATAGCTCGAATGCGGAGACGATCGCCGGGGCCGATGGACGCGGATTGATCGCAGCCGGGGGCAAGCCGGGCGAAGCGGCGATTCTGGTGCGATACATGGGGCAAGTGACGGTCTGCCGGGTGACCCTGCCGCGACCGGGTGTGAAGTTCGCGCGCCCGGCGGAAGCGAACTTCATTGACAAGAACGTCTGGGATAAACTCGAACGCCTTGGCATCCCGCCGAGTGAACGGGCCGACGATTCCACGTTTCTCCGGCGCATCTACCTCGATGTCATCGGCACACTGCCGACTGCCACCGAAGCGAGTGCGTTCCTCGCGGATGCGGCGCCCGACAAACGGGCCAAGCTCATCGACAAATTGTTGGAACGTCCCGAGTACGCAGA
>Ga0105047_10007728_pt1 | contig 18060 bp, 13 predicted proteins | sample MAT04_FD_78384 | JGI IMG/M metagenome (GOLD analysis project Ga0105047, IMG submission 78384) | Freshwater microbial communities from Lake Fryxell liftoff mats and glacier meltwater in Antarctica - MAT-04 (megahit assembly) | ecosystem: Environmental > Aquatic > Freshwater > Ice > Liftoff...
CTGATCCTCGCCGGAAACCTGGATGACTTTGGCCTTGAGGTCGAACCAGTTCGGGGGCGGCGTGCAAGTGACGATGGTCACCTGATGGCCGCGCTCAACCAGGACGTTGGCCTGGCGGAGCAGGGTCTGGTTGCCGCCGGTCACGCCCCGGATGTTGGAAATCAGATAGGTGATGCGGAGCGATCGCCGCTCCCGCAGGGGCAAGCTCGAGGGGGCAGAAATGGACGCGGCGACGGACACCTTGTCCTGGGCGGTGGCTTTGTCCGCGGCGTGGTGAGCGAGCAAAGTCGTTGCCCACTGGCGCGAGCGGTCGTCGTAAAGTTTGGGGTGGTTGGAGATGATCTGGGCTATTAACCGGTCCCGTTTCAGGTTGGCGCTTGTCAGCATGCTTGCCCCGCTCTTCCGATACAGGAAGAGAGGCTCGTGCAGGCAGTAGCCTTCCCAGCCGTGCTCGACGCATCCTACCCAGAAGTCCCAGTCCTCGTAGCCCTCGACCATGGCTTCGTTGTAGCCTCCCACCTGTTCCCAGGCCGCTTTGCGAAACAAGCCACAGACGCAAGCGATATTGTCCTTGGAGAGGAGGGTGGCCCGGTTGAAATCAGGCAACGGGTATTCGGTATCCAACGCGCCGAAGTGCTGAATGTGGGTATAGGCGAACCCGACGGCGGGTTGGGAGTTAAGGACCGCCACGAGTTTTTTTAGAAAACTTGGCCGTATGCAATCATCCGCATCCAAGGGCAGGATATAACGACCTTGCGCAGCCCGGATGCCGGCGTTTCGGGCGCTGGGGAGGCCGCCATTGGGTTTCTCGACGAGCCGAAGGCATTGGTCGGAATACTTCGCGATCAAGTTGTTGGCAACCTCGCTCGTATTGTCGGGACTGCCGTCGTTCACGATAATCAGCTCCCAATCAGTAAAGGTTTGAGCGATGACGCTCTCCACACTTTCCGCTAGGAAGTGGGCCTGTTTATAGCAGGGAATGATGACGGAGACGAGCGGGCTGGTCTCGGCTCCATTGGGCCTCGAGTTACTGGCTCCCAGCTTCTTCAAGAGCGCCTCCAATGCTTCGCGCGACTTGCGGTCCGGCGATTGCGCCGTAAGGGGAACTGCCGCTTCGAGGATGCCCGCCGCCAATCGGGGATTCAGCGGTATCATTGCCCGGGCCAGCTCGATTCGAGCCGAGAGTTCAAGGTCCAGCATCCGACTGTTGACGGCGGCTTTGACACCCTCTTCCAACGAGCGGATGGCAGCGTCCTTTTGCTTGAGAGCAGCCAGCGCCAGCGCCGTGCGCAATGCCGATTGCCATTCCACCGAGGCTTTGACATATGGCAAAAGGCTGGTGTGTTCCTTGTGCAAACGGTCTACGTAATTGGCCAAGCGGACCTGCTCAACTACTTCAGCCGCGTGCAGGTTGGCCAGCACACGATTCGAGAGCAGGCCGGCGTTTGGTGTGGGAGACTGGGCGGCCAGTTCGAATACCCGGCTGATCTGCGCACCCATGGCGTCGAGGTGGAACTTGGCGGCAATGCGCTCCTGGGCGGCTTTGGCCATGCGATCCCGCAACTCCGGATTGCTCAAGAGCTTCGCCAACACGCTCGTGTACAGCGATGCTTCATCGGCCCCGCGCTTAACGAGGAAGCCGCATTCGGGCGTGACCAATTCTCTTTGTCCACCGACATCGGCACCCACCGGAACGACTCCCATCGCCATGGCCTCATAGAAGGCCAGGGAGATGCCTTCCCATTGTGACGGCAGGAAGAAGATGTCCGTGAGGGTCAGCAACTCCGCGATGCCCTGGTTGGGCACCGCGCCGAGGAAGCGGACTTGGCGGAGACCCTCGCGCTCGACAAATTCTTTCAGGTTGGGCAGGTCCGGACCGTCGCCCGCAACCAAGGCGGTGAACTTCAGGTGCTTCCGGGCCAGTCTCCGCATCACTTCAGCAAAAACCTTCGGCTGCTTCTGGTCGCAGATGCGTCCCGCGTACAGGATGACCGGGAGGTTCCCGTTCAAGTCCCACTTCTTAGCGAGGCTCTGGGAATCGTGGCGGGCTGGCGACCACACTCCTGGGTCGACGTTGGTGTAGCAAACTTCGATATTCCCTGCGCTGCCACCGCGCTGGCACATCCAGTTCTTCAAGTGGTGGGACGAGACCACGGTCTTACTGAGTTGGTTCTGATAGACGATGGAGCAATGCGGGTATCCTCCCGACATCCAGCTCTCCTCTTCCATGTGAAGATAATCGACAATCGGCAGCGCGGGGAAGCAGGCCCTCAAGTAAGGCAGCAACTGGTAGGCGAGATGGCTGTTGCTGAGGCAGAGCACATCGGGCTGCCGGCTGGTGATGAGGTAACGGAGAAACAGGGGGAAATCGTCCGGCTGGAGGAAGTTATTCAAGGCGAACACGTCGGGCGTCAGCGCCTCAAACTCATGAAGCCAGGCATTGTTCGCCGGCTTGGTGGCAATGACGGTCACCTCGTAACCGTGCTTGCGCTGGAGCTGTTCGATGAGGTTGAGATTGAACTTGTCTGCGCCTCCCACCTCAAAGTGCGGCACAAGCAACATCAATCGTTTCTTGGATTTCGCGAGCAGATTGCGAAACGGCAGTTCCGCCGCTACCGACGATGACATTTGCTGCCGGATCCCTGCTTGACCGGGAAACTGCCTTTCCAGGCCCGCATACCGCTGCTGCAGCCGCGCCTGAAACTGCTCGAACTTCTCCTTTTCAACTAGGTTCTTCCAATGCTCGCGCCCGGTGACCCGACGCCGGTACCAATCGAAATATTCGGGGATAGTGCTGCCCCAGTAGCCATGCGCGGCCGCCTTGAGCCAGAAGTCCCAGTCTTCGAGCCCGCCGCAGATTGCTTCGTCATAGCCGCCAATGGCCTGGTGAACTGATTTCCGCACAAGATTCGTGGCGGTAACCATGTTCTCCTGCAGAAAACGCCGGCCGTTGTGAAAGCCGTTGCGCCAGAGATATTCCTTGGCACCGAAGCCGACGGTGTAGCCGGTCGTAAAACCGAGTTCCGGATGGGTTGCCAAATGCCAAACCATTTTTTCAAGCGTAGTCGGTTCAATCAGGTCGTCGGCATCAAGCTGGAAAACGAATTGGGCGGAAGCTTCGCGGAAGCCCGTGTTGCGGGCCGCGCTCAACCCTTGGTTGCACGGATGCTCTACCACCCGGATGCGAGGATCCTTATGTCGGTATTCCTCAAGGATGGCCAACGCTTCCGGAGTAGTCGAACCATCGTTGATGATCAGCCACTCCCATTGCTGAAGAGATTGGCGGAACACGGACTGGGCCGTCTCGTAGAAGACCGTCCCCGCGTTGTAGAATGGGGTGACGATGGTTACGACCGGGGGCGCCACCGACTCTATGGGCACAAAGTCAAAAAGGGCCCGTTGCGGTGATGCCGGGGTAAGCTGGTAATCTGGCTTCGCAGGGTTGATCATGGGTTTGGATGACTGCTCAGTCGCTTTATTCGCAGGGCGTTCAGAGGCCAGCCTGCGGCGGGTTGGTCATGTCATCGGTCGATAAGCCCGACAAAACGCCTGCCCACTCCGGGTGGGTCGTTAGTGCCTCTTCGAGAATCAGGTCGGCCAGCACCATGTGGCCCTGGCGCCTGTAACAGGCCCAACGCCGGCGCCACACTTCGAGGTCGTCAGGATGCTGCCTCGTCAGCTTTTCATAGCGTTTCGCAGCCTCTGCCCAGTTTCCCTGACTCCAAAAAAGGACGGCGGCACTGCGAAGCGCGTCGGGCGTTTCGGGCAACGGAGCGTCCTCCGCGGGTTTGGACGGCGGCGCAACCGCCGGGCGGTTCGTTGCGCCGGATCGCGCCGGAGCTTCCTTGCGTCTCGGTGTCGTGGGAGGCCCCGAGGCAAGCCGCCTCTTGATGGTCCCATTACTCTGCAACTCGCGCTGCAGTTCCAAAGCACCAACATTGTCAGGGAAGTTCTCAAGTGCCTCATCGAGCAGCAACTCTGCAAGCACTTTGTGCCCTTGGGCGGCACTCACCGTCGCGCGATCAAGGAGCGCCGTCAGAGCGGCCAATGCGGGATCTGCAGCAAGTGGCGGAGCCGAAACGGCCTCGGGTAGTGCGACCGCGCGGCGGCTGGCCTGAAGGTCGGGCTGCCAGGAATGCTGATCAACTAGCGCGTGTTCGAAGAAGGCGGCGTATTGCTCTGCCATCGCGCGCCACTCGAAATGCTGCTGCACACTGACCCGCGCCTGTTCGCCGAGCGCCACGCGCCGGGCCGGATCGTCGCGGAGTTCGACGACCGCGCGGATAAAGTTGGGCAACTCGCGTTCGACGATGAGCGCGTTTTCATTGTGCCGCAGGTATTCCGGCACTGCGCCACTGTCGGTAGTGATGATGGCGCGCTGCATGGACGCGGCTTCCATGAGCGAGTTGTTGTTGCCCTCATGGTGGAGCGACGAAGCGCAGACATACACGTCGATCGAGTCATAGAATTTGTGCATGTCTTCCAGGTTGAGGTTTCTGTCCTGATAACCGCAGAAAGCCAGTTCGACACCCGGCAAACGAGCCAGTGGCGCGACATATTGCTCGAAGCCCTTGGTCGCATTGATGCGGTTGCCAGCCCAACCGATCCGCGCACGGCCGCGGCCAGACTGGTCGGCCCGCGTACGCGGAGTAAATACTTCCGTTTCCACACCGTGCGTGATTCGCACCACGCCAGGCAGGAACGGCTGAAACATCTTCTCCAGCCGCTTCGAGACCACATGCACGCGCTGGAACTTCGCTGCCAGGAAATCGGCAAAGGACAGGAACTCCTCGTCCTTCCACGAGAGATGGGAGCGGATGCCGGTTACGTATTTGGCCGGCGTCTTGATCTGATCGCGCGGGATGAGGTTCCACTCCAAGGGATAGATCAAATCGTAGTCATCCTCCCGATAGGAGTCTCCCATTATCTTTATGGTAAACTGGAATCGGTCCGAGAGGAACAGTTGCAGCATTTTGCAGTGGCGCGCAAAGATCCAGTTAGGCACGTCGGCAATGAGCAGGATGCGAAATCTGGTGTTTGCAGTTGATGCACGCGAGCCGACACTGCATGCGACGCGATCAGTCGTAGCGTGAGTCTTGGCTGGAGCGGGTAAAGCGGCCTGGGGAGGCTGGGCCGGGGTGGTCTGCGGGGGCACCACGTTGGTATCAAGGACCAGCAGCAGGTTGCGCTGGCCGTCCTTTTCTCCAGTGAGTCGTTGGAAGTAAGCGAGTTGGGGTGCGGTGGCGGAAAGCTCGTCTAGGAGCCAGCAACGCAGCTCCGCTTCAGTTGCAAAATGAACGGGTGGATCCTTCGCCCAGTCCGCGGACTCGCGATTATGTTCCAGGACTATGACTCGGCGGCTCTGAGCCAGCGCCTTATGATACACAGCAAGGAATTGCTGGCGTCCGATACCTTCGCCAAGCAGGATATGGAGGATGGTGGTATCGGCAGAGAACACTGCCTCAAGGTACTGGGAAACATCCACGTTGGTTCGAGCAAACTCGTGGAAGCCCCATGGCACCTTGTGAGTTACTTCCACAATGCTGCCAAACACATGAGGGACCAGTGCGGCGTAAGCCCAAGCATGGGGAGCCGCATCAAGCCGGTGGAGACCATTGTGGCTGGTGATAACATTCAATTGGCACTGGGCTTTGAGAGACTGGGCCTCCCAATCCCTAAGCAATGGGGGCCATCCATTGGGAAACCAGTCATCAATGTTTGACACATGCAGCACGAGTGAACCGCTCAACACGCCGAGTTCCGTCAGATCACCGCGCATCAGATCGAATGTGACAAACCGTAACGATGCGAGGGCCAGCGCCTGCTGTACCTGTGCGAACGTTGCCGGCGATTCGAGCCAGCCGAGGCCGTAAAAGAACGTATTGGTATTTGGCACAAGCTGGCCGGCTTCATCGTAACCGAACGCAGCGCCTCCGCCCACGGGCACGCGCTGGTCAGGTGGCCAGCAGGGCAGGAGTTGGCGGCAATTGCGCACGCCGTTTAGGAGCGGTGCGGTCAAGTGCGGCGCGAGGAATGTTTGGTAAATCCGGCGGCCGTCTGCTGACAAGCGCGTCAGGGTGTCGGCCAGCAGGGCCGGTTCGACCGGTTGGGCAAGATAACGCTTTTGGCTGGCCGCGGTTAACTCGCTTTCGCCGGTGGTGGTGAGAAACCGCTTAACGGAGCGCGCAAACACCCGGCTGATGAAGTCCTGCGGGCTGGAAGCGAGCGCAATCATCTCCACCACCAATCGGGCGTAGCTGAGCGCCGTGGGGTTCAGGTCATAAAACACGAGGCGGCGTGGGCGCAGGGCGAGCAGATAATTCAACCCTGACAGCCCACCAACAACCGTCGCGTACGTGTCCACCTCCGCCCCCGAGATCTGCCGCAGTTCGCGCAGGTTCGCGAGTACGCGGTCCATCCGGTCGGCGCTGGCGAGGTACAAATCTGTCTCCTTAGTAAACAGCGCAGCGGTCGCGCCGTGGGGTGGGGTTCGTTCAGCGCCGCTGGTGTCCGGTGCGGCCAACTCGGCGAGAGGCCGAGCGGAGGCTGCGGCACCTGCGGATGCGGAGCAAGAGCAGAAAAGGCCGCTGTACCCATCGTATTCTACTGGCAACTTGCCTAGCGGTACAAAACCGTGCCTGCGGAGCAAAGCTAATTCCTGACCCCGGAGTTCGGGGTGCAAGTGGCAGGAGATTCCCTCGCCAAAATATGATACCCAGACCAGCAGCCCACCAGGCTTCAGAGCTTTCCGGATCTCTTCCAGCATCGTGTCCGGCGAACAAACGTGTTCGGCCACTTCCGTGCAGATGATCGCGTCCACCGGCTCGGCTAGTGCAAGCGGCGCCGCGGCGTCCGTCGCCAGAAACCGGCAGCGCGCAGCCACCGGGATTGTTTCCTGAATGATTGCGGCACGCCAGTTTACGGAGGGGTGGTAAACTCCGTACTCATGGTGGACCACGCGCTCGAATCCCATAGTGAGGGCTAGCAGGCTTGTGTGACCACCTCCAGCGCCATAGTCCAAAACTGAGAGGGCGCCGAAGTCCTTCAACAGTTGGAGTAGGCGGAGGCGCCGCAGCCAGTTGCGCCGGCGTTCTTCGATCTGGTGATCGGCTTGGAAAACGCCATGCCCCCAAGGAAGAACCTCGGCGCTGCGTTGATAGAATTCCTCGATTTGCTGCTGGGATGGATTGCCGTCGGGCCACAACGCATCCAGAAGTTGGTAACGGCGGTTGGAGAGTTCGATCAGTCGCTGGGCTGAGTAGCGCCCGTTTGAAAACCGCTCGAATGCCAGAATTTCGTGACAGACTTCCCAAGCCAGCGGCTTGCCCTGCCACGCAAGCGGCAGTTTCTTGGCCTCGGCAAGCACCTCGGGCACGCACATAGGTGTGAACCATCGACTAAACTCTCCCGCAAGGTCATCGGCCAAGGGGTGCAGCGTCGGCAGACAGAGCACATTGGCGCTTAGATCGGGCCGATCCACCACGGAGAGCAGAGACTCGCGGTTGCCGAAGGGTTGACCGTCCTCTTCGCGATGCAGGACGTAGCCGAGTTCTCGCTCGAGAAAGTCAGCCAGTTCCGCACTGGTGCTACCGGCCTGTTCGAGGTTGGGTTTTGAAAATTCGATGAGCAGGACGGGCCGATGACGGCTAAGGGTCTCACGAGCCCCGCGCAACGCTTGCAGTTCGTGGCCATCCACATCGATCTTCAGGAAGTCGAGTTGATCGGCCTGGCCCAACGCTACGGCATGTGTCCACCAATCATCAAAGCGAACGAGGCGAACGGTTTCAGTGGCGCGCGGCTGGGAAGAGGCAGTCCAGTGCATGGTGGCGGAACATTCTCCGATTTGGATTTCCGTCGTGTGGTCGTGGTCCGACAGGACGATCGGCTCGAAGCGGACAGTCTCGAGGCCATTATCGTGCAGATGCGCTTGGAGGCGCTGGCCATATTCGCGGGTTGGCTCGAAGGCGATGACATGCCCGGCTGGGCCGACCCAGCGCGAAAGGAGCAGTGTGTAGTAGCCAAAGTTAGCACCTACATCGACGACGGTCTGACCGGGGCGGATCAACCTAGCCAGCAGCTTAATTGAGGCCGGTTCAAATAGTCGCCCCTCAATGAGTTCGCGATCCAAGTAGCGAGCCGGTTGCAGGCACAGGCGCAGTTGTCCGAGAGTGACGATCGTCCCGGCCTCAGTTTGTTCCACGGCGCGCGGGGTAAAATCTGGCTCGAGCGACGCGGGAGTGATCTCAGGGTAGCCGGTTGGCCTGGGAGCCCCAACCGATGGAGCGAAAGTCGCAGCAGGTGACGTTGCCGGCTGCGCTCCAGATTCAGGCGGTTGCTCGTCGGCAAGAAAGGCGCCGACAGCCCGGTGCCTTACTTGAGCAGGCTTGCGAGTCGCCGAGCGGTGGGCCAGTTTGTTTTCGATGTTTTCACGGAAATGATTTTCGAGAAAAGAGAGACGAACCGAAAGAACGTGCCGCCGACGGATGAGTTCACGTCCCTGGCGCCGGATGCCAAGGTAACTCTCGGGCGAGCGCAGATAATCGCGGGCCAAGGCCTCGAAGTTGGAACGGTTGAACACGACACAGTTCTCTCCGTGGCGGAAACCCAAAGGCGCAAGGTCGTCGGTTTCCTGGGCGAACAACAGCGAGCCGAGGGCGGCGATCTCAAAGTATTTTGGGGTAGTCAGCCGGTAACGCGGATCATCTGAACCGGCCGCAATGATTGCAGACTTGCCCGCCACCCAGCGGACGTATTCGGCGTCCGTCATGGCTTTGTTTTCACACCCGCTGTTGGTGCATGATTCGACGAACGGAAAGCTGCGGCACCAGTTGCGGACGGAGTAGGCCTCGTGCGCGGCGGCCCCGAAAACGGTCAAATTCGTGGGGCCGACGCAAGCCACGGCCCCACAGCCTATCCAGGCGTCCGGGACAGCCCAAGGGAAATGAACCAACCGCTCCAGAGGAAGTCGGCGGAAGTGGTAACGGGTCGGCGCGTCATAAAAACCCAAAAGGAAATCGAAGCCGCCCAACACATACTCCTCGCGCCACTTCTGGCCGTGTGGGTCGCTGTAGAACATGTAGGACACGACGGACTGAAGTTTCTGCCGCAGGGCAGGAGTGCGCGTGAGGGCCAGAGCGGGCGCCCCCCACCCGGCTTCAAGCGACAGCAGGACTTGCACTTCGCCCAACAGTTCTTCGTAATCGCCTTGATTCTGAATCCAGCAGCAGTCGAAACGGTCGAGTAAACCGTTCACCAAGTGCGGCGTGGTGACATTGGTCCAGCGGCCTTTATCGTGGAACTCACGATTAAGCACCAGGCCCACGCGCAGCCGGCTTCTGGATGCGGCACCTGGTTTGCGCAGGACACCGGTCCAGGAATGCCGCAAATGCAGGATCTCGGCGTCGGGGACGGCCTCGGCCAGAAACCGCTCGACGCCGCGCATCACCGAGTCGATCCAGTCGTATTTAGCGCGGCGATCGGGCGAGAAATCATGCCAGCAGATGAAGCCGCCGGGCCGGATACGTTCGTAAATATTTTTTGTGTCTTCGTACACCCGGTCGGCGTCGTGGGCCGCATCCACGAAAACGACCGCCAGGTCTTGAATCTCCGTCGGCACAGCCCATATGGCGGTGTTGGCGTAAATCTGTTGGATGTTTTTCAACTGATGGGCACGGTAGTAAGACCCGATTTCCTCCCGCGTCAGCAAGTGCGTAATGAGTTGTCCGCCGGAGGCGTCATATTGCTCCGGGAGAATGTTTACGGTGAAGACGGTGCCGCGGTCGCCCAGATTTGTGGCAAGTTTGAAGGCGCTCCGTCCGTACGACGTACCCAAATCCAAGCAGGCCCCGTAACTGTTGGCCGCCAGCGTGCAGAGAACCTCGGCATCTCGGTGCTTCCGCTCATGAAGGTCACACTCGTTTGCAATCACGTTGAGATCAGACTCCAGTATAACTCCATCGCGTTCAAGGTCGAAGACTTCCTTGAGTTCGCCTACCGTATCCACGACACGAATTTTCATATATGATGGGTGCCGACCAGGGCGGAGTAGTAAGTATTAGCGCTTGTCAGGATGAATTTGCCTTCGCCCACGCTTGTCGGCCGCACTGATCCGGCGTACATGGCTAGTTCTGCGGTATCATCAAGCGAACAAGTTGTCTTCATGTGACCAGACTTAGGGCTGAGTTTTATCTCGTAGTGCAGCCAAATTATCGCGGGCGATTTCATTGCCTGGATCAACAGCTAGGACGTGTTCCAGAGCGGCTTGGGTGCCTTCCCGATCGCCCAGACCGAAGAAGCATCTAGCCAGTGAAAGGACGACGCCTACCTGGTCTGGATGCTGGTTGATGAGCTTCCCATAAATGATCGCGGCGTCCTGATAGTGGCCGCGGTCCCGCTTGCTGTCGGCGAGGAGTTTGAGGGCGGTGGGGTCGTTGGGGCGCAGTTCGATGGCACGTCCCAAGGCGGCTTCGGCGGCTGCCGGCTGACTAAGTTGGAGATGGACCATCGCCAGTTGGGTCTGCAAGTCCGCGTCGTTCGGGCAGAGGTGGACCGCGGTGGAGAAGGATTCGACTGCCGCAGGGTATTCTTTCAACTGAAAACGGAGACTCCCGAGTGCGCCGTGAATGCGGCTGTCTTCGGGTGCTACTTCGATGGCCAGCGTTAGGAAGTCAGCCGCCGCGAGCCAATTCTGGCGGGCGTAGTGGGCATCGGCCCGACTCAGGATGGCGTCGAGCAGGGGCAGCTTGGCCGGGGGCGCGGCGGGGCGGGCGTTCATCGGGTCAGAATAGGTTGCGAGGCATCGGGGTCAAGCTTGCCGGGGGCATGGGCGGTAGTTTTCCTTTTGGCTTGGAGCGCGGCGCCGGGTGAGGGCACCCGGCCTACATCCTCCGCCAAACCGCTCGCTGGTAGGCCGGGTGCCCTCACCCGGTGCCAGCGGACAAGGATGTCCGCGCTCCAGCCAAAGTGGGGTTTGCCGGGGAATTGGCGATTGGGCGCGTCCATGCGGAGGGAGGGGGTTAAATGGCCGCCGCACTCAGGGGGTCGCGGGCTAGATGGCTGGCTTGCTGGAGGAAACCCTTGGCGGCTTCTCTATCGCCCAGGAAGGAGTGGCAGAGGGCGAGGGACAGTAGATTGGCGTAGTGCTGCGGCTCTACCTGGAGCAGGCGGGCGTAGTATTCTACGGCTTCGTCGTAGCGGCCTTCGTCGCGGTTCAGGTCGGCCAGCAGTTGGAGGGCGGGGGCGCTGTCCGGGTCCAGGGCCAGGGCGCGTTGCAGGTAGCGCTCGAAGCTGGGGAGGTCTTCCAAGCGCAGGCAGGTGTGCGCGAGGCGCACTTGCAGGCTGGTATCGTGTGGGGCGTAGGCGGCGGCATAGCCGTAGGCGCGACCGGCGGCTTCGTATTCGGTCAGCGAGAAGTGCAGGTGCCCCAGTTGTTGCCAGGCGGCAGCGGGCGGCGCGGCGGGATGGGGCACCAGCTTGAGGAACGCATCCGCCGCAGCGTAGCGCGAGGCGGCAAAGTGTTCCTGGGCCGCGGTCAAGAGGATCGCTAGCAGTCCGGCGGGGCCGGGCACCGTGACGGGCGGTGCGGGGGGGACAAAGGAGAAGCCACGGCGAAAGGTCAGCGCGTCAGCGGTGTGCAGCGGCAGCGAACGGGCGGGGGCGGGGCGGCGGCAGCGGTTGGCCAGCGGCGCGGCGTGGCTCGCTGAGGCTGGGCAGGTCGGGCGGCACCCGCCGCGAGACCCCGCGGGGCTGGGCCGGTCGTGCCAGCCCCGGGGGTCATGGTTATCGTCCGCGTTACGCACTTTGAACCTCAACTTTCGTGTTAGGTGACGAGGGACCGGCGGGATTCGGTTATTGCAGCAGGCGGAGGACTTGTTGCGGCAATTGATTCGCCTGGGCCAGCATGGCGGTGCCAGATTGGACCATGATGTTGGCCTTGGCGTATTCGGTGGATTCGTCGGCGATATCCACGTCCTGAATGCGGGAGCTGGCTGCGGTGAGGTTTTCCTTGCTGATGGAGAGTTGCTCCGAGGTGTAACTCAACCGGGCTTGGTAGGAACCGATCGTGGCACGATCGGAGGCAAGTTGGGTGATGGCGGCTTTGATGGCCGTGAGACTGGCTGCGGCGTTGTCGACCGTCAGAATGTCCAGGCTGCCCGGGATCTCGACGCCGCTCGAGCTAGTCGAAGCGCTCGCAGCCGTGATGGTCGTCGGGGAGGGCAGCTTGAGTTGCTCCAGTAAGTTCGTGCCGGTTTGTGTCAGTGTGACAGGGCTGCCGGAGGCGTTGGCGATGGTGACTTTCCCCGAGGCCGGGTCGAGGCTCGCGGTTAGATTGGGGTTGGCCTCGTGGATGCGGGCGAAGACTTGCTCGATGGTGTCGTTCTTGGAGATGACGATGGGGGAACCCGAGCCTAGCAGGATGGTCCCCTCCGTGAGGCGCACGACTGGGGATCCCATGCCGAGTTCGCTAAGCTTGGACTTTCCCGAAATCGAACCGAGGCTGGTCGGCGCGTACTTTGAGTTCGGGCCGAGCATGTCGATCCCTTTCATGTCGAAGCTGCCGCCTTCGGAATCAATAGTCACATCCAGCGTGGTGGCGGAGAACAGGGTCACGCCGTTGAACTCTTTGTCGGCCGCGGTTTTGATGTAATCTTTGAGTTCGGAGAATTCCTTGTTGTAAAGCTCGCGGTCGGGGTCGGACTTGGTGGCGTCCTGAGCGAGGATGGAGAGTTCGCTCATGCGGTCCAGGGCCTTGCCGACTTTCTTGAGGTAGCCATCCTGGGTTTGCACGAAGGAGGTGGCGTTGGCGACGTTGGACTTGGCGCCGGCGATGCGGTGGATTTGGGCATCCAGCCGCGTGCCCATGGCCAGGCCGGCGGCATCGTCGCCGGGCTGTACGATCTTGGAGCCGGAACTGATCCGGGCGAGGGACTGGGCGAGGCGGGACTGGGCGGTGCTGAGGTTGTCGCTGCTCGACATGGCGGCCAGATTGTTATTGATAACCATATTTGTATCTTTCTATTTACTGTGTTGTTACTCCGTTTTCAGGCTTTAGTTTCTACGTTGCTGTGGGGTCGGGGAACTTTCGGCAGCGCGGAAACAGCCGCGCGTCCTTGCGTGAGGGCCTCCTGATTGTTCTTCTGGATTTCCTCGTAAATTTCCTGCCGGTGCACCGGCACATCCAAAGGCGCGGCGATGCCGAGCTTGACCACTTCGCCGTCCACCCGGACGATTTTGACGGTGATGCGTCCGTCAATGACGATGCTCTCGTTGAGTCTGCGGGATAGGATGAGCACGGGGGTAGTGGATTAAGGTTGCACGACGGGCAGCGGGTGCTGCACGGAGAACTGGGCGGCGTTGGTCGGGATGACTTGCTTGGCGACCAGCGTGCGGCGGTTCATGACGATCGGGCCTTTGAGATTGAGCGTGGCCTGGTTGGGACCGCGGATCGTCACGATGCTCAGCAGGGAGGCGTCGGCGGCGCTGGCCAAGCCGAGGAACGCGACATCTTCCGCGCTTAGCTCCGGCTTGTAGTCGGGCAATAGCGGTTGGGGCGCGATCACGAGGAAGGCCAGGTTCGCGTCGTGGGGCACCTGCAACCAGAGGAAGGGTTCCTCGGCGGGATCGGCCAGGAGGAAGTACTCTTTGATGCGCTCGAAGCCCAGCAGGCCCATGGGCATGCGGAGGGTGCTTTCGGCCGGCAACGGGGCGGGCTGGGGGGCGGTAGTTTCAACGCGATTCATGCTGCGGGCTGTTCAGCAATGGGTATGCCACCGCCGTTGAATGCGATAAAAGCCCTGCAAATGCATGGTTTGTGACCCGGAACCGGCTCGCCTTGCCTAGCCAGACTGGAAAGCTCCTCGGTGGCTAGGCAAATTCGCCCCGGTAGCGGTCAGGAATTGCCCACTTCCCTAAATCCGAACTCCGAAATTGGGGAGCACGCCCGCCCTCGGGCGTGGCTGGACGCGCCCTCGCGGCCAGCCCGCGGCACGCGAGCAGGGTGAGCAGGTGCGGGAAAATTCCCGGCGTCCGGAGTTTTTCGCGGGGGCGCGGAAAACTGCGCCCGGGGCGGGCGCGCTCCCAATTTTGCTTCGGAGCAAATTCGGGCTAAATGACGGGCTGGCCAAACCTCGGTGCCAGCCCTGCCGGCTCCAAAACTTAATGGCCGCGGCTTAAGTCACCCTGCCGATCAACCGATACCCCTGCCACATGTCGCGATCTTTCAACGCCTGGCTCTCCGTGGGACTGCTCCTCTGCGCCGGGTGTGCGGAGCAGAACCAGTTGCGGCGGAGCATGGCCAAACCGTATCAACCCGCCAACCTCCACCAGAGCGCCAGCCACCTCCCCCCCGGCCTGCGGCGCGTCGCGGTGCTGCCGCTCACCGCGGAGGAGAAGGACGCCACCGCGCAATCTGGCAGTGCCACGCTGGAGCCGATTTTCCTCGCGGAATTGCGCAAACGGGGGGCGTTCGAAGTGGTGCCGGTGACCCGGGAACAACTGCGGGTGTGGACGGGGCGGACCGGTTGGCGGCAGGAAGAAACCGTGCCGGCGGAGCTGCTGGCCAAGATCCAGGCGCAAACCTTCTGCGACGCCGTCTTGTTTGACCACCTTTCGGTCTATCGCCCGTATCCGCCGTTGGCCGTCGGTTGGCGGCTTAGCCTCATTACTTGCGACGACCGGGTAACGCACTGGTCGGTGGACGAAGTCTTCGATGCCGGCTCGCCCGCGGTCATCAAGGCCGCCCAGACCTATTTCCGCGGCCAGATGAACCAGCCGTCCGTCGAACTGGACAGCACCGCCGTGCTGACTTCGCCGCGTCGTTTCGGCCAGTATAGCGCCGCGGCCGCGCTGGGGACGCTGCCGGCCCGGTAACTTTCGCCTAAAGTCATACGTAGTTCTACCGATAAGGGCCTCGTCTGGAAGAGCAAACAGACAGTTGCCTGCCGTAACAAAAACAAAGATATGGAAATCAAACCCAGCAGCAGTTACAGCCCGATCCCCCCCACCGATACGCGTCCGACGCGCCGCGTGGTCCAGGCCGCGGTTGACGGCGGTGAGTTCGCGGGCACGGAAGCCCTCCAACGCGCCCTCAGCGACACGCCAGACATCCGGCCCGAAGCCGTCGCCCGCGGTCGCGAACTAGTGAAATCCGACAGTTACCCGCCCGCACAAACCCTCCAGCGCCTGGCCCGGCTCTTCGCTGTCGAGTTCAGCGCCCAGCCCCCGACCGCGCCCCAAGCTTAATTAAACCACTGCCGCCATGAACTACCAACGACCTTGGAATTCCTACCGCCAAATCTCCGCCCATACCGCCTCGCCCGGCCAACTGGTGCTGATGCTCTATGATGGCGCCATCCGGTTCCTGGAACGCTCCTTGAGTGGCTTTACGATGGACGACCCAATCGAGTTCAACCAGACCATCAACAACAATCTGCTCCGCGCGCAGGACATCATCAGCGAGCTGAGCAGCACGTTGGACATGACCCAAGGCGGCGAACTCGCCCTCACCCTCCGGCGCCTCTACGACTACATGGATGACCGCCTCATGGAGAGCAACCTCCGCAAGACCCCGGAAGGCATTGATGACACGCTCCGGCGGCTGACCATCTTGCGCGACGCCTGGCAGGAAATGCTTCAGCGCCGCACTACCGAGTCCACCCATTATCCCACTGAAGCCACCACCCTGTGCGCCTGCGGTTGACCTATGAACGCCAACGCCCACCAACTCCTGACCGAACTTTACGCCGAGTGGCGTCGCCTGACGGACCTCGAAAACGTCGCCATTGGCAATGACGAATGGCCGCAGGTTTCCCGCCAGCAGGAACTGAAGCTGGCCCTGCGCGACCAGATCGTGCAAACCACCGAGCAGTGGCACCACGAGTGGACCAGCACGGAGACGGAACCCACGAGCGTCCAGTTCGAGCGGGAGTTCCGGCCGATTGTCGCTGACCTCATCCAACGGGAATCACGCAACCACGAATTGCTCTGCCAGCGCCGACACCGCGTCCAATCCGAACTGTCGTCGCTGCGCCAATCCTCCTCCCGACTGCGGGGCATCCAACGCGCCTATACCGGCGAGGCCAACAGCCGCTGGGAGTCGTATTCTTGATTGCGCGGCTTCCCCTTGCACATCGGAAGCAAACAGCAATCAAAGCTCGCGACAGCGGTCGCTGATTCCGTCCCACCGCCCTGCCCTAAGTTCACCGGCTAGCGTCCTTGAAATTCAAAACTTGTGGGCGTTTACGCGCATTTGCAACGCCCTGCGCCTTGGCCCGCGAACTCACTACCGGCCGCTTGGCGAGGTAACTATGGGAGCGCGCAAACGCAACAATCGCCAATAGAGTCAGTGTCTTTGCTCATGTTCTGCTCTCACTTGTTTGCAGTTTGCAAACTGCGCCAGCCACTGAGTCTATTAAATTTTCCCCTGGAATGGCGCGGTTTTGTTTGCACCGCAGGTGCATCCGGTGTGCGAGGGTTCGAGGGGCGGAAAGAATGGGATTTGCCGGTCGGGTCAAAGACTCCGATGGGGTCAGGAGTGGAGGCAAAGGACTCCCCCCCGCGGCTGGGAGAGGGCCATGGTCGTCGGGCAGTCGGTCGGGTTCATGGGTAGCGCGGACTCATGGCGCAAGGGGTTCCGGACTGCGCTCGGAGATGAGACATGATGGCGCGGGCATGGTGGGCTGGACCGAGGCGACTCAATCCCCGACCGGCTGTAGTTTTGGACGGTGGTAGCACCTTGTGGGGGGGCTCCGCTGAGCACGACGGGCAAGACGGGCGAACGTGCTGGGCCGGCGCTGGCCGGCAGTTTTAGCGGTGGCGAGGTTGCCGGGAAACCGCGCCGCCTGCCGCCAGGCAGGCGAATAGCGCGACCACCGACGGGCGCCTCGCCCCAACGAGGCACCGTCTGCCGGGTCGGTTCAGGATCCGACCACGTGAGCCCGGCCTCCGTGCAGGAGGCCGCCGGCGAATCGGAGAAGTATGCAGTTTGCCGCTTTGAGCCAGAAGACGGGACGGAGCGGAGTGGGGCTTCAAACGCCCCCGCAGCGGAGTCTCCGCTCAATCGCTTAAATTTGCCAGTAACCCGGCGTGACGAAGGCCGCCAGCTTGCCGGAGGGTAGCCGGGGCAGACGCCTTCTTGCGCAGTTGGACCTTGAGAGTTTCCTCCTCGACCGTCTGCACGACAACCGCGGTCTTGGCGGTTTCGACCTTGTTGCTGGCCTGGAACACATCGCGCTCGCGGTGCTGGGCCTCGGACCTCTGCTGAAACTCCAGGAACATGCGGTTGGACAGTGCGAGTGCGTCCTCGGCGATTTGCTTCACTTTCTCCTCGGCGGCCTTGGCCGCCGCGTCCAGCAGGGCTTGGGCGACCTGGTTGCTGGCCTGGCGCGTGGTTTCCTGCGCCTGCGACGCCAGGAAGCAGCAGTTCTCAGTTTGACCCCGACCGCCTAAAGGCGGGACTCCAAACCCCGATCTCCGCTGCCGAAAGCCGTTTGGAGTCCCGGCTTTAGCCGGTTCTGGGCGCGACCCAAGGCCAAAATGAGAACTGCTGCCCAGGAAGACTTGATTCGACTGGGCCAGCGCATCTTTGAGGATCTTCTGCACTCGCGTTTCGGCCTCGATGAGCATGGCATTGGTAGTGGCTTCGGCCGTCTTGGCGGCGAGGATGCGCTGCCGGTCGCGGGCCTCGGCCTCGGTGAGCTGGCCGATGGCCGCCGCCAGCGTCGGCGAGTCCGCGGTCACGGTGGCAGATGAAGTCCGGCAGGGGCGTCAGCGCGGGCAATTCCACGTCGTAGAGGTGATGGGCCTGGGCCACGAGCTCGGGATGCAGTGCCACCTTGCGTCCCGTGTCGTTGGTTTTCAACGCGGCGGCATCGTTGGCCAGTTGGCGGGTCGCCTGCAAGAGGCTGCCTAGCCCGGATATTTCACACACGCCGCCGCAATTTGCCAATTGGGAGATTTCGGTGCGGTTTTGAGGCGGGATGGTGCCTAGGTTCGGGAGATTTTGCCGCCGCGGCCACCCCGGCACGAAAAAGAGCGGTTTTCGGCCTTTTGGGTACACACCGC
>Ga0105047_10007729_pt1 | contig 18059 bp, 13 predicted proteins | sample MAT04_FD_78384 | JGI IMG/M metagenome (GOLD analysis project Ga0105047, IMG submission 78384) | Freshwater microbial communities from Lake Fryxell liftoff mats and glacier meltwater in Antarctica - MAT-04 (megahit assembly) | ecosystem: Environmental > Aquatic > Freshwater > Ice > Liftoff...
ACGATTGGAACCTCGGCCCGATCCATGCGTTGGCCTTCGCACCGGACGGCCTGACGCTCGCCGTCGCGGGGCAGGGCGGGTTGATCCTCTTCGACCTGGAGTAAAGGGCTGGTTTCCGTGCATCCGGGACGGCCGCACCACAATAGGTGGGCGGGCAGCTTCCTGTTTGAATTCCGTGCAGCCGGGACGGCCGCACCACAATGAGTTGGCGAGGAGATTCTCTGTCTTGATTGTGGTGCGGCCGTCCCGGCTGCACAGCCCACTTTGATGCTCAACTCACTTTCAGCTGTCCGTATCCGGAAATCCCAAGACGGAGTGCGTCACTCGTTGCGCTTGAGCAAGTAGGACCTTCCCCATATCGTCAACGTCATCGGGTTCGTTTCGATTCACCCCCGGCAAAGTGTGTGCGATGAAAGTCGATCTGCCCAAATATGTCGAAGCTTCGGCCATTCGGGACATCAAGTGGATGCCGCTGAAGTTCTTCCACGATCAACGCGGCTGGCTTTCCGAACTGTTCCGCAACGATCTCATCGATCCGAACTTTCATCCGCAGATGGCCTACGTCTCGATGACGAAGCCGGGTGTCGAACGTGGGCCGCACGAACACGTCGATCAGGCCGATTACTTCTGCTTCATCGGCCCCAGCACATTCCGCATCTATCTTTGGGACGCACGCAAGGACTCGCCGACCTTCGGGACCAAGGAAGTGCGGGATGTCGGCGAGGATTCCCCGTATGCGCTCATCGTGCCCGCTGGGATCGTCCATGCCTATAAGAATGTCGGCGATAAGGACGGCTGGGTCTTCAACGGGGCCAATCGCTTGTATGCCGGCTGGCTGAAACAGGATGTCGTGGACGAAATCCGCCACGAAAAGGATCCGACGTCCCCCTACCAACTCGATTGAGTGCGATCATGGCCGATGGAGCGACGGACGAGAATCCTTGGTACGCAGCAGGTCTGCCGTTCACCTGCACCCAATGCGGCAAGTGCTGCACCGGCGAGCCGGGGTACGTCTGGCTCGACGATGCCGAATTGACGGCCTTGGCAAAATCGCAGGGGATGAAGGAACGCGAGTTCGCGGCGGTATACACTCGAACTGCGAAGCGCGGACTCACGCTCCGCGAGAAGCCCAACGGCGATTGCGTATTCTACGAAACCGGCCGCGGTTGCACGGTCTACTCGATTCGCCCGAGGCAATGCCGAACGTGGCCGTTCTGGGAAAGCAATCTGGAGACCGAAGCCGAGTGGCAGCGAACGGTCGAGATCTGCCCCGGCTCCGGCGAAGGCGAACTGATTCCCGTGGAAGAGATCACCCGGCGGATGAAGATCATCAAGATGTGACGAGGCAAGCATGACGTTGCGCGAGCGGGTTCTTGAAGTCTATGCGGAGGTCGATGCTGCGGTGGCTGCGGCCGCGCCGCGATGCGATGCTTCCGGCCGCTGTTGCCGCTTCACCGAGTACGGACATACGCTGTTTCTCTCGCAATTCGAGGCGGATCTGCTGTTGGAAACCGCGCCGCACTACGAGCAACCCATCACGCGGGACGGCTGCCCGTTTCAGGTCGACAATCTCTGCACGGCCCGCAACGAACGACCGCTCGGCTGTCGGATTTATTTCTGCGATGAAGGTTACACCGAAACGGGCAACGCCATTACGGAATCCGCCATCCGCAAACTGAAGTCGATCGCGGACGAGCACGATGCATCTTGGCACTACGCCCCGTTGCACGTGTTCCTGAATGCCGCCGTGCGGCCCGGCATCGTCCCGTCGAAGTCCGACCGCGTTTCGCTTCCCATGACCCTTTGAAGGATTCATCCATGCGCAGCTTTCTCGTCCTCGGAATCGCGATGTTCACAGCGGCCCTGGGCCGTGCGGCCGATTGGCCGCAATTCCTCGGGCCGACGCGGGATAACGTCAGCCCGGAAGCCGTCGAGCCTTGGAAGGACGGCCCAAAGGTACTCTGGAAGCAGCCCGTCGGCGAAGCCCACAGCTCGCCGGTGGTGGCCGGAGGCGTGGTCTACGTCTTCTTCAAGCCGGCCGGCAAGGACGACGATGCATTGGCCGCGTTCGACGCCAAGACGGGCAACAAGAAGTGGGAGCAGAGCTACCCGCGCGACAAGTTCACGCCGCTCTTCGGCACCGGCCCGCGCGGTACACCGTCCGTCGTCGGCAAGCAGGTCTTCACCCTCGGCAACACCGGCGTGCTGGCCGCCTGGAGCACCGAGGACGGCAAGGTGCAGTGGAAGGTCGATACGCTCAAGGGCTTCATGGCCAAGAACCTGTTCTTCGGCATCAGCACGTCCCCCATTGTCGTCGGCGACCAGGTCATTCTGATGGTCGGCGGTAAAGGTGCGGGCATCGTTTCCTTCTCGATCAAGGACGGCAAAACGCTGTGGCAGGCGACCGACGACACGGCCAGCTATGCCGGGCCGATGGTCGACGGCGAACGGCTCGTCTTTCTGACCGGGAATCACCTCCGCTGCATCGATCGTGCGGGCAGGCCGGTTTGGCAGTTTCCCTTCAAGGATGCGCTGAACGAAAGTTCGACGACACCGGTTCGCGTCGACGACCTCATCGTGGGCGGCAGCGTGACCAAAGGCAGCGTCGCCTTCAAGGCCGACGGCAGCAGCGACAAGCCGACTTGGGTGAACGAAAAACTGACATGCTACTTCTCGACGCCGACGGTCGTCGGCACAGACCTTTACATGATCAACGGGGCCGCCACGATCCGCAATCCGACGATCGTACTCCGCTGCGTCGACGGGCTGACGGGCGACATCCGCTGGGAGCATCCGAAGGTCGGCAAGTATCACGCCGCGATGATCCGAACGAAGAACAACAAACTGCTCATGCTCGACGACGCCGGCCGGCTGACGCTCTTGGAGCCGAATGCGACCGAGTACAAACAACTCGCTCAGACGAAGGTCTGCGGGGAAACGTGGGCACATCCGGCCCTGGCGGACGGTGTGTTGTACCTGCGGGACAACAAGGAACTGATCGCGCTTAAGTTGGCGGAGTAACCCGACGAATCTCCAAGGCGACATCGGTCACGTCGCCTTGGGTCTTGAAGATGATGACGTTGCGGGGTTTCAGCGGCATCGGGATGGGCCACCGAAACGTTCCGTCTCGAAGTGCTTCGCCGATCCGCTCGATGTTGACGAACAACTCATAAGCCGCCGTGCAATGACCGACGACTTCGACGATTTCATCGTCGTCGATCGTGCGCGGTCGGCCGAAACTTCGGCTCACACCGTCGCCGCTTTCATGCGGCTTCCAGAACCCTTCGAGCCGGATCCGATGGGCCTCACTCATGCCTTGCTCGCTCGGGCTTCCCAGTCGTTGAGCAGCGTGCCGATGTTCTTGTAGGCATAGTCCAAGTTGGCCAACTCGTGCCCGAGGTCGACCGCCCGCGGCAGGTCGTTGTGCTCCGCACTTCCGGACGCGAGTTGGAAGAGGACTTCCTTGCGGGATGCCTCGTCCCCGGCCGGCAGCGACGACAAGGCTTCTTCGTAGTTCCGCAGCGCGAGTCGCCAGTTGTTGCGGTTTTTGAAGCAGTTGCCGAGGTGCATTGCCGCCCGGCCTTTCAGCTTCTCGTCTCGCCGGGCTTGTTGAAGTTCCGCGATGGCCTCGTCGATCTTATCCGCTTTCAGAAACCGCACGCCGAGTTCCAGGCGATAGTTCAGGTCCGCCGGGTAGCGGTCGGCTTTGGTCCGCAGAATCTCCAACTCGCGGTTCAGAATCTCGCGCTGATACTTCGTGCGGTTGCGTTCGAGATCGTCCTCGTTCGGTCCGTCGAAGTCGGTGTCGTCTTCGGATCGACTCCGCAATTCCAGCAGTTTCGCCTCGGTCAGTTCCAGATTCTTCCGAAGCGGAATCAGGTCGAGTTCGGACAACTCGACCACGAGGCTGAAGTGCTGCCCGGTCGGCCCGAGACCCTGTTGCAGCACGGCCCGCGCTCGGTCGTCCTGTTGATGCTTACGGTAATGGGCTGCGAGTTGCAGGTAAAGCGACGGTTCGGTGGGGTCGGCTTCGATTCGCTTCAGCAGCGGCTCGGCGTCGCGGCTCATCTTGTCCTTGCGCTCGGCCGAGTGCGTTTCGATCCGGCCGACGATCGGCGATTCCTTCGTGCCCGCGGCCACTTCCTCGTAGCCGCCCTTGGCGATCGTTTCGCTCGCGGCCAAGTCCTTGGCCTTGTGCGATGCCTCGGTGTCTTGCGGGTTCGTGTCCCGCACGAGTTGCCAGAGCAGGATCGCCTGCTTGAAGTCGCCGCGCTTCTCGAAGAGCCGGGCCAAGGCGCGGTTGAGCGTGGCGTCCTTCGGGTACTTCTGCCGCGCCTGATCGAGGTTGAAGATGGCAAGTTCGATCAGGCCCAAACCGTCGAACGCCTCGGCCATATCCATCTGGGCCATGAGGTCCCACGGGTTGCGGGCAAGCACGTCTTCCCCGCGTTCAAGCACGGCGAGGTAATCGCGCTGGGCCTTCGCAGCCTTCATCTTGGCCTTGGACCGCGGCGTGGAAAAGAAGGCGAACCGGCTGCCGCGGAGGTTGTGGTTGTACTTTTCCTTCTGGGCTTTGCGGAGCGCTGACCGAAAGGTGAAGTTGCCTGGGTCCAGGGTGCAGCAGACGCGGAGCAGGTTGATGGCGTAGTCGTGATTGCCGGTAGCGAGTACCTGCTTGGCGCGCTCGAAGCTTTCAGCGGCGACGCGACGCTGGTCGGCCGAGAGCGTCGACAATGCGGACTTGCTGCGACCGGCCATGACGGCATTCCTGACGAGCGGTGAGTGATGTTGGTTCATCTTAGCATTCCTCTTCCGGGTCGGTATCGCGTTTATTCCCCCGGACTTGCTCTTTTCGCAGCCCCCACAAACGCAATAGACTTCCTCGGTGAACGTACCAGCCGAACCAACAAAACTGCTGCGGATCCTGACCGTGCCGACCCGCGAGGCGGTCGTGGTCTGTCCGTTCGCGGAACCGCTCACCGGCATCCCGATGCTCGGCATCCACGTCGCATGGCGTTCCGACGATGTCGGCCCGCTCGAATGGATTGCCGAATATGACCATTCGTTGCGGTTGCGGCTGCCCGTCGAGCGAACCGAACTCGGCTACCACTTCGGCGGTCAGATGCCGATGGAAGACGCGAGCCGTCTGCAGTTGTCCTTGCTTCGGGGCGACGAGCGGATTGCGATTGCTGATGACCCGATCGTGCGGCCGGAGTCAGCGCAACAGCATGCCGGTCAAGTGGCCGTGCGAAAGCATCCGCGTTGGCTGTCGCCGTGGGTGACGTTGGGGACGAGCCTCGTATCGGGTGACTGCTTCCAGCACAAATGGTGGACGGCACGCGTCGACCGTTATCAGGCGATTCGCCGCCGCCTGTTCGTCAAGCTGAGGGACAAACTCTCCGAGCGTCGCCGACGTGCGGATCCGCAAGTCGATCCGCAGACTTCCGCAGGCGACCTCTCAGCTTGGCGAACGCAAGCGCAGCAGTGGCGCCGCAAGCCGGTGTTCAGCATCCTTTGCCCGGTCTACAACGTCGCTCCCATTTATCTGAATCAACTCGTCGAGTCGGTGCGGGACCAAGTCTACCCCCACTGGCAACTCTGTCTGGCGGACGACGCCTCGACGGACTCGGCCACAATTCGCGCACTGGAAGCGCTGCCCAAGGATGATCGCATTCGGCTCGTGCGGCGCCCCGCCAACGGCCACATCGTTGCCGCGATGAACACCGGTGCCGAGCTTGCGACCGGTGACTATGTCGTCTTCGTGGATAACGACGACGCTCTGCCGCCGCAGGCCTTGTTCCGCTTCGCGGAGTTGTTGCAGACCCGACCGGAACTCGATCTCATTTACTCGGATGAAGCCAAGATCACACCGGCTGGTCGCGTCTTCGACGTGCAGCACAAACCCGGCTGGTCGCCCGATTTGTTGTTGAGTTACAACTATCTCAATCACCTGGTCTGCCTGCGCCGGACGCTGTTCGAGTCCGTCGGTCGGCTTCGCCCGGACACCGACGGCGCGCAGGATTTCGATTTGATGCTGCGGGCGACGGCGCGGACCGACCGCATCGCCCACATTCCGGAAGTGCTGTACCACTGGCGGGCCTTGCCGTCGTCCAGCGCGGCCGAGGCGGGCGTCAAGCCTTACATTCATACCTCAGCCCGCAAGGCCTTGGAGGACGATTTTGTACGACGCGGTCTGCCGATCGCGGTGATTCAGCCGGACTTTGCCCAGCAATTGAATCTGCCCGCGTATGCATTGGAACTGAAGCCGGAAGCCGCAAAGCCGACGATTGCCGCCATCGTGTACGGACCGTCGCATCCGGCGACCATTCAGGCTTTGAAGGCGACATCGTCCGGCTGGAACGTCAACATTTATCTGGTGCTCGATCTGGAGCCGACGGCCGAGAGTCTGAACCGCACGGCCGCGGGCCGAACTGAGGACTACTTGCTGTTTCTGCAGGCAGGGGTAGTACCGAAAGACGAGCGGGTCTGGTCCCGGTTATGCGCCTCGTTGGCCTTGCCGAATGTCGGCACCGCGGGTGGCTGGGTTCATGATGAGGCCGGACGTTCGCTTTCTGCGGGGACGATAGTGACGGATCAGCCGCGCGATGCGTTTGCGGGCATGATGCCGAACCCGGTGAGTTACTATTTTCTGGCGGAAGCGAATCGGACCGTCACAGCGCCGGCCGCGGGCTGCCTGCTGACTCCGCGAAGTCTGTTCGAGCGACTCGGTGGCTTCGATTCCTCACGCTTCGGCCGAACGTTGTTCGATGTCGAGTATTGTCTGCGGGCGGCGGGGCAGGGCTTCCGCAGCGTCCACGTCGGCGGGGCGGTCTTCGTCCGCAGCCGAGGCAATCCCTTCCGCTCCGATCCGCCAACCGAGCGACGGGCCTTGTTCAAGGCGTACGGTAATGAGATCGAACTGTTCCACAATCCGAACTTCGAGCCGACGAATCCGTTCAGGAAGGCGCCGGCAATCATCCGTCCTTCGATCGCCCGCAGCCTTTCCGAGCCGCCCAAGGTTCTGTTCGTCACGCACAATCTTTCCGGCTTCGAAGGCGCGCCCAAGGTCCTGTTTCAGATCGCAGTCGGCTTGGCGGACCGAGGCGCGATCGTGGGCGAACTTTTCAGCCCTTTCGACGGAATTGCGGCCGAACGCTACCGGACGTGCGGGATTGCCGTGCATACCGGCGGCGTGACGAATGCTCAACGGCTTCTCGACGGACAGTGGAGCGCGAAGGAATACGAACAGACGCAACGCGAACTCGTCGAGCTGTTGAAGCGGCTTCAGCCGAAGCTGCTGGTCGTCAACACGATCGGCATGTTTCCGTTCGTGGACGCGGCCGCCAAGCTCGGCATCCCGGCCCAGTGGATCCTCCACGAAAGCTATTCCGAATCCGTATTCATCAAGGCGTTCTCTCACAATGCTCAGGTTTGCTGCGCTCGGGCGTTCGCAACCGCCGATCGCGTCATCGGTGTGTCCCGAAGTTGCGTCGATCTTTACGTGCGCTTCCGCGTTCGCGACAACACCATGGTGATTCATAATGCCCTGGAAGCGAAACCATTCGACGACCTGCAACGGGACCTGACCCGCGACGACGCGATTCGGCAACTCGACGGCGGCGACCCGACCAAAGTGCGGTTCGTCAGCGTGGGCACCGTGTGCGAACGCAAAGCCCAACACGTCTTCGTCGAAGCCGCGGCAATCCTGGCCAAGACGCATGCGGATTTCACCTGCCTGATCGTCGGTGCCCGCGAAGGTTCCTCGTACCTCTCCTACGTGCGGAACCTGGTCCAGGAGCGTGGACTGGCCGGGATCGTGACGCTGATCCCCGAAGGACCGGACGTGCCGCGTTGGCTCCGCTCCGCCGACGCCTTTGTCTGCACGTCGTACGTCGAGGCTTACAGCCTGTCGGTGCTGGAGGCGATGGCCTTCGGCTTGCCCATCGTCTCGACGCCGTGCGGCGGGTTGGACGAACAAGTCGTCTGGGGGCATAACGCCTTGCAGTTCCCCTTCGGCGATGCCGCGAAACTTGCGGAGCAGTTGGGGTTTCTTTTGGTGCATCCGAACGAGAGAATGCGGATGAGTCGCGAAAGCCGAGCCGGTCTCGACCTGCACGACACCCCCGCAATCATGCTCGACCGCTACCGAACCGAAGTTCTGCGGGCCGCCGCTTCCGGTTCTTAAACTCACCACGGATGGTGACCGCCCATGCCCGAGACCAACCTCGCCCCCACGTCCATGAGTCCAAATCGAACCATCGCCGGCCGGGCCGTTCGCCGCCTGAAGCGGGAAGTGTTGGCGTTTCGCGCTGCCTTCGACGGGGAAAACGACGGTCCGGCGTTCGATTTGACCGACCTCGACGCCTTGAATGAAATCCTCGAACGACACCAAGTGCCGTCGCTGAACATCAAGGTGAGTGAAGCTGAGGAGAGTATCGCTGGGGCAATGCGGTTCATCCTGGCGACGCTGTCGAAATCGTCGCGGACGGAAACCGAGCCGCTCGCGGCTTCGAGTGATTTCTCACGCAGGCTGTTGGAGCGAACCGATCTCTCGGAAGCCGCTTCGGGAAACATTCGAGCCGTCTTTGCCGGGGTTCGCGGCGAGCGCGTCAAGCGCGTGCAGGAGATGCGGGAAGACCTGCGGGACGTCTTCCCGCTGGGCCTGACGCCGGACGGAATTCGAGCCGACCTGCTGATCTGGTATCTGTACCACGGCCGGCAGAGCTACGACATCACGGCCGAGGAAATCCTCTGGATGTTCTTCGAAATCGAGACAGGATCGGATCGCGGGCTGGTGCACACTTATCTGCTCAACCCGATGTGGCAGAAGGCGGTGCCGCACGCCCTGACCGTGTTCGGCTGGCCGACCTTCAAGGACTATCTCCGCCGTGCGTACGGGCTGAAAAGCCGCTGGTTCGAGCAGGCCGAGTTGCCGCCGGATCAGTCGCGGCCTTGGGATCAACTCACGCAGTACCGCCGGGTCCGCACCGTATGGAACGCGCCGTTTCCCGAGGCCGCCGCGAAGGCAGGCGACGCGGCAAGTGTGCTGCGCTGGGTCAAGCGGGAACGCCATGCTGCCCCGCTCGACCGCGCTTGGCTGCGAGACCTCGAAGCCGACGTCCGCGGCGGCTTGCCGAACATGCCGGGGGCCAATCTCGTCGGTCACTTCCGCTATCCTTCGGGCCTTCAGGAAGCGGTCGTGGGTGTGGATCGCGGCCTGCGGAACGCGGGCAGCCGGACCACGCGCCGCGAACTGCCGGTCCTGTTCGAGTGCGATTGGAACGATCCGGAACGTTACCGCGGCGTCGAGATGTTCGACACGACCATCTACCTTGCCGCCGTCAATACATTCCCGGAGGAATGGGTCAGCCGCGGGGGGATCCATTGGCGGCCCGGCGTCCACCGCATTGCCGTTTGGTATTGGGAACTCGAGGAACTGCCGAAGGAATGGTTGCCGCAGCTCGACTGGATGGACGAAGTCTGGGCGCCGACGTCGTTCCTTGCGGAGACCTTCCGAAAACACGTCGAAGTACCGGTTGTTCCCATGCTGCCGGGCGTGGTCATTCCCGCATTCGCGCCGCAGCCGCGATCGCGTTACGGCCTGCCCGAAAGTGCCTTCCTGTTTCTGGTCACGTTCGACATGGGCAGCATCATGGCCCGCAAGAACCCCCTCGGCGCCGTGGCCGCATTCCGCCGGGCCTTCGGTGACCGTACCGACGTCCACTTGGCCGTGAAGGTCTCCCGCGGCGAAAGCCATAAGGCCTGCTTCCGCGAACTCGTCACCGGCACCACCTTCGGCAACGTCACGCTCATCAACGAAGTCTTCCCGCGCTCGGATACGCTGGCGTTGTTCCATGCAGCCGACTGCTACGTGTCTCTCCACCGCAGCGAAGGATTGGGGCTGGGCATGGCCGAGTCGATGCTGATGGGCAAACCCGTCATCGGCACCGGCTACTCAGGCAACATGGACTTTATGACCGCGGATACGGCCTACCTCGTCGATTACGACCGCACCACGATTGTGGAGAATCATCCGCCGTATCCCATCGGCTGCGTCTGGGCGGAGCCGCGACTGGATCACGCGGCCGAATTGATGGCGAGAATCGTCAACGACCCGTCGGCGGCCAAGGCCGTCGGGTTAAAGGCGAAGGAGTACGCAGGCCGCGTGCTCGACCCGCAGGACTACGGCCGGCGGATGCTGGCCCGGCTCACCGAGATCAACGCAGCTTGGCCGCGAGGCTGACCATCTCCAACGCCGTCACCGCGGCTTCATAGCCTTTGTTCCCGGCCTTGGCCCCGGCGCGGTGCTGGGCCTGTTCCAGGGTATCGCAGGTCAGCACGCCGAAGATCACGGGAACCTCGGCCTGCCGGGCAATATCCGCGATCCCGGCCGTTGCAGCCCCAGCAACGTGGTCGTAGTGATCCGTATCGCCGCGGATAACGCAGCCGAGACAGAGGACCGCGGCATACTTCCCACCGTTTGCCGCCTTCCCTGCGACAAACGGAATCTCAAACGCCCCCGGCACGCGAATGATGTCGATGGAGTCCTCGGCGACGCCATGCCGCGCCAGGGCATCGATGGCACCCGCGGTCAGGGCATCGACGATGAGGGCATTGAACCGGGCAGCGATAATCGCGTAGCGGCCCTTCGGCAAAGCGACGAACGACCCTTCGATGACTGTTGGCATGGCTTACTTTCCGGTGGCTGCGGCGAGAAACGCCGCGTTGGTTTTGTGTTTGCCGACTTGCTTCAACAGCATGTCCATCGCTTCGACGGGGTGCATGTCCGAGATGACCTTGTGCAGCAGATGCACGAGGCGCAGCTCCTCGTCCGGCCGCAACAGTTCTTCCTTGCGGGTGCCGCTCTTGTTCGCATCAATAGCCGGATAAACGCGGCGGTCGACCAGCCGGCGGTCGAGGTGAAGCTCCATGTTGCCGGTGCCCTTGAACTCCTCGAAGATCACATCGTCCATCTTCGAGCCGGTGTCCACAAGCGCGGTCGCCAGGATGGTGAGCGAGCCGCCTTCGAGGATGTTGCGGGCGGCACCGAAAAATCGCTTCGGCTTGTGCAGGGCATTCGCATCCAACCCGCCGGAGAGGATCTTCCCACTCGAGGGAATTTCCGTGTTGTAGGCCCGCGCCAGCCGCGTGATCGAGTCCAACAGAATCACGACATCGGTGCCGTATTCCACGAGCCGCTTGGCTTTTTCGATGACCATCTCCGCGACTTGAATGTGCCTGGCCGTCGGCTCGTCGAAGGTGGAACTGACGACCTCGACCTTCGGCCCCTTGACCGTCCGCAGCATGTCCGTCACTTCCTCCGGCCGCTCGCCGATCAGGAGTACGATGACGTAGCATTCCGGGTGATTGTGGATGATCGCGTTGGCCATCTGCTGGAGCAGCACTGTTTTGCCCGTCCGCGGCGGGGCGACGATGAGTCCACGCTGGCCCTTACCGATGGGGGTGATGAGGTCGATGATGCGGCTGCTCATTTGGCCGGGGTCGTGTTCGAGCTTCAGTCGTTCGTCCGGGTGGATGGCGGTCAGGTCGGCGAACACCGCTTTTTGCGTGAGCAGTTCCGGGTCGTGATAGTTGATGATCTCGACGCGGAGCAGCGCGAAGTAGCGTTCGTTTTCCTTCGGCGGCCGAACCTGACCGGCGACGACCGACCCCGTGCGCAGGCCGAACCGGCGGATCTGGCTGGGGCTGATGTAGATATCGTCCGGGCACGGGAGATAATTGTAATCCGGGCTGCGCAGGAAACCGAAGCCGTCCGGCAGGACTTCGAGCGTTCCTTCGCCGAGCATCATACCGGACTGTTTCACGCGCTCCTTGAGGATGCGGTAGATGATGTCCTGCTTTTTTAGCCCGGCCCATTCCTCCCGCGGAATGACGTCGTCCTTGGCGGCCTGCTGCAATTGCGTCAACGTCATCTGCTGGAGTTGCGTGATGTACGTGTTGCCGCGCTTGATCTCCTCATAGCGCGAGTTCGTCTCCGCATCGAAGCCGCGTTCGTTCGGGTCGTGGATGACCGCCGGTGCTGGCACATCGGGTTCGGGGTCGGGCAAGGGAGGTGGCTCGCTCGGTTTCGTCTCGGATTGTCCCGTTGCAGCCATCGGCACGGCTTCGCCGATCGCTATCCGCAGTCGCGGTTTTATCGTCCGCTTCGGTTTATCCGGTTTAATGACGTCCATGTGCATCCTTCCCATCCTCATTGTCGGCTCGGCTCGGCAACCAACCCCATCCTGCCAAGACCGCATCGATCTTCAACTGAAGTTCCTCGACGCTGCCGTCGTTGTCGATCGCGGCGTCGGCGATCGAGCGTTTTTCCGCCGGCGGAAGTTGAGCCGCTTCCCGCCGGGTCAGTTCCACATCGTCCCAGCCGTTCCGGAGTGCCACGCGGGTGAGCCGCAACGACCGCGGCGCGTCGATCATCAGCAGCTTGGAGCAGACATGGCGTCGACCCGCTTCCAGCAGCACGGCCGCATCGAGCACGATGAAGGCAACCTCAGGATCGGCGTCCGCCGAACGGTAGGCCTCCTCTTCGCGAGCATGAATTCTGGGGAAGACGATCGCTTCCAAAGCCGTCCGTTCCAAGGGGTTTCCGAACACGACATCGCCGACAGCCCGTCGATTCACCGATCCGTCCGGCTTGAGGATCGACCCACCCCAACGGGCGACGAGTCGCCGAGAAACCTCCGGTTCGTCGAGCACCATATGCCCGAGCTTGTCCGCATCGACGATGGCCCCACCGCGACGAGCCAAAGCGAGCGCTGCCGTCGATTTGCCGGAGCCGATGGAACCAATCAGGCCGAGGATCGGCTTGTGCGGGGTCATAGCGCTTCCTCCGTGTCGAGCCAGTTCGGGCCGTGAGAGACATCGACCCGCAGCGGTACGCTCAGGCTCATCGCACTGCTCATCTCATGCCGAATCATCACCGCGACCGCGTGCAGTTGGAGCGGATCGACTTCGAGCACGAGTTCGTCGTGTACGCTCAGCAGCAGATTCGCCCGCAACGCTTCCGCTCTCAGCCGCCGGTGAACCGCAAGCATGGCCAGTTTCATCAGGTCTGCGGCCGAGCCTTGAATCTCCATGTTGATGGCTTCGCGCTCGGCCTGCATGCGGTTGCGATAGCTCGACCGCGTCCGGATCCCGGACGGATCGAAGCGGCGCTTACGGCCGAGGATCGTGGCAACGAATCCATCGGTGCGAGCCTGGGCGAGCAGGTCATCCTGATACTGCAACACCTTCGGATACTTGGCGAAATACGTGTCGATGAAAAGCTCGGCGTCTTTCCGTGGGATGCCGAGCCGCGTGCTCAGACCGACCGCACTGATGCCGTAGATGACGCCGAAGTTGACCATCTTGGCGACGCGGCGCTGGGTGGACGTCACGGCTTCCAAGCCGACGTTGAACACCTGGGCGGCCACATCCGCATGCACATCCCGATCCTCGGCAAACGCGGCCTTCAACGCTTCGTCGCCGCAGAAATGAGCCAGTAGGCGCAACTCGATCTGAGAGTAGTCGGCCGTCAGCAGCGTCATGCCCTCGGCGGGCAGGAAGGCTTGGCGAATCTGCCGGCCCTGATCCGTCCGCATCGGGATGTTCTGCAGATTCGGGTCGGACGAACTGAGTCGGCCGGTGGCGGCGACGGTCTGGTTGAACGAGGTATGCAGACGACCCGTGCCCGGGTCGATCAGCGCGGGCAGAGCATCGACGTAGGTGCTCTTGAGCTTGGCGACCTGCCTGTGCTCGATGATCTTCGCGGGTAACGCATGGCCGAGCGCTGCGAGCCGTTCGAGGCTTTCCTGATCGGTGCTCGCGTCCCCGGTCGTGCCGGTTTTCTTGCGGACCGGCAGCTTCATGTCGTCGTAGAGAATCGTGCGGAGCTGCTTCGGCGACGCGATGTTGAAGGCCCGACCCGCGAGGGCGTGAATCTCCGCTTCGGTGCCTGCGAGTTGTGCTTCCATCTCCTTGGAAAGCTTCGCGAGAAAGGGAACATCGAGCCGAACACCGTGGTACTCCATCTCCGCGAGCACGTCGAGCAGCGGGATTTCCAGATCGTCGTAAAGTGTCCGCAACCCGGCCTCGATCAACTCGGGTTCGTGCCGTTCGAGGATCCGCAACGAAATGTCCGCATCCTCGCAGGCATACTTTGCAACCGACTCAACCGGAACCTGGTCCATGGTCAGCAGCTTCTTGCCGACTCCGAGGAGTTCCTTGGCCGCGATCACTTCGTGGCCAAGGTAGCGGCGGGAAAGTTCGTCCAGTGCGTGACTGCGTTCTCCGGCGTGCAGGAGATAGTCGGCAATCATCGAATCGCCGACGATGCCGGCAAGCGTCACACCCGCGGCACGCAGCACCGCCAGTTCGTACTTGACGTTCCGACTTCGCTTGGCGACCGCCGGGTTCTCGAAGATCGGCTGCAACGCGGCCAAGGTCGCATCCGCTTCGAGCAAAGTCGCACCGGCCGGGCCGCGGACCGGCAGGTAGTAGGCCGTGCCTGCGGTCCAACAAAAGGCATAGCCGACGATCTTCGCCTTCCGCGGCGCGGGGTCGGTCGTTTCCAGGTTGAAGGAGAACTCGCTCTGCTTCCCGAGTTCCACCGCGAACTCGGCGAACTTTTCGGCGGTGTCGACGATCAGATATTCCGCCTGCCAACCCGATACCGGCTCCGCGAGGGCCCCGAAGGCGAAGTCGGTGTCGCCGTCGGTGTCACTCGCAGGGGCGGTCTCGTCGATCATGTCGAAGAGCGTCGGCAGACCCGGCTTGGGAATCTTCGGTGCCTTCCCTGCAACGGCGGTCGATTCCGCCGGCTTGGGCGCGGTGGCCATGGCGCCCAACATCGTCGCGTTCTTTTTCGCGCCGCTTGCGGTCAGGGTCGAGCGGACCTTGTTGGCGAAACCGCGGAAGCCGAATTCGGTGAAGAGCTCAAGCAGCCGTTGTCCATTCCAATCGCGCCGCTTCCAGCCATCCCAATCGAACGTCAGCGGTACCTGCTGATCGAGACGGACCAGCTTGCGGCACAGTTCCAACGCACCACTCGCGATGGCCGCCTTCAGGGCGTCCCGCAGCTTCGGCCCGCCGACTTCATCCGCATGGGCGACGAGGTTGTCGAGCGTGTCGTATTGTTGCAGCCACTTCGCCGCCGTCTTCGGCCCGCAGCCGGGGACACCGGGGACGTTGTCGACCGAGTCACCGACCAAGGCCTGAAAATCGACGACCTGATCGGGCCGAATGCCCCAGTCGACCAGCAATCCCTCGGCGTCCAGTCTTGCTCCCTTGCGGAGGTTGACGATGCTCACCTGGTCGTTGAGCAGCTGCCGGCAATCCTTGTCGCTGGTGCAGAGGTTCACTTTGAGCCCGCGCGAAACCCCGGCGACGGCCAGGGTGGCCATGATGTCGTCCGCCTCGAAACCCGCGACGCTCAAGACCGGGATGCGCATCGCCTCGAACACAGCCGCGATCATCGGCTCCTGCACCAGTAAGTCCGGCGGCGGCGGTGGACGATGGGCTTTGTAAGCCGCACTCAGGTCCACGCGAAACGTCGGCTCGGCCCGGTCGAAGGCGGCGATCAGATACTCCGCGCCTCGGTCGTAAAGGTCGATGATCGCGCGGGTCACGCCGAACACGGCATTGGTCGGTCGGCCGTCCGGGGCGGACATGGGACCGATGCCGTGATACATCTGAAAAATCATGCCGTGGGAATCCAGCACGAACAACGTGCCGGCGGCCGAGGTTTCAGGAGTCGATGGCGGTTCCACGGTGCAACACCGATGACGGAGTAAGCGAATCGGAGTTTGCCGCTGCCGGCCGACGGGGGTGTTGTCGGTTGGTTCGGGAGCAGCGGATGATCCGGTTGTGGTGGGTTGATTCGTCGAGCCGCGTCGAAGACAATGATGATGACAGTCTACGGACCCGCGCCGCGATTCGTCAAGCATTGCTGCGGGCAACACCAGTGCCGCGCCAACGACGGTGCTCCGCCGCCGTTGTTTTGTGGGGGAGAAGCAGCCGATCGGTCTCGAGCGGCACAGACGTTGCAATCGATTCTCATCCGGCGTTCCGGAAGCGACTTTGCTTCTTGGCGATTGACGATCACGACCTGACTCTCGCACACTACGATATCACGGCACCGCATACGAAAGAGGCGCACCATGGCAAAACCCCAAGGTGAAGGCAAGGCTCCGCTCATCATCGCACTGGTCTTCTTCGTGCTCACCACGTTGGGCCTCGGCGTCATGTTTTACATGGGCATCGACGAGAAGTCGGCCGCAAATGCCGGCAACAAAAAGGCAACCGACGATCTCAACGCGCAGAAGAAACTCGCGACGACTGCCAACGAGAAGGTACTGCTTTACCGCGAGTTGCTCGGAGTGAACTCCCAAGAGGAATCGAGCCAACTCAAGAGCATGGGCGACAAACTGGCCGTGCAGGGCGAGCACAAGAAGATCATGCAGGACATCAAGGATCGCCTCGCCGGTTCGCCGTCGGTGCCGAGCCTGATCGCCGAGGAAGGTCGCAACCTGCCTGGCACCAAGTTCGAACCTAAAGTTGAAGACGTGTTCACGTGGGATTGGGCGGACGGTGCCGACTACGCCGGCCCGCCGAAGAAGGGCCTGCTCGGCGTCGTCGTTGGGGCCTATGCCAAGCAATTGCTCGCTTCGCAGAAGCAGGTGACGGCCGAGAAGAACTCGGCCGCCGCGGCCGACGGCTATCAGAAGCTCAGCGCGGAATACACGCAGGCGGTGCAGGCTCTCCGCGACGCCGCGAAACTGTTCCCCACGCAAGTGACGGACGCTCAGAAAGCCGAGAAGGCCCGCGTCGATGAAGCGATCAAGGCCTTCGACGCCCGCACGGCAGAGTACGCCAAGGACCTCCGGGAGAAGGACGACATCCGCAACCGCAACGAAATCACGATTGTTCAACGCGAGAAATTTATCGAGGGCATGACGACCCGGTTGAATCGGCTCGAGGAAACGGCATCGCTCCGCGAAGACCCGTTCGCCTACGAAAAGCACCACGGCACGATCGTCAGCCGCAAGGACAACATCGTGTATCTGGACATCGGCAGTTCGTCCAAAGTCCGCCCCGGGCTGACCTTCACCATTCAACCCTCCGATACCCCGCAGCGCGGCATCGACACCCGCAAGACCGAACGGATTCTGCCGGACGGCCGCCGGGAAATCAGCGTCCGCAACAAGGGCACGATTGAAGTCATCGAAGTGCTCGGGCCGACTTCGTCGCAAGCCCGCATCACATCCGAAACGGACAAGATTCGGGACGGCATGATGCTGGGCGACACGCTGTACAACGCAGCGTGGCGCAAGGGTGCCGCGGACCATGTGGCCCTGTACGGCGTTTTCGACATCGATGCCGACGGCAGCGACGACATCAATACGGTTGTGCATGATTTGAGCCGGATGGGCATCATCGTCGACGCGGTCTACGATCTGCAAAAGAAGAAGTGGCAAGGCCAGATCACCAACCTCACCACCTTCGTGGTCGAAGGCTACTTCCCCACCAGCTTCGCCGCCGACGGTTTGGCCGGAGCCAAGTCCGCCGTCGAACTGAACCTGCGGGAAGCCAAGCGCTACGCCCAAGAGCAGGGTGCTAAAATCGTTCGCGCCCGCGACTTCTTCCCGCGCATCGGCTACCGCATCCGCCTGGACATCACGCCGGAGATCATCAACCGTGCGTACAACAAGTACCTGAGCAATGCCCCAGCCGCCGATGTCGCCCCGGCCGAAGCACCGAAGAACTGATCGCTGTTGTAGAAAACTCGACTCGGCCGCGAAGCTCCAGTCTTCGTGGCCGAGTTTTTTCTTTGGCGGTCAGCGTTGCTGTTCCTTGGCCGAGATTGTGGCGGATAACCCGCATCACGGTCGTTGCGGCGGCAGAACGGCCGGCGGCAGCACCACTTGCTTCGGCGAAGCCAAATAGCCTACCATGTCGCGGATTTCGTCGTCCTTGAGTTTGTCGAAGAGGCCGTCCGGCATGATGGACAGGTTCGTGCCTTTGCGGCTGTCGATGTCTGCCGTGGCAACGTTGACGGAATCCGT
>Ga0105047_10007730_pt1 | contig 18059 bp, 31 predicted proteins | sample MAT04_FD_78384 | JGI IMG/M metagenome (GOLD analysis project Ga0105047, IMG submission 78384) | Freshwater microbial communities from Lake Fryxell liftoff mats and glacier meltwater in Antarctica - MAT-04 (megahit assembly) | ecosystem: Environmental > Aquatic > Freshwater > Ice > Liftoff...
ACAACGTATCGATCACCGCCGCGCTGATTGCCCCGATCGCGATGGAAGAAGGTTTGCGCTTCGCCATTCGTGAAGGCGGTCGTACCGTCGGTGCCGGCGTCGTCGCTAAAGTCATCGAGTAATCAAGGCTAAATTACCATGCAAAGTCAAAAAATCAGAATCCGTCTCAAAGCCTACGATTACAAGTTGATCGATCAATCGGCAATGGAAATTGTAGATACGGCGAAACGTACCGGCGCTGTTGTCAAGGGCCCTGTGCCCCTTCCTACTTCGATCGAGCGCTTCGATATCCTGCGTTCGCCTCACGTTAACAAGTCTTCACGTGATCAACTTGAAATTCGGACGCATAAGCGTTTGATGGATATTGTCGATCCGACTGACAAAACGGTTGATGCTTTGATGAAACTTGATCTTCCTGCTGGCGTAGACGTCGAGATCAAGTTACAGTAGTAAGCTCTGTAAATGGAGCGTAAGGCTCCACTTGTAAATCTGCCGGCCAATTGAAGTCGGCACCTAATGAGGATAACAAAATGAGTTTAGGCCTTGTCGGTCGCAAGATCGGCATGACCCGCATATTTACCGAGGATGGTGTATCTATCCCGGTGACTGTGCTGGACGTGTCAAATAATCGCGTAAGCCAAGTAAAAACGCCTGGAACGGATGGCTATTCTGCTCTTCAGGTTGCTTTTGGCTTGCGCAAGCCCAGTCGAATTACCAAGCCTGTGGCTGGTCACTTGGCAAAATCAGGTGTAGACGCAGCTGTAGGCATGATGGAGTTTCTGGTCGATGCGGAGACTTCCTCTGCTTATCAACCGGGTGCGTCTGTTTCTGTTGAAATATTTGCTGCTGGCCAAATGGTTGATGTTTCGGGTGTCACCCAAGGTAAGGGTTTCGCCGGAACGATTAAGCGTCACCATTTCAAGTCCCAGCGCGCCACTCACGGTAACTCGCGCTCGCACAATGTTCCTGGCTCGATTGGCCAGGCGCAGGACCCGGGTCGGATTTTCCCGGGTAAGCGGATGTCGGGTCATCTTGGTGCCGTTAACAGGACAATTCAGAATCTAGAAATAGTTCGCGTGGATCTTGAGCGTCAGTTGCTTCTCGTAAAAGGTGCCGTACCTGGTTCCAAGGGAGGCGATGTGGTTGTTCGCCCTGCAGTAAAAGGGGGTGCGTGATGGAACTTCAGCTAATTAATGATCAGGGTCAGAGTGCCGGTGTGGTTGCTGCTTCTGATGCTGTATTCGGTCGTGAGTATAACGAGGCTTTGGTGCATCAGTTGATTACTGCTTTCCTGGCAAATGCCAGAACAGGCGATCGTGCACAGCTTACCCGGGCTGAGGTTCGCCACAGCACCAAAAAACCATTCAAACAAAAGGGTACTGGCCGTGCGCGCGCTGGTATGACCTCATCCCCGATTTGGCGTGGCGGTGGTCGTGCTTTCCCGAATAAGCCTGATGAAAACTTTACACAAAAAGTGAATCGGAAGATGTATCGCGCGGGAATCGCGTCGATCTTTTCCAAGCTCGTTCAAGATGGCCGCTTGTCGGTTGTGGAAAGTCTGGGTGTCGATTCGCCTCGCACCAAGATTCTGGCTGGTAAATTGAAGAATTTCGGCATCTCAGACCGCGTCTTGATCATTGATTCTGTGGTTGATGATAATTTGTGGCTTTCGGCTCGGAATATGCATCAAGTGCTCGTACTTGAGCCGCATCAAGCCGACCCTGTGAGTTTGGTTCGCTACGACCGTGTGTTAATGACCCGCGACGCAGTCAAGTCCATCGAGGAGATGTATTCATGAAAAGAGCGCCGATGAAAGAAGAGCGTCTGCTGCAGGTAATCCTCGCTCCCGTTATCTCGGAAAAAGCGACTATGTTGGCTGACAAGCGCGAACAAGTGATTTTTCGGGTGGCTACAACTGCTACCAAGCCGGAAGTTAAAGCTGCTGTCGAATTGCTGTTCAAGGTTCAGGTCAAGGCGGTGAACCTCCTTAACGTCAAGGGCAAGTCCAAGCGTTTTGGTCGCTTCAATGGCTCCCGGGCGAGCTGGAAAAAGGCATTTGTTTGCCTTCAGCCTGGTCAAGAACTTAACTTCGCAGCTGGAGAATAATCATGTTGGTTAAGGTTAAACCGACCTCCGCTGGACGTCGTGCTGTTGTCAAGGTAGTCACTCCAGGTTTGCACAAAGGCAAACCTATTGCCAGTCTTGTCGAAAAACAGAATCGTAAGTCCGGTCGAAACAATAATGGTCATATCACTACCCGGCATAAGGGTGGCGGCCATAAGCAGCATTATCGCCTGGTTGATTTTAAGCGGAACAAAGATGGCATTTTGGCCAAGGTCGAGCGTATTGAATATGATCCTAATCGAAGTGCGCACCTTGCTTTGCTGTGTTATGCAGATGGTGAGCGTCGTTACATCATTGCGCCACGTGGGGTTGAAGTAGGCGCGAGTTTGATCAGTGGTTCCGAAGCGCCAATCAAGCCGGGTAATTGTCTGCCTTTGCGCAACATTCCAGTTGGTTCAACGATTCACTGTATTGAAATGCTGCCTGGCAAGGGCGCTCAGTTATCACGGTCGGCAGGCACTAGCGTTCAGTTGCTTGCACGCGAAGGATCTTATGCGCAGTTGCGTTTGCGTTCGGGTGAAATTCGCAAGGTGCATATTGATTGCCGTGCAACACTGGGAGAAGTCGGTAATGAAGAGCACAGCCTACGTTCTTACGGAAAAGCGGGTGCTATGCGTTGGCGCGGCATTCGCCCGACAGTCCGTGGCACGGTAATGAACCCTGTTGATCACCCACACGGTGGTGGTGAAGGTCGCACCGGCGAAGGCCGCGTTCCTGTTTCTCCTTGGGGGCAGCCGACCAAGGGCTACCGTACTCGTAACAACAAGCGTACCGATGGCATGATCGTGCGTCGCCGTCACAAAGCTTAAAGGGTGAGATGAAATGGCTCGTTCTGTAAAAAAAGGCCCCTTTGTTGATGGGCACCTCATCAAAAAAATCCAAACGGCAATTGCCGCTGGTGACAAAAAACCAATTAAAACCTGGTCACGTCGCTCGACTGTCCTGCCTGATTTCATTGGTCTGACCGTTGCCGTACATAACGGTAAGCAGCATATACCCGTATATGTGACTGAAAATATGGTTGGCCACAAACTTGGCGAATTCTCTTTGACGCGTACCTTTAAAGGTCACGCCGCCGATAAGAAAACCAAGAAGAAATAAGGAGAAACGTGATGCAAGTTTCAGCAATTTTGCGCGGTACACGGCTATCTTCACAGAAAGCGCGTTTGGTAGCCGACATGGTTCGCGGCAAGCCGGTAGATCAGGCGTTGAATATTCTCGCCTTCTCTCCCCAGAAAGCTGCATTTACTATCAAGAAGGTTCTCGAATCAGCAATTGCCAATGCCGAGCATAACGAAGGCGCGGATATTGACGAATTGAATGTCAAGACTATCTTTGTTGATCAGGGGCCCAGCTTGAAGCGCTTTACTGCGCGAGCTAAGGGACGGGGAAATCGGATTGTTAAACCGACTTGTCACATTACCGTGACAGTTGGCGACTGAGAGAAAGCAAATGGGACAGAAAATACATCCGATTGGCTTCCGGTTAAGTGTTAACCGTGGCTGGACATCGAAATGGTTTGCTAACAGCAAAAACTTTGCGACCACTTTGAATGAAGACATCAAAGTGCGTGAATTTCTGAAAAAGAAACTCGCACATGCCTCGATCAGCAAGATTGTGATTGAGCGCCCAGCTAAAAATGCTCGAATTACACTATTCTCTTCGCGTCCTGGTGTTGTCATCGGCAAGAAGGGTGAGGATATTGAATCTCTGCGTAAGCAATTAAATGCATTGATCTCGGTTCCTGTGACTTTGAATATTGAAGAAGTCAGAAAGCCTGAAATAGACGCCCAACTGATCTCTGACTCGATCGCCAATCAACTCGAAAAGCGAATCATGTTTAGACGCGCAATGAAAAGAGCAATGCAAAATGCAATGCGCTTTGGCGCGCAGGGCATCAAAATTATGTCGGCTGGACGTCTGAATGGCGCTGAGATCGCAAGAACCGAATGGTATCGTGAGGGTCGTGTACCGCTTCACACCTTACGTGCTGATATTGATTATGGTTTTTCTGAAGCCAGCACAACTTACGGAATTATCGGCATCAAGGTTTGGGTTTACAAAGGTGAAAACCTGGGCAATGGTGAAAAGCCAGTTGCGGCACCTGAACCTGAACGTAGACCGCGTCGTCCTGCCAATCGTGCAGGTAAGGAGTAATTAGCCATGCTGCAACCCGCACGCAGAAAATATCGTAAAGAGCAAAAGGGTCGAAATACCGGCCTGGCTACACGTGGTGCCAAAGTCAGCTTTGGTGAATTCGGGCTCAAAGCAATTGCTCGTGGACGAATCACCGCTCGGCAAATTGAAGCAGCACGTCGTGCAATGACGCGTCACATTAAACGGGGTGGTCGTATCTGGATCAGAATTTTCCCGGACAAACCGATCTCGCAGAAACCTGCTGAAGTTCGTATGGGTAACGGTAAAGGTAATCCTGAATATTGGGTTGCGGAAATTCAACCTGGCAAAGTGCTGTATGAGATGGAAGGTGTGACAGAAGAAATCGCTCGCGAAGCCTTTCGACTCGCTGCCGCTAAATTGCCCTTAGCAACGACTTTCGTGTCGCGTCACTTCGGGGTTTGAGATGAAAATAACTGATTTACGAACCAAAGGTATGGACGAGCTCAAGACTGAGTTGAAGGAGTTGCTGCGGGCCCAATTCAGCTTGCGTATGCAGCTTTCTACACAGCAAACCAACAAGACCCACGAAATTCGTAAGGTAAGACGTGACATCGCACGTGTTCGTACTGTGATGCAGCAAGCGAAAATCAAGGTAAGCAATTGAAGATTATGACCATGACCGAACAACAGCAGAGTGAGAATAATGGACGTAGCCTGACCGGCACCGTGGTCAGTGACAAGATGAACAAAACAGTGACTGTTTTGGTTGAGCGAAAGGTCAAGCATCCGCTGTATGGCAAGATTATTCGTTTGTCCAAAAAATACCATGCGCATGATGAAAACAATGAGTTTCATCCTGGTGACATCGTAGTCATTGAAGAGTGTCGGCCACTGTCACGTACCAAAACGTGGAATGTGTCACGTTTAGTGCAGCGTGCAGTTAACGTTTAATAATTCTTGATTCAGTAGCTTGAGCGTGATACATTGCTCAACTACCTGAGATGTCTAGTCTCAGCAACATGTAGGCCGTCAAACGGCTTGTTACAACCCGAACGGGATCCAAAACTACCTACCCTGTGGGCAAGTTGGAGTTAAAAAATGATCCAGATGCAGTCCAAATTAGATGTGGCCGACAATACAGGCGCGCGCACTGTTATGTGTATCAAAGTATTGGGTGGTTCAAAGCGGCGTTACGCCAGCGTTGGTGACGTGATCAAGGTCAGTATCAAAGATGCTGCACCCAGGGGTCGGGTCAAGAAGGGTGATGTGTATAACGCTGTCGTTGTTCGCACTGCCAAAGGTGTGCGCAGGCCTGATGGCTCGCTGATCAAGTTTGACAATAATGCGGCCGTGTTGCTCAACAATAAGCTTGAGCCTATTGGAACTCGAATTTTTGGGCCGGTAACACGTGAGCTGCGTGGTGAGCGGTTTATGAAAATCGTTTCTCTTGCTCCCGAAGTCTTGTAAGGGGTTGATGATGCGCAAAATTCGTAGAGGTGACGAAGTCATTGTTCTGACTGGTAAAGATAAGGGCAAGCGTGGAACTGTACTCCGCGTGCTTGAGTCGGCGTTGGTTGTCGAGGGCGTTAATCGGGTGCGCAAGGCGGTCAAGCCTAATCCAATGAAGGGTGCGGTTGGGGGCTTCCAAGATAAAGACATGCCGATTGATGTTTCGAATGTTGCCCTGTTCAACACGCTAACCTCTAAGGGTGACCGTGTTGGTATCAAAACGCTGGAAGACGGTCGCCAAGTGCGCTTCTTCAAGTCCAATGGCGAAGTGGTGGATGCGTAAGGAACGATGATGGCAAGAATGCATGAGTTCTACAAAGATACGGTGGCTAAACAGTTAACTGATCAATTCGGTTATAAGTCACCGATGCAAATTCCGCGAATTACTAAAATCACCCTCAATATGGGTGTGGGTGAAGCAGTGGGTGATAAGAAGGTTATGGATCACGCTGTTGGTGATATGCAGAAAATTGCAGGTCAAAAACCTGTGGTAACTTTGTCTCGCAAATCAATTGCGGGGTTTAAGATTCGCGATCACTACCCGGTGGGGTGCATGGTGACTCTGCGTCGAGAGCAGATGTATGAGTTTCTCGATCGTTTGATTACTGTGGCTATTCCGCGTATTCGAGATTTTCGCGGTATTGGTGGCAAAGGTTTCGATGGCCGTGGTAACTACAACATGGGTGTCAAAGAACAAATCATATTTCCAGAAATTGAATATGAAAAGATTGACGTTTTGCGTGGCATGAACATTACGATCACGACGACGGCTACAACTGATCAAGAAGCGCGTGCATTGTTGTCCGCGTTCAAGTTCCCTTTTAAGAGCTGAGGTTGCAATGGCAAGACTTTCCGTTATCAATCGTGAAGAAAAGCGCCGAAAGCTGGTGAAGAAGTTTGCTGCTAAGCGCCTCGCAATCAAGGCCAAGTTATACGACGTCACCCTCTCTGATGAAGAGCGTCAGTCTGCGCGGACTCAGCTTGAATCGCTTCCTCGCAATGCCAGTGAATGCCGTTTGAGAAACCGCTGTCAGATAACTGGTCGCCCACGGGGTGTGTTTCGTAAATTCGGCCTTTGCCGTAACAAGATCCGCGAATACGCCATGAAGGGCGAGATTCCTGGTGTTGTTAAAGCCAGTTGGTAAGGAAAAAATGCTATGAGCATGAGTGACCCTATCGCAGATATGCTGACCCGTATTCGTAACGGTCAGATGATCGATAAAGAATCAGTAAGAATGCCTTCTTCTAAACTCAAGAAGGCGATTGCACAAGTATTGAGGGATGAGGGATATATCGATGGATACAAAGTCCATGAAATGGATGGCCTTCCCGAAATTGAAATTTCCCTTAAGTATTACGCTGGAAGTCCAGTCATAGAGAAGATCGAACGAATCAGCAAGCCTGGTCTGCGTATCTATAAAGGTCGCAATGACTTGCCCAAGGTCATGAATGGCTTGGGCGTGGCTATCCTTTCAACATCGCAAGGTGTCATGACAGATCGCAAAGCTCGCTCGTTGGGTGTAGGCGGTGAAGTTCTTTGTGTCGTGGCGTAAGGTAAAAACATGTCTCGCGTAGCTAAAAATCCTATTCCTTTGCTGTCTGGCGTTGAGTTTCATTTTGATGGAAATCTGGTCACTATCAAAGGCCCTTTGGGATCGTTATCTCAAATTGTTATTCCTGGTGTTGGTGTGAAGAACTCGGACGGCTTTATACATATCAGTGCCAATGATGAAAGCCGTGAAACGCATGCAATGACAGGTACTGTACGTGCCTTGCTTGCCAATATGGTTCTGGGCGTTACCAAGGGCTTTGAGCGAAAATTAACCTTGATTGGCGTTGGTTACCGTGCTCAGGCTCAAGGTGATAAATTGAACTTGTCCCTTGGATTTTCCCATCCTGTTGAGCATGCCATGCCTCTGGGTATCAAGGTCGAGACTCCTACTCAGACCGAGATCATCATTAAAGGTATGGATAAACAGGTTGTTGGTCAGGTTGCTGCAGACATTAGATCCTACCGTAAACCCGAGCCGTATAAAGGTAAAGGTGTGCGGTATGCCAACGAAGTCGTAGCGCTTAAAGAGACCAAGAAGAAGTAATCAGGAGCAATGGCAATGGATAAAAGAATTCGTCGTTTACGTAGATCGCGCAAAACTCGTGCCAAAATTACGGAACTGGGATCAAATCGTTTGTGTGTTCACCGCACAAATTCTCATATTTACGCACAGATTATTGATGCCACTGGAGGCATTGTAATTACATCGGCTTCTAGTGTAGAAAAAAGTTTCAGGGAACAGTGCAAATCTGGTTCCAATATATCTGCGGCTAAATTGGTCGGCCAACTTGTGGCAGAAAAAGCTAAACAAGCTGGCATTGATAAAGTTTCTTTTGACCGTTCCGGTTTTGCTTTTCACGGCAGAGTTAAAGCTCTGGCTGAGGCTGCCCGTGAACATGGTCTGCAGTTTTAAGCGAGGAAGATCATGGCGAGACCGGTACAGCAGGAAGAGCAAGGTGACGGCCTGAAGGAGAAAATGATCTCCGTTAATCGCGTCACCAAAGTGGTTAAAGGTGGTCGAATTCTAAGTTTCGCTGCTTTGACTGTCGTTGGTGATAACGAAGGTGGCGTTGGTATGGGCAAGGGGAAATCACGCGAAGTCCCGGTTGCAGTCACCAAAGCGATGGAAGAGGCAAGAAGAAAAATGGTTAAGGTTTCCTTGAAAAATGGGACTTTTCATCATTCTGTTATTGGTAAGCATGGTGCTTCCGTTGTCATTATCCAGCCAGCCTCTGAAGGTACAGGAATCATTGCTGGTGGAGCGATGCGCGCAGTTTTTGAAGTAATGGGTGTGCATAACGTGCTGGCTAAGTGCTTGGGATCAACTAATCCTTATAACGTCGTGCGAGCAACGCTTGATGGATTGTCCAAAATGTCAACGCCCAGCGAAATTGCGGCTAAGCGTGGCAAAACTGTTGCTGAGATCCTGGAGTAATCAATGTCTGAAAACAAAGCCAAGATCAAGGTCACATTGATTAAAAGCGTTATTGGTACGATTGAAAAACATCGTGCATGTGTACGTGGTTTAGGTTTGCGTCGGTTACATCATTCCGTACTGGTCCTGGATACTCCTGAGAACCGTGGCATGATCAATCGCGTCAATTACCTTCTCAAAGCAGAGTCAATCTGATGAAACTTAATTCAATTAGTCCTGCCGTTGGCAGCACGCATTCCTCAAAAAGACCTGGCCGTGGAATTGGTTCGGGGTTGGGTAAAACTGGCGGTCGAGGCCATAAAGGTCAGAAATCACGTGCGGGTGGTTTTCATAAGGTCGGTTTTGAGGGTGGTCAAATGCCGATGGCTCGTCGGCTACCTAAGCGTGGATTTATTTCATTAAGTCGTCAGTTCAAATCCGAAGTTCGTCTAAGTGATCTCAATGCATTGCCGGTTGATGCGGTCGATCTGCTTGTACTGAAACAAGCAGGATTGGTATCACAGTTAACTCGTTCGGTTAAGGTGATCCACGCAGGTGAAATTTCACGTGCAATCAAGATTGAGGGTCTACTCGTTACAAAAGGTGCCAAGACTGCTATAGAAGCTGCTGGTGGCACTATTGCAACAGTTTCAGCTTAAGGTTTTTAAGGCGAACTACTTTGTCTGGTTCCGAAAAAATTAACAAGATGTCTGGAAAAATGGGCGACCTTAAGAGTCGCCTGTTGTTTCTAGTCGGCGCGCTTATTGTATTTCGCATAGGTTCGTTTATACCTGTTCCTGGAATTGATCCGGTTGTACTTGAAGATTTATTCAAGGGCCAGCATGGTGGCATTCTTGGCATGTTTAATATGTTTTCAGGCGGAGCTTTATCTCGCTTCTCTGTATTTGCGCTTGGGATCATGCCGTACATCTCGGCATCGATTATCATGCAATTGATGACAGTTGTCTCCCCTACGCTTGAGGCGCTAAAAAAGGAAGGCGAAGCAGGACGCAGAAAAATTACCCAATATACGCGCTACGGAACTGTAGTACTTGCTTTGTTTCAGTCGATTGGCATCTCTATTGCGCTTGAGAGTCAAGCTGGTCTCGTGATCGATCCAGGTCTGCTGTTTAGAATAACGGCGGTTGTGTCGCTTGTTGCTGGTACGATGTTTTTGATGTGGTTAGGCGAGCAGATTACGGAAAGAGGTCTGGGTAACGGTATTTCAATCATTATCTTTGCTGGTATTGCAGCTGGTCTGCCAAGTGCTATAGGTGGCATGCTTGAATTAACTCAAACCGGCGCTTTTTCGATTCCTGTTGCATTGTTGATCTTCATTGGTGCTTTGCTGGTTACCGCATTCGTCGTTTTCGTGGAAAGAGGACAGCGCAAAATACTGGTCAACTATGCTAAACGTCAGGTAGGTAACAAGGTCTATGGTGGGCAAAGTTCACATTTGCCTCTCAAGTTGAATATGGCTGGTGTAATTCCTCCGATTTTTGCAAGTTCGATCATCCTTTTTCCCGCGACCATTGCCGGGATGTTTGGTGGACGTGAATCACTTTTCTGGTTGAAGGATGTGGGTGCGGCACTTTCACCTGGACAACCTATCTATGTGATTTTGTATGCATCAGCAATATTCTTTTTCTGCTTCTTCTATACGGCGCTTGTGTTTAATCCACGAGAAACTGCAGATAATTTAAAGAAGAGTGGCGCTTTCATACCTGGTTATCGTCCAGGTGAGCAAACGTCCAAATTTATCGACAAAGTGATGACCAGGTTGACTTTGATAGGTGCTGTTTACATCACTTTGGTTTGCCTCATTCCAGAATTCCTGATTGTAAATTGGAATGTACCTTTTTATTTTGGTGGAACATCACTCCTGATCATTGTTGTCGTGAGCATGGACTTCATGGCCCAGGTTCAAACATATGTGATGACTCATCAATATGAAAATCTGCTTAAGAAGGCTAATTTCAAAGGCGGCAATTTCATATCAAGATGAGTAACTTGTAAGTTGTTATTTTTGTTTTAAGGAGATGAACATGCGTGTTCAGGCCTCGGTTAAGAAAATTTGTCGTAAATGTAAGATCGTACGTCGTAACGGGGTTGTCAGGGTGATTTGCTCTGAAGCTCGCCACAAGCAGCGTCAAGGTTAAAAACTGCTTGCCAAGGTAACGTTATCTTCAATATAATTTTTTGTTTAGTTAGCTGGGGGTAGTACATGGCCCGGATTGCTGGGGTAAACATCCCAAACCATAAGCATGCCGAAATTGCGCTTTTGTCAATTTACGGTATTGGTCGCACTCGTTCTCGTTTAATCTGCCAGAGTACTGGTGTTTCTCCGTCGGTTAAGATGAAAGATCTAACCGATGCTGATGTTGATAAATTGCGTGAGGGTGTTGCCAAATTTGTAGTTGAAGGTGATCTTCGACGCGAAATCACCATGAACATCAAGCGATTGATGGACTTGGGTTGCTACCGTGGTGTTCGCCACCGTAAAGGTCTTCCGTTGCGTGGCCAGCGTACTCGTACCAATGCGCGTACACGCAAAGGTCCTCGTAAGCAGATGCAAATCAAGAAGTAATGGAACGAAACTATGGCTAAAGCAGCTGCTGCGCGTACGCGCAAGAAAGTTAAGAAAAATGTGGCCGATGGTGTGGCTCACATTCATGCATCGTTCAATAACACCATTGTGACTATTACTGATCGGCAGGGTAATGCGCTAGCTTGGGCTACTGCTGGTGGCGCCGGCTTTAAGGGCTCTCGTAAAAGTACTCCATTTGCTGCGCAGGTGGCTGCTGAGAATGCGGGAAAAATTGCTCTGGAATATGGTTTGAAGAATTTGGAAGTTCGCATCAAGGGACCCGGTCCTGGGCGTGACTCTACTGTTCGTGCGTTGAATTCTTTGGGTTACAAGATCACAAGCATTTCTGACGTAACGCCTGTTCCACATAACGGTTGCCGTCCGCCCAAGAAGCGTCGAATTTAAGTAATAGGAGAGCTCAATTGGCCCGCAATCTAGATCCAAAATGTCGTCAGTGTCGCCGTGAAGGTGAGAAATTGTTCATTAAAGGTGAAAAATGTTTCACTGAAAAATGTGCAATTGAAAGGCGCAATCAACCGCCAGGTCAACATGGTGCAAAGCAGCCTCGTTTATCAGACTATGGTGTGCATCTGCGTGAAAAGCAAAAAGTTCGTCGTATCTATGGCGTTTTAGAGGCTCAATTCCGGCTGACGTATAAGGAAGCTGATCGTCGCAAGGGTGTTACCGGCGAAAATCTGCTGCAGATTCTTGAGTCACGTCTTGATAGCGTTGCGTTCAGAATGGGTTTCAGTTCGTCAAGAAGTGAGGCTCGCCAGACTGTTCGTCATAACGCAATTTTGGTCAACGGACGTCGCGTCAATATTCCTTCTTATCAGGTTAAACCTGGTGATGTGGTTGAAGTGGCTGAGAAGTCTAAGGGTCAATTGCGTATCAAAGCTGCTGCAGAGGCTGCTTCAGGACGTGGATTTCCGGAGTGGGTCGAAGTGGATGCCAAGAGTTTGAAGGGCACATTCAAGGCCTTGCCACAAAGGTCCGAGCTATCTGCTTCAATCAATGAATCTCTGGTTGTTGAGCTTTACTCCAAGTAACAGTCTTGTTGCTGCGTAAGCAGTAACACAGTGAAGGAATATCTATGTCAAACACCGGTGAATTGCTGAAGCCTCGCATTGTTGAGGTCAACAGCATTTCCCCTCGTCAGGCTCGCATAACGCTTGAGCCTTTCGAGCGTGGTTATGGCCACACCTTGGGTAATGCTTTGCGTCGGATTCTGCTTTCCTCGATGCAAGGATATGCGCCCACAGAGGTGCGTATCAGTGGTGTGGTACATGAGTATTCAGCTTTGGATGGTGTCCAGGAAGATGTCGTTGACATCCTGCTTAACCTCAAAGGGTTGGCGGTTAAGCTGAATAGTCGTGATGAAGCCTTGATTTCGATTAAAAAATCTGGTGAAGGCCCGGTTACCGCAGCGGATATCCAGGCTGGCCATGACGTTGAGATTTTAAATTCTGATCATGTTATCGCTCATCTGACGAAGGGCGGCAATTTGGAGATGGAAATCAAGATCGAAGGTGGCCGCGGTTATGTTCCTGCCAGTACGCGTGTGCTTAGTGATGAGTCGCGTCCAGTCGGCGTAATTCTGGTTGATGCATTGTTCAGTCCTGTCAAGAAGGTCAGTTTTAATGTGGAAAGTGCGCGTGTTGAGCAGCGTACGGATCTAGACAAACTGATTCTCGAAATTGAAACCAACGGTGTGATAGAGCCTGCTGAAGCGGTTCGTTACGCCGCAAGGGTATTGATCGAGCAACTTGCTTCATTTGCAGATTTGCAGGGTGTGTCACCGCTGTCGGATGTTTCTTCGCTGAAATTGATTTCACCTCAATCTTCAATTGACCCGATCTTGTTGCGCCCGGTTGATGAACTTGAGCTCACTGTCCGTTCGGCTAACTGCCTGAAAGCTGAAAACATCTATTACATTGGTGATCTGATTCAACGTACAGAAACGGAGTTGTTGAAGACTCCCAATCTGGGTCGTAAATCCCTTAATGAAATCAAGGATGTACTCGCTGCTCGTGGTCTCACGCTCGGTATGAAACTTGAAAATTGGCCACCAGCTGGCCTTGATAAGCCCTGATCAAGAGGTAAAAAATAATGCGCCACCGTCTTTCACATCGTAAACTTAATCGCACCAGTAGTCATCGTCAGGCATTGTTGCGCAATCTTTCCATTGCGCTTCTTAAGCACGAGGCTATCAAGACAACCTTGCCTAAAGCTAAAGAATTGCGCAAAGTTGTTGAGCCCCTGATCACTCTGGGTAAGAAGCCGAGTCTTGCCAATCGTCGTTTAGCTTTTGATCGCATCCGTGATCGGGACATGGTTGTCAAATTATTTGATGATCTTGGTCCTCGTTTCATGCAAAGGCCTGGTGGTTACATTCGTATTCTCAAATTTGGTTTTCGTCAGGGCGATAATGCGCCAATGGCGTATGTCGAATTGGTTGATCGCGAGGCCATAGTTTCTGCGCCCGTAACTGAATAATCAATTTAATATTAAAGGCCGGCTAAATGCCGGCTTTTTTTTTCTGTGTTTTCAATGCATTTTTTTTTCGGTTCTGCATTGATTTATGTATTCAAACTAGATGGGAAGTTAATTTAGTTTAATGACTCGGGTAGATTTCTACTTCAACGCAAGTGACAAAATCGATGTGATGACCAAGCTATTGTATAAATCGGTGAATAGCGGATTTCATGTCTTTGTTCATATGCGTGACACAATTATGCTTCACCAGTTTGATAAATATCTTTGGCAGTCGCGACCTTTATTATTTTTGCCTCATGTTCTATCTGATCACCCATTGGCAGCGCAAACGCCAGTTGTGATAGGACCCGATCCAGGTTCTATTTCAAAGTTTGACATTCTGATCAACTATGAGCCCCTGATTCCGGATTATTTTTCGAGATTTGATCGGTTTCTTGAAGTCGTTTCAGAAGATGCTGATGATCGTGAATTATCACGCGCTCATTTTCGTTTTTTCAAACAAAGTGGATGCCCGGTCTTCTCCCATGACTTAAAAGCTGAGAAATGACGACTCCGGATGAGGATATATTTGGTCAGATTGATGCTTTGCTGGGTAAGCGAAGCCCCGCTGTTCTGACTGAAAAGAATCTTCAAGGTGATGATTTTCCCATGTTGACGGAGATCATCAAGGATGTTTCAGATGCCCAATCCAATATGTCAGCCAATCATGCAATTACTAGTGAAGTTAATCCTTGGCAAGTGGATCGGCGAGTATTTGAACGTCGACAGAATCCATCCTCTGATGTGCCTAAGATACTTTTAAGTGCGATAAATGATTCGGTTTTAGATGCTTTAGAAAGCAAGTTGCTAGATTTGTTTCGTAGTCAGCATGCAAGCCTGGAGAAGTCTCTTAGATTGATATTCCAGGAAGAACTTAAGCGATATAAACAAGATTAATTTTGATAACCATGTTCTGTCATTCCAAGTTTCTTGCTGAATCGATGACTTCAGTTATTTGAATAACTCAAAATAAGTGATACACCTCTGTATATGGAATTAGCCAAATCCTTTGAACCGCATGATATTGAAAAACGTTGGTACTCGTTTTGGGAAGCCGCTGGTCATTTCACAATGGGGCGAAACGAAGATCAACCTTTCTATAGCATCCTGTTGCCGCCGCCCAATGTGACTGGCACGCTGCACATGGGGCATGCTTTCCAGCATGGATTGATGGATGCGCTGACTCGTTACCATCGTATGCGTGGATTGAATACGCTTTGGCAACCGGGTACTGATCATGCGGGCATCGCCACACAAATTGTCGTTGAACGTCAACTTGATGCGCAGAACATCACCCGTCATGAACTTGGCCGTGAAAAGTTTCTGGACAAGGTCTGGGAATGGAAGTCACTGTCTGGGTCAAACATCACTCGTCAAATGCGGAGACTCGGTACTTCTCCGGATTGGTCGCGCGAACGCTTTACGATGGATGCCGGGTTATCAACTGCAGTGACTGAAGTATTTGTCCGGTTATACAACGAAGGACTGATTTATCGTGGCAAGCGCCTGGTGAATTGGGATCCAATACTGCAGACAGCGGTTTCCGATCTGGAGGTGGTCAGTAGCGAGGAGGATGGTTTCATTTGGGAAATCAACTACCCGTTGGAAGATGGTCATGGTCATACGAGCGGCTTTCTGACTGTTGCCACGACGCGGCCTGAAACCTTGCTTGGTGACACCGCTGTGGCGGTGAATCCGGAAGATGAGCGTTACCAGCATCTGGTAGGCAAGCACGTAAGACTGCCGGTCGCGGAACGTACGATTCCGATCATCGCCGACCATTACGTTGATCAGTCTTTTGGCACTGGTGTAGTCAAGATTACGCCAGCGCATGATTTCAACGATTGGCAGGTTGGTCAACGCCACAAACTGGAAGCAATCAGCGTTTTGACGCTGGATGCCAAGATCAATGATTTCGGTCCTACCGAATACCAGGGCCTGGATCGCTATGTCGCACGCCAGAAAATCCTTGATGAGTTGCAAGCCAAGAGCCTTCTGGTTTCTGCCAAACCACACAAGCTGATGATTCCACGTGGTGATCGCACGCATGCGGTAATCGAACCCATGCTGACAGATCAATGGTTCATGAGTATGGAGGGTTTGGCCAAGCAGGCATTGCAGGTTGTGGATACCGGTGAACTGCGGTTCGTGCCGGAGAACTGGACCACGACTTACCGGCAATGGCTGGAGAATATCCAGGACTGGTGCATTTCACGCCAACTTTGGTGGGGTCATCGGATTCCGGCCTGGTATGACGAGGACGGCAATGTGTATGTTGCCCGCGACGAAGCCGAGGCTCGCAAGCAGGCCGCTGGACGCGAAATATTCCGTGACGAGGATGTGCTGGATACCTGGTTCTCATCCGCACTGTGGCCGTTTTCTACCCTCGGCTGGCCGGAAGATACCTGGGAGCTGAAACATTTCCTGCCGACTTCTGTGCTGGTCACCGGCTTCGACATCATCTTCTTCTGGGTTGCGCGCATGGTCATGATGACCTTGCATTTCACTGGCAAGGTGCCGTTCCGTGATGTTTATGTCACTGGCCTGGTGCGTGACGCGCACGGCAACAAGATGTCGAAATCAAAGGGCAATGTGCTTGACCCGATTGATTTGATCGACGGCATCAGCCTGGATGATCTGGTCGCCAAGCGCACGACCGGCCTGATGAATCCAAAGCAGGCGCAGGCCATCGAGAAGGCGACGCGCAAGGAATTCGCCGATGGTATCGCCAGTTTCGGCACCGACGCTTTGCGCTTCACCTTTGCCAGCCTGGCCACGCACGGCCGCGACATCAAGTTCGACATGGCACGTTGCGAAGGCTATCGGAATTTCTGCAACAAGCTGTGGAACGCCAGTCGTTTCGTGCTGATGAACTGCGAAGGTCATGACACCGGCCTGGATGAAGCCATGCCGTTGGAGTTCAGTTTTTCCGATCGCTGGATACTGGGCCGCCTTGAACAAGCCATTGGCGAAGTGCGTGGTGGGTTCGACCAATATCGTTTCGATATGGCATCCCGCGCGATCTATGAATTCGTCTGGGACGAATACTGCGACTGGTATCTGGAGCTGGCCAAGGTGCAAATCGCCAACGGTAGCGAAGCCGTGCAACGCGCAACCCGGCGCACGCTAGTCCGCGTGCTCGAATCTTTGCTGCGCCTGGCGCATCCGGTCATCCCGTTCATCACGGAAGAACTCTGGCAGGCGGTGGTGCCGCTGGTCCGGGAGCATAAGCCGGGCGACAGCATCATGCTTGCGACCTATCCCGAGTTCGATCCGGGGCGGGTCGATGCGGCGGCACTGGCTGAAATGTCGCGGCTAAAAGAGTTGATCAACGCGACGCGAAATTTACGCGGTGAAATGAGTTTGTCGCCGGCGATCAAAGTTCCTTTGTTCGTCGAAGGCGATGCCGAACGAGCCACGGTTTATGCGCCTTACATGAAGTCTCTGGGACGCTTGTCGGAAGTGCAGGTGGTGAGCGCATTGCCCGATGGCGACGCACCAGTGGCGATCGTGGGCGATTGGCGCGTCATGCTGCATATCGAAATCGACAAGGATGCCGAAATCGCTCGCCTGGACAAGGAAATCGCGCGGCTGACCGGTGAAATCGGCAAGGCGCGTGGAAAATTGAGCAATGCCAGCTTTGTCGATAAAGCACCGGCCGCTGTCGTGGAGCAGGAACAAAAACGGCTGGCCGACTTCATTCTGACCTTGGAAAAAGTTAAGGCGCAACGCACGCGCCTGGGATGAAACTGAACTCGAGTCACAAGACCTTCAGTCCTCGTCAGATTTAGTCAGTCTATTCGTTCATAAGAACTTTCGATTAAACCAATATCGCGGCGGGCTACGCTTTGCGGGTAACATTCGCGCCTATTTTGTCGGGCGAAGTGTCTGGCCCGATTTCAGATTTTTTCTTAAGTCTTCACCCTTCGGAGGCGATACATGACGTCTGTAGTGGCGACCAACCAGACCATTCTGGTCGTGGGCGGCGGCATTTCCGGCATGACTGCGGCACTTGAAGCCGCTGAAACTGGAAAGCAAGTCGTTCTGGTGGAGAAGAACCCGTACTTGGGCGGTCGTACCGTTCAGTTGTATCGGTACTTCCCCAAGATGTGCCATCCCACCTGCGGCCTTGAAATCAATCTGCGCCGGCTGAAAGCCAATCCGCGTATTCAAGTCCTGACCATGGCGGAAGTCACCGGCATTACCGGTGGCAAAGGCGC
>Ga0105047_10007733_pt1 | contig 18056 bp, 14 predicted proteins | sample MAT04_FD_78384 | JGI IMG/M metagenome (GOLD analysis project Ga0105047, IMG submission 78384) | Freshwater microbial communities from Lake Fryxell liftoff mats and glacier meltwater in Antarctica - MAT-04 (megahit assembly) | ecosystem: Environmental > Aquatic > Freshwater > Ice > Liftoff...
GCGAAGGCGCTCCCCGCAGCCTGCGTGTCGCGGGAGTTCAGAGCGTTCGCGACTCGAACGACCCCACCGGCGGTCGACTGGTTGCGCGCACTCGCTCGATACGCGCACGAGCAGTGCGGCGGGCCGGGTGTGGGGGCGGTCGGCATGTGCTTCACCGGCGGATTCGCGCTCGCCATGTCCACCGAGCCCGCCATGCTCGCCCCGGTGCTGTCGCAGCCGTCGCTACCGTTGCCGCTGGGTCGGGCGCGCAAGGCAGATGCTGGTTGTTCGGACGCCGACATGCTGACCGTGATCGAACGCACCCAGACAGAGGATCTGTGCGTGCTGGGTATGCGCTTCACCGACGACATCGCTGTTCCGGCCGAGAGGTTCTCCACACTGCGCCGCCTACTCGGTGATGCCTTCATCGGGGTCGAGATCGACTCCTCGAAGGGCAACGCGTGGGGTCATCCGCGGGCCGCTCACTCGGTGCTGACCGAGCACCTCGTGGACGAACCCGGACAGCCGACCCAGGACGCGCTGCATCAGGTACTCGACTTCTTCGACGACCGCCTGGGCACCAGCGCGCCGTGACGGAGTGGTCTGCCCCGGCTGACCGCTCCGGGGCTGTCGGAGGCCGCCGGTAGTGTGGGAGCGATGTCTGCAGACGACCTTCTCGCCGGGTTGAATCCGGCCCAGTTCGAGGCTGTCACCCATGGCGACGGACCTCTCCTGGTCGTCGCCGGCGCCGGTTCGGGCAAGACGCGGGTGTTGACGCACCGCATCGCCCACCTGATCCAGGAGCACCAGGTCTCGCCGTACCAGGTCCTGGCCATCACCTTCACCAACAAGGCGGCCCAGGAGATGCGTGAGCGCATCGGTCGTCTGGTCGGACCGGTCGCGCAGAAGATGTGGATCTCCACCTTCCACTCGGCCTGTGTTCGCATCCTGCGTCGCGACGCCCAACTGCTGGGCTATCCGTCCGCGTTCACCATCTACGACCAGGCCGATGCCGTGCGCCTGACCAGCTACGTCCTACGCGACCTGAACATCGACCCCAAACGTTTCCCGCCGCGATCGGTGCACGCGGCCATCTCCGCTGCCAAGAACGACGGGGTCGACGTGGTCGACTTCGCCGAGCGTGCGTCGGTGATCTACGACCGCAAGATCGCCGAGGTCTACTCCGAATACCAGGCGCGGCTGCGACGTGCCGGAGCGATGGACTTCGATGACCTGCTCGCTGTCACGGTGGAGTTGCTCCAGACCCAGCCCGAGGTGCTCGAGAGCTACCAACAGCGATTCCAGCACGTGCTGGTGGACGAGTACCAGGACACGAACACGGTCCAGAACGACCTGGTCATGCTGCTCGGCGAAGAGCACCGCAACGTCTGCGTGGTCGGCGACACCGACCAGAGCGTGTACGGATTCCGTGGCGCAGACATGCGCAACATCCTGGAGTTCGAGACGGCGTTCCCCGACGCCACGGTCGTGGTGCTCGAACAGAACTACAGATCCACGCAGACGATCCTCGACGCCGCGAACGCGGTCATCGCCAACAACGCGGCACGCAAGCCGAAGGACCTGTGGACCGAGGCCGGCACCGGCGACAAGATCGTCAAGTTCCAGGGCGAGGACGAGGTCGATGAAGCGCAGTGGATCTCGCGGGAGCTGACCCGTCTGCACGACGGCGGCGACCAACGCTGGTCCGACATGGCTGTCTTCTACAGGACCAACGCGCAGAGCCGGGTGCTGGAGGAGCAGTTCCTGCGCGGCGGCATCCCGTACCGCGTCGTCGGTGGCACCCGGTTCTACGATCGCCGCGAGATCAAGGACGCCATGGCGTACCTGAAGGCGATCGTGAACACCACCGACGAGGTCAGCGTCAAGCGCGTCCTGAACGTGCCCAAGCGGGGCGTTGGCGACCAGACCGTCGGGCGCCTCGACGCCTTCGCCCGCTCGCACGCCATGACCTTCGTGGACGCACTGCGCCGCTGGGACGAGGCCGGTGTGACACCACGCTCCGCCCGTGGCATCGAGTCCTTCCTCACCATGCTCGACGATCTCGGCGCCGAGCTCGCGATCGGCCCGGCGCGACTTCTCGAGGGGATCCTGGAGCGCAGCGGCTACCTGGCCGAGCTCGCTGCGGAGCGGTCGGTGGAGAACGATTCACGCATGGAGAACCTGGCCGAACTCGTCGGAATGGCGCGTGACTACGACACAGTCGACGCATTCCTGGAGCAGGTGTCACTCGTGGCCGACACGGACCAGCTGCCCGACCCGGACGATCCGACCGAGACCGGGGTCGTCATGATGACCCTGCACGCCGCCAAGGGTTTGGAGTTCCCTGTGGTGTTCATGGCGGGCATGGAGGAGGGCGTGTTCCCCCACATGCGAGCCCTGACCGACCCTGCAGAGCTCGAAGAGGAACGCCGCTTGTGTTACGTCGGCATCACGCGGGCGCGCCAGAAGCTCCATCTGTCCCACGCGTGGTGTCGGACGCTCTACGGCGGCACCCAGTACAACCCTCCGAGTCGGTTCCTGGGTGAGATCCCCGGGGAGCTGCTCGAGGAGTCCGCATCGAGCCGCACCCGTCAGTCGCGAGGCAGCGGCAGCAGGTCCGGCGGATGGGAGTCCACCTCGTGGTCGCCACGCGGTCGGGATCGAGCAGTCGACAGCGCAGTTCGCAGCGATGGCGCAGGGTCGAGTTCCGGCCCCGGCATGGCGGCGCCGAAGCAGAGCCGTGCGCACGAGTTGGGATTCGCTGTGGGTGACGACGTGCGCCACAACGTCTGGGGGGAAGGGATCGTGATCATGGTCGAGGGGTCCGGTGACAAGGCCGAGGCGATCGTGCACTTCTCGTCCGTCGGAGAGAAACGGCTGCTCCTGTCGTGGGCTCCGCTCGAGAAGGCGTGACGACGTGGATGTGACGCAGCGATGACGGTCCCACGTTCCCTACTCGGCCGCGTCGACCTGGCGGTGCGGCGTTCCGGCACGCTCGCCGACCTGATGTTGCGGCTCGCCGACCTCCACGGTGACAAGGTCTTCGCGACCGAGGAGACCGATGGGGGCGGGACCCGCACGCTCACGTACGCCGCTGCAGCGGAACAGGTCACGCGCTGGTCGTCCGTACTCCATCGACGCAGCCCGGCCGGGCGCCCCGTGGTCGTGGCGACGCCGAACGGTATCGACCAGTTCCTGCTGTGCCTGGCGGTCTCTGCCGCCGGTGGCCTGCCGGCGCCGGTCAATGCGCAGATGAGCGCAGCCGAGATCGACCACGTCATCGCGGACAGCGGGGCGACGGTGGTCGTCCGCGATGTTGCCGATCTGGCGACCGGCAAGGGATCCCGCACCGCTGCGACCGCACTCGAGGCGGGCACGTACCTTGCGACGCCCGAGCCGGACGACGTCGCGGCGCTCTTCTACACCTCCGGGACGACAGGCCGGCCCAAGGGGGCAGAGCTGACGCACAGAGCACTCGTGGGACAGGTGTCGCTCGCCGCGGCGTGGCCCTTCACGCTGCGCCACGACGAGATCGTGCTGTCGCTGCCCGTGGCGCACATCATGGGATTCGTCGCTCTGATGGGCCCGGCGATCGCCGGCATCCCGATCTACTTCCTGCCGCGGTTCTCACCCACCCGCGTGCTCGACGCCATCGAGACACGTCGCTGCTCGGCCTTCATGGGCGTCCCCGCGATGTACCGGACGTTGCTCGAGGCCGGCGCGGCGGACCGGGACCTGACCTCGGTGCGTGTGTGGATCAGCGGGGCGGACGTGATGCCGGCGGAGCTCGCTCGACGCTTCAAGTCATTCGGCGCGACGGCGACGCTGCCGCACATCGGGCCGGTCGGCGAAGCGGCATTCCTCGAGGGGTACGGCATGGTCGAGGTGGGCGGCAACGTCGCCACCAAGGTGTCGCCCCCGATGTTGCCGTTCGGACTCGGTGACTCACTCGGCATGTCGATGCCAGGGTGGACCTTCAAGGTGGCCGACGACCGCGGTCGGGGTGTGTTGCCCGGCCAGGTCGGCGAGCTGCGCCTCAAGGGCCCTGGCGTTCTGAAGGGGTACTGGGGCGATGTGGAGGCGACCAGAGCGGCGATCACCGCAGATGGGTGGCTCCGCACCGGCGACCTGGTGCGGTCGGGCCCGTTCGGCACCGTCCTGTTCCAGGGGCGGGCAAAAGCGGTCATCAAGTCGGGCGGCTATTCGGTGTACCCGCTCGAGGTCGAAGCGGCTCTCGAGGACCACCCGGAGGTGCTCGAGGCCGCGGTCGTCGGAGTGCCCGACGACAAGCTGGGCGAGGTGCCGGTCGCAGCGGTCCGACTCCGCAGCGGCGCTCGATCGACGGCGGCAGACGTGCTGATCTGGGCAGGGGTGCGCATGGCGGAGTACAAGGCGCCACGTCAGGTGGTCGTCGTGGACGAGCTACCTCGGACGGGCACGCGCAAGGTGCAGCGCGAGCGGCTGTTGCCGCTGTTCGACCGGACCGGGAAGTGACCTCGGCCGACACCACACCGGCCCTGTTCGTCCCGTCGGGTGACGCGTGGTTGCCGACGGCGTACTCCCGCGGACCGTGGTCACCGGACGCCCTGCACGGCGGCCCGGTTGCAGCGCTGGTGACGCGCGCACTCGAGGCGGTCGAGGCGCCGATTCCCGCCCGCCTCGCCCGCATGACGCTGGAACTGCTCCGGCCGTTGCCACTCGTGCCGCTCCGCATCACGACCGAGGTGGTGCGTCCGGGTGCGAAGGTGGCGACGATCGACGCGACCGTCACACTGGTCGACGACGGCACCGTCGTCGCGATCGCTCGCGCCCAACGCGTCCGGCAGGCCGAGGTCGAGTTCCCCGATGGCGCGACGGATGAACTCCCCGAGTTCCCCGGACAGCCCACCGTGTTGGAGCGTTGGCCGGGTGCTGCGGACATCACCTTCCACGCCGATGCCGTCGAACACCGTTTCCTGCGTGGCGCGTTCGGTGTGGCCGGGCCGGCGTTCGACTGGATCCGACTCGTCGTCCCCGTCGTGGCGGGCGAGGAGCCGTCGGGCTGGCAACGGGCCGCAGCTGCGGCGGACTTCACCAACGGCATCAGCGCGGTCGTACCGTTCGACCCGCATGCGCTCTTCATCAACCCCGACCTGACGGTGCACCTGTGGCGGGAGCCGGTCGGGGAGTGGATCGGCAGTGATGCGGTGACGCGCACCTCCGACACCGGCATCGGGATGTCCGAGACCGCACTGTGGGACCGCACGGGCCGTGTCGGACGAGGCGTTCAGTCGCTGCTGCTCGACAGGGTCTGAGCCTCCGGACACGACTCGCCGTGCCTTGCGGTCGAGTTCAGGACTCGCCCGATCCGGCGGTCGAGTTCAGTCGCCGGCGTTGGTGTTCACGTCGTCGTCGGGGCGCAGGTCGATGGTCAGGCTGCCCCTGTCGGTCACCCGCCAGGGGTACTGGTCCAGACCCTCGCCGTTCGCAGGGAAGGTGATGTCACGGCAGGATTCGCCCTGCTCGCGACCGGCGCCCTCGGCGGCGAAGCGTTCCTCGAACAGCTGTCGTTGCTCTGACCAGGACAGGAAGCAGTTCTCCTCGGCGCCGGGAGCGACGGCATCGAACGCGACCCATCGGATCAGCGGGTCGTCGCCGAAGTGGTTCACTGCGATCGGGCGTGTCTGGCCACGGCCCGACACGTCGCTGAACAGCAGCGGGCCGTCCTCTCCGATCTGCGCTGACAAGCGCACCGCGTTTCCGGCATCGAACACGTCGTCGCCCAGGCGTAACTGATTCGTCGGGTTCCCGCCGCTCGCGAGTTGCAACAGACCCCAGGCCAGGCCGATCGCGAGTGCCAGCGACACGATGCCGACGAGGATCGCCGTCGCCTGCTTGGCTCCGGAACGCCGTTCGACGGGCATCAGTAACCGACCTGGGACGGGAGGGAGCGGGAGGCCCCAAATGGGAAGGTGTGCGTCACCCGTTTAGTATCCCCCGCCGGGTGCGGGACCACAGATCCCGCAGCTTCGGAAGGCGCACCGGCGCTCTACGACGGGCCGTTGGCCGAGCAGGAAGGCACTCGAGGGTGGACCTCTTCGAATACCAGGGAAAGCAGTTCTTCGCTTCCTTCGACATTCCGGTGTCGAAGGGCGAGGCGGTCACGACGGTCGAGGACGCCATCGCAGCGGCCGACCGCATCGGGGAGTACCCGGTCGTGATCAAGGCGCAGGTCCAGGTCGGCGGCCGCGGCAAGGCCGGTGGCATCAAGTTGGCCAACGACCCCGACGAGGTGCGCCAGTACGCCACGGACATCCTGGGTATGGACATCAAGGGCCACACGGTCAAGATCGTGTGGATCGAGGTCGCCTCGGACATCGCCGAGGAGTACTACGCATCGTTCACACTGGATCGTTCGGCCAAGAAGCACCTGGGCATGTTGTCCGCCGAGGGTGGCGTCGAGATCGAAACCGTCGCGGTCGAGAACCCCGACGCCATCGCCAAGATCTGGATCGACCCGGTCGACGGCCTCGACGAGGCGACCGCACGTGCGTGGGTCACAGCGGCGAACCTGAACCCCGAGGCCACCGACGGCGCGGTCGACATCCTGTTGAAGCTCTACCGGGCCTACACCGAGGGCGACGCGGACCTGGCGGAGATCAACCCGCTCATCCTCAAGCCGACCGGCGAGGTGCACGCACTCGACGCCAAGGTCACCCTGGACGAGAACGCCGGGTACCGCCACGACTGGGCGGCGTACGAGGCCACCCAGGAGCGCGACGTCCGTGAGCAGGCCGCCCATGACAAGGGTCTGCAGTACGTCGGTCTGGACGGCACCGTCGGCATCATCGCCAACGGCGCCGGTCTGGCCATGAGCACTCTCGACGTCGTCAACCAGGCCGGCGGCACCCCCGCCAACTTCCTGGACATCGGCGGCGGCGCGAACGCGGACGTGATGGCCGGTGCACTCGAGGTCATCAACAACGATCCGAAGGTGAAGGCGATCTTCATCAACATCTTCGGCGGCATCACCCGCGGCGAAGAGGTCGCGAACGGCATCGTCGAGGCGCTCAGTCGCGTCTCGATCAACTCGCCGATCGTCATCCGCCTCGACGGCACCAACGCCGAACAGGGTCGCGAGATCCTCGAACCCCACCTGTCCGACCAGCTGCAGATGCAGCCCACGATGCTCGACGCAGCTCGCACCGCGGTGCAGCTCGCCGGTTCGTGACCAGTCCCACCACGCACGGAGCGAGAAGGCCGACATGAGCATCTTCGTCGATGAGAACACCAAGGTCGTCTACCAAGGACTGACCGGAAGCCAGGGCCGCTACTACGGCCTCCTGAACCGTGACTACGGCACCCAGGTCGTGGCCGGTACCAACCCGAAGAAGGCGGGGGAGGACGTCGAGGGCATCCCGATCTTCGCCTCCGTCGCCGACGCGGTTGCCGAGACCGGCGCCAATGCCAGCTGCATCTTCATCCCGGCCGCCGGAGTGCGCTCCGCGATCATGGAGGCGGCAGAGGGCGGCATCGAGTTCATCGTGTGCATCACCGAAGGTGTGCCTGCGCAGGACGAGGCGTGGTTCTTCAACAAGCTGAAGCGTGACTTCCCATCCGTGCAGCTGTTGGGCCCCAACTGCCCCGGCATCATCAGCCCCGGCAAGTGCAACATCGGCATCACCGCCGGGCACATCGCCAAGGAACCCGAAGCGGGCGCCAAGAACGTGGGCATCGTCAGCCGCTCCGGCACCCTGACGTACCAGGCGCTCTACGAATTGCAGTCCCAGGGCATCGGTGTGACCACCTGCGTCGGCATCGGTGGCGACCCCGTTCCCGGCACCAGCTTCATCGACTGCCTGGAGCGTTTCCAGGCCGACGACGACACCTCGGCGGTCATGATGATCGGTGAGATCGGCGGCTCGGCCGAGGAAGAGGCGGCGGAGTTCATCGCCTCGAACATGACCAAGCCCGTGGTCAGCTACATCGCCGGCCAGACCGCACCTCCGGGCAAGAAGATGGGCCACGCCGGCGCCATCGTCTCGGGCGGCAAGGGCACCGCAGCGGCCAAGATGGACGCGCTGCAGTCCGCAGGTGTGCAGGTCGGGGCCAATCCGACCGAGGCCGGCCTGTTGATGGTCGAGGTCGTCAAGGGACTCTGAGCCGTTTCGTGATGCGAGATCGGGGTGAACACCCCGCTCTCGCATCACAGAACGCCGCCGGAGGAGCCGGTGAGTGCACACTGTGGCGATGAGCTGGAGGATCGAGGACCGTGCGACGACAGAACGCTGGTTGCGTCGGCGAGGGCTGCCGCACCTGATCCCGGGGTGGTCCACGGCCGAGGACGCGCTGACCAGGGCCACACCGTTCCTGGTCCTGGTCTTCCTGGCCGAGGTCCTGGGATCCTTCACCGAGCGACGTCGCGGCTGGGGGCAGTTCGCCGTGTTCGTCGGCGCTGCCGCCGTTCTGCTGGGCGCAGCCGTGCTCCTCAACCTGGCGCGTGGCCGGCGCCCGCTGTCGCTGCCGGACCGTGTCCGGGTGCCGGAGCTGTTGGTGTTCCTGATCGTGCCGGCCACGCTGCCGCTGATCTTCGACAGCGGGAACTGGGGGCGAGCGGGGCTCGTCCTGATCCAGGGTGTTGTGGTGCTCGCGATCACCGTGGTGGTCGTCGACTACGCGCTGTTGCCGATGGCCATGTGGGCGCTCGGCGAGTCGGCCAGGACGTTGCGACTGGTCGCGCAACTCGCGTCGCGGACCCTGCCCACGCTGTTGCTGTTGGTCACCTTCATCTTCCTGAACGCCGAGATGTGGCAGGTGGCCTACGACTTCACGGGATGGCGGTTCGTGCTGACGCTGTTGTTGTTCCTCGTCGTGGGATCTGCATTCGTGTTGTCGAACACGACCGGACGTTCCGGCGAGATCTCCTCCTTCGACGACTGGAACCAGGTCGACGAGGTCTGCGCTGCAGCCGGGTGCGAGGTCGACGACCTGGCACCTCCCGTCGGCCCGCCGGACGCAGAACTCGGCCTGCGGGCACGGGTGAACATCGTGCTCGTGCTGTTCTTGAGCCAAGGCCTGCAGGTGCTGGTGGTTGCACTCGCGGTGTTCGCGTTCTACATCGTGTTCGGGTTGCTCACGGTGCCGGACACCACGGTGGTCGCGTGGGTCGGTGCAGACCCCCACCTGTTGATCGACCGCTCTCCCGAATGGATCGACGGGCTGCCGGTGCTGACACCGGTTGCGGAGCGAGTCAGCGTCGAACTGCTCCGGGTCGCCGGCTTCATCGGCGCGTTCGCCGGACTACAGGTCGCGATCTCCTCCACCATCGACCAGAGCTACCGCCAGGAATTCCTGGGACGCATCTCGGCCGAGGTCCGCGAGGCGGTCGGTGTGAGTCTGCGGCTGCGGACCACTGTGTCGCCCGCCGTCTCGCCCGCCGACGGCCCGGATCGGCCATGACGGGCGACTGATAGGTTCACCGCCGATGCGCCTCGCCGTGCTCGCTTCCGGAAGCGGGACCCTTCTCGAAGCAATGGCTGTCGGACGCCTGCCGATCGACCTCGTCGTCGTCGACCGTCACTGCCCGGTCGAGCAGGTGGCGGCCAAGCACTCCATCGACTGCCGTCTGGTGGAGCGCACCGACTTCGGTCCGAGCTTCGATCGCGACGCGTACACCGACCGGGTACTCGATCGGCTCAGCATCGAGCGCATCGACCTGATCGCCATGGCGGGGTGGGGAACCATCCTCGGCGCCGAGGCCTTCGCCGCGCACCCGGGATGCATCCTGAACACCCATCCGTCGCTGTTGCCGGCCTTCCCCGGCTGGCACGCCGTGCGGGCTGCGCTGGAGTTCGGGGTGAAGGTCACCGGTTGCACCGTCCACGTGGCGACAGCGCAGGTCGACGCGGGCCCGATCCTCGCGCAGGAGGCCGTTGCGGTCCTCGACAGCGACGACGAAGCGACCCTGCACGAACGCATCAAGGAGGTGGAGCGACGGCTCTACGTCCGCACGATCAGCGACATCCTGGAACGAGAGCGAGTGTCATGACCACATCCACCACCCGACGGGCGCTGTTGTCCGCGTACGACAAGACCGGAATGGTCGAACTCGGCCGATCCCTGGTCGATCTCGGCTGGGAGCTGGTCTCCTCGGGGGGCACCGCTCGTGTTCTGGCCGACGCCGGCCTGGCGGTCATCCCGACCGAGGAGGTCACCGGGTTCCCCGAGATGCTGGGCCACCGCGTCGTCACGCTGCACCCGGCGATCCATGGCGGCATCCTGGCGGACCGCTCCGACCCCTCACACCTGGCGGACATGGAGACCTACTCGGTCACCGCGATCGACCTGGTCGCGGTCAACCTGTATCCCTTCAGCTCCGACCCGTCGATCGAGCTGATCGACATCGGCGGGCCGGCGATGGTGCGCGGCGCCGCGAAGAACCACTCGCAGGTCACGGTTCTGGTGAACCCCGAGGACTACGAGGTCGTGCTCGACGAGCTACGCAGCGAGGGTGCGGTCAGTGACCTGACCAGGCGCCGGCTGGCACGCGACGCTTTCGCCCACACTGCGGCCTACGACGCAGCGATCGTCGCCTGGTTCGACGCCGATGGTGCCGGTGAGATGCCCGGGTCCGCCGACGGCACAGCTGGTCCGCTGCCGCGCACCCTGCACCTGTCCGCGACACGGACCCAGGAGCTGCGCTACGGCGAGAACCCCCACCAGGTCGGTGCCCGCTACGCCTTCCCGTCCGGCGGATGCTGGGACGCCGCCGAGCAGCTCAACGGCAAGGAGATGTCGTACCTCAACATCTATGACGCCGATGCCGCGTGGCGCTTGGTGCATTCGCTCGGCGACCTGCCTGCTGCAGTGGTCATCAAGCATGCCAACGCCTGTGGTGCGGCTGTGGGGTCCGACATCACCACGGCCTACGTGCGGGCCCATGAGGGCGACCCGACCTCGGCCTACGGCGGCATCGTCGCGATCAACCGGATCATGCCGCTGTCGCTCGCCGAGGCGCTGACTCCCGTGTTCACGGAGGTGGTGATCGCCCCTGGGTACTCCGACGAAGCCCTTGACGTCCTGCGCAAGAAGAAGAATCTGCGGATCCTGTCCGCTCCAGCGCCGGTGGTGCCCGAACTCGACATTCGTTCGATCGCCGGAGGGCTTCTCGTCCAGACCGCGGACTCGGTCAATCTGGACCGCAGCAGCTGGTCCGTCGTCACCGAACGGGAGCCGACGGAGTCCGAGTGGAACGACATGGAGATGGCGTGGCGACTCGTGGCCCGCGTCACGTCGAACACGATCGTCCTCGTCAAGGACGGCCAGGCGGTCGGCATCGGTGCCGGTCAGCAGAACCGCCGTGACGCGGGTCGCATCGCGACCGAGAAGGCCGATGGCCGAGCGGTCGGCGGAGCGTGCGCCTCGGATGCGTTCTTCCCGTTCCGCGACGGGCTCGACGCAGCGGCGGATGCCGGAGCGACCGCCGTCATCCAGCCCGGTGGTTCGATCCGTGACGACGAGGTCATCGCCGCCGCGAACGAGGCAGGCATGGCGATGGTGTTCACCGGCGAGCGACACTTCAAGCACTGAGACGTGGGCCAGATGTCGGTCCGCCCGCGATCGAGTGGCTCAGAACAGGTATTCCGACATCGCGATGCTGCGTAGTCGTGACATGTCGAACACGGTGCCGACGCTGTCGAGCATGACCGTGAGGTTCTCGATGTCGCCGTTGTGGAAGGCCACGATGTCCTCGACGAGTTCCTCGGACTCCCAGGTCTCGACGACGATGCCGTCGATCGGTGGTGCGCCCTCGGTGACCGGATGCACGACGCTGTTGCGCACGTAGCGCAGTCGCGGCTGCATGCGCTCGGACATCGGGGACTGGTGCCCGTACCAGAACTCACGGAAGGTGCGCTCGTCGAGCAGTGGGTTCCGGTGCACCAGTGCGAGGGTGACCAGCCCTGGCGACCGTTCGCCGGCGGCCCAGTCCCTGGGTGCGCCGGCGCGTTGGCCGAACTCCGAGTAGACGGCCTCGGTGACGAGATAGCCGTCGACACGTTCGCCCAGCTCAGCGAGGATCGTCTCGATCGGCGCGCGGTCGTCGTGCGCGGGCAGCCAGAGTGACACCGCCAGACGCAGCGGGAGTTCACCTCCCGGGCACGGCATGGGACCGGCGATCGAGACCCGGTCATCGGTCATGTGCACCGAGATGCCCGCGGCCCCGGCCTGACTCAGGAGGGGCACGACCTCGCCCAGGATCCCGTTGCGCAGGTTCGCACCGTCACGGCTCGCGCGTTCGCGCACCAGATAGACCAGCTTCTCCATGGTCAGCCGATCCTCTCGGTGTTGCCCAGTTCCTTGCGACGTCGGAGCCATTCCATGACGACCACGCCGAACTTCTCGGGGTTGTACACGTCCTCCTCGTAGGACCACCTGCCGTCCCCCGCGTAATGCAGGACAGTCAGGTTGTACTCCTGGTGGATGGAGCCGTCACCCGGATCCTCGAGCCGGTTCCAGACCTGGCAGATGACCCAGCCCTTCTCCTCGTCGATGACGTACCACTCGATCGGGAACGAGGTGAACGCGTTGTTCGGCCATTCGTTCATCGAGGTCTGGATCCACTCGTAGATCGCTTCGCGGCCTTCGAACTTGCCGAACATGTGCTCGTAGTAGGTCGCGTCCTCGGTGAAGAGGTCGGCCCACGCCCGCCAGTCCTGGCTCTGGCCCGCCTCGAATGCCGCCGTCTGGTAGCGCTCGAACGCCTGCTCGATCTCGTCTCGACTGTAGGTGCCCATCGGCACATCCTGTCACCCTCGGCGCCGCGGGTGTCGCCAGATCTGACGATGCGTCAGATCGTGGACGGCCACTGGTGCCCAGCGGTCCGCAACGCCTGCAGCGTCGCCCGGAGGGGGAGGCCGATCACCGTGGTCGGGTCGCCCTCGACGCGTTCGACGAGGGCGGCACCGATGCCCTGCAGGGCGAAGGAACCCGCCTTGTCGAGCGGTTCGCCGGTGTCCACGTACCAGTGCAGCTCGGCCTCGGAGGCGTCGGCCATCGTCACCGTGGCGCGTTCGAGCGTCGTGTACGTGACGCGATCGGTCGAGCCGTTCGACGGTGTCGGCGACATGACCACCACGGCGGTCATCACGGTGTGGCTCCGCCCGACCAGCTGTCGCAGCATCGCAAGAGCGTGGTCGGCGTCGTCGGGTTTGCCGAGGACATCTCCGCCGAGCACGACCGAGGTGTCTGCAGCCAGGACGATCGCATCGGGGTGGCGCAGAGAGACAACGCGTGCCTTGTCGAGCGCCACACGCTCCACGTACTCCGCTGCCGTCTCACCGTCGACCACCGACTCGTCCACGTCCGCCGGGTCGACCTCCGGCGTCAGGCCCACACGCAACAGCAGCTCGAGCCGGCGCGGCGACGCGGAGGCGAGCACCAGTCGCGTCGCCGTCGCCGCAGCGACGGACGCAGTGGACTCAGCCACCGGAGACGAGTGCTTCGGCACCTCGCGGCAGCTCGACCTGAGCCTCGGGGTCGTCCAACCAGCCGTCCGGGAGCGCGACGCGTTTCAGTGCATTCGAGTGGCTGCGCACGATGCGTTCCACCCCGTCGGGTGCTTCTGCATCGGGGTCGAGCCGGGCCAGCAGGTCCTCGATCTCGGCCACCGATCCGACCTGGCCGGCCTGTGCGCGGATCACTCCGCCTACCGGATACCCCTTCAGGTACCAGGCGAGGTGCTTGCGGAAGTGCGCGAGTCGCTGCTCGCCGCCCTGCCACTCGATGATGAGCGCCAGGTGCTGGCGGATGACGTCGGCCACCTGCCCCAGCCTCGGCGCCGCCGGGACCGGATCTCCGGCGAACGCAGCAGCGAGGTCGCGGAACAACCACGGTCGACCGAGGCAGCCCCGTCCGATGACGACGCCGTCGCAGCCGGTGGCAGCCATCATGTCGAGCGCGTCCTGGCCGGTGAAGATGTCGCCGTTGCCCAGTACCGGGATGCTCGACACAGCCTCCTTCAACGTGCGGATGCGGTCCCAGTGCGCGGCGGGCGCGTAGTGCTGCAGGGCGGTGCGGGCGTGCAGCGCCACCGACGCGACTCCTTCCTCCTCGGCGATGCGTGCAGTGTCCAGGTAGGTCAGGTGGTCGTCGTCGATGCCGAGACGGAACTTCACCGTCACCGGCACCCGGCCGCCGGACTCGGCGTTCGCCGCAGCGACCGCAGCACGAATGACCGAACGCAGCAGCGGTCGCTTGTACGGCAGGGCCGCACCTCCGCCGTTGCGGGTCACCTTCGCCGCGGGACACCCGAAGTTCATGTCGATGTGGTCGACGCGGTCCTCGGACACCAGGCGGCGGACGGCCTCGCCCAGCGTGAGGGGATCTGTTCCGTAGAGCTGCAGCGAACGCACGCGTTCCGACGGGTGGAACCGTGCCAACTCCCACGACGACGCATGTCCCTCCAGCAGCGCTCGGGCGGTCACCATCTGGTTGACGAACATGCCGCCTCCGAACGAGGCACACAGGACCCGGAACGGGGCGTCGGTGACCCCGGCCATGGGCGCGAGAACGACCGGCGGATCGAGCGTGATCGGCCCGATGGACAAGGGCGCGACAGAACTCGTGCTGGTGGTCGAGAGCTGCGAGGGCATCGCCACCTAGTGTGACTCAGGACCGCCCGTAGAGCAGAGTCACCGCCGTTTCGGTGGGACCGACCGACGAGGAGCTCCGATGAGTCAGATGATCGACCGGAACCGCCTGGAGCGACTGATCGGCGAGGAGTCCGAGTTGTTCGTCCGCTCGCATCCGCGTTCTGCCGAGTTGCATCAGCGTGCGCTCGGACCGCTCATCGCCGGTGTGCCGATGAACTGGATGACCCGCTGGCCCGGCGCCTTCCCGGTCTTCGCCACCACTGCGTCGGGTGCCAGCATCACCGATGTCGACGGCAACACCTATGTGGACCTGTGCCTGGGCGACACCGGTGCGATGGCCGGTCACGCACCAGCGGCGACCGTCGCAGCCGTCGCCGAGCGAGCAGCACAGGGCATCACGATGATGCTGCCGACCGAGGACGCCATCTGGGCGGGTGAAGAGCTGACCCGCAGGTTCGGCCTGCCCCGTTGGCAGATCGCGATGACGGCGACAGACGCGAACCGCTTCGTGATCCGGATGGCGCGGCACGCCACTGGGCGCCAGCGCATCCTGGTGATGAACTGGTGCTACCACGGCACCGTCGACGAGGCGCTGTGGGTCCTCGACACCGACGGCGCGGTCGTGCCCCGACCCGGCAACGTCGGCCCCCTCGACGCCACAGGCGAGTCCGTCGCCGTGGTCGAGTTCAACGACCTCGTCGCCCTGGAACGTGAACTCGCGAAGGGTGACGTCGCGATGGTTCTGGCCGAGCCTGCGCTGACGAACATCGGCATCGTGTTGCCCGACGAGGGCTACCACGCAGAGCTGCGTCGGCTGACACGGGAGCACGGCACCTTGTTGTGCATCGACGAGACCCACACGATCTGCGTCGGCCCCGGAGGGGCGACAGCGGCGTGGGGGCTCGAGCCGGACCTGTTCACCATCGGCAAACCCATCGCCGGAGGAGTGCCGATCGCTGCGTTCGGGCTGACCGCCGAGCTCGCGGAGCGCATCTACGAGCCGGTGTTCGGGGAGACCTCCGACGTGTCCGGTGTGGGCGGCACCTTGTCGGGCAATGCACTCGCTCTGGCCGCGCTGCGCGCGACGTTGTCCACAACGCTCACGGCGCAGGACTACGCACGCATGATCCCGCTGGCCGAGCGGTGGACGGCCGGTGTCGCCGGTGTGATCGCGGAGCACGGTCTGGCGTGGCATGTGCAGCAGCTCGGCTGTCGGGCCGAGTACTGGTTCTGTCCGCCTCCTCGCAACGGTGGCGAGGCAGCCCTCGCTCTCGACGGTGACCTCGAGGCGTACTTCCACCTGTACGCGCTCAATCGCGGGGTCTTGCTGGCGCCGTTCCACAACATGGCCCTGACCTCCCCTGCGACCACCGCGGCGGACGTCGACCGCCACACCGAGGTCTTCGCCGGAACCGTCCGGTCGCTGCTGTCGGAGTGACCGTCGTCTCGAACCGGCGGTGCGTTGCCGGCGGGGTGCGATGGCGGTACCATCGGAGCCGATGGCCATCGACGTCACCCTCCTCCTTCTGACCTAGGCGAGCCTGCATCCGCAGCTCGCCGAACCTCCTGCGCCCACGCAGGAGGTTCTTTGGTTTTCGGGGTCGAACCCGTCCAGCGTCATCGCAACCGCAGTCCGCAACACAGCAGTCCGGCACGACAGCAGTCGACCAAGAGAGACAGGAACACCTCATGAACGATCCAGTACCCACGAAGAAGATGCCCTTCGAGAAGTACCGGTCGTTCCTTCCCCTCGAGGGTGCTGGTGGTGGCCTGGCGTCCCGTACCTGGCCGGATACGCGCATCGAGACCGCCCCGTTGTGGTGCTCTGTGGATCTGCGGGACGGCAACCAGGCTCTGATCGACCCGATGGACCCGGTGCGCAAGATGCGCATGTTCACGACCCTCGTCAAGATGGGGTTCAAGGAGATCGAGGTCGGGTTCCCCTCGGCCTCACAGCCCGACTTCGACTTCGTGCGGCAGCTCATCGAGGAGGACCTGATCCCCGACGACGTCACCATCCAGGTTCTGACACAGTGTCGCGCCCAGCTGATCGAGCGCACCTACGAGTCGATCGCAGGGGCGTCGCAGGCCATCGTGCACTTCTACAACTCGACCTCGATCCTGCAGCGGCGTGTGGTGTTCGGCCTGGAGCGGGAGGGCATCACCGAGATCGCGGTGCAGGCAGCCCGTCTTGCGCGCAAGCTCGAGGCGACCATTCCCGAGACTGCAGTCCGCTACGAGTACTCACCGGAGTCCTTCACGGGCACCGAGCCCGACTACGCGATCGAGATCTGCTCTGCGGTGATGGACGCTCTGGAGCTCGCTCCGGAGGAACAGCTGATCCTGAACCTGCCGGCGACGGTCGAGATGTACACCCCCAATCTGTACGCGGACGTCATCGAGTACGTGCACCGCAACCTGCCCAACCGTGACCAGGTCGTGCTGTCCCTGCACCCGCACAACGACCGTGGCACGGCGGTGGCCGCGGCCGAGATGGGCGTCATGGCCGGAGCGGACCGGGTCGAGGGAACACTCTTCGGCAACGGCGAGCGCACCGGCAACGTCGACGTGGTGACCCTGGCCATGAACCTTTTCACACAGGGCGTCGACCCGATGCTGGACATGTCGGACATCGACGCGCTGCGTCGCACAGCCGAGTACTGCAACCGGTTGCCGGTGCACGAACGCCACCCCTACGTCGGTGACCTCGTGTACACCGCGTTCTCCGGGTCGCACCAGGACGCGATCAAGAAGGGACTCACCGTGCTCGAGGCCGACGCGCTCGCCGCCACCGGCGACCCGGCCGACTACGAGGTCTGGGAGGTGCCGTATCTGCCGGTGGATCCATCGCATGTCGGTCGCACTTACGAGGCGGTGATCCGCGTCAACAGCCAGTCCGGCAAGGGCGGGGTCGCCTACGTCATGAAGGCGGAGCACGGACTCGACCTCCCCCGTCGGCTCCAGATCGAGTTCTCGCGCACGATCCAGCACATCACCGAGGACTCGGGTACCGAGATCAGCCCCGACGTGATGTGGGCCGAGTTCGACGCGGAGTACCTGGCAGATCAGCCCGACGGCGTTCAGCTGCGGAGCGCGGAGGTCACGACGACCGAGGCGAGTGCGACGGTCGTCGCCCAACTCGTCGTCGGCGGTGAGGCGCGCACCGTTCGTGGGACCGGTGGTGGACCCATCTCGGCGTTCATGCACGCCCTGGCCGAGGACCCCGTGATCGGCGCGGACGGACTGCGCCTGGATGTCGTCGACTACGCAGAGCACGCCATCGCGGTCGGTGGCGTGTCGGCAGGTTCCGATGCGACCGCCGCAGCGTACGTCGAGGCCCGCTCGGCCGACGGCACTGTGCACTGGGGTGTCGGCGTGCACGAGAGCATCCTCACCGCCTCGCTGCGGGCGGTGGTCTCGGCGCTGAACCGCCATCGCGCCGAACGC
>Ga0105047_10007735_pt1 | contig 18054 bp, 18 predicted proteins | sample MAT04_FD_78384 | JGI IMG/M metagenome (GOLD analysis project Ga0105047, IMG submission 78384) | Freshwater microbial communities from Lake Fryxell liftoff mats and glacier meltwater in Antarctica - MAT-04 (megahit assembly) | ecosystem: Environmental > Aquatic > Freshwater > Ice > Liftoff...
ACCATCCCGTCGGTCAGCCGGTCGAGCTCCGGCTTGGTCACCTCGAGCAGCGGCAGACCGCGGTCGGAGACGACCTTGAGGATCTCGCGGACCCGCTCGTCCGCCTCGATCCGGTGCGCCACCCACACGCCCGTGCAGGGCACGCCGGCGCGCAGCGCCTCCACGACCGAGTTGCGGCCGGTGACGATCTCCGGGCCCCCGGTGCCCGCCTTGGCGCCACGGCCACCGGCGGCCCGCGGGCCAGAGCCCGGCCGTCCGGTCGACGGGCGGCCCGTCACGGGGCGGGCGGCACTGTCCCTGGCCACCGTCGGGCGTGCCGTGGCCCCGGTACGCTCGGCCTGCGCCTTGCGCTTGGCCGCGACGTGGTAGGGCCGGTCCTCGGCCTTGGGCGTCGGCCCACGGCCCTCCAGGGCGCGCCGGTTCTTGCCACCCGTCCCGGCCGACGCCGTCTTCTTCGATCCCGCCTTGCGGGTTGCGCCGCGGCGCTGGGAGTTGCCGGCCATCAGTCCTCCTGGTCGTGCACGAGCGACCAGCGAGCACCGGTCGGTGAGTCCTGGACGGCGACGCCGGCCGCCGCGAGGCGGTCCCGGACGGCATCGGCACGGGCCCAGTCGCGGGCGGTCCTGGCCTGAGCCCTGACCTCCAGCTCGGCCTGCACCAGCACGTCCAGCGCGTCGAGCGCTGCGCGGGTCTGCGCACCGTCCGACCCACCAGTTTCCCATGCCACGGGGTCGAGCCCGAGCACGTCGAGCATCCCACGCACCGCGGCCAGCTGCTCGGCTACCTCGGGCAGGTCCCCGTCGGCCAGCGCAGTGTTGCCCGCGCGCAGGCGCTCGTGCACGACGGCGAGCCCCGCGGACACGTTGAGGTCGTCGTCCATCGCGGCGACGAACTCCGCCGGCAGAGGGCCGTCGAGGGCCCCGGCGCCGACCCGCTCGACCGCGCGACGGACGAACCCGGACAGCCGGGCCCAGGTGGCCTCGGCCTCCTCGAGGGTGGCCGGGGTGTACTCGAGCATCGAGCGGTAGTGCACTGCCGTCAGTGCGTACCGCAGCACCACCGGCCGGGTGTGCGCCAGCACTGTGGCGGCCAGCAGCGAGTTGCCCAGCGACTTGCTCATCTTCGCCCCGCCCTGGGTCACCCAGGCGCTGTGCATCCAGCGTCGGGCGAACGCATGGCCCGCAGCACGCGACTGCGCCTGCTCGTTCTCGTGGTGCGGGAACCGCAGGTCCAGACCACCGCCGTGGATGTCGAACTCCTCGCCGAGGTACCGCTGCGCCATCGCCGAGCACTCCAGGTGCCAACCCGGGCGGCCACGGCCGAACGGCGTCGGCCAGGACGCCGTCGCGGGATCGCTCGGCTTGGGGGCCTTCCACAGCGCGAAGTCCAGCGGGTCGCGCTTTCCGGCGGAATCGGCGGCAGCGGTGCCGGCGGCAGCGGCAGCAGCGTTGGCGTCGTCGTCGCCGGTGGCCTGCGGGAGGTCCTCGTCCGCCGGCGGGAGGTCCTCGGGACGCTGGTTGGTCAGCACGCCGTACTCCGGGAAGGACCGGACGTCGAACCAGACGTCCCCGGTACCCGTGCTGTACGCGTGGCCGGAGGCGACCAGCTCTGCCATGAGCTCGACCATCTCGGTCACGTGACCGGTGGCCCGCGGCTCGTAGGTCGGCTCCAGGATTCCCAGCGCGTCGTGCGCGCGGGTGAACTCGCGCTCGTGGGCCATCGCCCAGGCCCACCAGGGCTCGCCGGCAGCGGCGGACTTGGCGAGGATCTTGTCGTCGATGTCCGTGACGTTGCGCACGAGGGTGACCCGGTAGCCGCTGCGCCGCAGCCACCGGACGAGCACGTCGAAGGCGACCGCCGTGCGCAGGTGGCCGATGTGCGGGGAGGACTGCACGGTCGCCCCGCAGACGTACAGCCCGACCTCGCCGTCCCGCAGGGACACGAAGGGCGTCGTCGTACGGGTGGCGGAGTCGAACAGGTGCAGGCTCACGGCGCCAGGGTACCGGGGCGCCAAGCCTGGACCCCGGACGGCTGCAGGGACATTATCGAGGTATGACTCGTGCGGTGGTGGCGACGGCATACGGGGGCCCCGAGGTCCTGCGACTGGTGGACGTCGACCCCGGTCGCCCCGGCCCCGCCGAGGTCGTGCTCGAGGTGAGGGCCGCCGGCGTCAACCCCGCGGACTGGAAGTCCTACTCCGGGGCCTGGGGCACCGACCCCGACAAGCTCCCGCTGCGGCTGGGCTTCGAGGCCTCCGGGGTGGTCGTGGCCGTCGGGCGCGAGGTGCTCGACGTCGAGGTCGGCGACGAGGTCATCGCGTACCCAGTCATCGGCGCCTACGCCGGTCGGGTGCGGGTCGCAGCGACCGCCCTGGTGCCCAAGCCGAGCGCGATGAGCTGGGAGAAGGCTGGCGGGATCATGGTCGTCGGGGCCGCGGCGGCGCACGCGCTGGAGGTGACCGGGGTCGGGGCCGGCGACACCGTCCTGGTGCACGGGGCGAGCGGCGGGGTCGGGGCGATGGTCGTCCAGCTCGCCCATGCCAAGGGGGCCAGGGTGATCGGCACGGCCGGACCGGCCAACCACGACTACCTCACCGACCTCAACGCGACCCCGGTCGCCTACGGACCCGGTCTGGTCGAGCGGGTCAGGGGGGTGGCCCCGAAGGGCGTCACCGCGGCCATCGACACCGTGGGGACGTCCGAGGCGCTGGACAGCTCGGTCGCCCTGGTGTCCAACCGCCGGCGGATCGCCACCATCGCGGGGTTCGGCCGGGGCGCCGAGCTCGGTGTCCAGCTGCTCGGCAACGCCGTGGGGGCGGACCCTGGCACCGCCGTGCGCCGCGCCGCCCGGCCGCGGCTGGTGCGCCTGTGGGAGGCCGGCGCGCTGGACGTGCGGGTCGGGGCGACCTTCCACCTCGCCGATGCCGCCCGGGCCCACCGGGCCGGGATCGAGGGCCGGGTCCAGGGCAAGATCGTCCTGCTGCCCTGAGCGGGCTCAGCGACGACGGTCGCGGCCGAAGCCGGGACGCCGCCCACCGTGGCGCACCGGATCAACGACGTCCTTCCGATGGGCGGCGGCGTCGACGACGGCGGGCCCGCGGGACGAGCCGGCGCGGTCAGTCCAGCGTGACGACCAGCGCGGTGGCGATGGCGGCGACGCCCTCGCCACGGCCCGTCAGGCCGAGCCCGTCGGTGGTGGTGGCCGAGACGGAGACCGGCGCGCCGCAGGCGGCGGACAGCGCGGCCTGCGCCGCGGCGCGGCGCGTCCCGATCCGCGGTCGCACCCCGATGACCTGCACCGCGATGTTGCCGATGGTGAACCCCGCGGTGCGCACCCGGTGGGCGGCCTCGGCGAGCAGCGCCGCGCCCGACGCCCCCGCCCACTGCGGGTCTGCCGTGCCGAAGGCCGAGCCGAGGTCGCCCAGCCCGGCCGCCGACAGCAGCGCGTCGGCTGCGGCGTGTGCGGCGACGTCGGCGTCCGAGTGGCCCACCAGGCCCACCTCGCCGGGCCAGTGCAGCCCGGCCAGCCACAGGGGTCGGTCCGAGTCGGGGGCGGCGAACGCGTGCACGTCCACCCCGATCCCGGTGCGCGGCAGCCCGCGCAGCCCGCTCATCGTCGGTCGCCGGTCGGCCGGGTCGAGGCCCGTGCCAGCAGGACCTCCGCGATCGCGAGGTCGCGTGCGGTGGTGATCTTCATCGCGTCCTCGTGCCCCTCGACGACCCAGACGTCCAGCCCGAGCGCCTCGACCAGGGCGGCGTCGTCGGTGGCCGCGGTGGCCTCGTCGGTCGCGAGCGCGGCCCCCGCGGCATGGGCCCGGCGCAGGACGTCCAGCGTGAACCCCTGGGGGGTCTGGACCGACCGCAGAGCGCGCCGCTGGGGTGTGCCCAGCACGCGCGCCGCGCCGTGGCCGTCCGGGTCGACCTGCTTGATGGTGTCCGTCACGGGCAGCCCTGGCACCACGGCGCCGTGCCCGGAGCCGACGGCGGCGACGACGCGCCGCACCACCTCACCGGGCACCCCGGGACGTGCGGCGTCGTGCACGAGGACCACCAGTCCGGGGTGCGCCTGGGGCAGGGCGGCCACCCGTTCCAGCCCGGCCGCGACCGAGGCCTGTCGCGAGATCCCGCCGGCGACGACGTCGGCCCCGATCGCCGGTTCGGCGCACGCCAGGGCCTCGCGCACAGCGACCAGGGCATCGGCCGGAGCGGTGACGACAAGGTGCTCCACCGCCCCGGAGTCGACCAGGGCGCGGGCTGCGCGGACCACCAGGGGTACCCCGCCCAGCGAGACGAGGGCCTTGGGTCCCTCGGCGCCCAGCCGCGTGCCGTTGCCGGCAGCGGTCAGGACGGCGACGGCGCGCATCGGCGGCGCTGGTGGACCGGCGTCCGTCAGGACGCCAGGACCTCGTCGAGGATGGCCTCGGCCTTCTCCTCCTCGGTGTGCTCGGCCAGGGCGAGCTCCGAGACGAGGATCTGGCGGGCCTTGGCGAGCATGCGCTTCTCACCGGCGGACAGCCCGCGGTCGGCGTCGCGGCGCGACAGGTCGCGCACGACCTCGGCCACCTTGATGACGTCACCGGAGGCCAGCTTCTCGAGGTTGGCCTTGTAGCGACGCGACCAGTTGGTCGGCTCCTCCGTGTACGGCGCCCGCAGGACGTCGAACACCTTCTCCAAGCCCTCCTGGCCGACGACGTCGCGCACGCCCACCAGGTCGACGTTCTCCGCCGGCACCTCGATGGTCAGGTCACCCTGGGCGACCTTGAGCTTGAGGTACAGCTTTTCCTCGCCTCGGATGGTGCGGACCTTGATCTCTTCGATGAGCGCTGCCCCGTGGTGCGGGTAGACAACGGTCTCGCCTACTTCAAAAGTCATGTGGAGGCGTCCCCTTTCGCGGGTGCCCATCCTACCACGCCCTGCGCCGACGCCGACCGGCGATCGGAGGCGTTTGTGCAGGTCAGAGCCACCCCTCCGCGGGCGACCGCACCGGCCACTACGCTGGCCGTGCACCGCGTGCCCCACTCCGTCGCGACCAGGGAGCCCTCTGTGACCAGCCCGCGCCACCCGCGCCACCCGCGCCGCCTCGTCCTGGTAGCCCTCGGCCTGACCGTGGCGCTCGCCGGTTGCTCGGCGACCAACGCCATCACCACCGACCGCAACTACGACCCGTCGGACGGTCTGGGCATCGTGCTGGGCGAGGTCGAGCTGACCAACGTGCTCGTGCTCACCGCCGCCGAGGGCGAGGCCGGCACCGTCCTGGGAGCGGCGACCAACCGTGGCACCAACCCGGTCGACCTGAGCATCGGTCTGGGCGACGGCGCGGACACCGTCGTCGCCCTGCCGGCCGGCGGCACCGTCACGCTGGGTCCGGACGCCGAGACCGTCGGCCTGGAGTCGGTCCCCGCGCCGCCCGGCGCCCTGGTCACGCTGTACCTGGAGACCGCCGCCGGTGGCTCGGTCACCCTGGACGTGCCCGTGCTCGACGGCACGCTGCCCGAGTACGAGGACCTGGTCCCCGCCTCCTAGGCGCGGCAGCTACCTCGCGGCCGGGACGCCGAGCTCGTCGAGCAGGACCAGAACCCTGCGCTCGATCTCGTCGCGCACCGGCCGGACGGCGGCGACCTCCTTGCCCGCCGGGTCGTCGAGCGTCCACTCCGCGTACCGCTTGCCGGGGTACACGGGGCAGGCGTCGCCGCACCCCATCGAGACGACGACGTCAGCCGCCTTGACGACCTCCTCCGTCCACGGCTTGGGGTACTCGGCCGAGATGTCGATCCCCCGTTCGGCCATGGCGGCCACCGCCGCTGGGTTCACAGCGGTACCCGGCTCGGACCCGCCCGACCACGCCACCGCGCGGTCGCCCGCGTGATGCTGGAAGAAGCCGAGCGCCATCTGCGACCGTCCCGCGTTGTGCACGCAGAGGAACAGGACGACGGGCTTGCCGTCGAGAACCTTGCCCTCGACCCGGGCGAGCGCGCGCAGCCGCTGCCGAGCGAAGCGCTCGGCGAGCAGCGGCAGAAAGTTCGGTACCGTCGCGCGGCCGGCGAGCTGGTCGTGCGAGGTCCGGAGGAACAGGTCGATCGTCTCGACGCCGAACACCCCGTCGAAGTCCGCGGCGAGTCGTACCGCCGCCGTCCGCAGGGCGAGCTGCTGGTCGATGCTCAGGTTCTGGTGCGGCGCGGTCGTCATTGTTCCTCGTCTCGTCCGGGGGTCGGCAGGGTGGACAGTCGCGGGGCGAGGTCGCCGACCCGGCGCGCGAGCGCGTCGAAGGCGGCGTCGAACGCCGCATCGCTTCCGACCGGCACCGGGTCGGGAACCGACCAGTGGATGTCGGCCCGGATCGCGAGGTGCTCGTGCGCGGCGTCGCACACCGTGATGACCAGGTCGTCCGCACGCCGGACCGCCTCGAGCGCAGCGGGAGCGGCCGGGCGCAGCGGCACGTGGTGCCGGGCGGCCACGGCGACGGCACGAGGGTCGACCGCCGCGGCCGGGTGCGTGCCGGCCGATGCAGCAGGCGTCCGGCTCGCCCGGCGCCACAGGGTCGCCGCCAGGTGCGACCTCGCCGAGTTGGCGGTGCAGACGAACAGCACCCGGGGCGGGCGCCGGAGACTCGGCGCTGGGACCGCCACGAGGGCTCCGGGCACGAGGCTGAGGTAGGTCCGGCGGCGGTCGGCCTCGGACCGGTGCCGGACGACCAGACCGCGCTCCTCCAGCACCTTGAGGTGATGCGCGACGAGGTTGGACGGCAGCGCCAGCCGCGACCCCAGCTCGGACGGCGAGGCGTCCCCGACGGTCAGCAGGTCGACGATCGCCAGCCGCGCGGGATCGGACAGGACGCCGTGCACGGCCGCCCGCCGGGTGACATCGCCCATCCACTCAGCATCCATTGAGTCAATAGTCGCTGAGCGATCGTCGGAGGTCAAGTCGGCTGGGGTCACGCGGGCTGGGGTCATGCGGGCGCCGAGCGGGGCGCCCGTGCCCTCGCACCGGCTGTGCTCAGCCGAAGCGGCCGGAGATGTAGTCCTCGGTCGCCTGGACGGTGGGCGAGGAGAACATCACGCTCGTGTCGTCCATCTCGATCAGCCGGCCCGGCTCGCCGGTGCCCGCGATAGTGAAGAACGCCGTCCGGTCGCTCACCCGCGCCGCCTGCTGCATGTTGTGGGTGACGATGACGATCGTGTAGTCGTCCTTCAGCTCGGCCATGAGGTCCTCGATGGCCAGGGTCGAGATCGGGTCCAGCGCGGAGCACGGCTCATCCATGAGCAGCACCTGAGGCTTGACCGCGATAGCGCGGGCGATGCACAGTCGCTGCTGCTGACCACCCGAGAGCGACGATCCCGGTCGATCGAGCCGGTCCTTGACCTCGTTCCAGAGGTTGGCCCGCTGCAACGACTCCTCCACGACCTCCGAGGCGTCCGAGCGAGAGATACGTCGGTTGTTGAGCTTCACCCCGGCCAGGACGTTGTCCGCGATGGACATCGTCGGGAACGGGTTGGGGCGCTGGAAGACCATGCCGATCTGGCGACGCACCGCAACCGGGTCGACCGCCGCGTCGTAGAGGTCCACCCCGTCCATCGCGATCTTGCCCTCGGCCCGCGCGCCGGGGATGACCTCGTGCATCCGGTTGAGCGTCCTGAGGAAGGTCGACTTGCCGCAGCCCGACGGGCCGATGAACGCGGTCACGGACCGTGGCTCGATCGCCATGTTGACGTCCGCCACGGCAAGGAACTTGCTGTAGTAGATGTTGAGGTCGGTGACATCGATGCGTTGGGCCACGGTGGTTCTCTCTGTCGGGCGGAGCGGTCCGGTCTCGGCAGCGGTCGGCTGCGTCAGCTGTTCCCCTGGGGAGCGAAGTAGCGGGAGATCAGGCGGGCGACCAGGTTGAGCAGCATGACGATGAGGATCAGGACCAGTGCGGCCGCCCAGGCCCGGTCGAAGTTGATGGTCGCGATGCAGTCCGCCGCGTCGGGAGCGCACGGGACGAGCCCTTGGGAGTACTGGCGGTACACGAAGACCGGCAGAGTCATCATCCGGCCGGAGAACAGGTTGGTGTTGATCGAGTCGATCACCCCGGCGACGATCAGCAGCGGAGCCGTCTCGCCGATCACTCGCGCGATCGAGAGCATGACGCCGGTGACCAGCCCGGCGATCGCCGTGCGCAGGACCACCTTGACCACCGTCAGCCACTTGGGCACACCGAGTGCGTAGGCGGCCTCCCGCAGCTCGTTCGGGACGAGGCGCAGCATCTCCTCGCTCGATCTCACCACGACCGGGATCATCAGGACGGAGAGCGCCACCGAGCCGACCGCCCCGAACCGCACCCCCGGTCCGAAGAACAGGGCGAAGAGTGCGTACGCGAAGAGACCGGCGACGATCGACGGGATGCCGGTCATGACGTCGACGAAGAACGTGATGGCCGCGGCCAGCCTGCCCCGTCCGTACTCCACGAGGTAGATCGCGACCATGATCCCGACCGGCACCGAGACGAGCGTCGCGAGGCCGGTGATGAGCACGGTGCCGACGATGGCGTGGTAGATCCCACCGGCGTCCATCCCGCCGAAGACACCGCGCATCGACACCGACAGGAAGTAGGGGCTCAGCCGACCGATGCCGTTCGAGACCACCGTCCACGACAGGGAGACGAGCGGGATCAGCGCGAGCACGAAGGCGCCGTAGATGACGACGGTCATGAGGCGGTCAACGAGCTTGCGCCGGGCATCGCCGCGGGTCAGCAGCTCGCGCAGGTCGGTCGCGTCGGAGCGAGGGGTCATCTGGGCTGAGGACATGTCAGTTGGCTCCCGAGAAGTCCTTGCGCCGGGCGACCACCCAGCGTGCGGTCATGTTGACCGTCAGGGTGATGACGAACAGCGCCAGACCCGTCGCGATGAGGATGCTCACCCCCGCCGGGCTCGCCTCCGGGAACTGGTTCGCGATGTTCGCCGCGATCGTCTGGTGCCGGCCGGCCAGCAGCAGCGCGAACGAGTAGGTGAACCCGGGCGAGAGGATCATCAGGACGGCCATCGTCTCGCCGAGGGCCCGGCCGAGGCCGAGCATGGACGCACTGATCACCCCGGAGCGACCGAACGGCAGGACGGCCATCCTGACCATCTCCCATCGGGTGGCCCCCATGGCCAGCGCCGCCTCCTCGTGCAGTCGCGGCGTCTGCAGGAACACCTCACGTGAGACGGCCGTGATGATCGGCAGGATCATCACGGCGAGCACGACGCCGACCGTCGCCACGACCCGCGGCGGCGTGGCCGGTGGGCCGGTGAACAGCGGGATGAACCCCAGCCCTTCAGAGACTCCCTGCCAGAGCGGGTAGAGCCTGGGCGCCAGCCAGAGGACTCCCCACAGCCCGTAGACCACCGACGGGATCGCCGCCAGCAGGTCGATGACGTACCCGAGACCCGAGGCGAGACGCCGCGGGGCGTAGTGCGAGATGAACAGCGCGATGCCGACCGCCACCGGCACGGCCAGGACCAGGGCGATGATCGCCGCCAAGAGGGTGCCGAAGAGGATCGGGCCGACGAAGGAGAGCATCGTCGCGTCGGCCGGGAACCAGCTGACCTCCTCGGCGAGCACCGCCGGCGGGGTGGTCAGTGCAGGCCAGCCGCGCACCACGAGGAAGAGTGCGACGGCGGCGAGAGTGACCAGGATCGAGATCCCGGCGAAGGTCGCCAGCCCGGAGAAGACACGGCCGCCGACATCGCGCCGGGGGACCGCGCCCTGGGTCGGCAGGAGGCTCGACGCGGACCGGGTCGGGACCGCCTGATCGGTTCTGCTCACGAGTTCTCCGGAGGATCGATTGACGGCACGAACGCTACGGCGTCGGTGACGGGGCCGGAAGTGCGACCCTGCCACCGACGCCGTCGGCGATCAGGAGATGGCGTCCAGGACGGACTGGATCTCCGTGCGAAGCTCGTCCGAGATCGGAGCCGAGCCGGCGGCCGATGCCGCGGACTCCTGGCCCTCCGCGCTCACGACGTAGCCGAGGAAGGCCTTGACGAGCTCGGCCTCGGCCGGGTCCTCGTAGCCCGTGCAGGCCAGCGAGTAGGAGATCAGCACGAGCGGGTAGACGCCCTCGGCCGTGGTGGTGCGGTCGATCTCGACGACGAGGCTCGCCGCGGGGCGACCCTCAACGCGCGGGGAGGCGTCGACGACGGCGGCGGCGGCCTCGGGCGAGAACGGCACGAAGGCGTCACCGACCTTCACCGCGACGGTACCCAGTGCGCCGGCCTTCGACGCGTCCGCGTACCCGATGGTGCCGTTGCCGTCCGTGACGGTCTGCACGACACCGGAGGTCCCCTGCGCCGACTGGCTGCCCGGGACCGGCCAGTCGCCGGAGGCCTCGTACGGCCAGGCCTCAGGGGCTGTCGCGGCGAGGTAGTCGGTGAAGTTCTCGGTCGTCCCGGACTCGTCGGACCGGTTCACCGGGGTGATGGCCAGGTCGGGCAGCGTGACGTCGGGGTTGTCCGCGACGATGGCCGGATCGTTCCAGCTCTTGATCTGCTGGTTGAAGATCCCGGCGATGGTCGCCGGGGTCATGTTCAGCGAGTCGATGCCCTCCAGGCTGAAGATCACGGCGATCGGGGAGACGTACATCGGCAGCTCCGCTGCCTCACCGCTCGCGCAGCGGGTCTCAGCCAGCGCCAGCTCGTCGTCCTTCAGTGCCGCGTCGGAGCCGGCGAACTGCGTTCCGCCCTCGAGGAACTGGGTGCGGCCACCGCCCGAGCCGACCGGGTCGTAGGCGATCGTGACGTCGGGGTTGGCGGTCTGGAAGCCGGCGATCCAGGCCTGCATCGCGGACTCCTGGGAGCTCGCGCCGGCGCCGGTCAGCTGGCCGCTGAGCCCGGACGGCTCCTGCTCGGCCTCGGTACCCGCCGCACCGTCGTCGTCCGTGGGGACCGCACTGTCGGAACCGCACGCTGCGAGGGTCAGCGCCAGCGCGCCGAGGGCGGCGGTCGTGGCCAGCCGGTGTCGGTTGAGCTTCACTGTGTTCCATCCTGTCGTCAGGTTCCCAGGGATCCTGGGCCGCGGCTGTCCGCGTCGCCTTTGACGCTATGCAGGCGGAATGTCGCGACGGACGATTGAGCGTGAACGGACGGTGAACGCCGCAGGTCGAATGGGCTTCCACCGTCTGGCTGATCGGCGTGCAGCGCATGGCGGGGCGCGTAACCGCACCGGCGAGCCTCAGGAGTCGGCGACCTTGTACCCGAGGCCGCGCACGGTGAGCAGCCGTACCGGGTTGGCCGGGTCGGTCTCGATCTTGGCGCGGAGCCGCTTGACGTGGACGTCGAGGGTCTTGGTGTCCCCGACGTAGTCCGAGCCCCAGACCCGGTCGATGAGCTGCCCGCGGGTGAGCACCCGACCGGCGTTGCGCAGCAGGACCTCGAGCAGCTCGAACTCCTTGAGCGGGAACGCCGTCACCACCCCGTCGACCTCGACCACGTGCCGCTCCGGGTCGAGGCGCAGCCCGCCGACCTCGATGACCCCGTCGTCCAGGGGTGCCGACTCCCCCCGCCGGCGCAGCACGGCACGGATCCGGGCGAGCAGCTCGCGCGAGGAGTACGGCTTCGTCACGTAGTCGTCGGCCCCGAGCTCGAGCCCGACGATCTTGTCGATCTCCCCGTCCTTGGCGGTGAGCATGATCACCGGAACGGTGCCGCGCACCCGCAGCTGGCGGCAGACCTCGGTCCCGCTCATCCCCGGCAGCATGAGGTCGAGCAGGACCAGATCGGCGCCGCCCCGGTCGTACTCCTCGATCGCGTCCGGCCCGGTCGCCGCCACCGAGACCTCGAAGCCCTCCTTGCGCAGCAGGTAGGCCAGGGGGTCGCGGTAGGACTCCTCGTCCTCGACCACGAGGATGCGGGTCATCGGTCAGCTCCTTCTGCGGGGTTCGGGACGGTCGGGGTGCGGCGCTCGGCCGGCGGTGCGGTGGAGTCGTCGCCGGCACCGGCACCGGCACCGGCACCGGCACCGGCACGGACCAGAGGCAGGCGGATGGTGAACGTCGAGCCGCGGCCCGGCTCCGACCACACCACGACCTCACCACCGTGGTCGGCGGCGATGTGCTTGACGATGCTCAGCCCGAGACCGGTGCCTCCCGTGTCCCGCGAGCGCGCGGGGTCCACCCGGTAGAAGCGCTCGAACAGCCGCGACTGCTGGGCTGCCGGGATGCCGATGCCCTGGTCGACGACGGCGATCTCCACCAGTCCGGTCCCCGGCCGGACCGTGGTGCCCACGCCGATGTGGGTGCCGGGCTCTGAGTAGGCCACGGCGTTGTCCAGCAGGTTGCGCACAGCAGTGACGAGCAGGTCGTGGTCGCCCCAGACGACGGCGCCCCGGTCCGGCCCGACCTCCAGGTCGATACCCTTGGCGACCGCGCAGGTGCGGGCGCGGTCGGCGGCCTCGTGCACCACGCGGTCGACCGGCACGGCGCTCGGCGTGCGCAGCGGGTCGGCGACCTGGAGCCGGGACAGCTCGATGATCTCCTGGACCAGCCGGGTCAGCCGGGTGGTCTCGGTCTGGATCCGGGCGGCGAAGCGGCGCACGGTCTCCGGCTCGTCCGCCGCCTGCTCGACGGTCTCGGCCAGCAGCGAGAGCGCGCCCACCGGCGTCTTGAGCTCGTGCGAGACGTTGACGACGAAGTCGCGACGCACGGCCTCGACCCGCCGGGACTCGGTGCGGTCCTCGGCGAGCAGCAGGAGGTGGTCGAGCCCGAGCGGCGCGGCCCGCAGCTGGAGCAGGAAGGTCGAGCCTCCCAGTCGTCCGCGCGGCAGCTCGAGCGCGGCGTCGCGGATCTCGCCGTCGTTGACCACCTGCGCGAGCAGGTCTACGACCTCGCCCGGGGCGATCCGGTCGCCGTGCACCAGGCCGATCGCGTGGGCGGCGGCACTGGCCCGCACCACCGTGAGGTCGCGGCGGAGCACGACCGTCGCGGCGCGCAAGACGGCGAGGACCTCTGCGGCGCCGTCGTCCAGCTCCGGCTCGGGCTTGGTGGGCATGGCGTGCTGCTCGCGCTCGCTGACCTGGAAGGCGAAGGCGGCCACCAGCCCGACCAGCAGGCCGATGAGGCCGGCACCGAGCGCGGCGAGTCCGTCGATCACAACGAGCAGCGTACGGTTGACCTCGGCGGACGGCGGACCGCGCGCGGCAGAGTACGGCTCCCGTGGGGTGGATGTTCACCTGTCCGTCGGCAACCGTTCATCCAGCGCTGGCACGGTGGCACCACAAGGACGAGAGGGATCCCATGCGCGACATCTTCACCGCCGAGCTCAGTGCGCTCGGCGAGGACCTGGCGGCCATGAGCCGTCTCGTCGAGACCGCCGTGGCCTCGGCCGGCACGGCACTGCTCACGGCCGACCTCGCACTCGCCGAGGAGGTCATCCTCGACGACCACACCATCGACTCCATGGAGCGTGATCTCGACGAGCGGTGCGTCCGGCTCATCGCCCAGCAGCAGCCGGTCGCCCACGATCTGCGGGTGATCGTCTCGGGCCTGCGGATGAGCGCTTCGCTCGAGCGAATGGGCGACCTGGCCCGGCACATCGCCGAGATCGCCCGGATGCGCTTTCCCGGAACGGTCGTGCCGCCAGAGCTCCTGCAGACGATCACCCGGATGCACGAAGCGTCCGTCCAGGTCTCCCAGCAGGTCACGAACGTCATCGAGACCCGCGACCTCGAGCTCGCTGCGGCCATCGAGGCGAACGACGACCTGCTCGACGAGCTGCACGCCAGCACGTTCGTCGCCACGGCCACCCTCATCGTGACCGCGCAGCAGGCAGTCGACATCACCCTGCTGGCCCGGTTCTACGAGCGGTTCGGCGACCACGCGGTCTCCATCGCCCGGCGCGTGGTCTACCTGGTCACCGGCGAGGCCCCCGCCGACCGCGGCAGCACGATCTGAGGCACGCGCCACCTACGCGAACGACGACGGCCCGTCACCCCCAACGGGGTGACGGGCCGTCGTCGTCGTGCAGCGCGTGCGGCGGGTTCAGCGACCCTGGTTGGCCACGGCCCTGATCGCCTCGGCGGCGGACTCGGGGTCGAGGTAGGTCCCGCCCTTGACGACCGGCTTGAGGGTCACCTCGTCCAGCTCGTAGTGCAGCGGGATCCCGGTCGGGATGTTGATCCCCGCGATCGTCTCGTCGTCGATGTCGTCGAGGTACTTGACGATCGCGCGCAGCGAGTTGCCGTGCGCGGCGACCAGGACGGTCTTGCCTGCCTGGAGGTCGGGGACGATGTCGCTGGTCCAGTAGGGCAGGGCACGCTCCAGGACGTCCTTGAGGCACTCGGTGCGCACCACGGGCGCGTCGGCGTAGCGCAGGTCGGCGTCCTGGGAGAACTCGCTGCCGAGCTCGATGGCCGGCGGCGGGGTGTCGTAGGACCGGCGCCAGAGCATGAACTGCTCCTCGCCGTACTCGGCGAGCGTCTGCTTCTTGTCCTTGCCCTGCAGGGCACCGTAGTGCCGCTCGTTGAGGCGCCAGCTGCGCCGGACCGGGATCCAGTGCCGGTCGGCGCCGTCCAGCGCGAGATTCGCCGTGGTGATCGCCCGGCGCAGCAGGGAGGTGTGCACCACGTCGGGCAGCACGCCGGCGTCGGTGAGCAGGGCGCCGCCGCGCGTGGCCTCCTCGACGCCCTTCTCGGACAGCGGGACGTCCACCCAGCCGGTGAACAGGTTCTTCGCGTTCCACTCGCTCTCGCCGTGGCGGAGCAGCACAAGGGTGTAGGTCATGGGTCAATCCTGCCCCATCTCCTCCCGGGTGGGGTCGGGATCTAGGGCCTGACGGCTCGTCGCTGGGCCGCGAGGTCGTAGACCTTGAGGACGGCGACGGCAGCCGCGTCCCAGCCCATCCGCTCGGCGTGCCGTCGCGCACCGGCCCCCAGGGCGGCCCGGCGGGCCGGGTCGGCGAGCAGGTCGCCCACCGTCCGTGCCCACAGCAGCGGGTCGTGGCCGCGCACCAGCTCGCCGCTGATCCCGTCGGCAACGACGGTGCGCAGGCCCCCGACGCCGGTCGCGACGACGGGCGTGCCGCAGGCCTGGGCCTCGGCGGCGACGAGGCCGAAGGACTCGCTGCGCGAGGGCATCGCCACGAGGTCGGCGGCCCGGAACCAGCGCGCGAGGGTCGACCGGTCCACCGGAGGGCGCACCTGGACGCGGTCGCCCAGCCCCAGCCCGTCGGCCAGCCGACGCAGCGCGGTCACGGCCCCCGGGTCACCACTGGGCCCGCCGACCACGACGAGCAGCGGCACCGGCCCGCGCCCGGCCGCTCGCGCGGCGAGCTCGGCGAGCATCCGCACCAGCACGTCCGGTGCCTTGAGCGGCTGGACCCGCCCGGCGAAGAGCACGATCTGCTCGTCGAGGGGCAGGCCGAGCTCGACCCTGGCCCGGGCCTGGGCCGCCGCCAGCCCCGCGGGGTCCAGCGGACCGTCGGGGGTGAACAGGTCGAGGTCGACCCCCGGCGCCACGACGTGCACGCGGGCCGGGTCGGCGTCGTACAGCTCGACGAGGTCACCGGACTCCTCCGCCGTGCTGGCCACGAGCGCGTCGGCGGCCGCGACCACCTGCTCCTCGCCGATGAGGCGACCCGCCGGCTCCGGGGCCTCACCCGGGCCCAGCGAGGCGTTCTTCACCTTGGCCATCGTGTGCATCGTGTGGACCAGCGGGACGTCCCAGCGGTCCGCCACGAGCCAGCCGACCTGCCCGGAGAGCCAGTAGTGCGAGTGCACGACGTCGTACCAGCCGGCGACCCTCGACGCCTCGGCCCGCAGCACCCCGGCCGTGAAGGCGCACAGCTGACCGGGCAGGTCGGCCTTGTCCAGGCCCTGGTAGGGACCGGCCGGGACGTGCCGCACCAGCACACCGTCGCCGGTCTGGACGACCTCGGGCAGCGCGGACGACGTCGCCCTGGTGAAGATCTCCACCGTCGCGCCCTGGGCCGCCAGGGCGTGGGAGAGCTCGTCGACGTAGACGTTCATCCCGCCCGCGTCCCCGGTGCCGGGCTGGTCCAGCGGCGAGGTGTGCACCGACAGCATGGCGATGTGCGGTCGTGCGGCGCTCACCTGCTGTCCTCCCGTTGGTCCCGGCCAGTATCGGTCATCACCGGGAGGGTCCGGGGCCAGGGCCGCGGGCCGGACTACTTCTCGGCGTCCCCGGAGAAGTGGAACGCCGGCCCGGCGGTGGGCCGGGCCCGGTGCGGCCAGCGCTCGGTGACGACCTTGCCCCTGGTGTAGAAGGCGATCCCCTCCGGGCCGTAGACGTGGGCATCGCCGAACAGCGAGTCCTTCCAGCCACCGAAGGAGTGCCAGGCGACCGGGACCGGGATCGGCACGTTGATGCCGATCATCCCGACCTGCACCGAGCGCCGGAACGTCCGGGCAGCCTCGCCGGACGCGGTGAAGATCGCCGTACCGTTGCCGTAGGGGTTGGCATTGATGAGCGTGATCGCCTCCGTGAGGCCGGCGACCCGCACCACGTCGAGCACCGGACCGAAGATCTCCTCGCGGTAGACCCGCTGGTCGGGCCGGACGCGGTCGACGAGGGTGGGGCCGACGAAGAAGCCCTCCGGGTGGCCGTCGACCACGTGGCCACGCCCGTCGACGACGAGGGTGGCGCCCTCCTGCTCGGCCGAGGTGATGATCTCCTCGATCCGCTCCTTGGCCTGGCGGGTGATGACCGGCCCCATGTCGGCGCCCGGCTGGTCGCCCGGGGCGACCGTGATGGTGCGGACCCTGGCCGCGAGACGCGCGACCAGGTCGTCGGCGATCTCGTCCTGGGCCAGCACGACCGGCAGCGCCATGCACCGCTCGCCCGCGGCGCCGAACGCCGCGGCCACCAGGTGGTTGACGGCGTCGTCGAGGTCGGCGTCGGCCAGGACGACACCGTGGTTCTTGGCGCCGCCCAGGGCCTGGACCCGCTTGCCGGCGGCCGTCGCGGTGGCGTGGACGTACCGCGCGATCGGCGTGGAGCCGACGAACGAGACGGCAGCGATGCCGGGGTGGCCCAGCAACGCGTCCACGACCCGCTTGTCGCCCTGGACCACGCTGAACACCCCGGCGGGCAACCCGGCCTGCGCCCACATCCGGGCCAGGTACAGCGAGGCGGACGGGTCCCGCTCCGACGGCTTGAGGATGAAGGCGTTACCTGTCGCGATCGCCACGGGGCTCATCCACAGCGGGACCATGACGGGGAAGTTGAACGGCGTGATCCCGGCGACCACGCCCAGCGGCTCACGCACGGAGAACACGTCGATGTCGGTGGCCGCCTGGTCGGAGAACTCGCCCTTGAGCAGCTGCGGGACCCCGCAGGCGAACTCGACGACCTCGAGCCCCCGGGCGATCTCGCCGCGCGCGTCGGAGACCACCTTGCCGTGCTCGCGGCTGACCAGCGCCGCCAGCTCGTCGGTGTGCTCGACGAGCAGCTCGCGGAACCGGAAGAGGACCGAGGCGCGCCGGCTGACCGACGACGCAGCCCACGGTCCCGCGGCCGCAAGGGCCGCGGCGACGGCCCGGTCGACGTCCTGCGGCGTGCCGAGCGCGACCTGCTCGATCACCTGACCCGTCGCCGGGTTGTGGACGGGCGAGGTGCCCTCCCCGGTGGCGGCGGCGTCCGTGCCGTCGATCCAGTGCGCGATCGTCATCGTCGTCCCTCTCTCGTCCGTGCCGGGGCCGCCCCGACGATCTCGCTCGGGCCGGTCGGCGTCAAGGCCGGTGACCTGCCGTCCGGCCGCCGCGGGCAGGACCAGCGGCGGCATCGGGTCACGCCACGGAGCATCGACTCATCCGACGGCAGCAGCGGGCTCCTCGCCGAGCCAGTCGGCGGGGTCGGCGAGCACCGGAGCGAGCACCGACAGCGCGGCGCCGGTCAGCGCGGGGAACCTTCCGGCGCTGGCCGTGACGACGTCGACGCTCGACCACGGGGCGGAGATCACCCGACGGCGCAGCTGGTCGAGCACGTGCGGTCGCAGCACGTCGGCCAGGTCCGCGTAGATGCCGCCGAGGACGACGGTCTCGACGTCGACGACGTTGACGACGCCCGCGGGAACACCCGCCGCGAGCG
>Ga0105047_10007736_pt1 | contig 18053 bp, 13 predicted proteins | sample MAT04_FD_78384 | JGI IMG/M metagenome (GOLD analysis project Ga0105047, IMG submission 78384) | Freshwater microbial communities from Lake Fryxell liftoff mats and glacier meltwater in Antarctica - MAT-04 (megahit assembly) | ecosystem: Environmental > Aquatic > Freshwater > Ice > Liftoff...
AGATGCTGATTTTTCTACGAATGGCTGCATATGGTTGCCTTACCTGTGGCGAATCTGCGCCAATGTTGCGCCATGTTGCCATATCTAGCGGTCACAAAACTATGGCTGAGTAGTTACGAAAATAAAGAAAATTCCGAAGCCTTCAAGGCTTCGGAATTTTGACGGATTATTTGCTGTAATGGTATCTTGCTTGCAGAAAGTCAATACGGTCATCCCGCACAAGATAGACAATGCGATGTTCCTGTGTCAATCGCCTTGACCAACAACCAGGTGCAAGGTATTTGAGCGGTTCGGGTTTGCCAATCCCTTCAAACGGTTCGCGCAGGATTACTTCAATTAATTCAAAGGCGCGCAAGGCTAGTTTTCGATCAGTCTCGACCCAATATCTCAAGTCTTCGATAAATTCGGGTTGAAAGACTGCCTCACGCTTTTTGGGTTTCAAGACCCACCTCGCGGTGTAAATCTTCCATGCTTTGTGATTTGCCTTGATTCTTCAAAGCGCGCGCCAAAGCAGATAGAATCCGCTCAGCGTTTTCAGGTGAACGCATCAGGTAGGCGGTTTCGGTCAGGCTGGCGAGTTCGTCTGCGGAAATCATCGCAACATCCTCGGAGCCGCGCCGTTGAATGATTACCACTTCGCGGTCTTTGGTCACACGGTCAAGCAAAGTGGCAAGTTGTTCGCGGGCATTGGTATAGGTAAATTCGATGGTCATAATTGTTTCTCCATTCTGTACAGGATTACTGTACAATAGAAAATGTAAAATGTCAAGAAGGAAACAAGTTCGTTTTAGCGTAATAGCCGACTTCAGTGTGAACAAAATCGGCGTGCTTTTTAAATAATCCCTTTTATCCGTATTCATCTGTGGTAAATAAAAAAATAAAGGAAAAATAAATGACCCAACGCAAATATACAAATCGCCGTTACCTCGACGCCCTCGAAAAGAAAGTCCTCGTCTTCGATGGTGCGATGGGCACGAGCCTGCAACTGCAAAACCTCACCGCCGAGCATTTTGGTGGCGAACAATTTAATGGTTGTAACGACTACCTCGTCATCTCGTATCCTGAAGCCGTGGAGAAAGTCCACCGCTCCTTCCTCGAAGTCGGCGTGGACGTGCTCGAAACGGATACCTTCCGCTCGAACCGTTTGACGATGCAGGAATACAAACTGCAAGACCGTATCCTCGAAATCAACATGGCGGCGGCAAAACTTGCGCGTCGTTTGGCTGATGAATACAGCGTAGGGGCGGACGGCCGTCCGCCCCTACCAAGATTTGTGGCTGGCTCCATGGGTCCCACAGGCAAACTTCCCTCTACCACCGACCCCGAATTATCGAACATCGCCTATGACGAGTTAATCGATATTTTCCGCGAGCAGGCAGTCGGGCTCATTCAAGGCGGCGTCGATCTTCTGCTGATTGAAACCTCGCAGGATATTCTCGAAGTCAAAGCCGCGATCACGGGCGTTCACAATGCCTTCGCTGAGACAAAGGTCTGGTTGCCGATTCAGGCTCAGGTCACGTTGGATACGACCGGTCGCATGTTGCTCGGCACCGACATCAACGCGTCGCTCACCATCCTCGAAGGCATGGGCATTGATGTCATCGGTCTCAATTGCTCCACGGGACCCGAACACATGCGCGAGCCAATTCGTTTCCTCGGCGAAAATTCCACGCTGCCCGTTTCGTGCATCCCAAATGCTGGGCTGCCTTTGAATGTCGATGGTCAAGCCGTGTATCCGCTGGAGCCTGAACCGTATGCAAACGACATGTACGAATTTGTAACGAAATATAATGTCCGAGTTGTCGGTGGATGCTGCGGCACGACACCCGCGCATCTCAAACTCCTTGTGAATCGACTCGCCAATTACCAATTACCAATTACCACCTCTCCGCTTCACTCTACGCCTCAGCTTGCTTCTGCCATGTCCGCGATTACCATGCGACAGGAACCCGCGCCAACTTTGCTCGGCGAGCGCTGCAACGCGCAAGGCTCGCGCAAGTTCAAGCGGATGCTACTCGAAGATGATTACGATGGCATTTTGCAGATCGCGCGTGACCAGGTTGCAGGCGGCGCGCACGCTTTGGATATTTCCGTGGCTGTCACCGAACGCGCTGACGAAGGCGAGCAGATGCGCAAGGTCATCAAGAAATTGCAAATGGGCGTGGATGTGCCGCTCGTGATCGACACCACCGAAGTGGATGTTCTTGAAATTGCTTTGCAAACTGCGCCTGGGCGTTGTTTGATCAACTCAACGCATCTTGAATCTGGACGCGAAAAAGCCGATAAGATTTTTGGACTCGCGAAAAAATATAACGCCGCTGTGATCTGTCTCACCATCGACGAAAACGGCATGGCAAAGACCGCACAGCGCAAACTTGAAGTGGCGCAGCGCATTTACGATATCGCCGTCAACGACCACGGGCTCAAGCCCGAAGACTTGGTTTTCGACGACCTGACCTTCACCCTAGCCACTGGCGACGTTGAGTTTGTGGATTCCGCCAAAGAAACCATCGAAGGCATTCGCCTCATCAAACAGAATTTACCCGGCGTGATGACTTCACTCGGCGTGAGCAATCTCTCGTTTGGTCTCGCCCCGCAAGCTCGCCCGCCGCTGAACTCGGTTATGCTTTATTACTGCGTGCAGGCAGGCTTGGACATGGCCATCGTCAACGCCGCGCATGTCAAACCGTATGCCGAGATCGACACCGAAGAACGCAACTTGTGCGAAGACCTCATCTTCAACCGCCGCGCAGACGCCCTTCAACTTTTCATCGAGCACTTTGAGAATGTCACTGTTTCAACTGAGTCCACTGTTGCCAATCCCACCGAAGGCATGACGCCCGAGCAAAGATTGCATTGGAAGATTCTCCATCGTCACAAGGATGGTGTCGAAGCGGATATTGATGAAATTATCAACCGCGACCAATCTCCAATTACCAATAACCAATTACCACTTACCAGACACGAAATCGCTGTCCACACCCTCAACACCGTCCTGCTCCCTGCCATGAAAGAAGTCGGCGACAAATTCGGCGCGGGCGAGTTGATCCTGCCCTTCGTGCTCCAATCCGCTGAGACGATGAAGAAGACCGTTTCGCATCTTGAGAATTATCTCGAAAAAGTGGAAGGCGTCACCAAAGGCACAGTTGTCATCGCCACCGTCTACGGCGATGTGCATGACATCGGCAAGAATTTGGTCAAGACCATTCTCGCCAACAACGGCTACACCGTGATTGATCTTGGCAAGCAAGTCCCAGCCGAGACGATCATCACCAAAGCCGTCGAAGCCAACGCCACCGCGATTGGACTGTCCGCTTTGCTGGTTTCCACTTCCAAGCAAATGCCGCTCATCGTCAACGAAATGCACCGCCGCGGACATAAGATCCCGATCCTGATCGGCGGCGCCGCCATCAACCGCCGTTTTGGTCGCCGCATCCTATTCGCCGAAGACGGCAATGCCTACGAGCCTGGCGTCTTTTATTGCAAGGATGCCTTTGAAGGTCTCGACACGATGGAGTCCTTGATTGACCCCAACCGCAAGCCTGCCATGCTCGAGCAAATGCGCAAAGACGCAGACATGGAAATGGACCGCGCTTCCGCCAAACCTGCCAACCTGCCAACCTTCCAACGTTCCAACATTATTCCCGCCCCGATTCCGCTTCCCGCCAAACTTGGTCAGCGCGTTGTCAAAGATATGCCGCTTGAAATGGTTCTCAAACATCTCAACATCAACGAGTTATATCGCCTTTCATGGGGCGCGAAGAATACGCACGGCAAAGAATGGGAAAAACTTAAAGCCGACTTCGATGCCCGCCTTGCGAAAATGACAAAAGAAGCGCTCAAAGACGGATGGCTCAAACCTCAAGCCGTGTACGGCTACTTCCCCTGCCAGGCTGACGGCGAGGAGTTGATCGTTTACGATCCCCAATCTCCAATCTCCAATTATCAGGAACTAACCCGCCTGACGTGTCCGCGCCAACCTTACGACGATCATCTGGCGCTGTCAGATTATTTCGCCTCAAAAGAATCAGGCAAAATGGATGTGGTCGCTTTTCAAGTTGTGACCGTTGGACTCGAAGCCACCGAACGCTTTGAGAAAATGCAAGCCGCCAACGATTACACCGAAGCCTACTTCATGCACGGACTCGCCGTCCAAACCGCCGAAGCGACAGCCAATTACCTGCACGAACATATCCGCCGCGAACTCGGTCTCGGCGAAGAACAGGGCAAACGCTACTCGTGGGGCTATCCCGCCATCCCGGATTTGGAAGATCATTTCAAAGTCTTCAAGCTGCTTCCTGCTGTGGAATCCGAACTTGGCATGAGCCTCTCTACCTCGGGACAACTCATCCCAGAGCAATCCACCGCCGCGATCATTGTGCACCATGCCAAGGCGAAATATTACTCGGTGGGCGAAAGTCGCGTTGAACAGTTGATGAAATAAAATAGCCTTGAAAAAATAATGATTCAGAACAATCCTGTTTTTCGCTTTAGGCTATTTATCCATCTGGCAAGCGCTGAACTGTTATTGTCAGGCACGCTTACTGCTTTCCTGGCCGCAAGCCAGGGACTTGCATCCACGCTTGCCATATCAGCGTTGGCTGCACTCGCTGGCTTGCTGGGTCTCTTTGTCCCAGCTTTGCTAAAACGAAAAAGCGATCTTGAAAAAAGTGTGATGGATATTTTGATGGGAATGATCGGAAGATCATTCCCATTTGCAGTTATTCTGTTACTGTCCGCATTTTTCCTTGTTGTAGCGCCGGCCGCAAATGTTGCCATTGTGCTATCCCCCTTGCTAGTATGCGCGTGGCTGATTGGGCTGGAAATTCTTTTGTTGTTCGGAGAATTTCAGGCGGATGAAAATAACAGGAACGTGAGCCCGTTTGTCCGCAATGAAAAGATATTTGGAATCATAAGCGTGCTTCTTGCTTATGGATTCTTACTGCTCCCCTCCCACATTCCAGCGTGGTTCGATGGCTTTCCCTGGGATTCGCCGGTCGAGTTCATTTTTGCCGCATTTATTTTGCCATTAACTTTTATAGCCGGTTGGAGAACTTTTACCAAACGATTTTTTATTTATACGTTCACAGGCTTGTTTCTGGTGAAATTAATTTCCCTGTCCCTTCTTCCGCAGGCAGGCTTGGGGATCTACGCCTTTACCAGTGAAGAGGCGGTCTCAGCGCATCAATGGGATAGAAGCTATTACACCTATGCAACCCCAGACTACACACAGGTTATCAACCGTCCTTATTATGGGCTGCGCGAATTTCCAATTGAATGGACAAACAATCGTTTTGGATTTGATAAAGATCAATTCTGGCTCAAACTGGAATTAAGCGGATATATAAATTTACAACAGGATGAAAGGCTTGTATTCATTGCGCAAGGTGCAAACCAGATCCAAGCGGAGTTGTTGGATGTCGGCACGCAAAAAATTATTCCCCTTGTGTTTGTCGAGCGGATCGAGGATGTGGACAGGAAATTGTATGCGTCCATACCCGAATCTCATGCAGTAAAAATTCAAGGTACGCTCCTGTTCGATGCTTTTGGCCAAATGCGCCTGGAGCCGCTCCTTTTATACTCGGATGGCTCAACAAAATCCCCTTTCGAATCAGCGCGGGTATGGACCTCGTTGGAGGGTGCAAACTACTCTGTAAATCAGGCGAACGCCTTTGGCTTTATCCTGAACGCACTGGGGCTTTTTTTCGCAAGTTTGATCTTTGCCGGACTATTCGCAGGAATACACATATTGTGGAGGAATGGGAAAATTTCACTGGTTGACCTTTATCTCGCGTCTTCCGGTCTGCCATTATTTTTCGTTACTTTAGTGATCCATAAACAATACATGAACGTCCTGGCGTTATCAATTATCCTTGCATTCTACATTGTGAAATTAATAGACCAGTCCCTGTACCGGCGTTATTTTTCAGGCAAGGTATTTCTATTTTCCATCGGGATCGTTTTGCTGTTCCTGTTCCTCGCCCTGGATGCAAACGACCTGCATACTGTCACAAATTTCCCGCCATTACAAGACGGTCTTGAGTATCAAACATTCGCGCACAATATTTTTGTAAATCTGGATGTATTCCTCGTGAATACACCACCCCGGGCTTACAAGGTTCTTTTTCCATACCTGGTTGGCATCCTGCACATTCTTTTTGGGCATTCGGCGGCAGCACAATTGTTCCTGAATACTTGGTGTGCCGTGCTCAGCGGCGCCCTCATCATCGAGTTGATGAAGGAAATTCGCCTGACCGCCAAAGCGTCTCTTGGCGTTTCAGTCTTTTATCTTTCCCTCCTCTTTCTACCTTCGCTTTACATTTTCTATTTCCGATTTGGATTGATCGAACCGTTTTCAACATTATTCCTTTTACTTACCTATTACTTCGCCATCAAACACCAGCGTGTTAGGATGTTCCTCTTGGGCATTTTCGCAGTCCTTCTGCGGCTCGATTATCTTGGGATTACATTCACGGCAATTCTTCTCACAGCTGAGCCAATGACCGGCACGCTAAAATCTGCATGGATGCAATTCTTTGACTGGCTGAAAATAAGCTGGAAACTTCTTACGGCATACCTGGCTGCCCTCTGCCTGCCTGGACTGCTTATTATTCTTGGATATTTTCTATTCGTCCCTGATTACATGTTGAATGCGCGAGACACCGATCAAACATCACTTGCAAGTTTTTTCGAGGGCTTGCTAAGAGTAATCGCCGGCGGCACACTAAAAGACCTGCGTGAAAAATTTACAGAAGCCCCGGCAGATGTGCTATTGATCCCGATCCCCTTGCTGATCGGATTTTCACTTGTGCTTGCTTCTGTATTTCTTCGCACAGGCGTATTCAAAAAACTTGACCTGCGTCTGGGACTGCTTGCCCTAAGCCTTTTGCCCGCCTACATCGTTGTGCGCCCCGCCGCTTACTTCCCGCGCTTTAGCCTGCCGCTCCTCCCCCTTGACTTGATCATGATCAGCTTACTTTTACATCAACTCTGGCTACAAAGACGTTTGCCGGGCAATAATGAATAATTATCAACCTGTTATTTTCATCTCTTTCGTAATAACAGATACAGCTTTCCTTCACCACAACGTGAGCAGCATGTGCGTTGGTTAACTGACATGCAAAACTGGAGTTGACCTGGAATGACATCAAAGCTGAACCATCGAAACTTTATATATATCTCCGCTGGACTCTCAATGCTGGTGATTTTGAGTTTCATTATCGCTCCGCTTATACCACCAGGGATTGATTGGTCAACTGTATTTCGTCCAGCAGCAAAAGAAGTGCTGCACTTTCGTTCCCCATTTAATGTGGATGGTTTTTTCAATCCGCCTTGGGCTGCAATGGCACTCATACCATTTGCCATGCTTCCCGAACAAGTCGGGCGTGTTTTCTTAATTTTTACCGGGCTTATTGCTTATGCCTACATTGCATATAAACTGGGTGGAAGCAAATGGGCAATCATAGCAATCGTGCTTTCTCCACCTGTGATGCACAATATGCTCAATGGTAATATTGATTGGCTGGCTTTACTGGGACTGGTCATGCCGCCGCAGTTGGGATTATTCTTTATCACCATGAAGCCCCAAATCGGCGCGGCAGTCGCGGCATTTTGGCTTGTAGAGTCCTGGCGGATGGGCGGTTATCGTCAAACAATAAAAGTATTTTGGCCTATCACAGTTGCAACAATAATATCCTTTCTTTTTTATGGATTATGGCCTCTGCGCGCACGCGTGGAAGTGAATCTGTGGTGGAATGCCAGCTTGTGGCCTGTGTCTCTTCCAGTTGGATTGGTCTTGCTTGTTACATCCCTGCGCAAACGGGATGTTTCCTACGCGATGGGGGCATCTCCATGTTTTTCCCCATACATACTATTTCATTCATGGGTCATTGCTGTATATGCCATTGTGCGCTCCACCCCTGAAACGATTACCGCTGTAATAGGACTTTGGGCATTGGTGATTATCCGCTACCTTGGAGGTTAAATGATTTAAGCGCTTGTTTGGCGCTTCGTGGAGTCTGCGATCTGCCTGACATTAATGTGAGAAGCCTTAATGCACCAGGCTTCCGTGTCTCTGCCCGCAAACCCCCTATGATAAACTTACCGCCAGTCAACTAATCTGGATGAGCTAAATGAAATATTCCCTCCAAACTGCATTCAAATCATGGATTGGTCTCACACTACTTGTTATTGCCAGCCTTGCTGTCATTTACCTTAGAAATGGCACGGCGGGACTTAACCTTTTCATTCAGGAATGGCCGCTGTCCAACCTGGCTGTGACCTTAGCCTCAACTGCTTTGATGTGGTTATTGATGGGCGTGTTGCTTTACCTGCTCGCCAATGAAAGAATCAATGCGGACAATATTTGGATAGCAGCAGGCTTCTTCTTCGTCATGTTCTTTTATTTGGGTATCCTGCGTGAACGCTTCCGCTACGGCGATTATCATTACTACCTCGAAGCCGCCACCGCCCTCGCTAATGGACAGCCCCTGCCCGACAGTTATCTTTACCTGCCGCTCTGGGCGACCCTGCTTCAATTTCTTGTCCCACTTGGCGACCAGGGCGTGATGATCATCTTGTGGACAGTCAACGTTATCGCTCTTGGCACTTTTTACTTTTTACTTATTACTATTTTGGCGCGCTACGTTTTTTCTAATCGCTTGGCGGTAGTCATCGTTGTTTTATTCCTGTTGATCAACACGCCCCTTATGCGGACTTTAGGATTTATCCAGGTCAACCTGCTGACATTGGATTTGATTCTCGTCAGCATTCTTGTTTATCCCAAACATGAATTCCTCTCCGCTCTCGCGCTAGCTCTCGCCGTTCATCTGAAAACCTCTCCCGCTGTGCTGGTGCTTGCCTTTTTACTCGAATTCAACTGGCGCTGGTTGATTTGGTTTGCGATCAGCTTTCTGGCTATTGGACTCTTCCCCGTTGCAGTCAATGGTGTTTCGCCCTATTTCCAATACGTCCACAACGCTTTTTTGCTCACACAAATTCCCGACACAAATTTCCACGATACGTCCTTCGACTCCTTCCTGCGTTTCCTGAATCCCTTCTTTGGGATTCAGATCGCGCAGACTCGCCTCATGGCGCTTGCGGCCAAAGTCCTGCTCTTGATCGGCACACTCACGGTGATGACTCAAACTGTCCGCAGTCAATCCTTCTCCAAAGAAAATCGATTGTTGAACGCCATCCCACCGCTCTTTATTTTGATGACTCTCGCCTCGCCCATCGTCTGGGATCACCACGGACTTTTCACCAGCCTCGCTTTTCTCTTAATGCTCAAACGCATAGACTCGCCCTCCGCGTGGATGTGGTTCGGCTTTGCGTACGTCCTTGAATTCGTTCTACCGTCCTTTGACTTTTTCCCCTGGTCGTATGGTCGCCTCATCGCGCCCATCATTATCCTTGCGTTGATGTGGCTCACTTCCAAAAAACAGGAAGAACCATATTTCTTCAATACAGCGAATGCGTGGTTTGAAAAATTGCCAATCTAAATGAAACAAAAAACTCCCATTATCATCATTCTTATTTTGAGTCTGCTCGTTGGCCTTCTCACGCTCACGCATTACGGCGAAAGTTGGGACGATCTGTCGCTTCAAAAATACGGCAACAAATCACTTGAAGCCTATCACATGTGGGCGCAGCAGGGGGTGGTCAAAATTACCGATGAAGATTTGGGAAACTACGGCCCATCTTATGTGATGGTAGTTACGCTCGGCACACGTTTGCTTTCCGCCGTCACGCCGCTCAGTCTGCCCGATCTGCGTCACCTGTTTTACTTCATCACCTATCTCGCGGGCGTCTGGGCCTTTTACGCGCTCGGCACACGCTGGCTCACCCCTAATGCCGCACTCGGCGCGACCCTGCTTTTTATGACTCAGCCGATCCTCTGGGGGCACGCATTTATCAACCCCAAGGACACACCGTTTCTCGCATTTTTTCTGCTTAGTGTATTTTTTGGATTCAACATGACGGATTCGATCAAGCCGCTTTTATTTGACTCTTTGACTCCCACCGCCAAAAAGACTCTCACGCTTCTGACCGCCCTGTGGCTTTTTTCTGTTTTCCCGCTCTTTATCTTCACTGACGCATTTCATGCCGCCCTCGCAAACCTTGTCCACGCCGCACAATTAGGTCAGACAAATATCATCTCCCTCATCGCCTCTGACATTCGCACTGCCGCGCCTGAAATTTACATCCAAAAATATTTCATCCTTTTTCTCCGCGTACGTGCAATCTACTTTTTCCTTTTTACTTCTGTACTTCTTTATATTCATCGAAAAATTCATCCCTCATCCTTTATCCTTTATCCTTCCGTCCTCCTTCCCGCTCTTCTTCTCGGCTTCACAACCTCCCTCCGTATCTTAGGACCCTTTGCAGGTTTGATCGTCGCTTATTACGCATTCCGCATCGCAGGCAAAAAATCCCTGCCAACGCTGACCGCCTACGCCGTCATCGCCATCGTCACCATGTATCTCACCTGGCCCTATCTGTGGACGAATCCCAGCGGGCATTTTTGGGGAAGCCTCAAAGCAATGTCTGAATATCCCTGGACAGGGGCTGTCCTCTACAATGGCGTCGAGTACGCATCCACAGCGCTGCCGTATTCATACCTGCCTGTATTATTCGGCATTCAGTTGACCGAGCCTGTCTGGGCGCTGGCTATTGCCGGGGTGGTTGCGTCAGTTATCGGACTAAGAGCGAAGCGGGAATTCATCGAGTTGACGATCCTCTGGTTTGTCATCCCATATGTGGGATTCATCATCCTGCATTCAGCATTGTATGATAACTTCAGGCAGGTCATTTTTATTCTTCCGCCGGTCTTTTGGATGGCTGGCGTGATGTTCGAAAAAATAAAAAATACGAAGTGGCAAATGGCGTTGGTCGCTTTGTGTTTGATCCCCGGTATTGCGGGTATCATTCGTTTGCATCCCTACGAATATATTTATTACAATTCCTTTGTCGGCGGCGTGAATGGCGCGGCAGAAAGATTTGAGTTGGATTACTGGGGCATTTCGTATCGTGAAGCGGCCGAGGTTGTGAATGGGATTGCGCCCGCGAACTCGGTCATCTGGGTCGAGGGACCTGCGCATTTGTTTGAACTTTACGCGCGGGATGATTTGAAAATTTATTCCACGCACGAGGCGGATCGGGCTGAACGCTATGATTATGTGGTTGCCACAACCCGCTACAATTTGGATCGGGCATCTTACCCCGATGCAAAAATAATTTATGAGATCAAACGCGGTGATGCTATCTTGACCGTGATCAAACAACCTTAGAGAGAGAAAATGAATCTACTTGAAATCCTTTCACAAAAAACTTTACTGGCAGATGGCGCGATGGGAACCATGCTTCACGCGCGCGGCGTAAGTTTCGCCAAATGCTTCGACGAACTCAACCTCACCAACCCTGCCGCGGTGGCGGATATTCATCGCGAATACATCGAGGCGGGCGCGCAGTTAATTATTACCAACACCTTTGGCGCAAACCGTTTCAAACTGGCCAAGCATGGATTGCAAGACCAGTTGACCGAGATCAATCGCGCAGGTGTGGAACTCGCCAAACGGGCGATAGCCGCATCCTATAAAGATGATGTGCTGGTGGCTGGAGATGTCGGTCCGCTGGGTGTGCGCATTGCTCCGTACGGACGTGTGAAGCCCGAAGAGGCGCGCGCGGCATTTGCCGAACAGATCAAAGCGCTGGCAGATGCGGGCGTGGATTTGATCGTCATCGAAACCATGAGCGACCTGTACGAAATTCAAGAAGCCATCAGAGCCGCGAAATCTGTTGTAAGGGCAGATGGACATCTGCCCTTACCTGTGATTGCCTCAGTCACATTTACCCGCGATGACCGCACCCTGCTTGGCGATGACCCGATGAAAGTGGCGCGCAAGCTAAAGGAAGAAGGCGCAGATGTGATCGGCGTAAATTGTTCGGGCGGACCTTCGCAGTTGCTTCGCATTCTCAAGCAAATGAAACAGGCTGTTCCAAATGGCAGGTTCTGGGTCAAGCCCAATGCGGGTTGGCCCGAACAGGTTGGCGGGCGCATCATGTATCCCGCAGACGCGGATTATTTTGGCGATTACGCACTTTCCTTCCGTGAAGCAGGCGCGAACATCGTCGGCGGTTGTTGCGGAACCACCCCCCAACACATCTCCGCGATGAAAAAGGCATTTGAGTCTGCTCCAGTCATTCAAACCTCCGAGGTCTTGGAGACCTCGGAGGTTTCAGACGCGGTCTCCTCCGATACCGAACAACCCACCCAACTGGCGCAAAAATTAGATGCAGGGAAATTCGCACTTTGCGTTGAGATGGATCCCCCGCGCGGACTCTCGACTCACAAACTGCTGGCGGGCGCGTCCCTGCTTCACGATGCTGGCGCAGATGTGATCAACGTGGCGGATAGTCCCATGGCGCGCATGAGAATGTCTGCCTGGGCAGTGTGTGATCTGGTGCAACGCAAGATTGGTGTGGAAACCACTTTGCATTTCCCCACCCGTGGACGAAATCTTTTGCGCGTGCAAGGTGACTTGCTCGCCGCGCACGCGATTGGCTTGCGAAATATATTTGTTGTGATGGGCGACCCAACTTCGATTGGCGATTATCCCGAAGCAACCGATAACTACGACCTTGTCCCGTCCGGTTTGGTCAAGCTCATCAAACAGGGATTCAACATGGGCGTGGATCATTCCGGCACGAGCATTGGACAGCCCACCAGTTTCTTCGTCGGCGCGGCGTTGAATCTCTGTCCGCAGGATATGGATAACGAAGTCAAGAACCTGCATCGCAAAATTACAGCGGGTGCAGACTTTTTTCTTACCCAGCCGATCTATCGTCCCACCGACGGGCCAAATCTGATCGAAGCTTACGAAGCAAAACATGGCAAATTGGACAAGCCGATCCTCGCGGGGATTCTGCCGCTGGTCAGCGCGAAACATGCCAGTTTCCTGCACAACGAAGTGCCGGGGGTTTTCATCCCTGATGAAGCGCGCAAAAAAATTGAGAATGCAGGCGACACCGAGAGCGGTGTAAAAGTTGGCGTGGAACTGACTGTCGAATTGATCGAGCAAATCAAAGGTTGGGCAAGTGGCGTTTATTTTATGCCACAATTCCATCGCTACGATATGGTCGCAGAGATCATAGAGGCGGTAAAATAACCCCATGCTACTCACTATTGATATTGGCAATACCAACCTGACCCTCGGCCTTTACGAAGGCGATCAACTCGGCGCGCACTGGCGGCTGGCAACTGACCACAACCGCATGCCCGATGAATATGGCTTGCAATTTTTAGGCTTGTTACAAAACGCAGGCAAAACGCTGAAAGATATTCACGGCATTTCGCTTGCCTCAGTCGTGCCGCCGTTGACCGGACGCGTCATCCAAGCCTGCCGCGAATATCTCAAGCAGGAACCTCTAGTCGTGGATACAGGCGTGAAGACGGGCATCAAGATCCGCTACGAAGATCCAAAAGCTGTCGGCGCAGACCGCGTGTGCGATGCCGTTGCCGTATTAAAATTTTACGGCGGTCCCGCCTGCGTGGTGGATTTTGGCACAGCCACCACATTCAATGCCATTACAAAAGACGGCGAATATCTCGGCGGCGCGATCACTGCGGGCATCAACCTCGCCGCCGAAGGTCTCTTCACACACGCCGCAAAATTACCGCGCATTGACCTGCAACGTCCGCCTTCCGTTATCGGACGCAACACCATTCATGCCATGCAATCAGGCTTACTCTTCGGGTATGTCAGCATGGTCGAGGGTATGGTGGCAAGGTTCAGGTCAGAGCTGGGAAGCGATATGAAAGTCATCGCCACCGGCGGCATGGCGGAAGTCATCGCAAAAGAAACGCAGGTTGTTAATTTCATCGCCCCCTGGCTTACGCTCGACGGGTTACGAATGATCTGGGAACTCAATCACTAGGAATCAAATGAAAAAAATTATTATCTTAATTATGGGGTTTTCTATTTTATTGTCTGGATGTGGAACAGGAATACTTGCCGAATCGACTTCGACTCCAACGACGACATTCACGCCTCTCCCCCCAACCGAAACTGCTACCGTTACCCAAACATTGACCGTCACCCCGACATTTACGGCTTCGCCCATCCCCACAGCCACATGGATTCATCAAGGACCCAAGACCGTGCTTGTGCCGATCATTCTATACCACCGCATTGATATATCTCCCATCAACAGTCAATATTATGTGCCACCTGCCAAATTTGAAGAGGAAATGAAGCTCTTGCACGATTGGGGCTACACAACCATCACGACTTCACTGTTGATAAAAGCCATCACCGAAGGCGCAGACCTGCCGCCGCGCCCCTTGCTGATCACATTTGACGACGGGCATTTGAATAACTACACAACAGCATTCCCCATTATGCAAAAATATGGTTTTACGGGCGTGTTGTACATCGTTGGAAATTATATGGGCGCGGATCAATACATGAACGCAGACCAGATCAAGGAAATGGCGTCCGCAGGCTGGGAGGTGGGAAGCCATAGCATCAGCCATTCCGACCTGACGTCGCTTGAGCCATACAGGCAAAGATATGAAGTGGTTGAGTCGCGCAAGATACTGGAGGAAGCGCTGGGCGTGCCCGTTCTTACAATTGCCTATCCATTCGGCATCAGTAATTCCAGTGTCATTGATTATGCCCTCTTTGCCGGATACATCGGCGGAATGAGTCTGGGCTTCACATACGATCAAGGTACTTCCAATTTATATACCATGCAGCGTCGTGATATTAAAGGGACTTATGATGTCAAACAGTTCGCGGCATTCCTGCCCTGGCAGGGTGATCCCATCTTTTTACCCTCCGATACACCTACGCCCACGGTGAAACCCTCTCGCACACCCATTCCAACTTATACATGGGTTCCCACCAAAACACCTTCTCCGTAGACACAAAATTGACAGTCGATTAAATTTACCGATCCCCAAACCGCAATAAGATCACGCCAGCGAGAACCAACACACCGCCGATTAGTTGTGTGCCAGTTAGAATTTCATTCAACAGGAAGTATGCCCAAACCGCAGTAAATGCCGGTTCAAGTGTGGCAATCAAGTTTGCCGTGGTGGGGGAGAGATAACGGATGCTCAGAGTGTAAAGACCAAATCCGCCAAGTGTGGGAGCTACGCCAAGGAAGAAAAGAATTCCCCATCCCGCAAATGACTTGCCAAGCCAGAACATGTCTGCAAAAGGCGTCTTACCAGCGATTAACAGGTTATTCCCAAGATTGAAAAATAATAAAAACACAGTTGCCCAGGCAAAACTGTACAGCAATGCGGTCCATGAATCAATCTGTGTATCCGAAGCGTACTTCCCCTCAAGATTGTAAATAGCGAACATCAAGCCGGAGAGCAACCCGAAAATGATCCCCAGCGGATTGAGATTCCATGCGGAGGGGTCATACGCACCTGCAACAAACACGATCCCGGACAGGCTTAAAAGAATGGACAGCACTTTAACGCGGCTAAATTGTTCCTTGAAAATAAAACGGCTCAAAATGGAGGTCATCGCAGGCGAACTGAAAGCCATTACTGTAGCCACTGCCGCGCCATTGTATTGCACCGAAAATGTCCACATGGAGTTGAAGATGGCAAGCGTAAAGCCATATAAAACCATAAAGCCCCAGTGGATGCGGGCAAGATGAAAGCGCGCGCGGGTGAAGATCAACAAGCCGACTGCCATGCCAAATGAAACAAAAAGATCGCGCCAAAAGGCAAGCACGAGCGACGGCAACGAATAGGTTTTGCTCAGGTAGCTGATGAGAATGCCTGTGAACGACCATAGCACAGTGGCGGTGAGCGCGATGATGTACCCGCGCGAGAGTCGGGATGATGTTTGCATGTTTAGCTCCACAATTCAAAAAGTGACAGCCACCATTGAGGTGACTGTCACTTGGGTGTGCCCCCACGGGGTTCCGTGATAGAGGCGCACTTCGCTATTAATGGCAACAAAAGTGGTGGCGTTATACCAAAAGTTTCATGGGCTTCAGAATTTTTTTTTAGATCGTCCTCAAGAAGACGGTAGTTGACATTGACGTAAGCGGCGGTTTTGTCGCGGTCTAGGTGGACGCTGACGAGGAGGTAACGCAGGGCAGCGCTAACATCGGCAGAGTCGTTGGAGTGAAGAAGGCGATCCATATCGGCAGAGTAGACAGTGATCTCTTCGGGTGTGAGTTTTTTGGTTGTTTGGTAGGTTTGCGCTTTTTGGATCGCGGTTTGGCTCTCGCGCTCTTCCTCTTCATATCTTTTTAAGTCACTGAGGAGGGTTGCACTGTGCCCATTTTCGCGGATAGCAGCAGAGATGTTGGCAATGTAGCGACGCACTTTAACGAGGTCGGATTGCTTTTCTTTAACAGCGTTCTTGTGCTGGTCAACAGAAGATTGATCGTCGACGCGATTTTCTTCGAGAAGAGCATTGACTATATCGGGCTGGCGCAGAAAGTCTGCGAGGGTTTCGATAATTTTATTTTCCACTGGTTTGGCAGGAATGGCGGGCAGGTCGCAGCCCGCACCACGCTTGGCATTGACACAAGCATAACGATAGTAATAAGTGCCTTTACCGTGCCCGGAGGTCATGCCTGCCATAGGCGAATTGCAACGGGCACAACGTGCAATACCGGTCAGCGGATAGAGTTCAGCGTTGTTGGATGGATGGCTGCGCGGATTTGTCAGGAATTTGCTGTGAGAGTATTCCTTTATAATCGCTTGCACAGCATCCCAAGTTTCGCGATCCACAATGGGCGGGCAATAATCTTCGATGACCAAGTCGCCAAATTCCAAAATGCCAATGTATATTTTATTGGTGAAAAATGTTTTATAGGAATTGAGGGAATTGAATAAGCGCGTTTCAGCGTTAATCTCACGATTGGATGTGCGCACAGCGCGCATTTCAAAGGCGCGTTTGATACGGTGGATATATTCCGAGTCGATCTCCCAGCGGTGGGCAATGTGCTTTGACTTGTCTTTACGGTCGCCAAGGTCAACAGGAATACGGCGGAATCCAGTTGGAGGCACACCCGGCACGCAGCCGTGGATTTGCACAAGATCGCGCAATCCGCGACGCGCTTCGTAGGACGCCTGCTCGCGCTTCTCTTCGTTGGCAAGGTCAATAAAATATTCCGCAAGTTTTCCGTATTTGCCTTCCGGTATTTGATCGGAGATGGAGTGGACGATAATGCCCCATTGCCTGCGTAAAACAATTTTGTGAAATTGGGCGTCATCTATGTCTCGCGCGAAGCGGGCATAGTTCCAGAGAAGGAGGGCGGCTGGGCGGTTGGTTTTGTGTTTGTAGAATTCCATCATCCGCGCAAATTGGTCGCGCCCAACGGTGGAGCCGCCGGATTTGCGGGCATCTACATAGGCTTCGCGCAGGATGAGGTTGTAGCGAGCGCAGTACTCGCTAATTTCATTGAGTTGCTGGCTGGTGGATTTATCCTGACGTGGTCCGCCAGAGTCGCGAAGGTAGGTATCTACGACGGAGCCAGGCGAAAGGTTGGTTGGAAGGGAAGTATACATAGGATACGATACATTACGTGGTAACAGCTAAAAGGCTTCCCCTAAAGCGCAGACCACTACCTCGCTATTTCCATCCGAACACGGCGGACGCGGATAGCAACAAGCATGGCAATGAGGACAACATTGGAGGTCATACTGAAGGCTGGAAAGTTGTGGATTTTTTCGAAGGCCGAGTATTGGGACACTATGTTGAAAATACTGGCAAGAAACACCAAGTTACCCGGAATAATGCGTTTCACGTAGCGCGGACTAATATAGAAGTTGCGCATGAACACAGGGCGACGTTGTCGGGCTTCGATAGCGTGCAGAAATCCAACAACTTGCTCTGTTTGGTCTTGCTGATCTGATTGATGAAAAATTTGGTTCCAATTCATATTTTATCGGCTTGTTTAGATTAGTTAAAAGACAGAATTCGTTATCGTGCCTTTTGCGGGTTTAGTTTTTTCAGTCCCTTTTGCTTTTTGACTTTTTGCAGTTTTGCTTCGGCAATAAGGCGCAGGTCTTCACG
>Ga0105047_10007740_pt1 | contig 18051 bp, 15 predicted proteins | sample MAT04_FD_78384 | JGI IMG/M metagenome (GOLD analysis project Ga0105047, IMG submission 78384) | Freshwater microbial communities from Lake Fryxell liftoff mats and glacier meltwater in Antarctica - MAT-04 (megahit assembly) | ecosystem: Environmental > Aquatic > Freshwater > Ice > Liftoff...
CGGCATGCATGCGCAGGAGCGAACCGGCCGCCATCACCCTTCCCGCTTTACGGCGCTCTCGCGCCGATTCCGCAAGATCATCCCGGAAACCCGGTTGGTGGCCAGATTGATCAGAATGCCCTTGACGGCGATCAGGATGAGTGCCGCAAACGTCCGCGGGATGCGCAATTGATAGCCCTGTTCGAGAATGCGGAAGGCCAGCCCCGGCCCGACCCCACCGGTACCGGCCACGAATCCGGTCGGATTTCCAGGGGCAGGTGATCTGCGGCCATTGCGTCGATCTGTCGTTGCAGCTTGACGCGGTGATTGCGCAAACCCTGGCGCTCGCGCGAAGCGGGCCTTGGGTTTGTCTCGATGCCCACACCGATAATATATCTGATGGACCGCAAGCCAGGACCAACGCCGCGCCGGCGGGGCGTGACGGCGGCAAAAGAAATCATCTCATCCGGACTGCCGCTGGCCGTGGGAGGCGACAATTGCCGGGATGCGTGGTTTCCTTACGGCGATCATGACATGCTGGATACGCTGAAACAGGCGATCCGCGTGTTTCAGACCGATGAGCCTTTGACAGGCGGGCCCTTGAAGAATAACTGGGCACCCCGATCTTCGAGCGGTTGACGTGCAGGCTTCGGTTGATTGCCGCGGGTGAGGTCTTGCTGGAACATGTGCGAGAGACGCTGCGGAGCCAAGAAAGGATGCAGGTCCGTATCAAAGACCTGAGCGGATTGCGTTGGGGTCGGGTGACCGTGGCGACGCAAAGCACGATTGCCGCCGAAGTGATGCCCAGTGTCATTGCCGCTTTTCGTGATCAGCATCCCCGCAGCACTGTGGATGTTCATATGGTGGAAAACGTCCTTACCCATGTCCAGAATGATCGACTTTGGCATAGGATTCAACCTGCCCGCACCGGCCGGGATCGAGACTATGTTCGAGCTTCCGGTCGCATTGGGCGTCGTGGTTCCCCCCGGGGCATTCCTTGGCCAACCATGCCACTTTGACCCTGGCTGCCTGCACGGGCTATCCCTTGATCCTGCCAGGTATGGCGATGTCGATGCGCCCGGCACTGGATTACGCAATTGATGCTTTCCTCGGCAGCTTGCAGGCAACGATGGAGTCAAATTCCGTCGAGTTGATGAAGAGCGCCGTGCAACTGGGCCAAGGGCTTGCATTCCTCACTGCGCTGAACGTCGCGGCAGAACGGGAGCGAGGGCAGCTGATCGATGTGCCCCGTCGCGAAAGCAAGATGAAACCCCTGCAACTGCGCGGGATCTGCAAAAAGCGTCGACTTGCAGGTGCATTGACGCACCCCTTCATCAAGCAGTGCGAAGCTACTGTCACGGCGTTGCTGGCTTCGGTCGAAACCTGAGGGCATCGCAAGCTGGATGCCCCTTAAAGCCTGCGAGGCGGCGCTTTCCCGGGGTACTTTCACCCTTCACCCCCGGGGCGTGCGGCACCCAAGGTTGGGCCGGATCGACCGGGTGCCTTTGAAAGCGTCGGCTAGTCCACCGCTGCATCGGCCCGCGGTGTGACCACAGGCGGCGCCTTGCCCGGGCCGTAGCGACCGGCGGTAGCCGACCCGACGGACGGCGCTGTTCTTACGGGTGGGCTCAGCGTTGCGGCAAGCTGGGCGGGCATCACGTCTTCGCCCATCGAAACGGGCGGCGCGCGCGGGACAAGGGTAGGCTCTGCCGCCACCGCGACCAGCGCAGGCGTGCCCTGGGCCGCCATGATCGTGCGGCGGAAGACGAGCATATTCTGATAGGTCGTCTTCGTGCCCGTCAGGCCTGCGCGTTCGTCGCAGGGCAGCACGTCGGCGCGCACATAATCCCAGCCTTCGGCGCCCATCCGGTTCATCAGATTGGTCAGCGCAAGGGCAAAGCGATCCTCGGATGTCTTGACCCCGCGGGCCTTCTCGCCGCGCCGAGGCGCCGGGATCACGGTGAACTCGTAACGCTGCATGGCGGCCCCTTGGCTCTGGATAGGTGATCTTAACCAGATTCGGTCGGAAAGGTCACGGCGGGAATAGGCCATGCGCGCGGGACCCGATCAGCGGGGCAACAGTTGCCTGCCCCGCGCCCGCGCATCAGGCTTGTCGGAGCATATGGTCGCTCACCTGATGATCGTCGCAAAAGGCCAGCAGACGCTGCAGGTCCGCTGCCCGCCAGAGGGCCTTCGCGGGTCCGGTGTTGTCAAGAAAGACCGTGGCTGCGACCGATAGCAACAGCTTGCCCACGACGGCAATGCGGTAGTCGGCCCAGACGTCGGCGAGGGTGTAGTCTCCAACCCCCGCCCGGATCAGCAGGTCATGGTAATGGGCGACCAACTCCGTTTCCAGCGCGCGGCGCAAGGTCGGGTCGAGCGAGCTGATCAGGAAATAGGCCAGATCCTGAACGCCCCTGCCTTTGCCGCAGAACTGCCAGTCGAGCAGGAGCGCGTCTTTTTCGGTAAAGATCACGTTGTCTGCCTGCGGATCGCGGTGCAGCAAGGTGAGGGGTCCGGCCTCCGTCAGGCGGGCGAAGATGTCTGCCTCATGCGCCGCGATATGGTCGCCGAGGCGCAGGAATGCGGCGGGCAGGTCCGTTCCCGGCAGGATGTTGCGAAGCCGCGCCGGGTAGAGCGCCCAGGCGACGCGAAACGGAACATCGAGCAGGATCGCCGGGCCACCCACCCCGGGCAGGGCCGGATCGTTCCACCAACGGGCATGCACGATGGCCAGCGCTTTGATCACGCGGCGGGCGTCGGCGGCGGTGCAGCCGGTGGTGAATGGCACGCGCCGCGCGGCCGTCAGATCCTGCAAGAGCAGGATCGAGGCACCAGAAGCCGCATCCTGTGCGGCGTGGTAGCAGTACGGGACCGGCAGGCCGCTGCCCGGTGCGAGATTGCGGTAGAAAGCAGTCTCGCGCGCATTGGCTGGCCGCATCGTTGACCGCAGTGCCGGATCCTCTGGCGACAGTTTGGCCACAAGCGAGGCGGGCGCCCCCGGCACGGGTCGGTCAAGGGTCAGGTCCACGCGGTAAAGCCTGCCGCCACTGAAGGCTTCTTCGGTGCCGATGCTGGTCGGGCAAGCGGCGGTCACGCGAGCGCCACCGAGGGCGCTCGCTTGCAAGACATGGGTAAGCCAGTCCGGCGTGATTTCCTGTGCCACTGCCGGGATGCCGGCGTCAGCCACAGGCCCGCGGCCCGGCATGATCACAGCCCGAGTTTCCGCGCCACCATGTCATTGACCACGGCCGGATTGGCCTTGCCGCCGGTGGCCTTCAGGACCTGGCCCGTGAACCAGCCCGCAAGTTTGGCGTTCACCTTCGCCCTGGCCACCTGATCGGGGTTGGCGGTGATCAGGCCGTCAAGGGCGGCCTCGATCGCGCCGGTATCCGTCACGGCCTTCATGCCATGGGCTGCGGCCAGTTCTGCGGGGTCGCCTTCGGTCGTCCAGAGCAGCTCGAATAGGTCCTTGGCCATCTTGCCGGTGATCTCGCCCGAGGTAAGCAAATCCAGCATGCGGCCAAGACGGACGGCCGGTACAGGGCTTTCGGCAATCGCGCGGCCTTCCTTGTTCAGGCGGCCGAAAAGCTCGTTGATTACCCAGTTCGCGGCCTGTTTGCCGTCACGCCCCTGCGCCACCGCCTCGAAATATTCGGCGCTTTCAAGGTCTGCCGTCAGGACGTTGGCGTCATAGTCCGTCAGCCCGAAATCCCCCATGAAACGCGCCTTCTTGGCGTCCGGCAGTTCCGGCATCGTTGCGGCGATCTGGTCCACCCAGGCCTGCTCGATCTCCAGCGGCAACAGGTCCGGGCAGGGGAAGTAGCGGTAATCGTGCGCTTCTTCCTTTGAGCGCATCGAGCGGGTCTCATTGCGGTCCGGGTCGTAGAGGCGGGTTTCCTGAGTGACATTGCCACCATCCTCCAGAATGGCAATCTGACGGCGCGCCTCAAAGTCGATGGCAAGCTGGATGAAGCGCATGGAGTTCATGTTCTTGATCTCGCACCTCGTGCCCAGATGCGCAAAGTCCTGTGAGGCCTGGTATTTCTCGTACTGGCCAGGGCGGCAGACCGATACGTTCACGTCCGCCCGAAGGTTGCCGTTCTGCATGTTGCCCTCGCAGGTGCCCAGATAGCGCAGCACCTGACGCAGCTTGGTCACAAAGGCCGCAGCCTCTTCCGGCCCGCGGATGTCGGGGCGGCTGACGATCTCCATCAGTGCCACGCCGGTGCGGTTGAAATCGACGAAGGACATCGCCGGATCCATGTCATGGATCGACTTGCCCGCATCCTGTTCCAGATGAATGCGTTCGATCCGCACAAGGCGGGCCACCCCCGGCCCCATGCTCACCAGTACCTCGCCTTCGCCGACGATGGGGTGGTAAAGCTGGCTGATCTGGTAGCCCTGCGGCAAGTCGGGGTAAAAGTAGTTCTTGCGGTCAAAGGCGGAAACGAGGTTGATCGCCGCCTTCAGGCCCAACCCGGTGCGGACGGCCTGTTCGATGCAGAACGCGTTGATCACCGGCAGCATGCCCGGCATGGCGGCATCGACAAAGGACACATTGGCGTTCGGCTCGGCACCCACCTGCGTGGAGGCGCCGGAAAACAGTTTGGCGTTCGAGGCGACCTGGGCATGGATTTCCATCCCGATCACCAGTTCCCAGTCATGCTTGGCCCCGGCGATGACCTTGGGCTTGGGCAGTTCGGTGGTGAGGTCGAGCATGGTGCCTCCGGGCGGTGTCGCGGTCCTGTCTTGCGGTTTAGGCTGCCGGGGACAAAGGGGCAAGAGGGCGGGACGCGGTCGTGGTTGGAAGACATGCGCGGCGCCTGCCAGGGAAATACACCGCGCTCCCCTCCTCACGAGGCGAAGAGCGCGTCTGACACCGCCGCGCCGCGCCAGCTCTCCTTGCGGCACGTGCTTCAGCTGTCCCCGGAAGGCCTGTCCCCGGCAAGCCGGAAGGCTACATCTGGCGCTACAGTCGCTTGCGTTGCGCGGGGATGAAAGTGCACCTCACGGCGCAACGCCCGCAAATCCGCAGGTCAGACTGCGACGCGTTGCAACCCCTTGTCCCCGGCCACAATGCGGTTCCCGGCCGCTAGGGGCGCCCCGAAGATCAGCGACAGGCCCCAGTGCACGCAGGCCTCGCTGTCGGCCCAGGCGGGCAGATGGATCTCGGTCACCCGCGTTTCCAGCTGTCGGGCCAGCGCTGCCTTGATCTTGCCAAAGCTCACTGTGCCCGCCTGTCCCTCGAGGTAGAGCGCATGGGCGATCTCTGTCATCGACCCTGCAACGATGTTGGCACGGTACTGACAACCGCTGAGCCTCTGGAAATCCTGCAATCCGCGCAACATCAGCCCCATATCCATCAATGCCGGCGCATCGCCCACGGTATCGGCCACCGCCCGGTAGAAGATCGCATAGGCCGCGGCCCCCATTTCGCTATGCGTCCGCGTCATCGCCTCACGCGCGGCGGTGTCGAGGAGCCGCGGATTGCCAAACCATTCGGGCAACAGATGCGGCGCGTGGGTGGCATGAACCGTCCAGTTTGTGGGGTCGATGTCCGACCAATCCTCATACCAATCGGTGCAAAGCTCGTCGCCCTCCTCCAGCCCGCGCACCAGCAGATAGCGCGTGCCTGCCAGCAGCGACGAAAGCTCCTCGACCGGGTCAAACGGATCCAGCACCTTCTCCGCCTGCGCCGTGCGCGCCAGAAAGCTTTGCCAATCCTCCTTCGACAGCTCGCCGCTGACCCCATCACCACGCCGCGCCCAGCCAAAGTCGAGATGCGCCTGCGCCAGAAGATGGGCCGCCACATAATCCCGAGGATTCAGCCCTTGCACGGTGACCAGCTGGGTCATCTGGCTGTCGGCGGTGAACATGTCCCCCTTCTCGAGCGCACGCAGCAAGGTCTGCCGGATACCGAGCGACATCAGTTCTGCCAGCCGCTTGCCGCCCGGTGCCACCTGCCGCTCCTGATCGGCGCGGCGCAGGTCGCCCAGAAGCTGCGGCCAGCGCGCCTCACTGGCCAGACGTGCGTATTCAGCGATGGTCCGGTCCCAGCCGATCGCTTCGGGCGCGCGCGGCAATACCTTCAGATCAAGCGTCCAGAACGGGCCCCCACCACCTGGGCCAGGGAAACGGGCGGCAGTTACTTCCTTCGGCGGTCTTTCAGCGTCCTCCTCGCTGCGGAACGGAGAGGCAAAGGCACGGCGCTTTTGCGGCAGGGTCACCATTTGCTTTGCGGTGGAGGATGGCTTTACGGGCGACACGGACGGCGGTCCTCCAGCCACACCTGCCGCCCCCTGGGTCCGGTCCCCGGCAATAAACCGCCCAGACCGGGTCAGTCGCGTGGCCAGACGTCCAAGCCCTGGTGTAATCCCCATTCCGAGTTCCTGCGTTCCTGAAGGTGGCGGGGCCTGACTGCACCCCGAACGGGGCGGAAAGATGGTCACTGCGGGGAGTTGCCGTGTCATGTTGCAAACGAGCCGGAAAACCGGGCAGCGCGAAAACCGGCGGCGCTGTCTGACGGTTGCAATGACGGCCCTGTCGTTCACGGTCGGCTGTGTGCCGTCCGATCCGGCAAGTGCCGCCCTGCGCGCCCTCGGTCTGGCGGGTCCGGATGCCCCCGCGACCCGGTGGGACCATCGGCCCGAAGCCCCGGTCTGGACCAGCGCCGCCACGATGGCCGTCGCCTCCGAGGATGCAGCGCTCGCTTTGCGCGTGCCCGGCGACATCGCCAGCTTCTGCCCCGCCTACCCCGACGCGAGCCTCGCCGATCGTCGCGCGTTCTGGGTCGGCCTGTTGTCGGCCATAGCCAAATATGAAAGCAGCTCGAATCCGAACGCCTCTGGCGGAGGTGGGCGCTACATCGGCCTCATGCAAATCTCACCGCTCACTGCAACCAGTTATGGCTGCGCCGCTACCAGCCGCGCCGCCTTGCAGGATGGCGCGGCCAACCTCGCCTGCGCGGTCCGCATCGTCTCTTACCATGTCGAAAAGGACGCCGTCGTCGCAGGGCGCGGCAATCGCGGCGCCGGGCGCGACTGGATGCCGCTGCGCAACAGCGGCAAACGCGGCGAAATCGCCGCATGGGTCGGCCAGCAATCCTACTGCAAGGCCTGATGGTCTCCGCTTTCAGTTTGGCCAGAGATCCCGGGGGAGTCTTCGCCCCGGGCGAAGACGGGGGCAGCGCGCGCGCCCTCTTGGCAACCGCAATCGGCGCCCGCTCAGCCCAGAAGCCGCCCTGCCATCTCTTCCAGATCGCGGCTGAGCCCCGGCTGCGCCAGAATTCGCGACAGGGCCGCGCGGCAGGCCGCCCGCCGAACAGCGTCCAGGCGGGGCGCTGTCTCGAAGGCCGTTGACATCCGCGCCGCTGTCTGCGGGTTCAAGGGGTCCAGACGGATCAGCCAATCGGCAAGGAAGTCGTACCCCGACCCGTCCGCCCGGTGAAATCCTGCGTGATTGCCGCTGACCGCCCCCATCACCGCGCGGAACCGGTTGGGGTTCTGCCAACGGAAATCGGGCCGCGCGACCAGACGCCGCGCCACCGCTGCCAAGGCTGCGGGCGGCGACAGCAGCACCTGCAGCGAAAACCATTTGTCCATCACGCTCGCATCCCCAGACCAGCGTGCCTCAAAGACTTCCAGCGCCTCCTCCGCCGCGCCGATGTCCAAAAGCGCGGTCAGCGCACCGAGCTCCTCCGTCATCGTGGCGGCCCGGGCAAAGGCCACGCGCGCGGCCTTCCCGCCATCTTCGCGGCTCAGCACGGCAAGCGCTGCCCCCCGCAGGGCGCGCCGCCCTGCGGCCCGTGCGCCTGCGCTAAAGGGTCCGGGCTCGGCCAGCTCGGCCATCAGCTCGGGCAGTTGCGGGGCCAGATGCCGTGCCAGCGCATCGCCCATCCGCCGCCGTGCCGTATAAATCTGATCCGGATCAGGGATACGGCCTGCCGCCTGCAGGGCCTGCGCCATCTCCTCCTCCCCCGGCAAACGCAGGGCCAGCGCCCGGAAGGCCGGGTCGAGGCCCGCGTCCAGCACGACCGAAGACAAAGCCTCGGTCCAGAGCGTTGGTACCCCGGCATCCTTGAGGATCATGTCCGACAACACATCGCGCGCCAGCGCCCGGCCCGCTTCCCATTTGTTGAAAGGATCGGTGTCATGCGCCAGCAGAAATGCACGTTCCTCCGCCGGAACCACGCGCTCCAGCACGACAGGGGCGGAAAAGCCGCGCAGGACCGACAGGACCGGCCGCGCGCCGAGCCCCTCGAAGCGGAAGGACTGCTCTGCTTCCGTCAATTCCAGAACCGTCGTCGGCACGACCTCGTGGCCATTGGGCGACAAGAGCCCGACCGCCACCGGAATGACCTTCGGCGCCTTGTCGGGCTGGCCGGGCGTGGGCGGGTTCTCCTGGCGCAGATGCAGCGTCATGGTCCCTGCCTCCCATTCTTCCCACACGCTCAGGCGGGGGGTTCCCGCCTCGGAATACCAGCGCTTGAACTGCGAAAGGTCCCGCCCCGTGGTGGCCTCGAACGCGCCCAGCCAGTCCTCGATCGTCGCCGCCCGCCCGTCATTCTGCGTGAAGTAGTGGTCCACTGCGCGGGCATACCCCTCCTCCCCCACCAGCCGCTTCAGCATGCCGATCACCTCGGCGCCTTTCTCATAGACTGTGGCTGTGTAGAAATTGTTGATCTCCACAAAGCTTTCCGGGCGCACGGCATGGGCCAGAGGGCCTGCATCCTCGCGGAACTGCCGCGCGCGCAGCGTCAGCACATCTTCGATCCGCTTTACGGCGTGGGACCGCATGTCGCCCGAGAACTGCTGGTCGCGGAATACGGTCAAGCCTTCCTTGAGGCATAGCTGGAACCAGTCGCGGCAGGTGATGCGGTTGCCGGTCCAGTTGTGAAAATACTCATGCGCGATGATCGCCTCGATCCGGGCAAAATCCTCATCCGTCGCGGTTTCGGGGCTGGCCAGCACATACTTCGAGTTGAAGATGTTCAGCCCCTTGTTCTCCATTGCGCCCATGTTGAAATCATCGACGGCCACGATGTTGAACACGTCAAGGTCGTACTCGCGCCCGTAAACCTCTTCGTCCCACCGCATTGACCGGATCAGACTGTCCATCGCATAGGCGCAGCGGTCCTCATCACCCGCACGCACCCAGATGTTCAGCGCCACGTCGCGGCCTGAGGCAGTAGTGAAGCGTGCAGAATGCGCGACCAGCGCCCCCGCCACCAGCGCAAAGAGGTAGGCGGGTTTGGGCCAGGGATCGTCCCAGTCCGCCCAGGCCTGCCCCGCAGCGACCGGATTGCCATTGGATAGCAGCACCGGCAGATCCGCCTCGATCCGCACGCGAAAAGGGGCCATCACATCCGGGCGGTCGGGATAGTAGGTGATCTTGCGAAAGCCTTCGGCCTCGCACTGCGTGCAATACATGCCATTCGACATGTAAAGCCCCTCCAGCGCCGTATTTGCGGCCGGGGCAATCTCGACCTCGGTTTCCAGCACGAAGTCGCCGTCGGGCAGCAGCGCCGCCGGGATCGTCAGCCCCGATGCATCCGCTGCAAGCTCCAGCACCTTGCCGTCAACCGCCAGTCGCCGCAGCGCCAGCCCTTCGCCGTCCAGCCGCAAGTCCCGGCGACCGGGCAGCACAGGGTTCGGCGCAAAGGCCAATCGGGCCAGCACCCGCGTGGCATCGGGCGAAAGCCGAAAGGTCAGGGCGACCCGTGTCACCAGATAGGGGAAAGGCTGATACTCCGAGAGATGGATCGTGCGGGGGGCAGCAGTCATGCGGAACTCCTTTTTGCGCAGAGGCTAGGCACTCTGCGGGCAGGCGCAAGCCCGATCTGGCAGTCAATGTCCCTTGCAGATACGACCGGACGGGTCGGAGGAACGGGCCGCTTCGATGCCGCGCTGTCCTGATGGGATCGTCACTGATCTTCATCAATGCGGCGACAACAAAAGCGGCGTTGCCGGATCAAGAGACCGCACTTGCCTTGGACGACGGCCTTATCCTGATTTCATGCGACCGGCGCCCGAGTCCTTCCTCTTGGTTCCAAAAGACCTGTGCAGGCCACACGCCACGCCGCCGGGCGCGCTCCGTGCCGATTGATGCCGCCACGCCGGGTCAGAAGTCACTTAACGCCGGATTGTCTCTCTGCCCGGATTTTCGGCCCAAATTGACCCCGCTGGGGCCAAATTATGTCCGCATTCAGACAGCAATCAAGGGTTGTATGTAACCTCCGCACCATGAAAATCTCCTGCGCCAGCGTTCAAGGGCTCGGGTCAAACACGTGTGCGCCTCGCTTCCAAAAGGACAGTTCGTGTCTGATGTATTTATAGACGTGGCGCTCGGGACCACAGCGGCCCAATTGCAGACGATGATCAATGGGGCGGGTGCTGGCACCACGTTCAGGCTTCAGGCGGGCTCCTACACATTCGACCGGACCGTCGTGATCGACAAAGACTTCGTGTCGCTGATCGGGGCAGGTTCGGGTCAGACCACGATTGTCGCGGCGGCAAGCCTTGGAGCGGCCGCACCCATCCAGGTCGGCCACGCGCTTTACAGGCCGGTCATTGAAGACAGCTTCAAGATGACCGCGCCGGCACGGGCTGGGGACACTTCGATCCAGGTCGAACCAGGTCACAGCCTGAACGTGGGCGACGTCATCTACATCGCAGCGGAAAATACCCCCACGTTCCTTGCTTCGATCGGTGACACCGCCTGGCAGAAATCCAACCCCCTGCGCACGTTGATGGTGGAGGTGACAGCGGTCAACGGCAGCCAGATCAGCTTCAACTCCCCCCTGACGTTCGACTATGACCCTTTAATCTCGACAGTGGAGAAGCGGAGCGTTCTGGAGGGAAACACCCTCTCAGGCTTCACCGTAACCGGCGACTACGGCACGCCCGATCCCACAAACTTCAACAACGTGATTGGCGCGGGCAAAGGTGCCCACGCAATCATGATCGGCGGTACCAATGGCATGACGGTCAGCGACATCGTCATTTTGAATGCGGTCTCCAGCGGTATGCTGATCTCCAACAGCATCGACATGACGCTGACCGGGTTTTCGATGGACGGAGCCTTCAACAAGGGCGCGGAAGGCAACGGCTATGCGCTGTGGCTGCGCGAGGTCTACGACAGCACCTTCACCGACCTGTCGATCGTCAACACGCGCCATGCGGTGGTATTTGCAAGCTACACTACCGAAAGCGGCAACTACGTCGAGGTGACGTTCACCAACCGCGACATCAACTTTCATGGCGGACAGGATCAGCTGAACGTGGTGGTGGTGGACGCATCGATCCGCACGCCGGTAGAGCAGGGGTTGCTGTCCACTGCAACCTTCTTCAACCCGGGCACCTTTTACGGCGCCCCCACCGATCCATCCAGGAACACGATCACCTTCAAGCAGGTCGTGGCCAGCAACAAGAATGACACGATCTACAGTCATGCTTCAGGATCGACGGTCTTTACCGTGGATGGAAATGACACCGTCCATTCGGCGGCCGGCAATGACGTGATCGACGGGGGCAATGGCAACGACGTCATCTACGCCTCGGGCGGAGGCGACAATGTGACGGGCGGCGCCGGGACAGACCGGCTGGTGTTTGCCAATGCGCTCGACAGCTATGTGCTGACGCGCGGGGGCGACACGCTGATCGTGTCGGGCGCGCTTGGGGCCACGAGGGTCACGAGCGTGGAAAACCTTGCCTTTGGCAACGCAAGCTACACGCTGACCGCGCTACTCGCGTCGGTTGGCGGCACCACTCCGCCTGACCCCGTCGGCGGCGGTGGCGGCGGCGTTGTGACCCCGCCCCCCGGTGCGCTGAACTGGGCCGAGATGAGCACGACTGGACTTGTCGTGGTCAATGGGACTTCTTCGTGGGACCGCCATACTTCAGCCACCTCTTTCGTCATGGGCGCCGGTCTTGATGCCGCCACCCTTTCAGGGTCGGCCAACCTGATTGTGGTGGGTAATGCGCTGAACAACTCCATGTCCGGAAACAGCGGTGCAAACCGTATCGAAGGCCGAGCAGGCCACGACAAGATCATTGGCGGCAGCGGTGACGACACGCTGCTTGGCGGCGACGGCAATGACGTGATCGAGGGTGGGGCTGGACATGATGCCCTTTCTGGTGGCGCAGGCAACGACCGCAGCAATGGCGGTGACGGCAACGACATGTTCCTGACCGGATCTGGAACCGACAGGCTGGACGGCGGCAACGGGACCGATACCGTCCTGTTTTCGGGCGATCTTGCCGAGTACCTGATCACCCAGGTCTCCGGCGGATTTGTGATCACGGCGGGGGTCGACAGAACCACGATCACCAATGCGGAAACCTTCGCGTTCGCGGGCACCAGCTATTCCGCCGCAAACCTCATGCAGGCCTATGCTGCCGCGACCGGCGGCGGAGGTGGCGGCGGAGGTGGCGGCGGCGGTGGCGGCGGCGGTGCGGGAAGCGGCGGCGGTGGCGGAACCGGCGGCAGTGGCGCCGCCTGGGACGAGATCGACGCGACTGGCATGACCTTTATAAATGGGGCAGCCGGATATCAGCGCTACAGTTCTTCCGCGTCCTTTGCGATGGGCAATGAGCTGGAAGCTACAAGCCTGAAGGGCAGTGCGGACCTGACGGCCATCGGCAATGCGCTGGCCAACAGTATGAAAGGCAATGACGGCGCGAACCGTATAGAGGGACGCGGCGGCAATGACACCCTCAATGGCGGCGACGGCCAGGACACGCTGGTTGGCGGAACCGGCAACGATATGATCAACGGCAGCAGCGGCAACGACATCGTGTCCGGCGGTGCAGGCAACGACCAGCTCAAGGGCGGCAGAGGCGGGGACAACTTTGTTTTTCTCTCGGGCTTTGGCCAGGATGTGATCACCGATTTCAAGATCGGTCTCGACAAGCTGAGCCTTGGCGTTGCGGACTTTTCCGCCTTCAGCGATCTGACCGGCCATCTCACGCAGATCGATCGCGACGTGCTGATCGACTTTGGCAACGGCACGGCGTTGCTGATCGAAGATGTGAAGGTCACGGAATTCCTGGGAGACATCCTCTTCATCTGAAGGCAAAAGGCATTGGGGGCAGAGTGAGTACCCGGATTGTGTGCAGTGCGGCCCTGTGGCCACAGCCCAGATCCATGGCTTTACCATCCGGGTGCGAATGTTCGCCGCATCTGGTACACCTTGGGGCATATTCTTATCTCGCGCTGCGACACGGGCCTTTGCGAATCCCGCAAGACTTGGCATGAGTGTTCCATGAATGTTCTCTATTGGTTCAAGCGCGATCTGCGCCTTGCGGACTCTCCCGCGCTGACCCGTGCGGCAACGCTCGGTCCGGTGTTGCCGGTCCATGTGGTGGAGCCGGAGTATTGGCGCCTGCCCGACACCTCGGCGCGGCAATGGGCGAGCCTGGCCGAAAGCCTGGCCGATCTGCGGGGCGCGTTGCAGCCTTTCGGCGGCGGCCCGGTCGTGCGCGCAGGTGACGCGGTCGAGGTTCTGGGCACGCTCTGCCGCCGCTTTGGCATCACCCGGATCATCAGCCATGAGGAGACGGGGAACCTGTGGACCTACGCGCGCGACCGGCGCGTGGCAGCGTGGGCGCGCGGTGCGGGAATAGCGTGGGAGGAACTGCCGCAATCGGGCGTGGTGCGGCGCCTGTCTGGCCGGGCCGGCTGGGCCGCGGGACGCGATGCCTTCATGGCCGCTCCGGCCCTGCCCATTCCTGCCCTGACCCTTCTGGGGGGCATCGAACCCGGGCCGATCCCGACAGCCCAGGCCCTGCGCCTGCCCCCCGACCCCTGCCTCGCCCGCCAGACGGGTGGGCGAAGTGCGGGTCTTGCGCTGCTCGAAAGCTTTCTTGACCGGCGTGGGGAGACGTATCGCCGCGCTCTGTCCTCCCCTCTCACGGCAGAGCGGGCCTGTTCGCGCCTGTCGCCGCACATAGCACTAGGAACGCTGTCGCTGCGCGAGATCGTGCAGGCGACCGCCGCCGCCCAAGCGAGCCGCCCGCGCAGCCGCTGGTCCGGCGCGCTTCCGAGTTTTCAAAGCCGCCTCGCCTGGCGCGACCACTTTGTGCAGAAGCTCGAAAGCCAGCCCTCACTGGAATGCCACGCCTTGCATCCCGCCGCCGCCCTGCGACCCGCGACCAGCGACGCCTCCTGGCTGCAGGCGTGGAGCGTGGGGGAAACCGGCTTTCCTTTCCTCGACGCCTGCATGCGCTATCTTGCCGCTACCGGATGGCTGAACTTCCGCATGCGCGCCATGGTGATGTCGATGGCCTCCTTCAACCTCGGGCTGGACTGGCAAGCCACTGGCGCGGTGCTGGCCCGACAGTTTACCGATTACGAGCCCGGAATCCACTGGCCGCAGGTGCAGATGCAGTCGGGGCTGACCGCGATCAACATCCCGCGCATCTACAACCCGGTAAAGCAGGGTCTGGATCAGGACCCGACAGGTGCCTTCACCCGTCGCTGGCTGCCCGAACTGGCTGCCCTCCCCGATGGTTTCCTGCAGCAGCCGTGGAAATGGCCCGAGGCGCAAAGCCTTCTGGGCCGCCGCTATCCCGAACCGCTGGTGGACCTTGCAGCCTCTGCCCGCGCCGCGCGCAACCATCTGGCCGAGGCACGCAGGGGCGAGGAGTTCAGGGCCGAGGCCGCCCGCATCCTCGACCGCCACGCCAGCCGCCCCGATGGTCGTTTTGTCAACGACCGCAACCCCCGCCCCCGCGTCGCCAGGCCCTCTCCGCCCACGGCGCAGATGAGCTTCGACCTCTGATGCCCAGAATGATCCGAAAGGCTGACCTGCCGACCAAAATCTGCGCCACCTGCGAACGCCCCTTCACTTGGCGCAAAGCCTGGGAAAAGGCGTGGGCGGAGGTCCGCTATTGCTCGGACCGCTGCAGGCGGGCAAAGCCCAAGGGCAATCTGGCGAAGGGTTCAGACGACGCGTCCGGATGAAAGCCGCACGACCCGGTCCATCCGCGCGGCCAGCTCCATGTTGTGCGTGGCGATCAGCGCGGAAAGACCCGTCGAGCGCACCAGAGCCATCAGCGCCGCGAAGACCTGATCCGAGGTTGCGGGATCAAGGTTTCCGGTCGGCTCGTCCGCCAGCAAAAGCCGTGGCCCATTGGCCAGCGCCCGGCAGAACGCCACACGCTGCTGCTCCCCCCCCGACAGGGCGGCGGGGCGATGGCTGGCGCGGGCAGCGATGCCGACACTGTCCAGAAGCATGCGGGCCCGGGCCTCGGCTACCGGTTTCGTCCCGCCATTGGCCAGTTGCGGGATGACGATGTTTTCCAGCGCGGTGAATTCCGGCAAGAGGTGGTGGAACTGGTAGATGAATCCGATTTCGGCCCGCCGCGCCTCTGTCCGCTCACGATCCCCCAAACCTGCCATCGCACGGCCATCAAGGTGCAAGGTCCCCGCATCGGGGCTGTCGAGCAGCCCCGCGATGTGCAAAAGCGTTGATTTTCCGGCACCCGAGGGGGCCACCAGCGCCACAACCTCTCCCCGCGCAAGAGATAGCGTCGCGCCGCGCAGAACCATCACTTCCGCTGGCTTGCCGCGGTTATACCCCTTCTCGATCCCCTCCAGCACCAGCGCGTCATTCATAGCGCAGCGCTTCGACCGGGTTCAGGCGGGCGGCCCGACGGGCGGGGAAGATCGTGACCACAAAGGCCAATCCCAGCGACAGCGCCACCGCCGACAGCACATCGCGCGCCTTCAACTCTGCCGGCAGCGCATAGATGCCGCGGATCGACGGGTCCCAGACCGAGCCGCCGTTGATCCAGTTGGCAAAAGCCATTACCTGGTCGATGTACGTGGCAAAAAGGCAGCCAAGGATCACCCCCGCAATCGTGCCCACAACGCCGGTAAAGGTGCCACAGAGGAAGAACACCCGCAGCACCGACCCCTCGGTCAACCCGATGGTGCGCAGGATGCCGATATCCCGGCCCTTGTTCTTCACCAGCATGATCAGCCCCGACACAATGTTGAGCGAGGCGATCAGCACGAGGACCGACAGGATGATGAACATCACATTATCCTCTATATCGAGCGCGCGCAGAAACGCCCCCGCTGAATCGCGCCACGTCCACAAAAGCGCCGTGGGCCCCGCCGCGTTCAAGAGTGGCAGGGAATAGTCGTCGACGGCCTCGGGGTCCTTGACCATCACCTCCACCTCATCGGCCATTCCCTCGCGGTTGAAGTAGCTCTGCGCCTCGGTGAAGGGCATGTAGATGCGGGTGCGGTCGATGTCGTACCGCCCGGCGGTAAAGATGTAGACGACCTCATAGGCCTTGACGCGCGGACTGGTGCCGAAGGCGGTCTTGACCCCGCTTGGCGCGATCAGACGCACGCGGTCGCCAAGGCCGAGGTTCAGCTCGCGCGCAATCCCTGATCCGATGGCGATTCCGTCGGGAAAGCGGGAAAGGTTGCCGATGGCATCGGCCCCAACCCCAACGCGCGGGATGGACGCAAGGTTTTCGGGGCTGATGCCGAACACCTCCGCACCTGTCGTCGTCTCGCCGTCCGTCACCATGACCTGGCCGCGCACCAACGGCGCCGCCTGCGTCACCCCGGGCACAGCCTTCAGCCGCGACGAAATCGCGTCATAATCGGCAAAGCCCTTGATCAACTGGCCGGACGCCGTCATCTCGCCCGCCGAATAGACAGTGACATGGGCGTTGGCCCCCAGGATCGTATCGACGAATTCAGCGCGGAACCCCGCCCGCACGGCCAGCGTGATGATCAGTGCGGCCACCGCCAGCGTGATTCCAACCAGCGAGATCCAGGTCATGGCGCTGACCCCGCCCTCGGCACGGCGGGCGCGCAGATACCGCCAGGCGATCATGAACTCGAAACGCGAAAACGGTGGAGTAGTGGCCAAGGGGATGCTGCTCTTTTCCGGGTGCTCGACCCCGTGGTTTTTCGTTGCCGCGCAGAGTGAAGGCTCCGGCGGAGATCGTCAAGCCACGGGTCCGTGCGCCCCGCGTGTGCCGCAGGGCCGCGCGAGGCAGGTCCTCGGAACAAGAAGTTTGCGGCGTCCTTCATATGCAGCACTGTCACGCCGTCCACCTGCACCTGCGCATTTCCCACGCTGAGGAGCACGCCCCCCGTTACAGCAGCAAAGGTGACGTCGCCAACCTCCAGAGCCGCGGTGAAATCGATCAGGTCATGGCCGAGGGTAAAGTCAGCGATCCTGTGCCGCCCGTGGCCTGCGCTGAACTGGAACACATCCGCGCCCAGACCGCCGACCAGCAGGTCGTTGCCTGCCTGGCCCGCCATGAGGTCGGCCCCTGCGCCGCCAACAAGAGTGCCCAGCCCGAGGCCACCATTCAGCGTGTCACTGCCGATGCCTCCCTCCATCCGGTTCGCGACGGTATCGCCGGTGATGGTGTCGCGCAGCGCCGCGCCAGGCACGGATTCTGCATTCGACAGGATCAGATGTTTCCCCACGAATCGGCAAAAGCCTGGCAGGAACGGCTGGCTGGCGCGTAAAAGTCAAACTGGAAGGCCGGGTGCTTCCTGACTGCAGCGAAATTGATGCTCGGAGATCAGGTCAGGGGTGCAGTAACCGTAGCCGAGTTCGACGCTAGCCTCCCCCCGCTACCCAACGTCATCGGCGAGATCAAGACTGGAAGGGCAGTCCCGATGCGAGGGCAGGTCGATGTTTGTTCGGTCAAGCGCCGGTTGCCAAGGGTTCGTTACCGCCGTCGGGCTTGAAGCAACACTTGCTGCGGAATGCGTGATTAACGGCTTTGGCGTCGCCGGGATTGCCGCCTGAGGATCGCGGCATTGCCCTATTGGCGCAAAGCGTTCGAATTCTTCAGTTTTGGCACCTTGTTTGCCGCGATGCAGTTGGTTTCGGGCATGTTCCTCCTCATGCCAAGAGCATTTCCATACGAGGAACAGGTTGCCGAGTGCGAACAGGATAAAAAGCTGCGCGCGTATCTTTGCCAGCTCCAGATCGTGGGTTTTCCGAGGTCCGAAATGGCGTTTGGTGATGCAGAAGGGATGCTCGACTTTGGCCCGTACCATCGCGAAGACGCGGTTGATCCGCTCGTC
>Ga0105047_10007741_pt1 | contig 18049 bp, 11 predicted proteins | sample MAT04_FD_78384 | JGI IMG/M metagenome (GOLD analysis project Ga0105047, IMG submission 78384) | Freshwater microbial communities from Lake Fryxell liftoff mats and glacier meltwater in Antarctica - MAT-04 (megahit assembly) | ecosystem: Environmental > Aquatic > Freshwater > Ice > Liftoff...
AACATCGAACTGGCCAACGGAGCCGAGGGTTACATTCCGCCTCCCGAACAGCACGTACTCGGTGGGTACACCACCTGGCCCGCGAAGACAGCCGGGTTGGAAGTCACCGCTGAGCCGCAGATCGCCGAGAAGCTGCTGGAACTGCTGGAGCAAGTCGCGGGACAGCCGCGGCGGGTATTGGCCGATCCTCCGACGGAGTATTCGAAAGCAGTCCTCGGCTCAAAGCCCGCTGCTTACTGGCGGCTGGGTGAGATCGATGGGACACAGGCGACCGACTCGGTGGGTGGCCAGCATGGGCTGTATGAGGACGGCACAGCTCGCTACCTCCCTGGTGCCGCAGGAGACGGACTCCATCAGGCTCCGCGTGGCAGTCGAGCAGCCCACTTCGCTGCGGGACGCATGACTGTGAAGGCGTCGCCAATTGGCGATGACTACTCGCTCGAAGGCTGGGTCTGGAATGGGTTGCCGAACGACGACCGAGCGGTGACGGGGTACTTCTTCTCACGCGGACCGGGAGGAGACCAGAAAGCCCCCGGCGACCATGTGGGAATCGGTGGTACCTATGAGAACGGCAAGTGGCAGGGAAAGCTGCTCGTCTTCAATGGGAACGAACGGAATGAAGCCCTCGCGGGCCGCAGCGTGATCGAGCCCAAGACGTGGAACCATGTGGTCTTCACCCGGCAGGGGCCCCAGGTGCGGGTCTATCTGAACGGACAGCCGAAACCGGAGATCGAAGGGGACTTGAAGCTGACTTACCAGTCGGCCCGGGATCAGTTCTTTCTGGGTGGACGCAGTGACGGGATGTTCGGACTCGAAGGGAAGCTCGACGAAGTGGCGCTATATAACCGGGCTCTCACCGGCGAAGAGGCAACAGAGCACTACCTCGCATCAGGCAATGCGCTGGTCATCCACGCGGAGCCGAGCCCGGATACGGCACCGCTCTCTGCCGCAGACTCGATGAAGCTGGCTCATGTGCGCGAGGGTTACGAGCTGCAACTGGTCGCCGCCGAGCCTCTCGTGATGGACCCGGTCGCCATCGATTGGGGCCCGGATGGCAAGCTGTGGGTCGCGGAGATGGCCGACTACCCCAACGGGATGGACGACAAGGGGCAAGCCGGAGGGCGTATCCGGTTTCTCGAAGACAAGGATGGCGATGGCCAGTACGAGACTTCGACACTGTTCCTCGATGGCGTCAGCTTCCCGAATGGCGTGATGGCGTGGAACAAAGGAGTGCTCGTCACCGCAGCCCCGGAAATTTTCTATGCGGAGGAAACGGATGGAGACGGCAAGTGCGATCAGCGCACGGTTCTCTACTCCGGATTTCTGGAGGGGAACCAGCAGTTGCGAGTGAACGGCTTGCGCTGGGGGCTCGATAACTGGATCCATTGTGCCAGCGGGAGCCACGTCCCGGGATACGGGGCCGAGAGCCAAATCCTGTCGAGCCTGACCGGTGTGAAGACCGCTGTCGGTAGCCGTGACTTTCGGATTCGTCCGGCTGAGGGACTGATCGACCCGCAAAGTGGTCCTTCCCAGTTTGGTCGCAACCGCGATGACTGGGGGCATTGGTATGGCGAACAGAACAGCTACCCGCTTTGGCATTATGTTCTGGAAGACCAGTACATCCGCCGCAACCTGCACTTCGCCGCGCCCGACCCACGACATCAGGTCATCACACCGGCGAATCCGCGGGTCTATCCGGCGACACCTCCCGAGAAACGCTTCCATAGTTTCGAGCAAGCGGGCCGGTATACGTCCGCCTGCTCGGGCATGATCTATCAGGATGACTTGCTCTTCGCACGCTCGCAGGACAATGGGTGGAGCGTGCAGCACTCCTTCACTTGCGAGCCGTTCAGCAATCTCGTGCAGCACAATGTGATTCTGGAAGAGGGAGTGAGCTACCGCTTCGAGCGCGACCCCGCCGAGAGCGAACGCGACTTCTTCGCCTCGGGAGACCGGTGGTGTCGCCCGGTGATGGCGAGGACGGGGCCCGATGGGGCGCTGTGGATCGTCGACATGTACCGCTACATGATCGAGCATCCCCAATGGTTGCCCAAAGAGGGCCAGGACGAACTGCGGCCGTTCTTTCGCTCAGGCGAGGACCGGGGACGCATCTATCGCATCGTCCCTGCTGGAAAGAAGGCTCGCAGCGTACCACGCCTGGCCGGCGTGAATACGGCTCAATTAGTCTCAACGCTCGAGAGTTCCAACGCCTGGCAGCGGGACATGGCTCACCGTCTGCTGGTCACTCGCCCGGATCAATCAGCCGTTGAGCTATTGCAAAAACTGACGGTGAAAGGATCAAGCCCACAAGCTCGGTTGCAGGCCCTGTGTACGCTGGACGGGATGGGGGCACTGACACCCGCTGTGATTGTCTCGGCACTTCAGGACTCGCACCCCGGCGTGCGCAGCATCGCAGTTCGTCTCGCCTCGGGACGCGAAGTCGACGTTGCGAAGTTGGCAGCTCTGACCAGCGATCCCGATGCGAAAGTCCGGCTGCAACTGGCGTCGACGCTGGGAGACTTCACGGGTTCAGTCGCGGGCCGGGGACTCGCCCGACTCGCGATCGACAACTCGAACGAGCCCTTCATTCAGGCCGCAGTGATGAGTTCTTTGAATAGCAACACCATGCCTTTCGTGCTGGCCGCGATTGTCGAAGTGCAAAGGGATGCGAACGCTGCGCATCCCGCTGACGAGGCTGTGGCCCGGTTCTTTGAACAGGCTGCGGCACTGGGAGATGAAACACTGATCGCGCACTCGATCCATCAGACCTGTCCCGAGCCCACGAGCCCAGTGGCTCCCTGGCAACTGTCGAGTCTGGCCAAGTTGCTCGATGGACTGAATTCCCGGAAGTGGTCGTTCGAGACATGGGCTTCGGCAGATCGTGATCGAGTGACCTCCACTCTGGAACGGGCTCGCACAATCGTCGCCGATGCGGATGCTCCAGAACCTCTCCGCAGTGCCGCAGCTGCGCTCTTGCTGCGTGAACCGGAGAAGGTCGCGAGCGATCTGGAGTTACTGTCATCGCTGCTGATTCCACGCACGCCAGCCGTCGTACAGCAGGCGATTGTCGAACAGGCTGCGAGTCGTCGCAATCCGGAACTGGCGCAAGTGTTGTTAGCGGGCTGGAAGTCGCACTCACCGGCACTACGCACACAAATCCTGTCCGTGGTCGCCAGTCGCGAGGATTGGGCTCAGACGCTCCTGGAACACTTGGAGAGTCAAGCGGTTTCTCCGTCGGAGATTGACGCACCGTTACGTGATCGACTGCTCACGACGAAGAACGCCGGACGGTTGGAACGTCTGCGAAAGATTCTGGAGGTCACCGCTTCGGCGGATCGCAAGCAAGTCCTGGAAGCCCATCAGCCGGTGCTGAAACTGGTGGGTGACGCCGCGCGGGGGCAGGTGCTGTTTGGCAAGAAGTGCGCCAACTGCCATAAGTATGGAGAGACCGGGCATGCCGTCGGTCCGAACCTGGCATCACTCACCACGAAGACTCCGCAGTCTCTGCTCCTGGCGATCCTCGACCCGAGTGCCGCTGTCGAGGGGAAGTATCTGAACTACGTCGCCGTCACCACCGCCGGGCGGAGTCTGACTGGCATCCTGGCGACGGAAACCGGCAGCAGCATCACGCTGCTCGCAGCCGAAGGGAAGACGGAAACGGTACTTCGCAATGAGATTGAAGAGCTACGCAGCACGAGTAAATCGCTGATGCCGGACGGTTTGGAAAAGGACCTGGCCCCGCAGGACTTTGCGGACCTGATCGAGTTCGTGCGATCGATCAAGTAGGACAGGGCCATGCCAACGTTTGATGTCATTGTGTTGGGCTTGGGTGGCATGGGGTCTGCGACGGTCTGTGAGTGTGCCCGACGTGGTCAGCGGGTACTCGGGATTGAGCAGTTCCCACTCGTCCATGATCGAGGCAGCTCGCACGGCCAGACGCGCGTCATCCGCCAGGCTTACTACGAACACCCGGACTATGTTCCACTGCTCCGGCGCGCGTATGAGAAATGGTATGACCTCGAACAGCACAGCGGGTCTCGACTGTTTGTCGAGTGCGGCGTACTCAGTATTTCTCCCCCGGGCGGTGAAGTCGTCGCGGGGGTGACTCAAGCGGCCCAAACGCATGGCATCTCGATTGAGTCCCTCTCTTCCCGGGACATCAAACGACGCTTCCCGGAGTTCCGGGTGCCAGGCGACTCCCACGGGGCCTTCGAGCCACATGCCGGGTATTTACATGTCGAAGACTGCGTCCGGGCTCATCTCGATGCCGCGCGAGCTGCTGGAGCGATGTTGCGGTCTGAGGAGCGAGTGATTCGCTGGCAGGCAACGGCGGCGGGTGTCGAGGTGGAAACCACACACGGTCACTACTCGGCAGATCGACTCGTTATAACGGCCGGGGCCTGGGCGGGACAAGTGCTGTCGCAGCTCGGATTGCCGCTGAATGTCCTGCGGAAGGCGCTGCTCTGGTTCGAAGTCGCCGAGCCCTCACGAATGCGACGCGACCGCTTTCCGATCTACATGGTCGAAAGTCCGAATGGATTCTACTACGGGTTTCCCGTGTCCGATTCGCGAGGGCATAAGCTCGCCCGACACGACGGCGGGAGACTCGTCGAAGACCCACTCTGCCCAGTCCGCGAACCACTGCCTGAGGACGAAGCCGACTGTCGTCAGTTCCTGGAAACGTATCTCCCGGCCGCTGCGGGACAGCTGCGACACCACGCGGTCTGTCTGTATACGATGACACCGGACCAGCACTTCATCCTGGATGTGCATCCCGAGCATTCGCGAGTGGTCCTGGGGGCCGGGTTTTCGGGGCACGGTTTCAAATTCGCATCAGCGGTGGGCGAGATCCTGGCCGATCTGTCGGAGTCGGGCCGGAGTCCGCTTCCGATCGATCGGTTTCGCCTCGACCGGTTTCCGTGCGTTGGCGGCTCGAAATGACTACGATGAGGATCTGACTGCCTCATTCCTTCAGCGACTGACCGACCAACATGCGACCCGGACAACCCACGGAACAACTGCCAGATCCCACCATCCGCCTTTCGACCGGCTGGCACTGTTTGCACGTTTATTACCGCGTGAATGCGCTCGCGCTGATGACGCTCTCGGCCAGCGAGATCGAGGCCGGATGCGCAGAGCTGCGACAGCTGCTGGTTCCGGGACGCGAAGGGGGTCCAGAACGGTTGCAGGTGTTTGCGGTATCGGGACACCGGGCAGATCTGGGCCTGATGCTGATGGACCCCGATCCGCTGAAAATCGATGCTGTGCTTCAGGGAATCCGGGCATCCAAGCTCGGCGTAGCACTCGACAGCAGCTACTCGTTCGTTTCGATCACTGAGATTTCGGAGTATGTGCCCACGATTGAGCAGTACTCCGAACGGTTGCGAGCCGACGGCACGAAGACCGACGACCCGGCATATCTGGCCAAGGTCAAGGCGTATGAAGGCCGCCTGCCGATGATGAACAAGCAGCGGCTCTATCCGGACATGCCCGAGTGGCCAGTGATCTGCTTTTATCCGATGAACAAGATTCGCGATCCGCAGGCCAACTGGTTCATGATTCCGTTCAGCGAGCGATCCCGGCTGATGGCTGAGCATGCGACCTCGGGAATCAAGTTCGCGGGCAAGGTCTCCCAGTTAATTACGGCATCGACCGGGTTTGATGACTGGGAATGGGGCGTCACGCTGTGGGGCCGAACACCGGAGTACATCAAAGAAATCGTCTACACTATGAGATTTGACGAGGCCTCAGCCCGCTACGCCGCGTTCGGCCCGTTTTACATCGGATACACCATGCCGATTGGAGACTTGCTGAAGCACCTGAAGCTGGCGAAGTGAGAGTCTCGGCCTGTTGTGTACTGTGAACCGTTGGCCGGTTCAGAGTGGGAGCTTCGCCCTCTCGCAGGAGTATGCGCACTAGTCTCTCTTCAGTTTCACGGATAAACTGTGCTCGAGCGGTGGTGAGAGATCTCGCATTTGCAATTCTGCGGACTGTGACTGAATCGTGAATGAGAGTTTCTCAACCAGCAATCGCCCGCCTCATCACATTCCCGCCACGTGACTGCTCGGCGAATCCGGGCTGCCCCTCAAGTTGAGTCCCCCGTGACCGAAAGCCAAAATCCACAACGTCACCATGTCCTGACCAGCCAGCGGACGAATTCGCTGACGGGGGTTCAGATTTTGGGAACGGGGTCATTTGTCCCCGATAACGTTGTCACCAACGATGAGTTGAATAAGCGATTTGGTTTCGACGCCAACTGGATTCGAGACCGGACCGGGATTCAGGAGCGACGACATGCTCCTGTTCACGTCTCCACCCTCGACATGAGCTTCGCCGCAGCTGAGCGGGCGATCCGAGCTGCGGGAGTGAACCCCAAGGATATCGACCTGCTGGTGGTGGGGACGCTGACGCCAGACTATCTTTGCCCGTCAACGGCATGTTTGCTCCAGAACCGACTCGGCCTCGACTGTGCGGCGTTCGATTTGGCCGCTGCGTGTGCGGGCTTTATGTACTCGATGGTCACCGCGTCGCAGTACGTCGCGACCGGGAACTCGAAGCTGGCACTCGTGATCGGAGTCGATTGCCTGAGCCGGATCGTCAATCCAAAAGATCAGCGGACCTACCCTCTGTTTGGGGATGCAGCTGGAGCCGTGTTAATCGCCAAGGGCGAACCGTCCCAGGGGCTCGTGTGTTATCAAATGGGGTCCGATGGTTCGGGCGCTGACTTGCTGGACCGACCTGCGGGCGGATCTCGCTGTCCGATCACAGCGGAATCAATTCTCGCCGGGGATCAGTACTTGCGGATGGACGGTCGCAGTGTCTTCAAATGGGCTGTCCGGCTGGTGCAGGACTCGATTGAGCTGGTGTTGCAGAAGTCGGGCCACCGGGTGGAGGATGTCGACTTGTTCGTGCTGCATCAAGCGAACATCCGGATCATCGATGCCGCGATGGATAGTTTGGAGATTGAGCCAGATAAGGTCTTTTGCAACGTCCATAAGTACGGAAACACGAGTGCGGCGTCGGTTCCGCTGGTGCTGGATGAAGCCTTGCGCGCCGGCAAAATCCAACGTGGCAACCTCATACTCATGTGTGGATTTGGCGCAGGACTCAGCTGGGGCACTGGGCTGTACCGTTGGTAATCGTGCTTCCTGGGCCGGATACCGGTTCCTCTGATGAGGTCCAGGCGAGTCGATGGGATGCACGTTGGTCGATATGACCTGACATAACTCTTGGAGGGTTCGGCAGTTTCGGCGCGAACTGGAAGTTTCGGGGGAATCACCAAGAGCGGGGGGAGACGCGGGGAAACCCCCCTTGACCGGTCCCGCAACATAGATACAATCGGAACAACTGGAAGAATCGGCAAGATCGTGACTCTGAGGGACGCCTGCTCATCTGTAAGACGGTGAGAGCCCTCTGAGTCAATCCAGTTGTCGCAATGGCTTCCGTTCACGGATCGATGGAAGCTTGGGGTTTTCCACACATCGCCTCGCGGTGCTCATGGTCCGGCTGCAGCATTCCAAGCTGCGGGCTCACTCCAAGGGATGGAAAGAGTGCCATGAAAACGGTTTTCACCACTGGCGAAGCTGCCAAGATTTGCAAGGTCAGCCAGCAGACGATCATCCGCTGTTTTGACTCGGGGCAATTGAAGGGTTTCCGCGTTCCTGGCTCGCGGTTTCGCCGTATTCCGCGCGACATCCTGCATAAGTTCATGAAGGACAACGGGATTCCGACGGACGCGCTGGAAAGCGGTCGTCGGAAGGCACTTGTGGTTGACGACGATGTCGAACTCGTCGAACTGATCCGTGACATCCTCGAAGCCGATGGCCGGTTTGAGGTCCGCGTAGCGAACAATGGCTTCGATGCCGGGATGATGGTCCGGGAATACAAGCCCGATATCCTCGTCCTCGACATCATGCTTCCCGACATCAATGGGAAGGAAGTTTGCCAGCGGGTCCGTAGCGACTCCACGCTCGATGATGTGAAAATCATTTGCATCAGCGGACTGGTTGAGCAGGACAAGATCCAGGATCTCCGCGACTCAGGAGCCAATGACTTCCTGCAGAAGCCATTCGAGGTCGAAGCCCTGCTCGGTCGGATGTGTGAACTTCTCGACATGGACAAAACGCCAAGTCGCTCGATGCGTTAGTCGATCGCCCCCCTACGAGAGTCGAATTCGGACTTCACTGTGAGTTCAACATACCCCTTCGCTGGAACAGCTGTCCCAGCCGAAGGGGTTTCTCATTGGCTGGGCGATTTCCTGCGAACGACGACGCTCGAACAGGGACTCATCCAACTGCTGGAGCAGTTTGCGGATGACTCGCCTGCTCCGATCGCGATCTGGGTCTGGCCGCAGCCGCAGATTGCCGCTGTAGGTATCATCGGCACCTCTCGGTTTTATGAGGTTCGACAGCAGGAGTTTGATGGTTCCACTCCTCAGTCAGGCGACCTGGCGCGCTGGTCGTTTCCCCAGACCGACCCTTCCAGGATCGAAATTCGGCTCTGGCCCGCCGATCTGGCTCATAGGTCCGGAGCTCTCTGTTGGGAGAGGTCCGATCACCCGGAACCTTCCGCAGACCAGATCGCCTGGCTCGGCACACTCCTCGATTGGTTGTCGATCCGCGAGAATCAACTACTCGACGCCAAACTCAAATCACTCGCCGAATTCGCAGGCGGAGCGGGGCATGAGATCAACAACCCGCTGGGCACAATCCTCGGTCGATCCCAGCTGCTACTGCGACAGGAGGTCGACCCGGAACGCCGTCGCTGGCTGACCGCCATCGGTGGCCAGGCTCTGCGTATTCGCGACATGATCTCGGACACGATGGTCTTCGCCTGCCCTCCAGCCCCGAAGACTCGTGCCGTCGAACTCGAACCGCTCATTCGCTCTGTCACAGATCGGTTCGCTGACGAACTCCGCAGCGCGAAAATCCAACTCCAAATCAAACTGGTCTATTCAGAACCCACGGGTTGCTCCACTCTTAATCCTCAGCACCCAACACTCCTTGCCACTCTCGACCCCGAGCAGTTTCAGGTGGTCTGCATCGAGCTACTGCGGAACGCAATTCGAGCTGTCGGCCAACGAGCTGACCAGAACAGGCGAATCATCCTGCGAGCCAGAAATCGCAACTGGCAGGGTCGCTTGTGGCTGGAACTCGATCTTTACAACACGGGGCCCGAGCTGACTCCGGCCGAGCGAACACACGCTTTCGACCCATTCTTTTCGGGTCGCGATGCCGGGCGTGGACTTGGCTTTGGACTCACGAAATGCTGGCGGATCGTGACCGGTCACGGAGGCCGAATGGGCGTGCATTCGACTTCTGACAGAACAGTCTTTCGTACTCTGTGGCCCACTCCGATGAGCAATTCGAAAGAGTGACGCCGCTGCCGAACAGTGGCCACCGCCGGGCTCCCTCCTCGGCAATCGGCAATTCTTGCCGCTGAGCAGGTGACTTTACGTATTTTGCCGATTATGCTTGACCTGCCAAATGCGCAGGTCTCCCCGAAGCTGTGAGTGGATCACAGGTTTCGAACTCAGTGATTTGCTGACTCGGGAGATTTGGCTCCTTCCGTGTTCGGCTTTCTCAGGAGTGCAGTCATGTTCAGAGCAACTTTGTGGAGTGTTCTTGGATTGGTGGTCGGCATGGCCTCCTCTGTCGCGAACGCCCAATACTTCTATTCCCCTGTCGGATATTACGCGTCCCCAGTCATGCGTCCGGTTTACGCAGCTCCGATTCCGGTCGGCGTCTCCTACTATGCTCCCGCTCCGGTCTACGTCTCGCGTCCGGTTTACACGCCGATCGTTCAATCGGCCTATGCGGAACCAATCACATACGCCGCTCCCGCGCCAACCATCTCTTACGCCAGCTACGCGCCAGCCCCGATCTCGCTCGATCCGGTCTATGCAACACCGGCTCCCGTGTACGTGGCTCCCGCTCCGGTTTACGTGACAGCTGCTCCAGTCGTCGTGTCACGTTCGTATTACGCCCCGATCACCCACCAGTCGTTGACGGTTCGTCCGTTCTCGACCACTTACCGTGCTCACACCTGGGGCGGACCAAGCGTTTATGCTCGGAGCGGACCGTTCCACACAGTCGTCCGCACTCGCGGCTGGTAAATTCCAGCTTCGACATCACCTCACGTCCTCTTGTAACAGCCCTCGATTCATCGAGGGCTGTTTGCATGGGAGACGTTGCCAGATATCAATTGTCGGTTTGTACTGACTGACAACGGAAAACGCCGTCCCTTCTCCCCTTGCATTCCCCCTTTCGCATGCACCATCATTGATGACTGAGCGATCAACAGCCGATGTTTGATATTGGGGATCAATCCGTCATCGGGGTTTGTCGCGCGGGGATTCTGTCATGTTGAACATTCAAACAGGCTCATCCAGCCGTAACTGCCAGGGGCTGTCCCGTCGATCAGCTCTGAAAGCAGGGTTCCTCGGTGCGGCTGGCCTGTCGATGTCGGACCTGCTTCAGTTGCAGGCCTCCGGGCTGGCGAAGAAAACCGAGCGGTCGGTGATTCTGTTCTGGCTGGATGGGGGCCCGAGCCAGCTCGAATCGTATGACCCCAAGCCCGAGGCACCGCTGGAAAACCGCGGACCGAAGACGGCGATCCAGACCAAGATTCCCGGCAGCTTCTTCTGCGAGACGCTCCCGAAGCAGGCCGCCCTCGCTGACAAGCTGGCGATCATTCGCTCGGTCAAGCACGGGACCGGCGACCACTTCGCAGCCGGTCATTGGATGCTGACGGGCCGGTTCGGGGCCACTTCGGTCAACAGAGAGACCAAGTATCCGGGGCTGGGAGCCTGTGTCGCGAAGGCGATTGGGCCACGAAATCCGGGGATGCCATCCAACGTCGGTCTGCCCGCTGCGGAGAGCATCTATCTCTACCCGGGTTACCACGGTGCGGCCTATCTCGGGAACGCGTACAACCCGTTCGATGTCGACACGGAGACGAAGTATCTGCACCACACATCGAAGGTCGAGATCACGAAGCCGAAGTGTTTCAGCAGCGGAGTGTCGATCGACCTCGATCGCGCGGGCTCGCGCGGTTCGCTGATTACCTCGCTCGATCGTGTGCAGCGGGAGATCGACCAGCGGGGGGTGATGGACTCGGTGGATGTCTACCGGCAGCAGGCTTATTCCATGCTGTTCGGGGGTGACGCGGTCAAAGCGTTCGACCTCACCCAGGAAGATCCAGCTGTCGCTGAGCGCTACGGCAAGAACCCGTGGGCTCGATACACCCTGATGGCCCGGAGATTGGTCGAGGTCGGTGTTCCGTTCGTCACCGTCGACATGCCACACTGGGACCACCACAGCAGCCTTGAAGGCCATTGTTCGAACATGCGAGCGATGGATCACTGCGTGGGTACACTGATCTCTGATCTCGAAGAGCGAGGAATGCTCGATCGCGTTCTGGTTCTCGTGATGGGTGAGTTCGGGCGTACGCCGCGGATGAATAACGGGCTGCCCAACGACCCCACCCCCGGACGCGATCACTGGGGCGATGCGATCTCCGTCATGATGGCGGGCGGCGGCATCCGGGGCGGCACGGTCGTGGGAGCCACCAACAGCAAGGCGGAGTTCCCGATCGAGCGACCCCTCGAACCACAGAACATCCTCGCGACGGTTTACCACCAACTCGGGATCGATGCCTCGCAATCGTTCCTCGACTTCGGCGGGCGCCCGACCCCGCTGGTCGACCGCCCCGACCCGATCCACGAAATCATCGGCGGCTGAGCGAGTCGTAACTTCGACGGGCAAAAGCGGCTCTGCAGGAGCTTCGCCCTCCCTTGGCACTCTTTAGCGCCGGGCGATCTTCCGCAAGACCTCGGCTCCGCGCAGCAGCGTCTCGTCCTTCGCAGCGTACGACACGCGGAAATGCGTATCCTGAGCACTGAAGACATTGCCGGGTATGATGAGCAGTTCGTTCTCGATCGCCTTGGTCACGAACTCGGTCGCGGTCCCCCACGGGGCTTTGATGAACATATAGAACGCTCCATCAGCCCCGATAATCTCGTAGTCCTTCCCAATCTCGGCAGCGAAGAGATCCCGTTTCCGCTTGTAGTCAGCCACGTGTGCGCTCACATCGACATCCCACGCCTCAGCTCCAGCCCACTGAAATGGATGCGGAGCACAGACGAACGTGAACTGCTGCAGCTTGGCCATCTGCTGAATCAAGAAATCGGGCCCGTGGCACCACCCGACTCGCCAGCCAGTCATGGAGTGAGACTTGCTGAAGCCATCGATCACCAGCGTCTGGTCGTTGAACTTGGCGGGACTGACGAACGGCCGGTCATAGCAGAAGGCCCGATAGATCTCGTCGCTGATCAGACAGATGTTCTTCTCTTTTGCCAGCTCCGCCAGCCCACGAATCTCTTCCTCGGTCGCCACGCGCCCCGTCGGATTCGCGGGGCTGTTGAAGAGGATGACCTTGGTCCGCGGGGTGATCGCATCGCGGACCTGGTCGAGGTCGATCTTGAAATCGGGATAGGTTGAGAGGGGCTTGATGGTCCCGCCAGCAAGGGTCGTCAGATGTTTGTACATCACGAACCACGGATCGAAGGCGATCACTTCATCGCCAGGATTGATGAGGCACTCGAGCGCGAGCATCAAGGCCCCGCTCGTCCCGCTGGTGATGAAGACCTTGCGGTCAGGGTGCTGGTACTCCGCTGTGACTGACGATTGAATCTTGTCGATGAGCGGGCGAATCCCCTGCGTCTGGCTGTAGGCATTCTTCCCGGTATCAATCGCGTGCTTGGCCGCTTCCTTGATGACATCTGGGGTATCAAAGTGCGGCTGGCCGATGCTGAGGTTGATCGGGTTCTTCATATTCGCCGCCAGATCAAACACCTTCCGAATTCCGGAGGCGTCGATCTGGTGCATACGGTCGGCAATCCAAGGATGGTTCATGAGACGGGCAGCTCGCTGCGGGAGAAAATGGTGAGACCATAGAACTTGGCATTTCAGCTTGCGATTGTCCAGTGAGATGCACCCGCTTGAAATTCCATATCCGGCACTCTCCCGACTCGGGCGAATCGCCGCGAGGTTGATAAGATAGCGACCTCACGGAGTCTCCCGTACGAGCGTACGATTCGCCCACACAGAGCCTCCCCGCCGCCGCTCAAACAGCTTCGCCCCATGCCCGACTCGCCGCTTTCATCGAACACACCTTCCACGACGAAGTGCGGTGTGGTCTATCTGGTCGGGGCCGGACCGGGCGATCCGGGGTTGCTCACGCTTCGAGGATTGGAGTGCCTCCAGCTGGCCGACCTCGTGCTGTATGACGGACTCGCGAATCCGCAATTGCTGGAGCACACCCGCGCGACGACAGAACGCACCTCGCGTGTCGGAGGTCCGGGGAGTCGACATCTCAATCAGTCGGAAATCAACCAGCGTCTCATCGCTGCCGCTCGCGAAGGCAAGACCGTCGTCCGGCTCAAGGGTGGCGACCCCTTCATCTTTGGTCGTGGCAGCGAAGAAGCAGTCGCTCTCGCCGAGGCGGGCATCCCCTTCGAAGTCATCCCCGGCATCACAGCTGCGACCGGCGCAGCGGTTTACTCGGGGATCTCGCTCACACACCGCGATCATGCGTCGGCGGTGGCTCTGATCACTGGGCATGAAGACCCAACGAAGCCCGAGAGTGCTCTGCCTTACGAACACTTCAGCCACTTCCCCGGCACACTCGTCTTCTATATGGGTCTGCACCGCATCGAGCAGATCACCCATTCATTGATCGAATTCGGACGCCCCGCCGACGAGCCCGCAGCTGTCGTCTGCCAGGCGACGACCCCTCGCCAACAAGTGGTCGTCGGAACCTTGTCGACCATCGCGAAGCTCGCGCAAGCCGCCCATCTCAAGCCGCCCTCATTGTTAATTGTGGGCGAATGTGTCGGTCTCCGGCAGCAGGCCAGCTGGGCCGAGCGGCGACCACTTCAAGGGCTGCGCATCGGCATCACGCGGCCAGCGGGACAAGCAGAGGATTCGATTCGCCAGGCCCGCCAGCTCGGGGCTGATCCAGTCCTGATGCCGACCATCGCCATCGAACCGATCACGGACCACACCGCTCTCGATGCGGCGATCAGAGAGCTGTCGAACTACGACTGGGCGATCTTCACGAGTGTGAATGGCGTCAATGGATTCTTCGAACGTCTCCATGGATTGGGGCTCGATGGACGAGCGTTCGGGAAGTGCCGACTGGCTGCCATCGGGACGACCACTGCGGAGCGGCTCGCTCGCTGGCACTTAAATGCAGACCTCATCCCCGAGGAGTTCCGCGCGGAGGCTCTCGCGGAGGCCCTCAAGCCTCACGTCAGCGGGAAGCAGGTCCTCTGGGCCAAGGCCTCGCGTGGTCGCGATGTCCTGCCCCAACATCTCCGCGCAGCGGGGGCCGAAGTCACCGAGCTACCCGTCTACAAGAACATTGACGCCACAGAATTCACCCCTCAGGTCCAGCAGATTCTCCGTGCGGGCGAACTCGACTGGATCTGCGTCAGCAGCCCCTCGGGAGCCAAAAGCCTGCACCAGCTGATCCCCGCCGAGGCCCGGTCGCAACTCGGCCATTCGATCCGCCTCGCCGCGATCAGCCCCATCACTGCCGCCGCAGCCACCGAAGTCGGCCTGCCCATCAACGTCATCGCCCCCGAAGCCACGTGGGACAGCCTCTTCGAGGCGATCGCCACCAGTCGCTCATAGGCCACGACTTCTAACAGAATAAAATCCATTCGATCATTCTACGAAAACTTTCGTTGACATAGTACGAATACATTCGTAGATTAGCCAGGTCACTCATTCCTCTCTCGGGATCTCCCATGTCCCCTCGAAAACTATCACCCCATCCGACAGCTGCGGAACTCAACATCCTGCGGGTCTTGTGGTCCCTGCAGGAGGCGACCGTCCGGCAGGTCGTCGATGTCCTGAATGAAACCGGCGAGGTCGGTTACACGACCGCTCTCAAGCTGATGCAAATCATGACCGACAAGGGCCTCGTCACCCGCGACGAGTCGCAACGCTCGCATCGCTATTGTGCAGCCATCCCGGAAGAAGCGATGCAGCATCAGCTGCTCAACGATCTGCTGACTCGAGCCTTTGGCGGCTCGGCCCAGAAGCTGGTGCTGCGTGCGTTGTCCGAACATGTCACGACGCCGAAGGAACTGGCCGAAATTCGAAAGCAGCTGGATGCTCTCGAACAACGACGGAAGAAGTCCTGATCTCGGATTGATTTGTCTGATGGCCCCGTTGGAGACGCCCCATGCTGACGATTCCCGCAGATGTTCGCGCCAATCTGGAACTGATCGGGTGGAGCCTGTTGCACTTCGTGTGGCAGGGAGCTGTGCTGGCGATCCTGCTCCTGATCGCTCTGGGGCTGAGCCGCAGAAGTGTCGCCCGAGTTCGTGAGGGACTGGCACTTCTGACGCTGGGACTCATGGCGCTCTGCCCGGTGGTCACTGCCTGCTGGATGGGGAATGAAACGCCGACCGCTCAACCACCTCAAGTGACTTTCGCATTACCGCCCTTGGAACCCATGGAACCCATGGTTTTACGGCCCGTCATCGAGCCGCAGTCGTATGACTTTCCAGAGACGTCGGCTGTCGAAGTCCCGGTGGCACAACCCCCTCTCGCTCCCGAACCAGTCACGTTCACCCCGCCGCCACCCGCGCTATCTAACCCAGCGACTCGCTGGCCGGTGGACCTCTCAAGCTCGATTCCGTGGCTGGCCGTCGCGTGGTTGATGGGTGTGCTGGGCCTCTCGTTTCGATTGGTCATGGGCTGGCGGATCGTCCAACGACTTCGGCGAATGGCGACGCCCATCACAGCGGGCCCGTGGCGAGATGCGTTCGATGCACTCCTCTCGCAAATCAAGCTCTCCGCCCCAGTCCACCTCGCCGAGTCGATCCTCGTGGAGGTCCCGACCGTGATCGGCTGGTGGAGCCCGGTGATTCTGGTCCCGGCCAGTCTGCTCAGCGGGATGTCCTCTCACGAAATGGCGGCGATACTGGCTCATGAGCTGGCCCACATCCGGCGTCATGACTACCTGATCAATCTCTGCCAGACCGTTATCGAGACGCTGCTGTTCTACCACCCCGTTGTCTGGTGGGTCTCGGGCCGCATTCGACAAGAGCGCGAGCAAGCCTGCGACGACGAAGCGGTGGCCACCTGCGGCGATGTCGTCACCTATGCCCGGGCGCTGCTGACTCTCGAAGAGCACCGTCTCGCCCGCGGGCCCGGTCACAGCTCCCCATTTGTCGTCGCAGCTTCCGGTGGCTCGCTTCGCGATCGCATCACCCGCTTGATCGATCCCACTTCGACTGTGCCACAGACACCCGGACTGGCCAGCTTCGTCGTCATCGCCGCAGCTGCGTTACTCATTTGCGCGATCTCGGTCGCAACCCGAGCCAGCGGAGAGATCCACTCCGACAATCCCGCTCAGGAAACAGCGCTGGCAGAAGAGGCGAGCGATACCCCCAGATCGAATCTTCTAGTCGCTCCCACCGAGCCAGCTGAAAAGAAACAAGAGGCCGAATGGCGTCCGCTACTTCAGAAAGATCTGGATCAGGGATTGCCCCTGGAACCGAACCATGTGGTCGCCATCGTGGATGGTGACCCAATTTACGCGCTCGACCTGATCTCGGAAGGTAACTACCAACTGCTTATCAAAACAGCAGAGCAGGAAGGAACTGACCGACGTGTCAAAGTCCTGAGTTCGCTCCGCTACCCTTTGGCGAAGTGCTACGTTCTCCATTCTGGACTCATCCCGAGTTCACTGAATGTCCTCGAACTAACCCTCCGATCGGGGCAACAAATTATCGACATCCCGACGAATCACGTCTTGGCAAAGAAGTACCTGAGTATGGCTCCCACTGCAGAGAGTGACGCGGTCCGCGAGGCCGCTCTGAGGCAGTGTCGGTCAGAAGAGAGCAGCTCTTGAAGGCAGGAATTGTCACCCGACCCGAAGATGTGGGCAAGAGTAGATATGGCGTTCCGCTGGAAAGTCACCGCAACCAATTTATCGAACGTGAGCTGGCAGTCGCTTTTTTTGAGTTCACAGCCCGCATGCATCCAAAACCAACAGACGACGAAATCAAAGCCCGCTATCAGAAACAATTCTCCCACTACCACACATCAGAGGGGACAAAGTGGCAACGGATTGACATCGACTTTGACAAGTACCCAAATCGTGAACAGGCACTGGCTGTGGCGGAAGCACTTCACAAAGAGATCCAGAGCGGACTCAGCTTTGACCTCGCTGCCAGCCAGCGATCCGACAGCAGTTTTGCTGCGATCAGTGGTCTCTCCCATTGGATGCCACTGGCTGAGGTGGATAAGCTGGGCGACAAGAAATTGCGGGAGACGCTGAAGACTCTCCCCGAGAATGACATCAGCTCCGTCATTGAATTGGAAAACTGCTACTCAATCGTCCGCATCGTCGGGCGCCGCCAGGAGTCGACGGTTCCCCTTGAATCACGGTCAGCCAGTCTGGCTCAGGAGATCTGGGATGAACAAAACGCCGAAGCTCAATACGCCTTGATCAATGAACTATTCATCAAAGCCGACATCCACACCATTCTCGACCGCGACTGGGATACGTACTGTGCCAAGAAGCTCTTGGGGATGAAGCAGATCGTCACTCCCCAGCCGAAGCCAATCCTCCGGCCATTGCTACGTAAAGATCTCAATACCATTTCGACTCTCGATGCGAATCATGTGGTCGCCATGGTCAACGGAGATCCAATTTACGCTATGGAAATCAGCTCGAACGAGAATCTGAGCTACGCCATCCAAGAAGCGGCGAGTCGTCAAAGAGCAAGAGGCGAGATGATACTTGAACACTTTTTCCCCTCTTTGTCATCGACTTATTTCGGCAACCTCGTCGACACCCGCATATTGGCCCAGAAATATGAAAGGCTGTTTTCCCCCGAGCAGGTAGAGGAGAATCGAAATGCACTGCGGAAGATCCATGCAGAGCTTGTCAACCAGTCATCAGGGCAGCGCTTGATCAACCATCGCGTACATCCCATTGACGTAATCAATCAAATACAACCCGATCC
>Ga0105047_10007744_pt1 | contig 18046 bp, 15 predicted proteins | sample MAT04_FD_78384 | JGI IMG/M metagenome (GOLD analysis project Ga0105047, IMG submission 78384) | Freshwater microbial communities from Lake Fryxell liftoff mats and glacier meltwater in Antarctica - MAT-04 (megahit assembly) | ecosystem: Environmental > Aquatic > Freshwater > Ice > Liftoff...
AGGCGGCCCGCAGCACCCATGAGACCTCGACGAGAACGATCGTTGCGATCCACGCGCTCCCCGAGGCGAGCGCGTGTCGCCAGACGGCATCGGCTCGGTTGTCAAAGGCTTCCACGGTCGGTGGCTCCTGCGGCGATCGCTCGCTCCATGTCCTCGAGACTCACCGGAGCCACGCCTGGCGGCGGATCGAGTCTGAGTGCGAGCAGCTCATCGACCGTGAGCCGCCGCTTCGGCGTCGCCGGCTGTTCAGCTTCGGACTGCAACACGATGAGCTCCACGCGCCTTCCGAGCATCGGCCTCAGCGCAGGGATCGCCGTCGCAGCGGCTTCATCGATCGTGGTCTCGACCTTGATGGCCTTCATGAGTTCTCCTCGGTCAAGTGTTCCCCACCCGGGGCTTCAAAGCCCGCCCCCGGGCACCCGCGCCGGCCTTGGGGGCGACTGCCCGCACTCGACGCCTCCGCCAGACTCTTGAGCGCCGCCTTCACCGCCGGCGAGCTGCGCTCGCGCACCAGCTCATCGACAGGTGTACCCGGCCTCGCGCGCGGCTTCCACTTCCGGTCACTGCCCTCGATCCAGAACGCCTCCTCGAGCCCGTGCGCGATGGCGAAGCCGCGATCGGTCGCGCACTTCGGCACGACGCGCTCGGGCCAGAGGTGCATCGCGAGGTGCGCCCAGTCGTACTCGCCGGCGCACACTTCGCGACGCCGTGCAGGGTCCGCTGCTGCTCAGCCGGACGCGCTATCCGGAGTCGGCTCTACGCCCAAGTCCCCGTGCTACTGTCGGCATACGCGCCCAGGAGCTTTCGCCGTGACCGCCTTTCGCATCACCGTCGTGCCTGGTCTCTGTGGAGGCCGACCCACCATCCGCGGCTTGCGGGTCACCGTCGCGGATGTGTTGGAGCTGCTCGCTGGCGGCATGAGCTACGAAGAGATACTCGCTGACTATCCGTACCTCGAGCGCGAGGACATCGCCGCGTGCCTCGACTTCGCGGCCAAGCAGGCGCGACGCGAGGAGCTGCCGATCCGTCGCGACGCCGCATGAAGTTTCTGATCGATGCGCAGCTCCCGCCGAGGCTCGTAGGCTGGCTGACAACGCGCGGCTTCGAAACGACCCACGTGGCCGAACTGCCGAACTGCCGAACGGCTTGCGTCACCTTGGAGCGCGAGCGGATCGTGGTCTTGCACCGCGCATGACGCCGATCGCTGAGGCGCGCGCGCACTCCTAGCCGATTGCAATCTGGCGCGTTAGGCGCGCGACGCGCCTCGACTCACTCGGCCTTCGGAATCGCCGCTTGCCACCGTCGATACGCGCAAGTCTGCGTCTACGCCCAAGAGCCGCACTTCCACGCCCTCGAAGTTGGCAAAGCACAGCCAGGCCCCGTCGAACCCATTCTGCAGATTCTCCACGTGCGCGAAGCCAGCGCTCTCGATGGCAACCTGAGATTGATCGAAACCGGCGCCATGCTTGCGGCACCATCGCGCCAGGATCTCGACGGCGATGGCGTCAGTCAAACCGCCCGCTACCGGCGATGCCAGTCGAACAGCGCCGCCAGAGAGTAGTCGTCGACCCGCCACGCGATTCAGCAGGATGCCGCCTTCGGTCTCGAAGAAGCAGCCGAGCGCCGCCAAGCCTGGCCGCGCTTCGTCGATCATGTGCAGCGGCTCGTTGCAGGAGAACGCGATATCCCCACTGATCGTCGCCGCCAGGCCGTCATAGTGGTCGTCGGGCACCAGCAGTTACAGCTCCAGGCCCGCTTCGCGGTACCAACCGAGTTCGAGGCCCGCGATCATCGGCAGGTGGTCCGGATTGAGGAACCACTCGAGGCCAAGCTGCACCTTCATTTCGGCACTCCGTGTTGCATGTTGACGCCAAGTCTACGCGTCGTTCGCGCGTCGACGCGAGGAGCTTCCGATCCGTCGCGACGCGACGAGCCAGTCGAACGCAGAATGGCACGTGAGACCGCGCGACACTCCGACTCACTACACCTTCGGCGTCGCCGCTTGCCACCGTCGATACGCTCGGCGCGCATAGCGCAGTCGCTCCTCGGCGGTGGGATAGCGCCGACAGAACCAGTCGATGAGCGCGATGCTCTCTGCGAGTTCGTCTGCGCCGATCTCTCGGGTCCACCGCGCGCGCAGCTCCTCTAAGGGCAGCGGCGCGTCGGCCAGCGCGCGAATCGCGCGAATCGTATCAGCGTCGATGTCGTCGTAGTCATTCATCGTGGTGAGTTCGGCGAGCAGCGAAGGCTCGAAGGAGATCGATATCGGCGAGGTCGCGCGCTCGCGCACCGAAGCGCTTCGTCAAGATTAGATCATCGACGCAAGGCACGCGAATGGTCGCGCGGCCGGCGACGATCACCGGCGCGGCCCGGGCGTAGACTTCTTCGAAGAGAACCGCGACGCCCTCCTGCGTCGACACTTGTCGCGCGATCAGCACGTCCACGTGTTCGCCGTTCTCGATGACGTAGCGGCCCATCTTCCGCGCCTCGGTTGGCGTGCGGTTGGGGATCATCCCGAGAGCATCGAGGGCACCGTTGAGCTTCTCCGCGTCGTCTGCGGGGATCCAAAGGTCGTAGTCGGCGGTCAGTACGGGAATGCCGATCGCGATCAGCGCCCGGCGCCCGATGAGGAGCACGCGCGCGCCACTCCGCTCGATCGCGCGGAAGAAGTCGCCCTCGTCGAAATCTTCGCCTTCCATGCGCCGAGTGTCCGCTCGGTCCGGCCACCTGGCAACAACGCCACCATCGTCACCCGCCGTGCGCAGCGCGCACGACGAGCGCAGCCAGCGACGCGAGCAGCGCGGGTGGCGCTTCGTCGAGCTCGATGTCGGCGCGGCCGAGGAGCGGGCGCAATGCGCGCTCGGTGTGCAGCTCGGCGCTGCCGAGCAGCAATGACAATGTTGCGCGGTAGACGCCGAGGGCGGCGTTGCCGTCGACGACGATGATGTCGGACTGCGCAGCGAGCGCGTCGATGGCGCGGGTGAGCTCGGCGCGCTCGGTGATGGCGGGCGGCTCTTCGAAGCGGGTGGCGCGGAGGCCGGCGTCGCGCAGCGCGCGCACCAGCTCTGGTACGGCGCGGCTACGCGCGGCGCGCGCGCCAGCGACGAGGACCATCGCGCACGGCGGGCTGAGCAGCGCGTGGGGCGCGAGCGGCTCGAACGAGGGCGGCAGGGTCTCTGGCGGCTCGTCGGCGCCGTCGAGCAGCGGCAGCCGCAGTCGGGTCACGACGCTGCGGCCGGCACGCCGCGCTCGATCTCGAAGCCGTCGGCCTCCCAATGGAGGAAGCCTCCGGCGAGGAACGCGACGTCGACGCCTTGGGTGCGCAGGCTCTCGACCAGCACCTTCGCGTCGTCGCTGGTGCGGCCGTAGAGGACGCGCACGCGGCCGTCGGTCGGAAGCAGCTCTTGCGCTTTGGTGAGCACGTCGGCGGCCGGCACGTTGATGGCGCCAGGGATGTGGTAGCGCGCGTAGTAGCTCGCCTCGCGCACATCGACGGGGAGCACGCGGTTGCGCTTGAGCAGCTCGGCGAGGTCTTTCGGCGCGACTTCGTTGGCGGCGGCGGGCAGGACGGGCTTCACCATCTTGAGGATCGCGGCTTTGTCGACGAGGCCGAGGCTCTGATCGACGACTTGTCCGCCGGCGATCAGTACCAGCATCGGGATCGACTTCACGCGGAACGACTGCGCGACCATTGGGCTGCGATCCACGTCGACCTCGACGACCTTGAGCTTGCCTTCGAGCTCGCGCGCGACCTGCGCGACGATCGGCGTGAGCGTTTTGCAGGGCTCGCACCAGACCGCCGTGAGGTCGACCAGCACCGGCAGCTGTGCGGCGAGGACCTCTCGCTCGAACGTCGCATCGGTGACCTTGATGACAGGCATGGGCGCAGTTCTCCGGGAGGGCGTCAGGGTTCTGGGCGCAAAGTAGTCCGCGGTCACTGCACGGACAAGGATCGACACCACCCTACGCGTTCGATAAGCTCCCGCCGCTCATGGACGTTACGTGCGAGCGGTGCGGAACCGAATACGACTTCGACGAGACCCTCGTCTCGGAGCGCGGAACGACGGTCAAATGCACCAATTGTGGGCATCTTTTCAAGGTATTCCGCCCCGGCGCGCAGGCCGCGGATGCGAGCGGCGCGCGTCCCTGGGCGATCCGTCGGCGTGATGGCGCGACGGAGACTTTGGCGACGCTGCGCGACCTGCAGCGGCGAATTACCGAGGGCGGGCTGAGCGAAGAGGACCTGATCTCGCGCTCGGGTGACGGCTGGAAGCGGCTCGGCGACATCGCGGAGCTGGAGACGTTCTTTCAGGCAGCGCGCGCCGCGAAGGCTGCGGCGCCGGCACGTCGCGACGCGACGGCGTCGGGCTTTGCGACGGCGAAGTCGCAGCAGTCGCCGTATGGGCAGGCGCCTTCGTCGCGTCCGGGCCCGCCGGATCCGAAGTTCGATCCGCGCGCGGTGGCGCCGACGCAAGAGATGATGCAGCCGCCCGCGCCGCCCTCGCGTGGGTCGGGCGCGCGGGCGCTGCCGGAGCCGCCGCGTACGGCGCCGCCTTCACGCTCGGCGACGACGATGGGCGTGGGCTCGACGCCGCCGCCTGCGCGCAAGCAGACGATGATGGGTGTTGGGCTCGACTCGGGAGCCGCGGCGACGGTTCCGGCAGGGTATGCCGACGCGACGGTGCCAGCAGCGCCGTCTTCGCGCGCGATCCCGGCGACCGCGGAGTATCCGCTCGAAGAGGTCGAGAAGTTCAAGGCGGCGTATTCGAAGCAGCAGGCGAGTCAGAGCGCGGCAAAAGCGGCGGATCCGGCGCGGACGGCGCCTCAGGGTCGCGCCGCCGCGCGTACGCTCGAGGAGACGCCGCCGTTTCCGCCGAGTCAGGTGCGGCCGAGCACCGGCTCGCCAGGACGGCTGCGCGTCGACGATGACGATCTCGAGGCGAGCGCGCCAAAGAGCGGCGGCGGTGGCGCGCGGATCGCGATGGTCGTGCTGCTGATCGTCGCTGTGCTCGGTGGCGGCGTGGCGCTCGGCTGGTCGAAGATCGGACCGGCGCTCGGCCTGGTGGCGGAGGACGATCCCGCGGCGCAGTTCATCGCGCGCGGCGACGAGCTCCTCGCCAGCGACGAGACCAGCGGCTACGGCGCGGCGGTCAGCGAATACACGAAGGCGCTCGCGTTTCGTGAGCGCGATCCGCGGGTGCTCGTCGCGCTCGCGCGAGTGCACGCGGTGTGGGCGCAGGCGCTGCGCTTCGACGCCCAAGATCTCGAGGCGCGCGCACCGTCGGATCCGGCGCTTCAAGGCGAGGCGACGCGCGTGCAGCTCGAGGTTCGCACGCACGCCGCGGAGGCGCTGCGCTTCTCGGAAGACGCCGTGCGGCAGAGCCCAGCGGACGCCGAAGCGGAGCTCGCGCTCGCCGATGCGCAGCGCCTGTCTGGCGATCCGCGTGGCGCACGGCAGCACTTCGATCGCGCGCGCACGCTCGCGCCGGATGTCTCGGCGGAGGGGCTGCGCGTCGGCGCGCTCGTGACCGCGGACGAGGGCGCGGGCATCGGCGCCGCGCAAGAGCTCGCCGCGCAGGCCGTCGCGAAGGATCCGGCGCTGCTGCGCGCGCGCATCGTGCTCGCGCGGGCGCTGCTCGCAGGTGGCGATATCTCGGGGGCGAGCACGCAGATCGAAGCGGTGCTGACGCGCGCGACACGGCACGAGCGCGCGACCGCGCTGCGCGACGCGATCGCGCGTGGCGTGCCGCCCGCGGCGCCGGTCGTCGCGGTAGCGGATGCGGGCGTCGTCGATGCGCCCGCGGTCGCGGCGCTTCCGGTGGGCGCCCTGCCAGTCGGCGCACTGCCGCCCGAGGCGCTGCCCGCGGACGTCGCGGCGGGAACGGCCGCGGCTGGCGGTACGACTTCTGGCGGCGTGCCCGCGGGGCGGGACTACAGCTACTACGTCGATCGCGGCGACCGCTTGCAGCAAGAGACGGCGCGCGCTGGTGAAGCGCGGCGCTACTTCGAGGCGGCGCTCGCGCTGCGACCCGACGGGCGCGAGGCGCTCACCGGGCTCGGCTATTGCGCGATGGAGCAAGGCGACTACGCCGGCGCCATCGCGCGCTTCCGCAGCCCGGCATCGAGCGGCTACGGCGAGGCGATGATGGGCCTTGGCAAGGCGTATCGCGAGACGCACCGCGACGCCGAAGCGCTCGCGATCTATCGCGACTATCTCGAGCGCTTCCCCAACGGCCCAGACGCAACGATGGCCCGCCGCTGGCTCAGCTCGCTCGGAGGCAGCACCGCACCCGCGGGCGGAGGCACCGAGCCCGGCACCGGCGGCGGCAACACTGGCGGCGGCGGCAGCACCGGTGGCGGCACTGGCGGCAACACTGGCGGCGGCGGCACTGGCGGCGGCGGCACTGGCGACGAGCCCGCACCGCGACCGAACGAGCTCCCGGCGCCGACCGGAACGACCACGCCACCGCCTTCGTCCGACACGCCCGCGGTGGGAACCGAGTAACTCCTGATGACTTCGCCTCGCACGCGCCTCGCCTGGTCCGCGGCGCTCGCCGTCGTTTTTTCCGCTGCGCTCGGCGTCAGCGTGATCAGCAGCACCACTGCGGGCTGCGGCACGCCGGGAGGCGGCGGAACGTCCGCTGCACCGTCCGGCAAAGAGCTGCGCGAGATCTTGCTCGAGAGCGCGCCAGTGGAGGCGAGCTCGGGCAGCCTGTTCGGCGCACCGAGCCCGACGGTGCGCGAGGTCGTGACGGCGATCGACGCTGCCCGCACCGACGCCAACGTCGGCGGCGTGTTCTTGCGCGTGGGACCGATGGGCGGCGCGTTCGGCCGCGTCGAAGATCTGAAAGTCGCGTTTCGCGCGCTCCGCGCCGCGCACAAGCCCGTGCACTGCCACTTCGAGGTCACCGACAACGTCGGCTACGCGCTGCTCGCGTCGTCGTGCGATCGGATCTCGATGACGCCGGCCGGCGACCTCGATCTGGTCGGCGTCGCGGCGCACCTCTTCTACGCGAAGAAGCTGCTCGAGAACGTCGGCATCACCGCGGACCTAATGCAGATGGGCCGCTTCAAGGGCGCCGCCGAGCCGTTCACGCGTGAAGAGATGTCCCCCGAGACGCGCGAGTCGATGGGCGCGCTGCTCGACGATCTGCAGGCTGGCATCGTCGGCGCCGTGGCCACCGGGCGGCACCTCGAGCCAGCGGCGGTGCAAGCGGCCATCGACGCCGGTCCGCACGACTCGGCGACTGCGCGCGATCTGCATCTCGTCGACGCCGTCGCCTTCGATGACGAGGCGCGCGCCAACGCGAAGACCGCTGCCGGCGCGCAGCGTGTCGTGCGCGCCGCGCTGCGCGAAGAGACGGCGACGTTCGACTTCGACGCGTTCGTGAAGGCGCTCTCCGGGGACACGCCGCGCGCGACGGAGGTGAAGTCGGCGCGCGTCGCGCTCGTCTATTTGGACGGTGGGATCACCGACGGCGAGACGGAGTCGGGGCGCGGCAGCGGCACCTCTGGCCCGTTCGTTCGCGAGATGCGCACGCTCGCCGACGACGCGAACGTGAAGGCCGTCGTGCTGCGCATCGACTCGCCCGGCGGCTCGGCGCTCGCGAGCGATCGGATGTGGCACGCGGTGCGCCGCGTCGCCGCGCGCAAGCCGGTCATCGTGTCGATCGGCGATATGGCCGCGAGCGGTGGCTACTACATCGCGTGCGCGGGCACCGAGATCCTCGCGCACGACACCAGCATGGTCGGCTCGATCGGCGTCGTCGGCGGCAAGATCGCGTTCGCAGGGCTGGCCGAGCGGATCGGCGTCAGCACCGAGGTCATGCGCCGCGGGACGAACGCGGGCTGGTCGAGCCCCACGGCGCCGTTCTCGGACTCCGAGCGCGCCGTCGTGCAGCGCATGCTGCGCACCACGTACGCGCGCTTTCTGTCGCGCGTCGGCACCTCGCGGCATCTCGACGCCGCGCGCGTGAGCGCTGCAGCGGAGGGACGCATCTGGAGCGGCAAGCAAGGGCGTCGACTCGGGCTCGTCGATCGCGTCGGCAGCCTCGCAGACGCCATGCAGACGGCGCGTGAGCGCGGTCACGTCGGCGAGGACACGCCGGTCGAGGTCTGGCCGCGACGGCGCACGCTCGTCGATCTCGTCGCGCAGGCGATCGGCGGCGGCGGCGCAGACGTGCGCGCCCTCGCGGAGGTCGGCAGCGCAGACGCTCTTCGCAGAGCGCTCGGCGACCTGCCGCTCGGCGACGAGTTGAGCCGCTTGCTCGCGCTGACGCCGCTCGTGTCCGGCCGCGAGCACGTCGTCGTCGCCGTGCCGTTTGCCCTCGATGTGCGCTGAAAAGGCGCTGAGGCGCTGAGGCGATGGGCGCGGCGTCTACACGCGCTCGTTCGCGCTGGCGTCGCGCTGCGGCGGCGGCGACTTTCGCAGCCGTCGTGGTGACGCAGCTCGCGCTCATCGTGTTTGCGTACGGCACGCCGAAGAAGGAGCTCGGCTGGCAGATGTTCTCCGAGTCGAGCCAGTGGAAGGCCGACGTCGTGCGCGTCACGCGCGACGGCCGGCGCGTCTCGGTGAGCGAGCCGTTCGACGGCTACTGGTGGCCGGACCTGACGGGCCCTGTCGGAGTCGCCGTGCCGTGGACGCGGCATCACGCGGACTACGGCATCGACGCGACGCTGCGCGATCTGCAAGGTGCGCTCGACTGGGCCGCGAGCCACACGCCGCGTGATCGCGCGACGCTGCGCTACGAGGCCGACATCACCTACGTGCAGAACCGGCGCGGGCCATTCCGCCGGCACCTCGAGAGCGCCACACGCGAGGTGCCGTGACCGCGTTCTTCGATGCGCGCGGCTCGCTCCGCGGCGTCGCGCTGCTGCGCATCGCGCTTGGCCCGCTGGTGATCTACTCGCTGTGGCCGTACCTGCGCGAGGTCGACGCCGGCACCTGGTACGGCGCGCGCTATCACGCGCCGTACATCGCGTCGCTGCCGACGCTGCCGGCGCCGCTCTGGCACGCGCTGATCGTCGTCGGCGCGCTCGCGGGTGTCTGCATCGCGCTTGGGCTCTACGCGCGCACCGCGTGTGTGACTGCCGCGCTGGTGATCGGCGGCAACATGCTGCTGAGCGAGACGCACTACCACCACAACCGCGCGGTGCTCACCATCGTGCTCGCGCTCTGCGCGCTGTGTGGACCGGCGCGCGAGCTCTCGCTCGACGCGTGGCGCGCGAGACGCCGCGGCCATCCGCTCGAGACGAGTGGGCTCCTGTGGCCCCTCTGGCTGCTGCGCTTCGAGCTCGCCTCGACCTATCTCGCATCGGGCACGAGCAAGCTGCTCGACCCGGACTGGCGCGGCGGAGTGGTCACGTGGGATCGCGTGCTTCAGGGCCGGCCGCTGATGGACCGCAGCCCGCTGCCGACCGCGTTCATCGAGCTGATCTCGCGCGAGGACGTGCACTGGTTCTTCGGCAAGTCGGCGATCGCGCTCGAGCTGTTCGTCGGGCTCGGGCTGTGGAGTCGGCGCACGCGGCTCGCCGCGGTGTGGTTCGCGGTGGTGTTCCACGTGATGGTCGAGATCAGCGCGCGCGTGCAGGTGTTCTCCTATCTCTGCCTCGCGGCGCTGGCGATCTGGGTGGTGCCGAGCGTCGGCGATCGGCGCATCGCGTACCGCGCGAGCGCACCGCGAGCCGCGCGTCTGGTGGCGCTGGTGCGGCGGCTCGATTGGCTCGGGCGCTTTCAGATCGCGCCGAGCAGCGCCGCCGACGGACCCGCACTGACGCTGACCGAGCGCGATGGCACTGTGTTCGAGGGCGGCGCTGCTCTGCGTCACATCGCGCTGCGCCTGCCGCTGACGTTCTGGCCATTGGCGCTGATGTCGCTGCCGGGCATCGCGCCGCGGGCGGATCGGCTGCTCGCGCGGCTGCTCCGCTGAGCGCTTCCCGCTGGCCGCGAGTCGCGCCAAAAAACACTGTGCTTCCCAACACGTGGCCCATTCGGCTATCGTGCGCCCCGCATGTCTGGCCGCGCGCTCGCCACGAGCCCACTCGCCCGCTTGCTCCTCGACTTGCTCGAACGCAAGGCTGACGGGAGCGTCGATGTCGGCGGGCGTCGTCTCGTGCTGCGCGGTGGAGAGGTCGTCGACGTGCGCGGGACAGCCGAGGACGACGAGCTCGGGACGTTCCTGCTGCACTCGGGGCGCATCGCCGAAGCGGAGCTGCGCAGCGCGCGCGCCGACGTAGAAGCGACGGGCGCGACACTCGAAGACGCGCTCGTGCGCGTCGGCAAGGTGTCGACTGCGGCGCTATCGGACTCGCGCCGCAAGCTGTGGCTCGGTCGGCTCGCGAGCGGCATCGGCGCCGACGAGCGCGAGGGTCGTCTGCCGCCGTTCGTGCCGGGCGCCTCGCCGAGCCATGCGCCACACGTCGCGCTGCTGCCGCTCATGCTCGACGCGCTGGCGCGCGTCGCTTCGGTCGGCGACGCGGAGGCGGTCGGCTCGCGCTCGGACCATCGCGTGGAAGCGCTCGAAGCGCCGCACGTCGATCGCGCGTTTCGCTGGGCGGAGCTCGCTGCGCACCGTGGAGGTGCGACCATCGCGGACATCCTCGCGCGCGATCCGGCAGCCGCACCGCGCATCGCCGCGCTCGCCCGCGCCGGTTTCTTGCGGCTGCTGCCACCGCGGACGAGCACGCCGCCACCACCACCGCCGCGTCCGACGTCGCTCGCGCCGGCGACGACGCACGGCGCAACTCCGTCGCTGTCGACGCCGTCGATGCTGCGCTCGGTGATCTCGCTGCTGCCGCCACCGCGCGCGGCCGACCTCGTGCTCGATCCGGGCGCTGCGCCGCTTCCTGATCTGCCGGAAGATCTCGCGACGCCGCTGCGCACCTTCCCGCCGGTCGCGACGCCGCTCGGCGATCCAATCGACCCAGTCGAGACCGAGATCGCGCGGCTCGAGCAGAGCGGCGCAGCAGGTGCCGAGCGAGCCGCCGCATGGAAGCAGGCCGCGCGACAGTGGCAGACGCGCTACGGCTCCGTCGAAGAGGCCGCGCGCTGTTTCCGCGAGGCGGCAGCGGCGGATCCCAGCGATCGCGGCGCGCTCGAGCAGGCAGCAATGTTGTGCGCAGCGCTCGGTGACGCGAGCCTCGCGCAAGCGTACGGGCGCGCGGCCGCGGCGCTCGCGCCAGCCGGTGAAGCGCGCGAAGAAGCGCTGCTGCGCCTGGCGCTGTGGGCCGATCGCGCCGGCGATGCAGGCGGGGCGACGCTCGCGCTGCGGAGCGCCGCAGCGGAAGAGAACGCGAGCGTGACGGTGCTCGAGCAGCTGGTCGTGCGACTGGTGCGCGCGGGTGATCGCGACGAAGCGGTCGAGGTGTCGCGGCTCGCCGCGGCGCGTGCTGCGGAGCGCGAGCCGCTGCGTGCGCGGACGCTGGTCGCCGACGCGCTGGCGCTGCGTCCGGAAGATCCGGGCCTCGCACGGCAGCTCGCCGCCTCACTCGCGAGCGACGGTCTCGGCGATGCGGCGGCGCTCGTGCTGGCAGAGACCGCCCGCGGCACGCTCGACCCAGAGTCCGCGCGACAGCTGCGCCTCGAGGCCGCGGAGCAAGCCGAAGAATCTGGCCGGCCCGACATCGCCGCGGAGCTTCTGCTCGAAGCCTTCGACAACGAGCCCGAGCTCGACGTGCTGCATGAAGCGGTGGTGCTCGACCTCGAGCGCGCGCGTGCGACCGCCGATCTCGCAGTGGTGTGTGAGGACATCGCCCTCGCCTGCGAAGATCCCGAGACCAAGGCCGACTGGCTCGTTCGCGCCGCTGTCGCGCACGGTGATCTGCCGGGCGGCGCAGAGGCGGCCATCGATGCGCTCGTCCGCGCGGCCGAGCTCGCGCCGGACCTGCCGAGCGTCGCCGCGGCGCTGCGCGCGCAGGTGAGCGCTGGGCGTGAGCGCGATCTCGTGGCGGACGCGCACGAGCGGATCGCGCGCGCTGCGCTCTCCGCGGGCGCCAACAGCGCGCCGCAGTGGCTGCTGGCGCTGGCGGAGCTCGACGAAGATCGGCTCGATGGGACCCGCCGCACCCTGTGGGCGTGGGAGCATCTGCATCGCCTCGATCCGAACGACGCCGCAGCGCGCGACCGTGCCACCGAGCTCCGCGCGAAGGTGCGCATGCTCGACACGCTGCTCGAACAGAGCGAACGCGAGCTCGCGGCGGTGGCTGGCGCAGCGCGTCTGGCGCTGGTGCGCAAGACGGCGGCGATGCTGCGCGAGCACCCGGATCGGCGCATCGACGCGGCTGCACTGTTCGGCGAGATTGTCACCGCCGTCCCCGACGACGCGGCCGCGATGGCGTCGCTCGAGCGCGTCACGTGGCTGATCGGCGACCTCGAGAAGCTCGCGCAGACACTCACGCATCGTGCCGAACACACTGCGTCGCGGCCTGAGCGCGCGCGTCACCTGACGCGACTCGCCGCGGTGCATGCTGCGCGCGGGGCGACCCGTGCAGCCGCCGAGGCCTGCATGTCGCTGCTCAGCGTCGCGCCACAACATCGCGAAGGCGCGGCGCGGCTGCAGCGCGCGGCCTCGCGCCTCGGCGACCTACCGCTGCTCGAGCGCGCGTACCTCGTCCGTGCCGAGCTCGCCGCCGATCCTCGCGCACACGGCCGCGCGCTCGTCGGCTTGGCGCGTGTGCTGTCGGCGAGCGGCGACTTCCACGGCGCGGTGGCGCGCGCCGAGGAAGCGCTGGCGCACGATCCACACGCGGCAGGCGCTGCGGCGCTGCTCGTCGGGCACGCCGACGCGCTCGCGGTGCGCCGCGCCCCACAGCTGCTCGACATGGCGCGCGCTCTGCTTGGCGATTCACCCGCGCTGCTCGACGCGCTGCGTCGCGCTTCGCTCGCCGCCGGCGACGCTCCCCGGGCAGCGGAGGCGCTCGATGCGTGGCTGCGCATCGCGCCGACGAGCCCGCAGCCTGCGCTCGCGCGCCTCGCGCTGCGCGTCTCCGGGGACGATCCGCGCGCCATCGTCACGGCGGCGGCGAACGTGCTCGCGCCAGAGGCGGTCGCGCCGGAGACGTCCGCTGCGCTGCTCGACGCGGTGGCGCGGCTCGAGGCGCTCGGTGCGCGCGCCGACGCAGTGGCGCTCGGCCTGCGCGGCCTCGACCGGCTCGGTGCGACCGAGGACACGCTGCGCGACCGTGTGCTCGCCATCGCAGAGACGTGTGGCGATCGTTCGCTGCGCGCAGCCGCGATCGAGCGCTGGGCCGGCGCGTCGAAGGGACAAGCCCGCCTCGCGCCGCTCGCCGCGCTCGCTGCGCTGCACCGCGACGCGGGCGACGACGCCGCCGAGGCGCGGACCCACCTGCGCACGCTCGCGGTGTCGCTCTACGATCCACCGGCGCTCTCGCGACTCGCCGAGATCTACGGCGATCACGGAGAAGGTGAGCGGCTGCTCGCGGTGCTCGGACTGCGCCTCGAGTCGTCGAGCGACGCAGAGGCACGACGCGCCACGCTGCTCGATCTGGCCGCAGCCTCCGCGCAAGTGCTCGGCGACACAGCGCGCGCCGAGTCGTTTCTCGACGAGCTGCTGCGCGAGTCGAACGGCGACTCGGTGTGGACGCTGCGGGCGCTCGGGGCGCTCGTCGCCGTGGGGCGCCCGCTCGCAGCGGTCGAGCGCATGTTGCAGCTCGCCCAAGCGGCCTCGCCGGACGAGGCTGCGGCGCTGTGCGAGCGCGCCGTGGCCGTCGCCGAGCAAGAGGCGCACGACGACGCGCTGGCGCTGCGCGCTGCGGCCCACGGACTCGAGCTGGTGCCATCTCACGCGCCGCTGCTCGTGCTGTTCGAGCGGCTCGCGATTCAGCTCCGCGACGTCGCGATGGGCCGGCGGATCTACGCGCGCCTGGTCGACGCCGCGATGGGCCCCAACGGTCGACGCGCCCTGCTCTATCGCGCGGCGCGCTTCTACGAGAGCTGCGGCGATCGCACAGCGGCGCTCGATGCGTTCGTCGACGCCTTCAACCACGCGCCGACCTCGGGCGTCATCTTCCAAGCGATCGAGCGGCTCGCCGAGAGCACCGGCAATTTCGATCCGCTGGTACACGCGCTCGCCGGGCTCGCCGATCGCGCGCAGCACGTCGACGCGCGCGTCGCGCTGCTGATCCGCGCGGCCGAGGTGCTCGGCACGCGCATGAACGCGCCGAAGCGCGCGTTCGAAGGCCTGCGCCACGCGTGGGAGACCTCGTCGTCGCGCGAGAACGAAGCGCGCGTCCGCACAATGTTGCGCCACCTCGCCGTCGACAGCCCGAGCGATGCGCGCGCTGGGGCGGACGCGCTGATCGCCGGCATGCGCAAGCGCATCGAGAAGGCGTGGGACGCCGAAGAGCGCGCCGTCTGGTTCGCGCGCGCGGCGACCATCGAAGCGCAAGATCTCGGCGATTTCGGCCGCGCCGACGCGCTGCTCGAGGACGCGGCGCGCGCCGACATCGAGGCGAAGTCCGACCCCGATGCGCGCCTCAGCTACCTCTGCGATCGCGCCGAGGCACTGCGCGCGATGCCCGGCCGTCTCGACGAATCCGTCGCGTGCGTGATGGAGGCAGCCGAGGCGGTGCCCGAAGAGGAACGCGTGCGCGCGCTCGCCGACGTGCTCGGCATCACGCTGCCGGATGCGCCGTCGCGGCCATCGCTGATCGGCAACGAGCAGTCGTTCGCGGAACTGGCGGAGGACCCGGCGGAGGCGGGGGAGGAGATTGGGCACGGGACCGAGACCGAGACCGAGGCCGCGACAGCGACGGCGCCAGCGACCGAGGCGGCGGCCGAGACGAGCACCGCAGACGAGACTGTTCAGGACGCGGTCGCGGACTCCGACCCGGACGCGGTCGCGGTCGCGGATTCGGCCGCGGCCCCGGACCCGGACCCGGACCCGGTCGCGGTCTCGGCCCCGGTCGCGGTCTCGGCCCCGCCCCCGGTCGCGGCCTCGGACTCGGCCCCGGCCCCGGTCGCGCTCTCCGACTCGGCCCCGGACCCTGTCCAACCCCCGATTCCGGTCTCCGTCCAGGCCCCGGACCTCGTCCCACACCCAATTCCGGTCTCCGACCAGGCCCCGGACCCCGTCCCACACCCGATTTCGGTCTCCGACCAGGCCCCGGACCCCGTCCAACCCCCGATCCCGGTCTCCGACCAGGCCTCCGACGCTGTGGAGGCCCCGTATCCCGCAGCCGCACCCGATCCGGACGACGCGCCAACCATGATGATCTCCGTCGCGTCGCTCTCGTCGCGGCCACCGACGCGTGGTGCTTCGTCGCAGCCGCCGGCACTTGGCCTCTCCTCGCCGCCGCCGTCGCCGTACGCTGCCGCGACGCCCCCGCCGAGCTCTCGCGACACGGTGCCGGATCCGGGGCCACTCGCTGCGACCGCCGCGGTGGAGCGCGTGCTCGACGCTGGCGATCTCGACGGCGCCGAGTCGCTCGCCGCGCTGCTCGCGCGCGATCCGGCGCGCGCCCATGAAGCCGCGCATCTGCTGCGCACGCTGCTGCGTCGCGACCCTTCGCGCACCGGCGCGCTCCGCGCATTGCACGCCGTCGCGGTGAGTCGCGGTGCGCGTGCGGAGGCGCGCGTCGCGGAGTCGCTGCTCTCGCTGTTCGATCGCTCGATCCAAGCACCGAGCGCGATCTCGCTCGAGGGCGCGATCGACTACGACATGCTCTCTGCGGAGCGCCACGATACCGGCTACGCGGCGATGCGCAGCCTGCTGCGCCGCGTCTGGGAGAACGGCGCGCAGCTGCTGTTCCGCCGCTCGCTGCAGGCCTATCGCACGCTCGGCACCGATCGCATCTCGGCGCGCGCGCAGACGCCGATCGCGCGCGCCTACGCCGCCGCGACCCGCCTGCTCGACGCGAGCGGCACGCCGCTCTACGTGCGTCAGTGGGGCGGCGGCGAGCTCATCGTCGCGACGACCTCACCGCCGTCGATCATCGCCGGGCCCGCGTTCGAAGGCGCCGAGCCCGAGCTCCGCTTCCGTCTCGCGCGCGCGCTCGAGCTGGCGCGCCCGGACAATGTCTTGCTCGGTGGTCTCGCCGCGCCAGAGGCGCGCACCGTCGTCGAAGCGACAGTCGCCGCGTTCGGCCCCGCAGAGTCGAGCGGCGGCGTCTCGCGCGACGCTGCGGCGTTCGCGGCCGAGCTGTGGCGCACGATGCCCGCAGCGCAGCAACGAGCCGTGCGCGACGAGCTGCGCGCGCTCCCGGTGCCGCTCACCTACGCCGCCGCGCACGACGGCGTACAGGGCGCTGCGGCGCGCGCGGGGCTGCTCGTCGCGGGCGATGTTCGCGCTGCCGTCTACGCGCTGCGCGCTGACGACGACGCGCTCGCGGCGCTCGACGTCTCGACCGAAGGCGGCTTCGTCGCGGCGGTGCGCAGCTCGGCGTCCCTCGCAGCGCTCGTGCGCTTCGCGCTCTCCGATGTCTTCCTCGTCGCGGTCACGCGCGCCGGCACCTGACGGCCGCTACGCAGACGCGCGGGCCCGTCAGGGAGTCGTGCAGTCGGTCAGCTTGTACGGGTAGCCATCTTGCCCACCGAAACACTGTTCGGTGAGCATCGTGGAGCACGCGACCTCGAGGCAGCCCGAGCAGACCTGAACGGTCCAGCTCCACGGGGTGGAGTCGATCGCGGTGCCGCCGGTCGTGTGCCCGAAGAACGTCATGGTGACGACGATGGTCGTGGGCACACCGAAAGTAGACGCTGCGAGCTCGAGCCCGACCGACGCGGGGATCGCCTCGACCAACCCGGTCCCGACGCCCGCTTGCCCATCCACCGCCGTCGGGACGAACGCGCTCATCGCGACCGTATAGGACGACGACGCCACGCCGGGCAGCGCGCTGCCATCGACCGCAGTGAGCTCGACGACCGCACCCTCGACGGCGATGTCGTTGGGCTCGGCGCGCGGCGGCCCCGCCACCGCGGTGCGCGACACGAGCCCGGAGCGGAACAGCGGCGCGACGAGGTACGGGCGAACGACCGCGGTGTCGTACACGCCGAATGCGACGAACGAGCCGCCCGTCGGCGCGAGCAGGCACATGTCGTCGGCGCGCACGTTGCCGGCGACGACCAGTCCGGGATTGTCATCGACGCAGCCGGTGGACGCGGCAGCAGCCGCAGCGAGAACGGCGATCACGAGACGACGCATGCGGCTCCTCCAGACAGGCTTCACAGAAGACAGCGTAGCCGTCTCGGCGCGACCCTCCAAATTCACGACCGACACAGCTGCTCGAGCTCTGCGGCGCCAAGCGGCACGACGCGCGCGTCGCCCGGCGCGACCGGCACGACGAAGCGCACCTTCCCCGCCGCGCGCTTCTTGTCCTGCCCTACCCAGCGCAGCGTGTTCGGCCCGATCCGCGCTTCGACGTCCGTCGGCAGGCCAAGCGCTGTAAGCAAGTGGGCGACGCGCACCCGCAGCTCCGGCCGCGTCAGCGCGAGACCTTCGCCGACGCGGAGCGCAGCGAGCAGGCCGAGCGCGACCGCCTCGCCATGACGCAGCGTGTAGCCGCTCTCCGCTTCGAGCGCGTGTCCGAGCGTATGACCGAGGTTGAGCGACAAGCGCAGCCCGCGCGTCTCGTCTTCGTCCGCGGCGACGATGCGCGCCTTCAGCGCGACCGCCATCGTGATCGCGCGGGTCGTCGCGGCGCTGTCGCCCGCGCTGAGCAGCGGCGCGTCCCGCTCGAGCGCCTCGAGCTCGCGCTCGCCCGCCAGCAGCGCGCACTTCACCACCTCGCCGAGCCCTGATCGACGCTCTTCTACTGGCAGCGTCGCGAGAAAGCCCACATCGCAGAGCACGAATCGCGGCTGATACAGCGTCCCGATGAGGTTCTTGCCCTCTGCGCGATCGACGCCGGTCTTTCCACCGACGGAGCTGTCGACCATCGCCAGCAACGTTGTCGGAAGCTGCGCAAACGCTACGCCGCGCAACAACGTCGAAGCGGCAAAGCCAGCCATATCACCAATGACACCACCGCCGAGCGCGATGACGATAGCATCACGATCGATACCCGCACCGAGCGCCGCGTCCCAGACCTC
>Ga0105047_10007746_pt1 | contig 18042 bp, 17 predicted proteins | sample MAT04_FD_78384 | JGI IMG/M metagenome (GOLD analysis project Ga0105047, IMG submission 78384) | Freshwater microbial communities from Lake Fryxell liftoff mats and glacier meltwater in Antarctica - MAT-04 (megahit assembly) | ecosystem: Environmental > Aquatic > Freshwater > Ice > Liftoff...
CAAGGACAGATCCGCGACCAGCCTTTTGAGCCGTCCGTTCTCCTTTTCCAGTTCCTTGAGCCGCTTGACGGTCTCCTCCTTCGCTCCGCCGTATTCCTGCCGCCACCGGTGGTAGGTCGGCGGGCTGACTTCCAGCTTCTTGCAGACTTCCTCCACGCTCTGGCCTCCGGCCAAAAGCGTGGCCGCTTCGCGCAGCTTCTTGATGATCTCTTCGGGGGTATGTCGTTTGCGTTTCATATTGAGAGCTCGCATTGCGCAACCCGGTGGTGGGTCAACTTGCGCCGCATGGAGCGCTTCCGGGTGATGCTGGCGACGGACAGCAGGCGCAAGGCGGCGCCGCTGGGTTTGCGGGTGCCGGTTTTCCACGAGATCGGGGTCACTGTCGGGACGTTGAGCCGAGTGGCAAACTCGGTTGGCGTGCAGCCCAGTCCGAGAGGGATGGCGCGGATTTGGCGGGAAACGGTGCTTCGCGGTGGGGGCGGAGCAAGGGAGACGCGGGAAGAGCAGATGGGGGCTTGCGCGGACACCAGACGCTTTCCACCCGTGGAGCGACGGGTAGTCTCGGCGGATGAAATTTCTCCTTAGCAACGACGACGGCATCGATGCCCCCGGTCTGGAGGCGCTGCTGACGGCGGCGCGGCTGCTGGGCGAGCCGGTGGTCGTCGCGCCGGCTGGCCCGCAATCGGGTGTCAGCCATGCCGTGACCTACGAGGGCGCGCTGCGTGTGGAAGCCCGTGGCGAAGGCCGTTGGGCGGTGCATGGCACGCCGGCGGATTGCACGCGCGCTGGGTTGCTTCGGTTGGTGCCGGATGCAAAGTGGGTGCTCAGCGGCGTGAACCAGGGGGGCAATCTGGGCGCGGACGTGCATTATTCCGGAACGGTCGCTGCCGTGCGCGAGGCCGTGCTGCACGGCTGGCCGGGCATCGCCTTCTCGCAGTATCAACGGCGCGACCTGGAACTCGACTGGCCTCGCGCCGCCCGATGGGTCGCGCGGGTGCTCGCGGCGCTCCTGCCGCGGCCCGTCGAACCCGGGCTTTTTTACAATGTGAACCTGCCGCATCTCGCTCTGGAAGACGCCGAGCCGGAGATCGTCTTCTGCCCGCTCGATCCGAGCCCTCTGCCGCTCAGCTACCGGCACGAGGAAAATGGCGAATGGCATTACGACGGCGATTACCACGCGCGCCGCCGGGTCGCCGGGGCGGACGTGGAGGTGTGTTTCGGCGGGAGCATTGCGGTGACGGCGATGCGGCTTTTCTGAGCGGGCGGAAAACGGAGGTGGCTCTTGCCAGGGCCGCATCGGCCAGCCGCGGGACCGGGAAGTCCCGCCTACTTTTCCGCCCCGCGGCTGCGCCATAAACTGCCTCCTTTTGTTCCGCCGCCCGTCTGTGCTAAAGGTCACGCATGGCCACCTACCTTTACGAAACCATTCCTCAGAAAAAGGGCCAGAAAGCCCGGCAGTTCGAGTTTGTGCAGAGCATGAAAGACCCCGCGCTGACGCACGATCCCGAGAGCGGCCTGCCGGTGCGGCGCATCATCCTCGGCGGCTCCGGCCCGGTGACGCGCGGGACGAGCATCCTCTCGATGAACAATCCGCGCAAAGGTCGCTAACTTGCGGGTTCGTCGAGGTGATCGAGCAAACGACGCTCGCGTTTCGTCGGGCGGCCGGCCCCGCGCGGGCGGAGGCCGGGTGGCGTCAGATAAGGCTCGGGGCGTTTCGCGTATTCCTCGGGCGGGGTGAGATCCTCGGCAAACTCCGCGACGAGTTTTGCCCCGACGCGTGATTTTGGCGCCGCGAGGAAGCGCACCGTCCGTGTCATGATGCCCACCCGCGCGACGATCATCTCCCCGGCTCGGGGCTCATGCGCCGGTTTGGTCCGAGCGCCGTTCACCTTCACGAGACCGCCCTTGATGGCCTCCACGGCGAGCGAGCGCGACTTGAAGACGCGGACGGCCCAGAGCCATTGATCGAGCCGCATGGTTCAACGTTTTTCGGCGATGCAGAAGAGGTGCTTCGACCCGCGCAAAAAGATGCGCCCTTCGCTGATGGCGGGCGATGAATAACATGGCTCGCCGAGCGCATTGCTCGCGACGGTCTCAAACTTCGGCCCCGGTTTGATGACCGTCGTCACGCCGTCGTCCGTCGTGCAATAGACGAGCCCGTTCGCCGACACGATCGAGGCGTGCGCGTGCGGGCCGATGCGCTCCTGCCATTGCTGCTCGCCAGTGCCGGCGTGAAAGCAGGTCGCGATGCCGCTGTCGCTCACGACGACGAAATAATCGCCCTCGGAAATCGGCGACGGCACATACGACACGCCGCGTTTCGTGCGCCACGCGATGTGCGTGTCGGTGATGTTGCCTGTGCCGTCGGGCTTCACGCCGAGAATGTGCAGCTCGGGATATCCGCCAGTGACGAACAGCATGTTGTGCCTCGGATTGTAAACGATCGACGCGACGAACTGCTCGGTCGGTCCGTCGATGATCCAATGCCGCGCGCCGGTGCGCGGATCGTAGCTGGCGACGGATTGGCTGCCCGAGAGGATCATCTGCGTGCGGCCCGCGAGGTCGCGGATGAGCGGCGTGCAATAGCTGCGCTTTTTGTTTTCGCGGTCGATCTTCCACACCGTCGCGCCGTCCTTCCGCGCCACGGCCGCGATCCACGCGTCGCCGTCGTGGTCGCCATTGATGATCACCTTGTCCTCGAAAATCACCGGCGAACTCGAGAAGCCATGCACGCTCTTGAACTGCCCCGGACGCACCAGCCAGAGCTGTTTCCCGTCGAAGTCGTAGGCCGCCACCACGGCGTCGTGGCCGTCGAGAAACGTCACAAACACGCGCTCTCCATCGGTCGCGGGCGTGCTCGACGCGTAGCTGTTCTCGCGATGCTTCCGCTCCAGCGGCGCCTTCACCACCGTGCGCCGCCACAGCTCCTTCCCGGAGTCGCGATCGAAGCAGAGCAACACGCGGTCCTCCGTCTCGGTCACCGCCGTGGAAACGAACACGCGCTTTCCAAAAACGATCGGCGACGAATGCCCATCGCCCGGCACCGCGATTTTCCAGACCAGCCCGTCCGCCTTCTCGCCGTCCCACCGCGTCGGCACTTGTTTCTCGAGGCTCGTGCCATCGCCGCGCGGCCCGCGCCAGCCCGGCCAGTCTTCCGCGGATGCCGGATCACCAACGAAGAGGCAGATGCTGGAGATGAGGGCGAAAGCAGCACAGGGGAAACGCATGGCGCGGAAGCTAGACGATTTCCCGCCGTCGAACCAGCGCCACGTAGGCGGCCCTTCCCAGAGCCGCGCGCTGCGGGACTGGGAAGTCCCGCCTACTTTGCCGCCGGGCCGCGGAGCTTCGCGTAGCCCGGCTTGATCACGTCGTAGATCAGCTTGAGCCGCTCGTCGAAGGAGATGAATGCGCTCTTGATCGAGTTGAGCGTGATCTTCTCGAAGTCCGCGAGGCCGAGGCCGAAAGTGTCGGCGGCAATCTGGAACTCCTTGGTCATCGTCGTGTCGCTCATCAGCCGGTCATCGGTGTTCAGTGTCACGCGGAAGCCGCGCTCGTAGTAGAGCTTGAAGGGATGATGCTCGAAGGATTTGACCGAGCCGGTGTGGACGTTGCTCGAGAGGCACATCTCCAGCGGGATGCGCCGGTCGAGGATGTATTGCGCGAGCGAACCCATCTTCACGATCTTGTCATCCACGATCGTCATGCCATCGGTCAGCCGCGTGGCGTGGCCGAGTCGATGCGCGCCGCAGAGCTGCAGCGCCTGCCAGATCGAGGCGATGCCGAAAGCTTCGCCCGCGTGCAGCGTGCTGTAAAAATTGGCCGCTTGAATGGCTTGGAAAGCGGCGACGTGTTTCTTCGGCGGGTAGCCTGCTTCCTCGCCGGCGAGGTCGAACCCGACGACCCCGCGATACCGAAAGTCGATCGCCATTTCCGCCCACTCCTGCGAGTCGGTCTGGTCGCGCATCGCGCAAATGATCAGCCCCCAGCGCACGCCGAATTTTTGTTCGCCGCGATGGAAGCCATCGAGCGCCGCCTGCACCACCGCCTCCGGCGTGAGACCGAGCTGGGTGTGAAAGCACGGTGCGAAACGCGCCTCCGCATAAACGACGCCGTCGTTGAACATGTCTTCGATAAACTCGAAGGCCACGCGCTCGATCGCCTCCTTCGTCTGCATGACCGCGATGGTGTGGGCGAAGCCTTCGAGATATTCGGGCAGGCTGCCCTTGTTCGCGCCGCGATGAAACCATTCGCCGAGTTCCTGCGGATTGTCGGTCGGCAAACCGCCGTAGTTGCAGGCGCTGGCCAGCGCGATCACGGTCGCGGGCCGGAGCCCGCCGTCGAGGTGTTCGTGGAGGAGGACTTTCGGCAGAGCGAGCAAATCAAGTGGCATGGGGCAATGTGGTTGAGGCTGGGTTCATTTCGCAAATGCATCCGCGCGCAGATGGCCGCCGGATTTTCCGCGCAGCACGCGGAGCATCTCCGCCACAATGCTCACGGCGATTTCCGTCGGCGAATCGGTGCCGAGATCGAGCCCGATCGGGGCGAAGATCTGGGCCAAAGCCGTCGCGTCGAAACCGCGCGCCTGCAAGTCGTCGAACACCCGCCGCACTTTCCGCGTGCTGCCGATCATGCCGACGTAACCCGCTCCCGGATGCGCGAGCGCGGCGGCAAGGGCTTCGCGATCGACTTCAAAATTCTGGCTGACCAGGACCAGCGCGTCGTCGCGCTGCCACGCCCGGCTGGCGATGAATTCGGGAGCCGGCGTGCCGATCCGCTCGTGCGCGACGCACCCGGCGAGCAGGTCGGCGCGGTCATCGATCACCGCGACGTGCCAGCCGCATTCGCGCGCCAGCCGGCAAAGCGCCTGCCCGCAATGCCCCGCGCCGACGATGAACAGCGCCTCCTTCACAATTTGCGGTTCGATGAGGACGGTCACTTCGCCGCCGCAGATCGCGCCGAAAGAATCCGCGCTGTCTTCGTGCAGCGGATACGTCTTCAGCAGCGGCGCTTTCGTCCCCATCGCCGCCTGCGCATCGGTGACGACCAGCGCCTCGAATTTTCCGCCGCCGATGGTGCCGACGATCCGCCCGTCCGCAAAGATCAGCACCTTTGCGCCCGCCTCGCGCGGCACGGAGCCGCGTGTCGCCGCCACGGTGGCCAGCGCGCACGGCTCGCGCCGCTCGCGGGCGGCGAGCAATTCGGCGAGGATGTCTTCGCTCATGAATCGGAAAGTGGACCGCGGATTACGCGGATCACGCGGGAGGATGCGGATGGGTGCGCCGAAAAAACGCGTGTCATCCTGAGCGGAGCGCAGGCGGGCCAGCGGGCGGAGCGCAGTCGAAGGGCCCCGCCGCCCGTCGAGCGATGTCCGCACGTTGAAGTCGGGGCTCTTCGACTGCGCCGCGCGCCGACCCGCCGCCTTTCCACCAGCCTCCGCGCGGCTCCGCTCAGAATGACCCGCGTCGGAAGATTTGCCCGCTTTCCAGCGTCAGCGTCACCCCGCGCGAATCCGCGGTTTCCCAATGCACCCGCGTCGGTCATGCGCGGGCGATCGTCGCTTCGATCTGGCCGTGTGGTTCGTCGGTCGGGACGAAGACTTCGTTGTGATTCTCCAGTCCGAACGGCGCGAGGTTGATCAGCAGGCAGTGTTTGTTCGGCGCGGCGAGATGGATGCGCGCGATCTCCGGGCACGCCGCCAGGGCGGCTTCGCCCATTTGGAAAAGCGTGGTCTGCACGCTCGGGCTGTAGTTCTCGGCGAAAGGCGCGAGCAGCGCCGCGAGAATGGCGGTGTTCGCGATATTGTAGTCCGCGGGTTCGCCGCTCCACGTCCATGTCGCCGTGAGCGAGGTGGCGAAGATGCGATCTTTCGTCTCGGGCAGCGTGGTGAATTCGCAGCGCGGATAACCTTCGAACCCCGACGCCGTGGATTTGAGGATGAGCAGATCGGTGAGGCCCGATTCGAGGGCCACGCCCGCCGCCGTCGCCACGGCGCGCACCGTAGGCCGGGCGCTCTGGGCGTTGGCAAAGCTGTGCGGATGCGGCTCGCCCGCGATCGTCAACCGATCCCACACCCGTTCGCCCGTCTCGACCGTCGCCGTCTGCACCTGCGGATACTGCGTCACGAAATGCCGCGCGAGGACTGCGGCGAAGCGCTCCGTCTCCACGCCGAGATGCTGATGCGCGAGCACGTTCACGGTGTTCTTCATCGTGTCCGTGGCCACGACCCTGGAGTTGTCGCCCTCGGGCACGGTGTAGGAAGTCTCGAAGTCCCCGCTCAGCGCGACGGCGACATCGAGTTCCTTGATCGTGTGCGTCGCGCCGTCGCGCAGGATTTTCATCACGCGGACGCGCGACTTGCCGTAGCGGTGATCGACGAGTTTGGTCTTCATAGTTTGGCCAGGCAGAGGTCGAGGACTTCGAGCAGGAAATCGGCGTCGGCTTCGGTGAAGCACATCGGCGGTTTGATGCGCAGCACGTTGCCGTGCAACCCACCTTTCCCGATGAGCAGCCCGAGATCCCTGGCCATCTCGAAGACCTGCATCGTCTCCTCCCTGGCCGGCACTTTGGTCGTGCGATCCTTCACCAGTTCGACGCCGAGCATCAGTCCCTTGCCGCGGACATCGCCGATGATCGGGTGCTTCTCCGCCAGCTTGCGAAAGCCCGCCAGCAGATAGTTCCCGACGCGCAGCGAGTTGGCCTGCAAGCCTTCGCGGTCGATCACCTCGAGCACGGCCTTGCCTTGCGCGCTGACCACCGGGTTGCCGCCGAAGGTGTTGAAATGGATCCGTTGCGCGAGCACCTGCGCGATCTTCGCGGTGGTCACGACGGCGGCCAGCGGTGCGCCGTTGCCGATCCCCTTGGCCATCGTGACGATGTCCGGGATCACACCTTGGGACTCGAAGCCCCAGTAGTGCGTGCCGGTGCGTCCGAAGCCCGCCTGCACTTCATCGGCGATGCACACGCCGCCCGCCGCGCGCACATGCTCGTAGGCGTGATGCAGGTAGCCATCGGGGAAAACGATGGTCCCGCCGACGCCCTGGATCGACTCCGCGATGAACCCCGCGACGCGGCCCGAAGTGGCGTAGTCGATCACGCTCTTCACATCGTCCGCATACTTTTTACCCGCGTCGGGATCGCCCGCATACACGCCGCGATACGGATCGGGCGCGAGCGCGTGGTGCACGCCGAAGCTGTGCGGGACGTTGAATTTCCACGTCGAATGCGCGGTCAGCGCCATGCCGCTGGCGTTGCCGCCGTGGTAGGCATTGCGCAGCGCGATGAGGTCGTAGTTGCCCGTAAAGGCCCGCGCCATGAGCATCGCGAGGTCGTTCGCTTCGGAGCCGGAGTTGACGAAGTAGCAGACTTTCAAATCACCCGGCATCTTTGCGGCGAGCGCCTGCGCGTATTCCGCGATGTTCGGGTGCAGATAGATCGTCGTCGTGTGCTGGAGCAGGGCGTTCTGCCGATCGGCGGCTGCGACGACATGCGGATGGCAATGCCCGACGCTGACCGTGACGATGCCCGCAATCGCATCGAGATAACGCCGCCCCTTTTCATCGAAGAGATACTGCCCCTTGCCTTCGACGATCATCACCGGGCGTTGGTAGTAATGGAAAATCGCGGGGCTGAGGAACTCCTTGCGCAGCGCCAGCACCTCCTCGGCGCTCGGACCGGAGTACGGCTGCGGTATGTGATCGAACGGCGGGAGTTGGGGTGTGTTCATGGGTCAAAAGAATGGCTCACGCAAAGGCGCAAAGACGCAAAGGAAGAAAGATGGGATTCGGAACTTTGCGTCTTTGCGCGTTTGCGTGAGGTTTTTTCATCGCGGACGGAGGACGCGGCTGAGCGCGATGTAGAGGACGAAGGCGAGGGCGAAGCCGATGAACCATGCGTAGTTGTAGCTCGCGACGAGAAACGCGGGCCCAGCCTCCCGCGGCAGCCATTTCACGGTGACGAGGAAGCCGGGCACATTTGGCAGCACGGCGAGGCCGAGGGCGAGAAAGCCGGCGGTGTTGAAGCCGCGATATTCTCCCGCGGGGTCGTAGAGCGCGGGCACGTCGAGGATGCGGCGGCGGACGACGAAATAGTCGGCGATCATCACCCCGGCGATCGGCCCGAGCAGCGCGCTGTAGCCGATGAGCCAGGTGAAGATGTAGCCGCTCGGATCGGCCATGAGCTTCCATGGAAACATGCAGATGCCCACGAATGCGGTGATGATGCCACCGGTGCGGAAGCTGATTGCGCGCGGCGCGAGATTGGAAAAATCGTTCGCGGGGGAGACGACGTTGGCGGCGATGTTCGTCGAGAGCGTGGCGACCGCGAGGGTGATGAGCGCGAGCGCGCTCAGCCACTTGCTGCCGAATTTATTGATGACGGCGACCGGGTCCCAGATCGCTTCGCCAAAGACCACCACGGTCGCGCTCGTGACCACGATGCCGACAAATGAGTAGAGCGTCATCGTGGTCGGCAGGCCGAGCGTCTGGCCGAGAATCTGGTCGCGCTGGGTGCGGGCGAAACGCGAGAAGTCCGGGATGTTCAGCGACAGCGTGGACCAGAAGCCGACCATCGCCGTCAGCCCCGCGCCAAAGACGGGCCAGAACTCCGCCGCGCTGGCGAACTTCGAGGGCTGCGCAAAGATCGGCCCCCAGCCCTTCGCCGCCTGATACGCCCAGACCATCAGCGCCGCGCCGACCGCGAGGAGAAACGGCGCGCTGAGCGCTTCGAGCCATTTGATCGAATCCATGCCGCGGATAATGAACCACAGATTCACCGCCCAGAAGGCGAGGAACGCGAGCAATTCGCCCGCGGAGATGCCGAGCACGGGCAGCGCCGTTTTCGCGGATGGATCGAAGCCGAAAATAATCGCCGCCGTGGAGTAGATCGCCGCGCCGCCGACCCACGTCTGGATGCCAAACCAGCCGCACGCCACGATCGCCCGCAGGAGCGCCGGGATATTCGCGCCGACCGTGCCAAACGACGCGCGCAGCAGCACGGGGAAGGGGATGCCGTAAGCCGTGCCGGGATGCGCGTTGAGCGTCATCGGGATGAGCACGATGACATTGGCGAGGCAGATCGTGAGCACGGCCTGCCACCAATTCATCCCGCCGCCAATCAGCCCCGCGGCGAGCTGATACGTCGGGATGCAGACCGCCATGCCGACCCACAACGCCGCGATATGCCACAGGCTCCAGGTGCGCCGCTCCGGCGGCACCGGCGCCAGATCGGCGTTGATCAGCGAGCTGGCGGGGAACGACGAAAGGTGCGCGGTGGAAGGCGAACTCATCGTGGCCAGGGCGTGGTGACTGGGGCGCGCCCAGCGTGTCGGGAAGGAGGAGAACCGCGAAAGCCTCGAAATCGAGCAGCGACGGAAAATGGTTTCCGGATCGAGCGACGGCAACGGAGGCGGGACGCCCCAGTCCCGCGGCCCTGGGAAGAGCCGCCTACGTTGCTCTCCGGCGTCTTTCGTTTGTTTCGTCGATGGCGTGGCTCCATCTCAGACGCCGATGTCCTCGTTCCAGAGCGTGGGATGGTGCGCGATGAAGTCGCGCATCATTTCGATGCAGGCGTCGTCCTGGAGCACATCCACGCGCACTCCCTGCGCGCGCAGGTGCCGCTCGTCGCCCATGAAGGTCATGTTTTCGCCGACGATCACCCGCGGGATTTTGTAGAGCAGGATCGCGCCGCTGCACATCGGGCAAGGGGAGAGCGTGGTGTAGATCGTGCAGCGCTGATAGATCTCCGCCTTTTGCCGGCCAGCGTTTTCGAGGCAGTTCATCTCGCCGTGATGGATGACGCTCCCGTGCTGCACGCGCTGGTTGTGCCCGCGCCCGATGATCTCGCCATCGCAGATCAGCACCGAGCCGATCGGGATGCCGCCGGCCGCCGCTCCCTTTCTCGCTTCGTCGATCGCGGCTTGAAGATACGGGTCGGCGGCTTGCGGAGCATCGCTGGCGTCAGGCATGGGTGAGCCTAAGCAAGTACGGCCCTTGCCTGCAATTGCGCCGTTCGAGCGGGCGGGCAGGCTTGACGGAATGATGACCTGCGGAGGACGCTCTCCCATGCCTTCGCCCGCAGCCTCCTCCTCCGCTGCGCGCTTCCGTGCTTCGCTGGCGGCGGAGCGTCCGCTGCAAATCGCGGGTGCGGTGAATGCCTATGGCGCGCTGCTGGCGGAGCGGGCCGGATTCCGCGCGCTGTATCTCTCCGGCGCGGGTGTGGCCAATGCCTCGCGCGGCTGGCCGGACCTCGGCTTCACGACGCTCGACGATGTGCTGACCGACGTGCGGCGTCTCGTCGCCGCGACGGACTTGCCGCTGCTGGTCGATGCGGACACGGCTTGGGATGACCCCGCGCGGACGGTGCGCGAGCTGGTCGCGGCAGGCGCGGCGGCCATCCACATCGAGGATCAAGTCGAGGCCAAGCGCTGCGGGCATCGCCCAGGCAAGCAGCTCGTGCCGGCTGAGGAAATGGTCGAGCGAATCGAAGTGGCGGTTGGCGCGAAGACGGACCCGGACTTCATCGTGATGGCGCGCACTGACGCTCTGGCGGTCGAAGGACTCGAGGCGGCGATTGCGCGCGCGCAGCGTTACGTCGAGTCCGGCGCGGACATGATTTTCGCCGAGGCCTGCACGGAACTCGCGCACTATGAAGCCTTCACCCACGCGCTCGCTGTGCCGGTGCTGGCCAATATCACGGAATTTGGGAAGACACCGCTTTTCACCGTCGAGCAGCTTCGCGGCGCGGGTGTGGCGATGGTGCTTTATCCGCTCTCGGCCTTCCGGGCGATGAACGCAGCGGCCGTGGCGACTTACCGGGCGATCCGCCAGGATGGCACCCAGCGCGCGGTCGTCGATCGCATGCAGACCCGTGAGGAGCTTTACGAAATTCTCAATTACCACGCCGCCGAGCAACTACTCGACCGCACCCCAAAACCATGAGCGAAGCCAAAAAGAAAATTGCGTTGTCCGGCGTTGTCGCTGGCGAGACCGCCATCTGCACCGTGGGCAAGGAAGGCGTCGGCCTGACCTACCGCGGCTACACCATCGAAGATCTCGCCGCCCATGCGACCTACGAGGAAACGGCGTGGCTCGTCCTCCACGGCGAACTGCCCACGTCCGCGGAACTCGGAGGCTTCCTGGAAAAGCTGATCGCCCTCCGAGAGCTCCCGCCGGTGCTCCGCCAGGCGCTCGAACTCCTGCCCGCCACCACGCACCCGATGGACGTCCTCCGCACCGGTTGCTCCGTGCTCGGCACCCTCGAACCCGAAGGCACGGCGCGCGACGGTCGCGCGGTCGCGCTCCGGTTGCTCGCGACGTTTCCGGGCATGCTGCTCTCCTGGCATCACTTCACCCACAGCGGGCGCCGCATTGAGACCGCGACGAACGAACCGGGCGTCGCCGCGCACTTTCTCCATCTCCTGCATGGGCGGTCGCCATCGCTGGAACATGCGCGGGCCATGGATGGGTCGCTGATTCTCTACACCGAACATGAGTTCAACGCCTCGACCTTTGCCTGCCGCGTCGTCGCCGGCACCGGTTCGGATTTCTATTCGGCGGTCGGCGCCGGGATCGGCGCACTGCGTGGTCCGCTGCACGGTGGGGCAAATGAAGCGGCGATGGCGGTGATCGAAAAGTATTCCACCGCCGGGGAAGCCGAGGCCGGGATGATGGACGCGCTCGCGCGGAAAGAAGTGGTGATGGGCTTCGGCCATCCGGTCTATCGCAGCTCCGATCCGCGGTCGGCCATCGTGAAAGAATGGTCCAAAAAACTCTCGGCCAGCGCCGCCGAGCCGCAGCTTTATGCCGTTTCCGAGCGGATCGAGGCGGTGATGAAGCGCGAAAAAAACCTCTTCCCGAATCTCGATTTCTTCAGCGCCTCCGCCTTTCACTACCTCGGCGTGCCCACGCCCATGTTCACGCCGATCTTTGTCTTCTCGCGCATCGCGGGATGGGCCGCGCACATCCTTGAGCAGCGCGTGAACCGCCGCCTCATCCGCCCGACTGCGGAATACACCGGACCCGCCACCCGCGCCTTCGTGCCCATCGACCAACGCGGATGAGCGCCCCGATCAGCTCCATCCGTCCCGCGCCTGACGCGCTCCTCGGCGAACTGGCCGATTATGCTCTCGGCGCGCAAATCGACAGCGATGAGGCCTACGACACCGCGCGCCATTGCCTCATGGATTCGCTCGGTTGCGGCATCCTCGCGCTAAGTTATCCCGCCTGCACGAAACTGCTCGGGCCCATCGTTCCCGGCGCAACGCTGGCCAATGGCGCGCGCGTTCCCGGCACGAGCCATGTGCTCGATCCGGTGACGGCGGCCTTCAACATCGGCACGCTCATCCGCTGGCTCGATTTCAACGACACCTGGCTGGCCGCGGAGTGGGGTCATCCGTCCGACAATCTCGGCGCGATCCTCGCCGTCGCCGATTACCTCAGCCGTAATGGGTCGCCGATCACCGTGCGCGACGTGTTCACCGCGATGATCAAGGCGCACGAAATTCAGGGCGTGCTGGCGCTGGAGAATTCTTTTAATCGCGTGGGGCTCGATCACGTCCTGCTCGTGCGCATCGCCTCGACTGCGGTCGCCACGGCATTGCTGGGCGGGACGCGCGAGCAGGTCGTCAACGCCCTCTCGAATGCCTTTCTCGATGGCGGCGCGCTCCGCACCTATCGCCACGCGCCGAACACCGGCTCGCGAAAATCGTGGGCAGCGGGAGATGCGACCGCGCGGGCCGTCTGGCACGCCCTCATCGCGCGGCGTGGCGAAATGGGCTACGCGGGGGCGCTTTCGACGCCGACGTGGGGATTTAGCGACGTTCTCTTCCGCGGCCAACCCGTGAAACTCGCCCGCCCGCTCGGCAGCTACGTGATGGCACACATCCTCTTCAAAATTTCCTTCCCCGCCGAATTCCACGCGCAAACCGCCGTGGAAGCCGCCATCACGCTGCACCCGCTGGTCCGCGACCGGCTCGCGGAAATCGACCGGATCGAAATCACCACGCACGAATCCGCGATGCGCATCATTCACAAGACCGGCCCGCTCGCGAATCCCGCCGACCGCGACCACTGCCTCGAATACATGACGGCCATCGGCCTCCTCTTCGGCGCCCTGACCGCCGACCACTACGAGGACCAGGTGGCGGCCGATCCGCGCATCGACTTCCTGCGCGCGAAGATGCAGGCGAACGAAAATCCGCGGTCCACCCGCGACTATCTCGATCCCGCCAAACGTTCGATCGCCAACGCCGTGCAGGTTTTTTTCTCCGATGGCACGAGCACCCCGCGCGTCGAGGTGGAGTATCCGGTGGGGCATCGGCGCCGCCGCGCCGAGGGCATCCCGCTGCTCGTGGAGAAATTCGCGCGCAACCTCGCCACTCATTTCGCTCCTGACCAGGTAGCGCCCCTCGTGAAGCTCTGCGCCAATCGCCCGCAGTGGGAGGCGACGCCCGTGCAGGACTTCATGGCGATGCTGGTCCCGTAGTTCGACCGGCCTGCCGATTCCGGGAGTGTCGGGCGAGGTCGCGCACTATCCTGCACTTCCATGAACTGGCTGGCCCATCTCGTCCTGTCGGAACCGTCGCCGGCCTTTCGCATCGGCAACTTGCTTCCAGACATTCTTTCGGCGCTCGAAATGGGCGCTCTGGGCGGGGAGTTCCGCCGGGGGATTGATTGCCATCGGGCGATCGACAGGTTCACGGATGCCCATCCCGTGGTTCGCCGCAGCATCCGCCGGATCGAACCGCCCTTTCGCCGCTACGGGGGGATTCTGATCGATGTTTTCTACGATCATTATCTGGCGTGCGGCTGGAGTGACTATTGCGAGATCCCGCTCCCGGAGTTTGTGGGTGCTGTGCAGGCCTCTTTTGAAGCGCAGCGCGGCGCGCTCCCGCTCCTGGCGTATGCGCGTCTCCAGCAGATCAAGGCCGGCGGCTGGCTTGCTTCCTACCAGGAACTTGGCGGGGTGCGCCGCGCGCTCGAGGGGATTGGCGCCCGCCTCCGCCGACCCTGCGAACTCGGCCGGGCGACCGCGCAGCTTGAAATCCACTACGAGGCGTTGCGCCAGGACTTCAGGGAGTTTTTCCCGGAACTCCGCGCTTACGTGGCGACGCTGAGCTGAGCCGGAACGAGGCCGTTGCGGTGGGATGGAAAACGCCGGGACGCGGAGGCGCGAAGGACGCGGAGGAAGACCGGCCACAACATTCCCGCAATCCCTTCGGTGCGGCTGCTGGTCGCGGTTTTTGCTCTGCCGCTTTTGCGTCTCGGCGTTTTCTCCCGTGCTGATCGGACTCCACGGCATCGTGCCGGCTGACGGATCCGGCGGGCGTCGAAATCGATCCCGCTTGCGGCGCCTGGTGCGGCTCGATAGTCCGTGGGAATGTCCACCCAGTTTTCCCTGCTCACGACCGGCTACCTCCGGCGGCTTGGAGGAGGCCGCGAGGAACGGACGCTCGCGGTCGGTCCGATGCTCGCCATTCCCGGCGGAAGGGCACCGGCAAAGAAGCCTTGAACGCGGGACTGGATGAGGGACGCTTTTCCGAGCCGATCATGAACCCGCCTTCGCCCGACCAATTGCACGCCGATCCCACGCATTGGAAACTCGGCATCTTCTATTTTTGCCGTCAGGACGAGCGCATCCTTGTCCCCAAGAGGATTCGCGGCCTCGGCTGGACGATTAACTTTGCCCGCCCGGCGGCTCTCCTCTGGATCGGATTGGGGGCGATGTTCGTTTTCGGGACCCTCGCGCTGGCCCGTTACGCCGGGGCCAGTGAGGAGGCGCGCCTGACCCTCAAACTCCTCATGGCGCTTGGGATCATCGTATTCTGCCACCGCGCGGCGAATTCCTCCCGCCTCGGAAAATAGCCCCTCTCCCGACCATGAAACCAACCCTTCTTTTTCTCGCCGCCCTCACCTTCGCCTGCTCGGCAACCGCCCACGCGGAGGCCCCGAAGATCGACTCGATCGCGCTCCAGGAGATCGACGGGAAAGACACCACCCTCCGGCCGTTCGCTGGGAAGGTTCTGCTGATCGTCAATGTGGCGTCCGAGTGCGGGCAGACGCCGCAGTATGCCGGACTGGAGGCGCTCTGGCGCAAGTACCGGGACAAGGGACTCGTAGTGCTGGGCTTTCCGTCGAACGACTTTGGCGGGCAGGAACCCGGCACGAACGCCGAGATCAAAAGGTTCTGCACCGCGCGCTACGAGGTGACCTTTCCGATGTTCGGGAAGATCCGGGTCAAAGGTCCGGCGCAGCATCCGCTCTATGGCGCCCTGACCGGGCCGATGGCGGCTTTCCCTGGGGAAGTGCAGTGGAATTTCGGCAAATTCCTGGTGGGTCGAAAGGGGGAGGTGGTGGCGCGGTTCGATTCCGAGGACGAGCCGGACTCGATCGCATTGACCCAGGCGGTCGAGAAGGCTCTCGGTTCAAACGAACGACCTTGATTGACCCCAGCCGTGCCACCGTGATGTCGGAGGAGGATCGCGCGTGAAAGAGTCCGCAAAATACCTCGGCACCATCTGCGCCTTCATGGCGGTTTCGTTCGTCCTCAGTTGGTGCGCCGTTTACAGCTTTTGGTGGGCCGCCCGGCTGTTTCATTCCGTTCAAGCCGTGCGGATTTGCGACGCTCTCGGCTCGGTCGTGCTCGTTCCGGTGCGCGTGCTCTTCTGGCTCGCGAGTGACTTTGTGGACCAAAGCATGCCGCTCACCGATCCGCTCCAATACGCCATCATCAATGCGGTGCTGACCGGAATCCTGGCCTACGGCTGCTGCCGGCACCGGATATTTGGCCCGGCGGCTGGCGGCTGAGCCGGCCCGTGGGAAATTTCCCGCGAAGAAGGACACCATCGAAGAGTGTCAGCCGCCGGCGAAGCGCCCTTGATTGTCACGATGGTGGATAGTCCGCGACATTCAAAAACTGGCAGGGCGTCCCGCGGGGGCTAAGTCAGGACGAATGCGCCGTTTCCATCAGCGCCGTCGCTGGCGGTCCAACCCGTTTCGGGCCGACATCGAGCGCCCCCGTCCGTGGTATGGAGCGGCAATTTCGGAGCTGTTCGACGGTCGCTTCTCGCGCCGCATGAAAAGCGCTTTGAGTGCGGCGCCAAGAAAATTTATCATTGATAATAACTTGACCCCGCCGCCGGCGTTTGCTGTCGCGCACTTTCGGACTCGGATGGTTTCCAGTACTGGCTGTTCCCGCCTCCCTGGGCGACGTGGTCATACCTTGAATGGCGGGGCATGCGCCGCAAAAAGAGTCGCAGTTTGTCGGGAACTCGACGGCACCGAAGTTCTTGCCCGACAGTCTTGGAGTGTCGTGGAAATCAGTATTAGCGCGTAAATAATTTCTTGACTTCGAGTGGAAAAATTCAAAGTCTCTCCTGTTAGTTGGCTACGGTCGAATTCCCCCGCTTCGCTTTCGTAAACCCCCAACTGAGCCCGACCTATGATGTTTCAATCCTCCCGCAAAAACCGTCCCAGCCGTCGCCTCTCTGCCGCCTTCATCGAGCGCCTTTCATCCTGGCTGGTGCTTTCCACCGCTCTCACGCTCGGGTCCGCTTCGCCGGCGAGCGCCGGCACCTTCTACTGGGACTCGGACACAACCGCCGCCGGCAACAGCGTGACGACCGGCGCAGGCCTCGGCGGTCCGGGATCCTGGAATCATTCGTTCTCGGGCACGCCCCTGCTGAACTGGTGGGATGGCGTCAACCCGGATGCCTCGTGGGTCAACGCGGACCTCGACACCGCTCTCTTCGCGGGCACGGCGGGCACGGTTACGCTTACGGATGCCATCACTGTCGGGGGGCTCATCTTCAACACCACGGGCTACAGCATTGTTACGGGTGGCAACACGCTCACATTTGGAGCGACGAATGACGCCATCACGCTCAACAACGTGGCTGCTGCTACGATTACGGGCGCGGTCGGCGGGAGTGGGAATGTGACCCTTGGCGGGGGCGTTTACGGCGGTCTGACGGCGGGCACCCTTACCCTGGATGGCACGTCCGGGAGCGGCTGGACTGGCAGCACGACGATCAACAACGGGATGACCTTGAGTTTGAGAGGGAGCAACCAGGCGCTGCTCGGGACCACGGGCATTACCTTGAACGGCGGCGGCATCACGCTGACGAACGTCAATTCGACAGAGGCTGCGTTGGATCGTGTTGCGGCCGCTGCCATCACCTCCAATGGTGGCACCATCGCGTTTACCAACACCAGCGTGAATGCCGTATCCTATGCCGAGGTTCTGGGCACGGTGGCGCTGACTTCGGGGCAGTTGAACCTCACGGAAACGACAACTCAGGGGGGCACAGGAGCCAGCAACCAGACCCTCACCCTCGGCGGCTTGACGCACACCGGAGCCTCCAACACTTCGAGCATTCAATTCTCAGCGATCACCACCGGACCGCAGGCCTCGGGCCTCAGGAATATGTTCGTGGTCACGGGTGCGGGCACCACCAATGCCAATGAAATTATTGCTCCGTGGGCCACTGTTGGCACGACGGCCGCGCTTCAGACCGATTACGCGGTTTATAATGCCGGCTTTGTGACCCCTCGCGCCACTGTGGCGACCATCAGTGACGCTACATGGAGCCCGACGTATGCTGCCACGAACAACTACAATTTTGCCAACGGCATCACCGGTCTCACGCTCTCTGGTGGCACCAAGAATATCAATTCCCTTCGTCATACGGGTGGCGTGGAAACCCTCACGGTCGCGACTGGCAATAACCTGGGCACCCTCGGCATCCTAAATGGCGTCTCCTCCGCCTTCACCATTGCTGCTACTGGAACTGGTGCCGTTACTCTTCCGACCACTGCCGCCGACAATCTCTACGTGAACACCGGCAGCGGTGCCATCACGATCAGCGCGCCGATCAATGACAACACCGGAGCCCTCACGCTTGTCAAAACGGGGTCCGCTGGTGCGCTCACCCTCAGTTCCACCACCAGCAACTTCAGTGGCGGCCTGGTCATCAATGCGGGCACAGTGAGCGTCGAAGCGGACACCAATCTGGGTGCCGCCGCCGGTGGCATCACTTTTAATGGCAGC
>Ga0105047_10007747_pt1 | contig 18042 bp, 17 predicted proteins | sample MAT04_FD_78384 | JGI IMG/M metagenome (GOLD analysis project Ga0105047, IMG submission 78384) | Freshwater microbial communities from Lake Fryxell liftoff mats and glacier meltwater in Antarctica - MAT-04 (megahit assembly) | ecosystem: Environmental > Aquatic > Freshwater > Ice > Liftoff...
AATTGGCCCAACTCCTTGGCCTGCTGCTCGATCTGGGTGCGCGAGTGTGCCAACTCCGTTTGGGCGGTGTCGAGACGCCCGCGCGTCTCCACCCACAAGAGCAGCGCTCCGAGGGCGAAGGCCACCGGAATCAATATGGGCCAACTGAACCAGCTTTGACCCGGCGATTCGACGCCCAGCGCGGCCATGACGCGACGTCGCAGCCGGGCGGGCGGAGCCACCGGCTCGGCCAGCATCGCCAGGGCCGATACGGTCTGCAATGCTATAGCCACGCCCGGGCCGCACTGCGGACAGCTCCGCTCCAAGTGATCCTCGAGTTCGCGGCGCTCGGCGCCTTCGCTTAAGCCCAAGGCATAGATTTCGTACTCGTCGCGGAGTTCGTCGCAGGTCATGCGTTTACCCCCGATGGCTGTTGGAGGTTCTCGCGTAATTGCCGCAAGGCCGTGCGCACCCAGGTTTTCACCGTGCCCAGGGGAAGTTCCAGCTTTTCCGCCATTTCGGATTGAGAGAGGCCATCGAAATAGGCCAATTCGAGCAGTTGCCGATGCTTCGGCTCCAGGCGTGCCATGGCCGCGCGGACCTTCTTGGCATCGGTGGCCGATTGCAGTTCGGTTTCGGCGTTGCCCCCGGTAAGCGAACGCTCCAGCGTCTCTATCGAAATGTTGAGGCGGGCCTGCTTGCCGCTGCGGGAGCGCAGAAAATCAATGGCCGAGTGCCGGGCAATTGTCAGCACCCAGGTGGAGAGGCTGCCACGCTCGGCGTCGAAGGACGGAATGCGGTTCCAGACGCGCAAGAATACCTCCTGGGTGAGGTCCTCGCTGGTAGCCTTATCGCGGGCGATGCGCAAGATGATTGAGTAGACGACACCGCCGTAACGGTCATAGAGTTCGCCTAAAGCGGTGGCGTCGCGCGCCCGCAGCCGCTCGATCAGCCGCCGGCTTTCGTCGGGGCCTAAAATGGCACTGAGAATCAGGAAGAGCATGGCCACTTTGACCTACGCAGTCCAGAGTCGGGCGGATTCAGCCTGCAGTCCTAAAGGTAGTGCGAATGGGGGATAAGGCGCGTCAGCGGGGTTCAGCCGTGCGGCCCCCTTGATGGAGAGAAGCGGGCACATGGATGGGCCGCCGCTGACGCGTGAGGTAATCAATGAGAGCCCTCACTGAGGTAAGCGTAAAAAGTGCCTCAATCAGGACAAAATATTTTCGCGCTCGAACCTGCTATACTCTGAAAGACGAAGAAATTCCGCGATCCTTTCGTTGGCCGTTTGTCTTGGCCAACTTCTCTAACTAGGCCTACCTTCATTGATTGGGCCTCCCGGGCCTTATATACCCGCAGTTGGTTCGCTGAACCCCTTCCCACCTATAAACTGCATGAAAACCTTTTCAGAACTATCTATTTCCCCTGTCCTGCTGACCAATTTGGATCGGCTCAACATCACAATCCCCACCCCGGTGCAGGCCTTGGCCGTGCCTCCGGCTTTGGCTGGTAAAGACCTCGTCGCGACCGCGCAGACGGGCACCGGCAAGACCCTGGCCTTCCTGCTGCCGATGCTCGAATCGCTGCTGAAGGCGGAGAAGAAGCCAGGCGTGCAAGCCCTGGTGCTCAGCCCCACGCGCGAACTGGCTATCCAGATTCAAAAGGCCTTCGTGGACCTTGCCCGCGGCACTGGTTTCCGTGCGGCCACCGTCGTTGGTGGCTTGAACGAGAACGGCCAACTGAATGACATTCGCCAAGGCGCGCAGGTGATCATCGCGACTCCTGGCCGTTTGTGCGACTTCCTCGACCGCAATCTCGTTCGCCTCAGCACAGTAAAGCTGCTGGTGCTCGACGAAGGCGATCGGATGCTCGATATGGGCTTCTTGCCTTCCATCGAACGCATCCTCTCCGGCATGTCTGGCGACCGTCAGACGTTGTTCTTCTCGGCCACCATCGAGAAGTCGGCCGAGCGCTTGATCCAGAAGTACCTCCGCTCGCCGCTGCGCATCGAAACCGGCGCGCACTCGCATCCGGCCGAAAAAGTGGACCTCCATGTCTACGAGATCGACCAGGAGCGCAAGTTGCCCCTGTTGCAGTACATGCTGGAGCACGAAGCCGGCAGCTTCCTGGTATTTGCCCGCACCAAGCACGGTGTGGACAAGTTGCAGAAGAACCTGGGCCGCGTGGGCGTGAAAGCCGCGCGCATCCATGGCGATCGTACCCAGGGCCAACGCAATCAGGCGCTCGATGGCTTTAAGAAGGGTACCTACCGAGTGCTGGTCGCCACCGACGTAGCCGCCCGCGGTATCCACGTGGAAGGCATCGCCCACGTCATCAACTACGACCTCCCGATGGCTTCCGAGGACTTTGTCCATCGCGTGGGCCGTACGGGCCGCGCCGGCGCCCGCGGTGTCGCTTCGACGTTCGGCACCAGTGCCGATCGTCAAACTATTCGCCGCTTCGAGCGCGAATTGAAGATGTCGCTGACGCGCCGTCCCACTACCGAAGCGATGGCGTGGCACAAGCAACACGTTCCCGCTGAGCCGCTCTTCGAAGATCCGGCTCCCACCTTCGCGCCCAAGAGCAAGGCCCCGTTTGGCAAGAGCAAAGGCAACCGCACCGAACCGGCTTGGGCCAAGAGCGCGACCGGCCCCAACACCAAGCCCCGCGCGTTCGGCGGCTTTAAAGCCAAGTTTGGCGCGCGCCGCGCCGCCAGCACCACCGGCCGGTAAGTCACCCGGTCGCGTTACGAGAACGGGCCCCGCAAGGGGCCCGTTTTTCGTTTTTAGGCCCGTCGCGCCGAGCGCGTCTCGCTTGTTCGCTGGATCTGACGCGGTATACTCACCCCATGAAAAAGGAGCCTTCCCTGATGCAAAATCATCCTCGCCGGCGTCTGCTGGCCGTCGCTGCCACCGCGGCCATGTCCCCGGCTTCTCCTAGCGTCCGGGACCGGTTCCTCGGCGTCTGGAAACTCGTCGCCTACGAACGACGGCGCGCCAACGGTGCGGTCGATCATCCCTACAGCCAAAAGCCCGTCGGCCGTATCACCTACGACTCGGCGGGCCGCATGTCGGCCCAGTTGATGCGGCCCGGACGGCGCTGCAGCTTGCCCGCCGGCGTTTCCTTTGCCACTGGAACGGCCAACGACGCCGAGGTCCGCGAGGCCGTCGGGGGATTTGTGGCGTACTTCGGTACTTTCGACGTCGACGAATCCTCCCATACCGTCATTCATCATGTGGAGGCTTGTCTGGTCCCCAGTTGGGTGGGGCACGACCTGAAGCGCAGCTACCGTTTCGAGGGCAACCGCCTCCTGCTCTCGGCCGTCGCCGCGGATTTCACCGTGAACCTGACTTGGCAGCGCGATCAGTAACTTCCAGCTTTTACTCAGTTCGGTCTAGCGGAGGGTGTCGGCGAGGGAGAAGATGGGCAGGTAGAGGGCGATGAGGACGAAGGCGACGAAGCCGCCCATGAAGATCATGATGAAGGGCTCGATGAGGCTTAAGGCGGCAGTGAGGCGGGTGGTGACGTCGTCTTCGTAGAATTCGGCGACGCTGCCGAGCATGGTGGGCATAGAGCCGGTGGATTCGCCGACTTCGATCATATCGATGGAAAGCGGGGGGAAGACGCGGGTTTTGGCGAGCGAACTTGACAGGGGCTGGCCCTCGCGGACGGATTGGCGGACGGTTTCCAGGGTTTTTTTGAGCAGGCGGGAGCCGACCGAGTCGGCGGCGGTTTCGAGGGCTTGGATTAAGGGGATGCCGCCAATGAGTAGAGTGCCGAGGACCCGACAGAATTGTGCCACCTGGAATTTGATCCAGATTTCGCCAAAGATGGGGGTGCGGAGCTTGGCGCGGTCAATCAGTTCCGAAGCACGGACGCCGCGCGACCAGACACGGAAGCCGAAGTACAGGCCGACGAGGCCGGCGATGCCTAGCAAGATGTAATTCCGGGCCGTGGTACCCACGGCGACGAGAATGCGGGTGGCGTAGGGGAGTTCGGTGCCCATGCCGGAGTAGAGCATGGCGAAATTGGGGACGACATAGGTGACCAGGAAAACGATCAGCAGCAGGACGAGCGTCAGCAGCAGGGCGGGGTAAATGAGGGAAACGAGCAGCTTTTTGCGCACCGCGAGAGCCAGCCGTTGGTAGGTGACATAGCGCTCGAGCACTTCGGTGAGCGAGCCGGATTTTTCACCGGCCATCACGCTGGTGACGTACATGGGCGGAAAGACGGCTTGCTTTTGGAAGGCTTCGGAGAGCAGGCTACCGTTTTTGACTTCGGTACGGATGGCGTCGATGATAGGGCGGAGCTTGGCGTCGGTGAGGCGGTCAGCGAGGAGGTCGAGCGATTTGAGGATCGGCAGGCCAGCCTTGATGAGGGTGACGAACTGCTGATTGAAGATGAGGAACTTCTCGGTGTTGAGCTTGTTGGGTTTGCCGGTGCCCAACTGGGCGAAGCCCTTGGCCTTGATGGAGTAGATGAGGAAGCCCTGCTGGCCGAGCTTTTCGCGGAGTTCGTGCTCGCTTTTGGCCTCTTCCACCTGGTTGTGGATTTGGCCGCGGGCATCCGCGTATTTGAGGACAAATTGCGCCATAGTCTCCTAAGAAGGTGACGCATGGAGGGCGGGAAACGTGCAAGTCTATTGCTGCTGTTGCTGGGCGGACTGGGCGTCGGAGGAGGCCGGGGTTTTGGGCGGCGCGACGGTCCACTCGTCGTCCTGGGAGGGCAAAACGAGTTCCACTTCGGGATTGGAAGGCTTGTCGGAGGCGAGGACGATGACCTGGACGGCGAGTTCGCCCTTACTTTCGCCTTTGTAAAGGCCCTTGGTGGGCGGGACGTCGGCGTAATCGCGGCCGACGGCGGTGCGGATGTGGCGTTCGGCGGTGAGCTTGTTATTGGTGGGGTCGAAGCCGACCCAGCCCCAGCCGGGCATCCAGGCTTCCACCCAGGCGTGGGAGGCTTGGCCCGAGGTGCGCTCGGGCTCGTCGCCGCGAGGCGCCTTGTAGCCGGAGACGTAGCGGCAGGGAATTTTGAGCAGCCGGACGAGGGCGATCAGGACGTGGGCGAAATCCTGGCAGACGCCTTTGCGGGTGCGCAGGGCGTCGTCGATGGGCGAATCGACGCGGGTGGCTTTGGGGACGTAGTCGAAGTGGCGGTAGAGAGCGGTGTTGAGTTCGCGGAGGAGGCTCATGGGGTCGCCGCGGCGGGTGACTTGCAGGGCGACGGCGAGTTCGAGGAGGGCGGGGGTGGGTTGGGCGAAGTCGCTGGGCATCAGCATTTCGTAATAATCGCCGTTGTTCACCTGAGCGTCGATTTCGTCCCATGCGGTGGGGTCTAACTTGGCGGGCCAGGGGGCGAAAGGAGTTACTTCGACCAGCGAGGTAGAGACGATTTCGAGTTGCTGGTGTTCGGCGGGGACGTTGAAGTGGTGGATGGTGTTGCCGAGATAGTCGCGGTAGCGGAAGACGCGGGTGCGGGGGTCGAGTTCAATATCGAAGGAGAGGCAATGTTGGGTCCACTCCGTACGCGGCTGGAGGCGCATCTCCATGATGCTCTCACTGACGGCCGAGTCGTAGCGGAAACGGGTTTGGTGGCGAATGGAATAATACATGGCTAGGCGGTAAGGGCCGACTCCACAGGGTAATCAATATAGGCTTGGCGCAAGGCGGCATCGATCTGTCCGCACTGAGTTTGAATGGAGTGTAAGTAGCTATTGAAGCCTTGGGCCATAATTTCATCGGCTTGGGCGAAGCTCAGGCTGGCTTTGAGGCGGCCGGCGAGCAGGCGAACGCGGGCGCAGCGGCCGTCGCCATCGGGTAGGGCTTTGAGGGCGGCTTCGAGACGGTCGGCGGCGAAGCGGATGGTATGCGGGAATTCGTCGTTGAGTAAGAGAAATTCGGCGACGCGGTCAGGCCGGACATCGGCCGTGTAGTATTTACAATAAGCTTCAAATGCGGTGCAGCTGCGGAGTAAGCCGATCCATTCGAGATGGGCTTGTTCGTCGTCGCCGAATTCCCGGTAGTGGGTATCGAGTAACTTCGAGGTGGCCATAACGCGTTCGATGTGGCGGCCGATTTGAATAAACTGCCAGCCTTCGTTATGGCTCATGGTGCCATCGGTGATGCCCTGAAAGAGGTGGCAACCTTCGTGAACTTCGAGGAGAAAGTCATGCGGCTGGGGGTCCCAGCCTTCTTCGAGGTCGGCGCGGCGAACCTGGTGGAAGAGGCGGTTGAGCTGTTCCCACATTTCCGAGCTAATTTGTTGGCGTACTTGGCGGGAGTTTTCGCGGGCGCCGACGATGGCGGCGACGATGGAGGAGCGGCAACTGCGGTCGAAGATGAGGGAGTAAGTGAGGCTTTGGGCGTCGCGGGATTCGGTATTGAGCTTAGGGTCTCCCAGCGAAGCCAGAATGCGGCGCCAGCGCTCGTCGGCGGAGTAAGCCGATTGGTCGAGCATGAGGTTCAATTGCACCTCAATCAGGCGGGCGGTGTGTTCGGCGCGCTCAAGATAGCGGGCCATCCAATATAATCCGTCGGCGACACGTGAAAGCATCGTTATTCCTTGTCGTGCAATACCCAGGTATCTTTGCTGCCGCCGCCCTGCGAGGAGTTCACTACCAGCGAACCTTTGCGCAGCGCAACCCGGGTTAGGCCGCCGGGAACGGTAGTTACTTTCTTACCGTCGTAGAGGATATAAGGGCGTAGGTCAATGTGGCGCGCTTCCACTTGGCCATCGATGTAACAAGGAGCACGGGAGAGCATTAAGGTGGGTTGGGCGATGTAATTCCGCGGATCGTCGATGATCTTGCGGCGGAACTCTTCTTGTTGCTCCTTAGTGGAGTGCGGCCCGATTAACATGCCGTAGCCGCCGCTTTCGCCTACGGCTTTGACGACTAACTTATCGAGGTTTTGGAGAACATAGTCCATCTGGGCGGGGTTAGAGCAGAGAAAAGTTTCGACATTATCGAGAATGGGGTCTTCGTTCAAATAGTATTTGATAATGGCGGGGACGTAGGCGTAGACGGCTTTGTCGTCAGCGATGCCATTGCCGAGGGCATTGCAGAGGGTGACGTTGCCGGCGCGGTAGACGTTAAAGAGGCCGGGGACGCCCAAAATCGAATCGGGCCGGAAGGCGAGCGGATCCACAAAGTCGTCGTCGATGCGGCGGTAGATGACATCGACGCGGCGGAGGCCGGCGGTGGTGCGCATGTACAGAACATTGTCGTTGACGACTAAGTCGCGGCCCTCGACAAGTTCAATACCCATTTGGCGCGCGAGGTAAGTGTGTTCGAAATAAGCGGAGTTAAAGACGCCGGGGGTGAGCAGGACGATGGTGGGGTCCATGCGGCCGTGCGGGGCGAGGTTGCGCAGGGTTTGGAGCAAGGCCTGCGGGTACTCTTCGATGGGCTTGACGCGGCAGGCTTGGAAGAGTTCGGGAAAAACGCGCTTCATCACCTGGCGGCCGGTGAGCATGTAGGAGACGCCGGAAGGGACGCGGAGGTTGTCTTCGAGCACGAGATAGCGGCCATCGGGGTGACGAATAAGGTCAGTACCGACAACGGTGATGTAGACATCGCGGGGCACATCCAGGCCTTTCATTTGGCGCCGGTAGTGCTTGCAGGAGTAGATCATCTCACGTGGCACGATGCCGTCGTTCAAGATCTTGCCTTCGTGGTAGATGTCTTTGAGGAAGAGGTTTAGCGCAACGATGCGTTGGGCCAGGCCGCGCTCGATTTTGGTCCATTCGCTCTGCGTGATGATGCGGGGCAGTAGGTCATTGGGAAAGATCTTTTCGATGCCTTCGTCGCGGCCGTAGACGGTGAAGGTGATGCCTTGGTGCAGAAAGGCGAGATCGGCGGCTTGTTTGCGGCGGCGCATCTCTTCCACGGGCGTATCGAGCAGACGCTGGTGGAGAGTGCCATAGTGCGAGCGCACATCCTGGTCTGGCGCAAACATTTCATCGTAAGCGTCATCGAGTTCGTATTGGCGGAACGGTGGCGGCCACGAAGTTGCAGACATGATCTTTTAGCTAAAACAAGATTTTTTAGTATAGCAACAGTATTTCAATCGGCTAAACGCTGCGCTCGGTCCAGAGGCCGAGGCCGCCATACATACCTTCCTGATTGGAGCTAATGACAATGTTGGCGGGCAGGTCGAATTGAATGAATTCGGTGTTGCCGCCGCCGAGGAAGAGGCGGTCAAAATTGACGAGGCGCTCCCAATGACCGATGGCTTCCTGAAGGCGGTGGTTCCATTTCTTCTTACCGTCTTTGAGGAGCGCGATGTTGCCGAGACACTCTTCATAGGTGAGGCCCTTGCGGAACGGGTGGTGGGCCATTTCGAGGGCGACGGCGAGGCGTCCGGCGGAATAGACGGCGCAGCCGACGCCGGTGCCGAGGGTGACGACCATTTCGAGGCCCTTGCCAGAGATGGCGCCGAGGCCTTGGACGGCGGCGTCGTTGGCGGCGCGGACGGGTTTGTGGAGAAGGCTCTCGAGCGCTTGGTCAAGGTCGAAGCCGGTCCAGGCGGGGTCGAGGTTGGGGGCGGTTTTGACGATGCCGCTTTGGATGACGCCAGGGAATCCGACGGAGACGCGGTCGTATTTGCCGGATTGTTCGGCAAGTTGCTGGATGACCGCAAGGACGGCCGGGGGCAGGGCGGGGCGCGGCGTATCGAGGCGGACGCGCTCGGTGACGGGTTTGCCCTTGGGGTCGACGACAATGGCCTTGATACGGCTGCCGCCGATGTCGACGCAGAGGGTGAGTTTTTTCTTTTCCATAGGCGCCGTCAGGATAACATGAGCGGCGGACGGAGAGAGTTTGAAACATCTTTGGGTCAAATTGTTCTAATAGTGGATCAACGTTGAGTAAGGAAAATAGAGTGAGCAGGCCCTGTTAATGAGCAAAAGTCTGCCATTACAGGGTGCTATCGCCTTGACGTTACCAGCTTTGGAAATTGACCAAGGAATCTCTTTTGGGGGAGTAATTCTGGGGTTAGCTAGAACCTGAAAGGAGATAGTGCACACATGGTTGCCCCTTCCCCGCCCCTCGAAACGTTCTAGATCGATGTCCGCGAAAGAAATGAAGGCGTTACGCCGATGGCGCGACGCCTTGCTAAGATGAATCTTCTGATGATGAGGCTATACCTCGCCGCGCCCGCTGGAGCTGAGATGCTGCTGGTGTATCATCTTGTCTCCACGGGCTTGGCGAAAAGGTATCCGGCGCTAACGATCTGGATGGTCACCTTGGCCACTTCAGGCTTGCTATTGCTGCCTTACGAAAACGCCTCGGCACCGGGTTACCGGAACGCTTGGCTGGCGCGCCAAACGATTATGTTGGCCGCGCTGTTTTTTGCTTTGCTCGAGTTGACGAATCGCATTCTTGAGCATTACCCAGGCCTGCGGCGTATGACCGCGACTGGGCTATTTGGCGTATTGGCAGCCACATCTGTAGTCGCGACCGCCAACCAAAGTTTCGATAAGCCAGTGCTGCTTTTTTGGGCCGTGCAGGGGGGCTGGACGATAGCCACCCTCGGGTATGTATTGACCCTGGTAGCACTGGCAACTTATCTCGATCCGCGCCGGCGGCGCAATGTCATCTTGCACGAGCGGATTTTTGCGGCGAATTGTGCGTGCGTGGCCATCAGCTCCCTTTTAATCTCCACCCATTTCGTTGGGGTGCCGGTGGCGAATACCATTAACGTGGTGGGTGGCGTACTGTTTCCCTTGACATGGATGCGGATGAGTTCCGCCGGCGAGGTGGATCGTCGTCCTCCGGTGTCTCCTTTGGGCGGAGCGATGTCCTTGCAGGAAACGCAAGAACGGCTCGAACGGCTGGAAAAGATGGTTACGCGGTCAAACGGGTGAATTGCTGCAGGCTGAGCGCCGGAAGTTGGCGTCCGCTGGGAAGCCAAGGCGCGCAATAGAGCCGCAAGGTGACGATTTCGAGTCGGCAACGCAGGCGCAGAAGACCGGGCAAGTCCCATTGCTGGCGTTGGCGGCAGCTTTCCCGGTGGAGCTCGTAGAGGCGACTCATCTCGGTGCGGGTTCGGGAAACCCAGAGCCAATAGTCCGGGTAAGAGTCGGCGTCGAGTTTCATCCGCGATAACAGGCTGATGAGTGCCGATTGGCAGTCGTCCAAGGTAATCGGCCAATCGTGCTCCGAGCGGCGGAGTGACCGTTCGGCGATGGGCCCCCGATTCTGGCAGAGCCGGTAAACGGTAGGTGCTTCTATTCGATCTTGATCCCACATACTTCGATTCGAGCATAGGCCGATAATCGACGAAAGTCAATGGAATTCCAGTGACAATTAGTTCGCTTTTATCGGAAGCAATTAGGGTCCTGGATGATTGAAAATAAATGGCTTAGCGAGTTGCGGACCGCTTGCAGCATGTCGCCGAAAGTGAACCAGATATCAGGATAATGTTGTAGCGGTGTGGTAATTTACAATAGCCAAAGGGCGATGGCACCATTTTGGTCCGCAGTGGCGAGTTGGGTGCCGTCCGGGGAGAAGGCCAGGCTGGAGATGGGGCCCGGAAGAGCCTGCAAGACGAGAAGGCTTTCGGCATCGTAGAGTTTCGATGCCTGGCCGGCGATGGCGATGCGTTTGCCGTTGGGTGACCACGCTAACGCGGAGGTTTGCTGGCTGGTGCAATATAGAGGCTTGCCGGTGGAATCGCCCAGCACCCAGATGCAGATTCCGGCGTCGCTGGCGGTGACGAGGCGTTGGCCGTTGGGCGAAAGCGTGGCCGCCTTTACCTGCCCGGTAGGGATCGCATAACGCTGGCCGGTGAGGGGGGCCCAGACTGTCACCGTCGAGCCGACGGCTACCACGAGCCGGTTTTCGGCGAAGGCGAGCCACGGGCCGGTTGGGCCGGCCAGTAGGCGGCGTGACTGGCCGGTGCGGGCATCCAAAAGCTGGATGCGGGAGTTGGGGCCGGCGGTGGCGAGCCATTGACCGTCGGCAGAAATCGCGATAGGGCCACCACCGGAAATTTTGGCGGCAAGAGTGTTGTCCGCCAGATTCCAGAGTAGGGTCTGCTGGCGGTCGGCGGTGGCGAGTTGGCGGCCGTCGGGGGAAAAGGCTAGCCAGCGGACGGCATCGTTGTGGCCGGTGAGGGTAGTTCTGATTTCTTGGGTGGCGGGATTTAACAGGTCGACGGTGGTACCGCGGCCGACGGCAATCTCGCTGGTGCCAGGGCGCCAGGCAAGGGAATCGACGGGGTTCGCCTCGCCGGCGGCGCGTCGCTGGAGGAGCGCGATCTCGGCCGGGCTGGGTGGTGGAGCGCCGCTTGAGATCCAGTTGCGGACGACGGCGATTTCGCTGGAGCTCAGTACCTTGCCGTCCATCGGCATGGCGGGTTGGCCTTGGCCGATGAGCATGGTGTAGAGGCGGCTGGCCTTGAGGTCGCCGGGGACCAGAATGGTGCCGTGATTGCCGCCACGCTGGAGGCCGTCCCAGGTTTCGATATTCAGCGAGCCCATGTTGGTGCCCGCGGCGTGACAACCGAGGCAGTGTTTCTCCCAAATAGGATAAACGTCGCGGAAGTAACTTTGCGCCTGGGCGGCCATGGCGAGCCAGCCGAGAGTAAGCAGCAGGCGCATTACGAAGTTAGTAACTCAGCTATGGGCCGCGTGCCGGGCTCGACGATGGGGTGGCCTTGTAACTGAGTATTCAAGGGTACGCCGAGGCCCTGATAGAGAGTGGCGGCAATTTCCATGGGCGTGACCGGGCGGTCGCGAGGTTCGGCCCCGATGGCGTCGGAGGAGCCGATGACTTGGCCGCCGCGGATGGGTCCGCCGGCGAGGTGCATGGTCCAGCAGCTAGACCAATGGTCGCGGCCGCCGGTGGCGTTGAGGTGGGGAGTGCGCCCGAATTCGCCGGCGCCGACCACGATGGTGGAGGAGAGTAGGCCGCGGTCATGTAAGTCTTCGAGTAAGGAGGAGTAAGCCATATCGAACATGGGCCCGACATGGTCTCGATAAGCGCTTAGGGGGGAGAATGGCTTGGCGCCATGGATATCCCAAGTAAGTTGGTCGAAGACGGTTTCGAACATATTCACGGTGACGAAGCGAACGCCGGCTTCGACCAATTGACGGGCGAGGAGGCAGCTTTGGCCGAAGCGGTTGAGGCCGTACTTCTCGCGGAGTTTCTGGGGTTCTTTTTGTAAGCTGGGGGCAGGCGGGGCGCAAGGGTCGAAGTCCGGGCCGAGGTAGCCGGCGGTTTGGCCGTGGGCGAGGTTGGCGCCGTTGGGTCCGATGGGGCGGGGCAGCAGGACATGGGCCGGGAGACCGTTCCGAGACCCCTGCACTTTGCTGACGACGCAGCCGAAGTGGGGGTGCTCAAGGGAATCTTCAAAAACGCGGCCGGTTTGGATGAGTTGGAGGCCAGTATCGTGCACGGCCGGGCCTGGATGATGCAGGCTGCGAACGAGGGCGAATTTGTCGGCATGGCGGGCCATGCGCGGGAAGATCTCGCTGATTTCGATGCCGGGGACGTTGGTTCTGATAGGGCGGTAGGGGCTGCGAATGTGGCTGGGGGCGTCGGGCTTAGGATCCCAGGTGTCAAGCTGGGAGGGGCCGCCGACGAGGGTTAGGAAGATGCAGCTGACTTCGCCGGGCGCGGCGTGGGCGGGTCGCACCCCAATACTGAGAGCGCTGAGGGCCCCAAAGTGCAAGACGTCGCGGCGGCGAAATCGATCGCGGGATGCAAGCATGGTAGTTCGCAGTTTATCACCTGCCCTACAATAGGAGATTCGCCCATGATCAAAATCAACCCGACCCTGACTCCCGCCTCACTGTTGCCGAAGATTGACCGGCTGTGGGAAGCGTCCGCCCCGAAGATCCGCTCGATTGAGGCGTCCTACGTGCCGGGCAAGGCGACGCCCGTCTTTACCGCCGCCGGCCAGTATACGGCGCGCGGCTGGACGGAATGGACGCAAGGCTTTCAATATGGCGGGGCGATTTTGCAGTACGACGCGACTGGCGAGCGGGAGTTTCTCGAGTTGGGCCGCGAGCGCACGCTGCGCCTGATGGCACCGCATTTGACCCATGTGGGCGTGCACGACCATGGCTTCAATAATGTTTCCACCTACGGCAACCTGCTGCGTTTGTGGCACGAGAACCGGCTGGGCGAGCAATCGGCCTGGGAGCGGCACTTTCTGGAGTTAGCTTTGAAGGTAAGTGGCGCGGTGCAGGCGGCACGTTGGGCAACAGTGAAGGATGGCGGCTTTATTTACTCGTTCAATGGGCCGCACTCGTTGTTTGTGGATACGATTCGCTCCTTGCGCAGCTTGGCGGTGGGCCATCGGCTGGGGCATGTGCTGATGGGCGAGAACGATCAGCGTATTTCGCTGCTGGGCCGCTTGATCGAGCATGCGCAGGCAACGGCCAAGTATTCGGTTTATTACGATGACGGTCGGGACAGTTACGATTTGCGCGGCCGGACGACGCATGAGGCGGTGTTCAATCGCAACGACGGGCAATTCCGGTGCGCGAATTCTCAGCAAGGGTATGCGCCATTTTCTACCTGGATGCGGGGCCTAGCGTGGGCGATGTGCGGCTTCGCCGAGCAACTGGAGTTTCTGGCGACTTTGCCGGATGCGGACTTAGCTAGCTTCGGCGGGCGAGCGGCGGTGGAAGCGTGGATGCGTAAGGCGGCGGAGGCGACTTGCGACTTTTACATTGAGCACTCAGCGACGGATGGCATTCCGTACTGGGATACGGGGGCGCCGGGCTTGGCGAAGATGGGCGACTATCTGGGCCGGACGGCCGATCCGTTTAATGACCATGAGCCAGTGGACTCATCGGCGGCGGCGATTGGCGCGCAAGGTTTATTGCGTTTGGGCGCCTGGTTGGGCGAGAGCGGCAAGCGATATGTGGAGGCAGGACTTACGGTTTTGGATACTTTGTTTGCCGAGCCGTATCTGAGTGTGGATGCGGGGCATCAAGGGTTGATCTTGCATTCGATTTATCATCGGCCGAATGGGTGGGACTATGTGCCGACCGGAAGTAAGATTCCGCGCGGTGAGAGCTCGATGTGGGGCGATTATCATGCGCGAGAAGTGGCGCTGTATGTCCAGCGACTCGCGTTGGGCAAGCCCTATCTGACTTTCTGGAGTTAGGATCAGGCCTCTGGTCTAGGCGACGCGCCCGGCAAAGGCACGCGCGACCGGGTCGGCGTCTTTTTCGGCCAAGCCGACGATGCCGAGTAAGTAGCTGTTCTTGGTGAAGGTAAAGACGGGTGTGCCGTTATCGGTACCGTAGTAACCGCCGAATGCCGGCACAAACCTGGCGTTTTGTAAGTGGTTTTTGAAGTCGAGCAGCAGGATGGCCGCCTTATCCGGCGTGAAGCATTTGGCGAGAAATAGTTTGTAAGTCTGATTGCCGCGTTTGTACTCGCCCAGGTTGCCGCCCGGCATAAAGTCCTTGCCGAGGAGCTCTTTTTCGATGAGCGTCACGGCCACCAAGTCTGCCTTCGGAAACTTGCGCGTTTCGTCGACCGGCTTTGGCGCGGGGTCGGCCTTGGGCTTTTCGGCCACTTGAGGCGGCTCGCTGGCACAAGAGGCGAGAAAGGGCAGCAGAAGGATCAGGCGGCGATGAACCATAGTAGACATTATGAGACACTGCGTTCAATGAATCTGCTGCTCATCGCCATGACCCTGCTGGCCCAGGATGCCGTCACCCCGGCGAAAAAGATTACGCTGTTCAACGGCCGCAACCTTGATGGCTGGTACACCTGGCTGCGCGAGACCAAGTACGAAGACCCGAAGAAGGTCTTTACCGTCGAAAACGGCCAAATCCGCGTGACCGGCGAAGACTGGGGTGGTATCGCCACGAAGCAGGCCTACCGCAACTACCATTTGATTGTGGAGTGGCGCTGGGGCGGCAAGACTCTGCCGCCGCGCGTGAAAAACGCCCGGGACTCCGGCATTCTCATCCACGCAGTGGGCGAAGACGGCAAGTACAACAACACGTGGCTGGAGTCGATTGAGTCGCAGATCATCGAGGGCGGCGCTGGGGACATCATTCTGGTCGGCGGCCAGAACAAGCCTTCGCTCACCGTCAATACGGTGCAGGACGGCCGCGAAGTCTATTGGAAGCAGGACGGCAAGCCCGTCACCAAGGATAGTGGCCGCTTCAACTGGTACGGCCGGTCGCGCCTGTGGAAAGACGCGGTAGATTTTCGCGGCGTGGAAGATGTGGAAGCGCCGATGGGCAAGTGGAATCGGCAGGAGATCTTCGCGATGGACGACAAGATTACCTACGTCGTGAATGGCAAGGTGGTGATCCACGGCTACAACTCGTCGCACCGCGCGGGCAAGATCCAGCTACAAAGCGAAGGTGCGGAGATTTATTTTCGGCGGGTGGAACTGCGGCCGATCACGAAGATGCCGAAGTTGAACTGAGAAGGGGGATGGGGTGCCCTACGGGGCTTGAACCCGCGACATCCGGAATCACAATCCGGCGCTCTACCAACTGAGCTAAGGGCACCACACTCCCTCTAGTGTACTACTTCAAACCCGCCTGTTTCCACAAAGCATCCACGCGAGCCTTTACGTCAGGGCTCATCTTCATTACGTCGGGCCAACGGCGGGTGAAACCTTCCTCTGGTCCTTTGCGGGTAGCGTCGATGCCCATCTTGGAGCCCCAGTTGGGCATGCGCGAGGCATGGTCCAGCGAATCGATGGGTCCAAGGACGAATTCGATGTCCCGCTGCGGGTCGATGTTGTTGAGCGCCTTCCAGGCCACTTCGCTCACGTTCCGCACGTCGACGTCGTCGTCGACCACCACAATGCACTTGGTGAACATGGCTTGGCCCAAGCCCCAAATGGCATGCATCACTTTGCGCGCCTGCATGGGGTAGCTCTTGCGGATCGAGACCAGCATCAGGTTGTGAAAGACGCCTTCGGCGGGCATGCACATATCGTGAATTTCAGGAATCGTCATGCGCAGCATGGGCATAAAGATGCGCTCAATGGCCTTGCCCATGAAGTAATCTTCCATCGGCGGCGGGCCCACGATGGTGGTGGCGTAGATGGGGTTCTTGCGATGGGTGACGCAGGTAACGTGAAAGACGGGGTAGTCGTCTTCGAGTGAGTAGAAGCCCGTGTGGTCGCCAAACGGCCCCTCGCGGCGCAGTTCGTCGAGGTTCACGTAACCTTCGAGGACGTACTCGGCTTGGGCCGGGACTTCGAGGTCGACGGTTTGGCACTTCACCATTTCCACTGGCTTGTTACGCAGAAAGCCCGCCACCATCATTTCGTCGATGTCGGGCGGCAAGGGCAGAAGGGCGGAATACATGGTTGCCGGGTCAGCGCCGATGGCCACCGCGACGTCCATCTTGCGCTGCTGGCCGGCGTTTTGTAGCTGGCGGAAGTGGTCAGCGCCTTGCTTGTGTTTCTGCCAGTGCATGCCAGTGGTGCGCTCGTCGTAGACCTGCATGCGATACATGCCGCAGTTGCGTTTCCCGTTGCGCGGGTTTTTCGAGAACACCATCGGCAAGGTGATGTACGGGCCGCCGTCCTGGGGCCAAGTGGTGAGCACCGGAATGTCATGCAAGGAGAAATTGTCTTTTTCGATGACCTCCTGGCAGGGGCCGCTCGAAACATTTTTCGGGAAGAATGCTCCTACCTCGGCGAGCTTGGGCAGCATTTTGAGCTTGTTCAGCAAGCCTTCGGGCGCCTTCATCTCCATAAACTCGGTGATGCGTTCGGCAAACTCTTCCATCTTGCCGACACCGAGCGCCAACTCCATGCGGCGGTCGCTGGCGAAGGCGTTGATGAGCACGGGAACGCTGGAGCCCTTCGGCTTTTCGAACAAAAGGGCCGGTCCGCCGGTCTTTACGGCGCGGTCGGCAAACTCGGTCATTTCGAGTTTGGGGTCCACTTCGAAGGGGATGCGCTTGAGTTCGCCAGCTTTTTCGAGGGCGGCGATGAATTCGCGAAGGTCTTGGTAGGCCATGTCTAGTTACTATGATGCCCCCTTTCGGGAGGCCAGTGCCTTTATCATCGTAGAGATGTCTGAACGTATCGCTTTCGTCACCGGCGCCAGCCGCGGCATTGGCCGCGCCTGCGCCCTCTCCCTTGCAGCCGTCGGCCACAAAGTGGTGATCGCGGCCCGGAATGTGGATTCTTTGGAGGCCTTCGCGGGCGAACTCCGCGCCGGCGGCGCCACTGTCTTCGTGCAGCCCATTGATCTCGGATCAAGCGATTCTATCGCCGAAGCCTTCGGCCGCGCCCAAAAGGACTTTGGCCCGGTGACCATCCTGGTGAACAACGCCGGGATTACCAAGGACGGCTTGGCCCTGCGCATGAAGAAGGACGATTGGGATATGGTGATCCAGACCAACCTCACCGGCGCCTTTCTCTGTTGCCAGCAGGCCATGCAGAGTATGTTGAAGGCTCGTTGGGGCCGGATCATCAACATCTCCAGCATCGTCGGCGAGACGGGCAATGCGGGGCAGGCGAACTATGTCGCTTCGAAGGCCGGTCTGATTGGGTTAACCAAGACGCTGGCGCAGGAGTTAGCCAGCCGGACGATTACGGTAAATGCCGTCGCACCCGGTTTTATTGAGACGGATATGACGAATGTGCTATCCGACGAAGTGAAGAGTAAGTTGCTGGGGTCGATTCCTTTGAAGCGGCTCGGCAAGCCCGAAGATATTGCGGCGGCGGTGAAGTTTCTGGCGAGCGAAGAGGCGAGTTACATCACGGGGCACGTGTTGGACGTGAACGGCGGCATGTATATGTAGGCTTACAGGCCGTGCCGGGCGAAGATCTCGCTGCAGTAGAGTAGGGCGCGGGGAATGTGAAAGCAGCCTTTGTAGTGGTTGCCTTTCAGTGTAAGTTCGGGCGAGCCGTGTCGGTCGAGGTAGCCGAACCATTCTTTCCGGTCGCCGTCGCGGAAGTGCTGCCAGGTGTAAGAATCTACTTGGTCGAACCAGGTGAGCCACTTACTGTCCTTCGTAAGGTCGTAAGCCGTGGCGAGCGCGACTAAGGCTTCAACATGCACCCACCAGAGGCGCTGGGAGCTCTCGAGCTGCAAGGTGGGATGGCCTGCGATATCGAT
>Ga0105047_10007748_pt1 | contig 18042 bp, 16 predicted proteins | sample MAT04_FD_78384 | JGI IMG/M metagenome (GOLD analysis project Ga0105047, IMG submission 78384) | Freshwater microbial communities from Lake Fryxell liftoff mats and glacier meltwater in Antarctica - MAT-04 (megahit assembly) | ecosystem: Environmental > Aquatic > Freshwater > Ice > Liftoff...
CAGCAAGCTAATAGAATCACTGCTGATGGTGTTGTGGGTGCTAGTACTCAAAGAGCCTTGCAACAAGCATGTCAAAGTAGAACTTCTAGCAGGAATACCAGTAGTGGTCAATATCCTGTTCTCTCTCAAGGCAAAACTGGTGCAGCCGTAACAAGGTTACAACAGCGTTTGCGGCAGTTAGGCTACTTGAATGCTAATCCCACTGGGAATTTTGGCCCAATGACTAGAGATGCTGTAATTGCATTCCAGCGAAATTATCGCCTACCTGTTGATGGCATCGCCAATGCTCAAGTTTTAGAGGCAGTGCGTAGAGCCTCCACAGGTGGATCTATTACTCAACAACCAAGCAGAAGTTATCTGACTGTAGGCGATCGCGGAGATAATGTCGCATTAGTTCAACAGCGTTTATTGCAGTTGAATTTATCTAATACCAATTCTGATGGCGTTTTCAGCAATAACACCAGAGAATCTGTAATTGCATTCCAGCAATCTTCTCAACTTAATGTTACTGGAAATGTAGATTGGCAAACTTGGCAAGCATTAGGGCTGAATAGCTCTACTGGGGGCAATTATACTGAGACCAATGACTATGTAGCACCTCAGACTAATCGCTATGCATTACCTCCTACCAATGCCTACGTTGTACCTGTGACTAATGGCAACACATTAGTTGCTAATAATCCTTACAGAGTAATAGTGCCAATTTCCAATAATGATACTCTGATTAAAGTGCAACAATATATACCTGATGCTGTCACGGAACAATCTCATCTAGGGGATTATGTGAATGCTGGGGCATTTAGCGATCGCGCACAAGCAGAAACATTATCAAAAATGCTCCGCTCTTATGGTCTTGATGCACGGGTAAAATATAATTAAATTGACAAACTCAACTGCGAACCTTCTTGAGTTTTATTAACCTCAATCCTGGCTTGGAAAGCTTCTTTGAGGTGGGGCATGTGGGTAACGGTGAGGATGCAGGCGAAATCGGAGGAGATCGCATTAATCGCTGCAATCAAGCGATCGCATCCTTCGGCATCTTGTGTACCGAAACCTTCATCCACAATCAACAATTGCAACGCCGCCCCCGCCCGTTGCGCTAATAATTTCGCCAGTGCCAAACGGATGGCAAAGTTAATTCTAAAGGCTTCTCCACCTGAGTAAGTTTCATAAGATCGCGTTCCTCTAGAATCGGCAATTAAAATATCCAAAGTGTCTATCAGCTTGGCATTTTTCTTTGTTGATTTAGCACTACGTCCAGCTTTTTGAGTAATAAATTGTACATGAAACTGATTACCACTCAGCCGCGAAAGCAGTTGATTTGTCTCGGCTTCCAGTTGTGGTAACACATTTTCAATCATCAGTGCTTGGATACCATTTTTACCAAAGGCTTGCGCTAATTCCTGATAAATACGATATTCCTGCTTGCAAGATTGTAATTGCTGCTGCTGTTGTTCATACTGAATTTGCAACGTTTCCAGTTGATGCGCCAGCTGTTCTAAACGCCCCAACTTGGCTATTTGCTCATCGAGTTGCCGTCTACGTATTGCTAACTGCTGCTCTAGAGCTTGAATTTGGGCAGATGGGTTAGATGTAGCTTGTAGTTGCTGGATAATGCTTTCGATTTGTCCGCCAAGTTTTTGCCGCTCCGTTACTCTGGCACTTCTGGATTCCTCTAACTCTTGCAATCTCGTCTGGAGTTGGGGATACTGCTGCTGGGCTGACAGTAGTTGTTGATACCGCAAATGCCAAGATTGAGCTTTCTTTACAGCTATCCGCAGATTGTTGTGTTGTTCGGAACTATAGCCAATTTCGGCAATGTGACGTTCAAGAGCCGCGATTTGTTTAGCACATTCAGAATCAATCTGATCCTGCTGGATTCTGGTTTGTAATTGGACAATTTGGGATTGTAATTCTGGTTTTCGGGCTAATAGTTGCGCTTGTCGCTTATTAGCATCTTTAATTTGTCCTTGTTTAATTTCTGCCCATCGCCACCGTTCAACTTCGCTCCGGGCGAGGGCGTGATCTTGTTCATTATAATTAGCTTGTTGCAGATATTGGTCTAGCTGCCGGAGTTCGGCTTGTTTATCGGGAGCGTAATCACCAGCTTGGAGCGATCGCTCTAAATGCTGTTTTTCCGCAGCAATTTGTTGTAACTGTTGTTGGACATCAGTTGTAGCTTCTAACTGTGCTGCCAACTGTCCCCGTTGTTCGCGTAAACCATCGTAGCCCGCCAACTGTTGAGAAATTTCCCGATATTCCTGCCTAAGTACTTGAATTTCTCTGTCAGACACAGCCATTTGTTCCCGAACTACCCAAAACTGCCCTTGAGTATCTTCTAACTCAGCCTGGGTTTTTTCCACCACTCGACTCCAGTGATGTTCGTCTAAAGGACGTTCGCATAATGGACAAAGTGCTTCAGGATTTTGGAGCATTTGCAATTTCTGCTCTAATTCTCCCAGCAGTTTTTCATAGTCCCGTTGATGAGCTTGCAGACGTTCGATAAAGTGCCGCCTTTCTTGCCCTTTTTCCTGTACTCGTTGCAAATAAACCCGCTTTTTCTCCAGTTCCTCAATCTGGATTCCCACATCCATCACCGCTTGTTGCAGTTGCGGTTGGCGGCGGTGCTGGCGTTGCAATTGGTTCTCAGTACTTTGGAGTTGTTCGAGTCGCGCTACTAAACCAGCATGAGTGCGATCGAGTTGGCTTTGTAAAGTTGCTCGTTGTTGCAACAAGGGAGTAACTTGCATTTGTAGTTGATCTAAACGAGCAACATGGTGACGGGCTGCGGTTAGTTGTGACAAAGCAGCTTCTACTTCACCTGATTTAGTCAGAGTTTGCTGAATATCTCGCTCTTGTTGCTGCAAAGCTTCAATTTGGGCTTGAGCTTGTTGTAGTTGCCGTTCGATTTCGTGAATTTGTTTGGTAAGCTGTTGTTGCTTTTGTTGGCGAGTCTGCCCAGCGCGGGTATATTCTTCAAATTTGGCAGCAAAAGCTTCTTCTTGAGATTGGAGACTTTGATATTGGGCGTATCCAGCTTTAATCTCAGCTTCTTGGTGTAATATTTTTTGTAAATCTGATAGTTGAGAGCCAATAGCTGATTGTTCTTGTTGGAGGCGATCGCAATCTTGGGTAAGATTTTGGTATTGCTGCTTTACAAAGTTAAGTTGTTGTTCCCAATTTTGGCGCTGGTGCTGGACAACTTGCAAACTTTGTAATTGAATATTATCAAAAGCTTGCACCTGTTGCAGTTGGTTGAGTTGTGCTTCTAACTCGATTCTTTGCGCTTGAGTTGTCTCGCGTTGTTGCAGCTGAGTTTTTATCGACTCCAAAGAGCGCTCTAACTCTATTGCTTGTGCTTTGAACTGACGAGAAGATTCCTTTGCCCGTTCTTCCAAATCATCATACTGATTGAGTTTCAACAACTCGGCTAAAATTTCTTTGCGTTCTGCGGGGCGCTTGAGCATGAACTCATCTGCACGACCTTGACGTAAGTAGGCAGAGTTAATAAAAGTATCATAATCGAGCTTGATGTGTTCTAAAATCAAATCTTGGGTTGCTCTTACCCCTTTGCCAGTGAGTGAGCGAAACCCAGATGGGATTTCTATTTGAAATTCCAGAACGCTAGTACCTGCCCGAATTCGGGTACGAATCACCCGATATTTTTGCTGGTTACTTTGGAAAGTAAAATCAACCCGAACTTCTTTTGCACCAGAATAGATGACATCATCCTCAACAGTGGCGCGGCTTTCACCCCATATCGCCCAAGTGATTGCTTCCAAAAGGGAAGATTTACCCGCACCATTGGAACCACAAATACAAGCCGTATGCAAACCACGAAAATCTAAAGTTGCATCACGGTAACTAAGAAAGTTTTTGAGGATAAGTTGTACTGGGATCATTCACCCTATAGCGCCACATCTACTTTTAATAATTAACAGTACAGATGCACTGTTTGTTAGTTTAGCTATCTAGATATCAGGTTTCTAGTCTTGAAGACATCAATTTTACAAAAATTAACAATAGAATCAGCAAATTTCTCTTGTTGCATGAAGAACTTTTGCTGTCTTTAGAGAAAAATAAAACTTCCCTGGAGGCGTCTTGTTATTTCTCCCTGTTGTCTGAGATAAAAACATTCATCGAAGAGTTGTTAAGTAAGTGGGTCAAATTAAATATAAAACCTCACCCTGCCTCCGGCTTCCCCCTCCTTAGTAAGGAGAGGGATTGAGGGTGAGGTTTGATCTTATATTTAATTACGCCTACCTACTTACAAGCATTGAGATTATTGGGCTAAATTTCGCGTCAAAGTAAAAGAATCAAGGTGATAGGGGAAAAAGCGTTAATATACTCAGTAAAAATGTATGTAAATTTCTGAGATAGACATCATAAACCAATGGATATAGCTCTACTCGTTAAATTTCTCGCTCCCTGTCTGCCATATCTGTTGAATGTGGGTAATAAAGCCGTAGAAGGGGCATCACAGAAAGTAGGTGAGGATGTTTGGAATAAAGCCAAAGCTATTTGGGCTAAGTTACATCCCAAAGTAGAAGCTAAGGAAGCAGCGAAAGAAGCAGCAACGGATGTGGCGCAAAAGCCAGAAGATGAAGATTTACAAGCAAGTTTGCGAGTGCAACTCAAGAAGATTTTAGAAGCGGATACAGCACTTGCAGAAGAGATAGCCCAGATTTTGCAAGCATCGACTGACAAACCCGGTGATAATATTCAGTTGAGTGCTAATGCTTACGATCAGAGTAAAGTCAATCAAATCGGGAAGATTGACGCTAATGAAGTGAGTTTTTAAACGCAGCCCTTTGTAGAGACGGCGATTTATCGCGTCTCTTGCCTTAACCAAACCATATTGAGTGCGATCGCGCTCATTTGGTAGTACAATCTGCCAGTAACAATAGTTCTGAACATCAAGTTTCGAGTTCTGAACACCAAGTTTCGAGTTCCGAACACCAAGTTTCGAGTTCTGAACACCAAGTTTCAAGTTCTGAACACCAAGTTTCAAGTTCTGAACACCAAGTTTCGAGTTCTGAACACCAAGTTTCAAGTTCTGAACACCAAGTTTCAAGTTCTGAACACCAAGTTTCAAGTTCTGAACACCAAGTTTCGAGTTCTGAACACCAAGTTTCAAGTTCACAACGACAACACCCAGCAAAATTTGTATCTGTGCTGAGTAACTATGGCGGAAGAACCAAAGCCCAGTAACCCAAAAGTCATCAAGATGGAGGGAACTGCTCAACATGAGAGTAAATTAACTCAAATTGGTAGTGTTGATGCAGAAAATTTTCATCTGAACGCAGAACAAGTTCAATTTCTCGTTCATCTAGAAAGTGGTAGTAAGGCAGAATCGCCGGGGGTTCTCAAAGCAGGGAATCCCGGTAAAAGTTTGGCTTACTGGCAAGGAAGAACAGCAGAAATCGCCCAAATACAGCAATGGTTAACTGATGAAAATACCTTTTTAATTGGTATAGAAGGCATCGGCGGCACAGGTAAATCGATGCTGGCTACGAAAATTTATGATGAAATTGCCGGTTTTCCGAAGCGATTTTGGGCTGATGTCAGTAATGGGGCAAGTTTTAACGATTTAGCAAGGAAAGTATTAACAGAGTTTGGCTTTCCCGTTCCAGAACAAGAAGCGCAGTTAGTAGAGGCGCTAGTTAGGTGTTTACGTTCTGGGCAATTTTTACTGATTATTGACAACCTGGAGAGTTTATTACAACCTGATAGACAGTGGGGAAGTCTATTTTACGGCGACTTTTTCCAAGCATGGGTGGAACATGGCAGTAATAGTAAGGTGTTAGTCACCACCAGGGAAAGACCAGAATTAAAAGGCTTTGAGTGGCTACCTCTGAAAGGTTTGCAAGTAGAAGAAGGGGTAGCACTGTTAACTGAATTAGGCATTCGGGGAGATTTAACGCAGTTTGTGGAATTAGTAGATGGGCATCCCCTACTGTTGAGATTGGTAGCAGACTTATTAAAGGAAGAATATTCACAAGATCCCGATTTAAGCAGATTAGCAGATTTAGGCTTAGGGAATTTGCGGCAGTTGTTGACAGATTCCCAAGTGGTAGGTATCCATCGCCGGGAAAATGTGGGGATGGTGTTGGTGTTGGATGCCAGTTTTGAGCGGTTGAATGAGTTACAAAAAGCGTTGTTGCTGAATATTAGTGTTTATCGTGGTGCGGTTGAGAGTGCAGCAGCAGTGGCTATGTTACCGGGAAGTTCAGCAGCCGAGATTGAGGAAGAATTAAGGAATCTGGTTAAGCGTTCTTTGTTGGTAGAAAAACTCAATGGTAAGCGGCGGTTTGAGTTTCAGCCCGTGGTTTTGGAATATGTGCGGTATCAGGCTGGCGATCAGAGTGAGGCGCATCAACGAGCCATTGATTATTATCGCTCCATTGCTAAACAACCACCTTGGACAACAAAAGATGATGTTAAAGAATACTTGGAAATCTTCGATCACTTTTATCAATTGCAAGATTATGACTCTGCCTTTGACAGTATTTGGATTTGCAATGATTTTTTGAGCTTGCGGGGTTATTACATAGACAAAGTGGAATTATATGGGCAGTTGGTCAGTAAATGGGAAGAAATTAGCGCTAGAGAAAATTGGAATTATCAGGCTGCTCTCACTTCATTGGGCAATGCTTACTACTCCCTGGGACAGTACCAACGGGCAATTGAGTTCTACCAGCAGTCTTTGGAAATCAAAAGGGAGATAGGCGATTCTCCAGAGGAGAGGCTTCGCCAACGCAATGGCGAAGGTAGATCCTTGGGCAATTTGGGCAGTGCTTACAACTCCCTGGGACAGTACCAACGGGCAATTGAGTTCTACCAGCAGTCTTTGGAAATCAAAAGGGAGATAGGCGATCGCAATGGCGAAGGTAATTCCTTAATCGGTTTGGGCAATGCTTACGACTCCCTGGGACAGTACCAACGGGCGATTGAGTTCTTCCAGCAGTCTTTGGAAATATCTAGGGAGATAGGCGATATTCGAGGGGAAGCGATCGTTTGGCATAACTTAGGTTTAACATTGGCAAAAATTGATCGAGAATCAGACGCGCTTGGTGCTTATCGCAATGCCAGCGAACTATATCAGCAAATGGGACTTGATGCTGATGTGCAAGATTGCAACAACGCAATTGAGCGTCTTTCTCAACCAAAAACGCCTGTAGTTTCTCGCCGTGGGTTTTGGGCGTGGTTGCGTCAGTTGTGGCGTTGGGTTCGTGCTTGGTTCCGGCGGTGATTTTGTCTTACGCAGATAAGAGACTTTATAGAGATACAAAATAAAAGAGCTATTCAATGAATTTAAACTCAAAAGAATTGGTAATCACCAAACTGGAGCAAGGATTACCCGCTATTACTCCAGCATTTGGTGCAGCATTAGCAGAAGCTTGTGCTGTTTGTTTGAGTGACCAAAGACATACCCAAGGCGTAGAAATTCAAGTTACAGGAGACTTAACAGATGTTTTCAAAATGTATTGGCAAAAAGTCACAGATCAAATGTTGCGATGTTGGAACGATAGTGAATACACTACAGAACAGGCTGCCTATGGAATTACCCTTTTAATTATTCAAGAACTGACTGAATATACAGTTGTCGAACGTTCTCGTAGAGGAACAGGATTTGATTACTGGCTAGGCAAAAAGGGTGAAAATAATCAACTCCCATTCCAAAATGCAGTTAGGCTAGAAGTCTCAGGCATACGTAAGGGTGATGACAGTAAAATAAAAGCTAGAGCTAAACAAAAACTGGAACAGGTAAGTTCTGTTGATGACAGTTTACCAGTTTACATTGTGGTTGTTGAGTTTAGTAAACCTTTGTGTTTTGTAGTAAGAAAATGAACCAAATTCAAGATTTACATAAACAAGCAATGGACTTTGCTGAAATGGCACAAGTTGCTAAACTAAAAGGCAACTCTGTTTTAGCCTTAGAACTCTCCAGACAAGCATTTGAAAAAGAACGGTTAGCAGCAGAATTAACAGTAAGTAATCTTGCAGCAGAACCAACACGTTCAGTGTTGCATCGTAGTGCAGCAACTTTAGCGATTGACTGTGGAGAAATTACCACAGCAGAACGTTTAATTGCAGTCGCTTTATCAGGAAATCCACCCGAAGAGATTGCAGAAGAACTCAAGGATTTATTTGTGCAGATTAATATCGATAAATATTTTGCCCGTCGTGGCATTATATTTGATAAAGCTAAATTGTAATTTTGGATGATATGAAATGTAACCTGAAAATACAATATATAAATGCATTTTTTTACATGAACCATCGTAGAATATGTTAATGAAATGTAAAGTACCAACCACACCTAAATCTCTACCAACCCACAACTAAGCTACTTGCAGAGGCTTTGTAGGTAGCATTCTGGGTTCTGGTAATGGTTTATTCTCTTCAGAAAGCATTTCCACAAAAGCCTCGATTACTTCCTGACCATTTTTGGCAGCTTCCTCGTAAGTTCTACCATGTGTATGAAATTCTTGCCAAGGGAACTCAGGTAAGTGAACTAAGAAAAGTTGATCTTCTTGTGACCATTGAATTACCATACTGTAGTGATAGATCATTCTTCACCTTCCTCGTTTACAAGTTTTTCGAGTTCTTCCAGCTTTTTCAGCACCCGTTGAATGCCCTTTCTAAATATAGCGGAGCATCATCACCATCTTTACCAGGAATAGTAAGGGGTTCTTCCGGTAGCATTGGATGTTTCCAAAATGTATGGCTTCCTTTGCCTCGTCCTGCCTAAAGGATGTACCCAACTTTTGCTACCATTGCTTTCAATTCTCTTACTTTCTTTGGCATTAAATACTGGACAATCTGTTAACTATTGGATTGCTTGTGCAACCTATTGATGCTCATTCCCAACCTTTAACCTATAATTACAACAACGCAAGTTTATCCCAGCAATTGTTGCTAATTAGCCAATTTAGACCAGGGGATAGTTGTGAAGCCAACGACAACTTAAGTTTGCTTGCTGATACTTTTATTAGTGTTTGCCGAAAAGCATCGATTAGGCGGGAGTTTCCCAGTGAGTTTCTTAACTCTTATTTAGAAGACATCAAGAAAAACAAATCTGCTACTGGGAAAAAAGCTTGGAAGTTATTGAATGATAGTAGATTCAAAAAGTAGCTGTGGAGAATATGATATGAAAACGAAAAGTGCAGATAAAGTAGAATCATTCTACATTGCTATAATTCTCTACAAATCATCTTCAAATAAACCTGATTATCAAACTTTGTATCAAGAAAGCTTTGTTTTAATTAAAGCCGCTTCTTTAGAGTCAGCAAAAACAAAGGCTTTAAATCATGGTAAAAATGAAAGCGTCAGCTATACAAATGAGAATGAAGAAACTATTACTTGGTCTTTGCAGCAAGTGGTAGATGTTAATTCAGTTTTATATGATGACTTTGATTCATCTGAGGATATTGTTGATTTATATACTCGACATTTTCGGAATTATGAGGCTTACCATTCATTTGAGCCATTATTATCTAAAGAGCAATTTGAATGATAGTTATAAAACCACGCGATCGCTCTTGTCGATTCCCATCACTGACGCAAAAGCGATCGCAAGTGTTTTCCCTTTTTACTGGCATTGACTCGCATATCACGAATGAGGCTCTCCCAACAACACAATTGAGCACTTCAATTCTCGAATTAACTGCGTTGTCACTTCGCTGACGGCTAATCCACCTGCTGTGCGATAACGAACGGAACGTAACACAGCTAAATCGAATGCCTGAGCCTCCCGAATTATGGTTCTAGCAACATCATCACCCCTGATCGTTTGGATATTCGTCTTCACCTCTAACTGACTTTTAGAAGCGATATCAGACAATTGAGATACAAATTTTTCCACTCGATTTGGGGGTGATTTGCGATCGCATACGTGTAACAGTACAACTTCTGCCTGATTGGCATCAGCCAAAATCTGGGCAAAGCGTAAAGCGCCTATAGTTTGCCGCGTTAAGTCTCCAATTGGTACAAGAATTCTTTCGATTGTCTTAGGACTGCTCAAAAGGCGTGTTACTGCTACCGGACAGTGAGAAGACCAAAAAACGCTATCAATGACATTACCAAATAAGCGGGCACGCAAACCTGTTGTCCGCGACCAACCCATCACAACTAAACTAGCATTTTGTTCTCGACTGGTGCGACTAATTCCTAAAGCGGCATCATCATCAATCCGAATTGCCGGTGATACTTCCACTTCAAATTCTTGACTAATTTCTATAGCTAAATTCAATCTTTCCCGGCTTTGGTCGAGTGCAGTTACCAATTGCGGATCATCCATCTGAATATGTGCTTTAGTAATAGCTAATGGCACAATCCTTCCAGATTCATGACTAGCTAGTAGTGCTGCCATTTCTATTAGATAGCGCTGGGTTTGGGGGTTGTATATTGGCACTACTACAGTAAATGGATATTGGTTTTTCTCTACTAGCTGTTCTTCATTACCTTGCCACCAAGTTGTCAAACTATCTGTTTCAACATCTGACTGAGAAAGCTGTAACGAAGAAGCAACTCGTGCTGTTATTATGGGCCCCAAAATTGCAGTCACCAGCATGAGGACAATCACACTATTTAAAACAGCTTCACTGATTAAGCGCTCACCAGCAGGATTTAGAGTTTGATAAGCAACCAACGTTGCTGCTAGTGTAGCTGCTACCTGTGGTAGTGACAATGACCACATCGTTAGCATTTCTGCCATGTTGTAGCGATACAATAATTTGGCTAAGAATGCCGCTATAAATTTGCTGCCAATCAAAGCCACTACAATTACCACAGTCAGCCAAACTGAACTAAGGGTTTTAATAAATGCAGGAATATTAATCAATAATCCCATGTCCACAAAGAAACAAGGGATAAATAAAACACTACCAATAAACTCGATCTTTTCTTTGACTGGGCTACGTCCCAAAACATCGTTGACAGCTAAACCTGCTAAAAATGCACCAACAATTTTTTCAACTCCAATTACCTGTGCTCCGACAGATGCCAAAAATAATGCTAGTAATATAAACAAAAACTGGTTACTTTGTTCATCCCCGGAACGGCGAAAAAACTGTTTTCCTGCCCAGTCAAAGCCAAACAGAACAACAGCCGAGTAAATTGCCAATCCACCCAACAAAGTCGCCAAACTTAAAGCGGAGAATTCCCCTTTATGAATTCCAACACAAATCGCTAATACTAGCAAAGCACCTGTATCAGTAAAAATTGTGGCACCAATTGTGACGGTTACAGCTTCATTTGCTACCACTCCCAGACGACTCACAATTGGATATGCCAAGAGGGTATGAGAAGCCAGTAAAGAACCAATTAGGAAGGAGGCATTCCAACCAAAATTGAATAAACGTCCTGTTACAATGCCAGCAATAAGTGGTACTAAAAATGTTAAAGCGCCAAACCCAATTGAGCGATTTCTAGTTTTACGGAACTGCTCTAAGTCAATTTCTAAACCTGCGACGAACATCAAATAAAGTTTGCCGATATCCGAGAGGAGATTGATAGTTTCAGACTCATGGTTTAATAACTTTAGTCCATTTTGCCCTAGTAATATACCTGCCACTAACAACCCCACTAATCCAGGTAATCGTAGTCGCTCAAATATGGGAGGTACAATAAAGATTACTGTTAGGAGAATTGTAAATGTAACGATAGGACTGTCTGTTAGGGAGTTCAGTGCCATGTGTAATAATTAAACCTAAATAGAAAATTTACCATTAATATAAGAAATTTTACTTAAAATTTCTGTGCGTTTCAGTTTTATTGGCTACAAAGAATTAAATCTTTAACAAGATAAATGTTGTGATGCCTACGGCGAGCGAAGCTATCGCAATCACGATTCTACCTTAAGAAGGGGTTATCTACATGTACAGGGTGAAATATCAATGGAATTTATGGTAACGAAAATAATCGATGTTTAAATATTAGGAAATGCTTTCAAAAAATCATAAAACGACAATAATTTCTTAAATATAGCTGTTCTCGTTTAAATTATTAAGGGCGCACATCTGTACGTCCCTAATTCTCTACATCATATCTATAAAAATCTGGAAGACCGCTCTTATGGGTTCCTATCAATGATAATTTTAAGCATTGGGAACCCCTAAAAATCAAAGTTTATGAACGTAGCCGACGATAAAACGATTGTTCGTGAGTATTTCAATTCCACCGGATTTGACCGTTGGAAGCGAATCTACGGCGATGGCGAAGTCAATAAAGTCCAACTAGACATCCGTAATGGACACCAGCAAACCGTGGATACAGTTCTCGGCTGGCTGAAGGCTGATAACAATTTACCAGAGCTATCAATCTGTGATGCTGGATGTGGTGTCGGTAGTCTCAGCATCCCTCTAGCGGTAGATGATGCTAAAGTCTATGCCACCGATATTTCTGAAAAAATGGTGGAAGAAGGCAAGGATAGAGCCAAGCAAACTTTGGGAAATTCTGAAAATCCCACTTTTGCCGTGCAGGATTTGGAATCGTTGAGTGGGAGTTACCATACCGTTATTTGCTTGGATGTTCTCATCCACTACCCCCAAGAAAAAGCGGATGAGATGATATCTCACCTCTGTTCTTTGGCACAATCGCGGATAATTCTCAGTTTTGCACCAAAGACATGCGCCCTGACTATACTCAAGAAAATTGGCAGTTTCTTTCCCGGGCCAAGTAAAGCGACTCGTGCATATTTACATCGGGAAGCTGATGTGGTAAAAATTTTAGAAAGTAATGGCTTTTCATTGCAACGAAAGGCGATGACGAAGACTCGTTTCTATTTTTCCCGCCTAGTGGAAGCTACACGCAAGTAAGTTTAGAATCGCAGCAAGATAAATATTATACCTCTGCTGCGATTTAAAAATCTCAAGGCTTAACACTGGTAAGTATTATAGTTGCTGCTAAGTTCTGCTTTTGAACTTGGCGATCGCTCTGATTGGGAGCATGAACAATTATCATAGCGATCGCACAGCCATACTTAAGTAACAAAGGCAAAATTTATACTATATTGTTGACATTTAATGCGATCGCTTTCCTCCGTGACAAATAAACAGTGGGAGAACCGTAAGCGCCTAGATGGTATCGAGAAAAAACTGAAGAAGATACGAAGAAGCGCTGACAAACCTATCGTCAGGAATAGATTGATATATTGGAACCTTTGCGAAAGTCAGGTTAAAATCGCTAGCAAAGTGTAAATCTGAAGTGGAACTATGAAAACTGCTGAAAAATTGGCCGCAGCTTGGCTACTGACAATGGGATTTATGTTTGTAACTCTATCAGCAGCAGAGGTATTTAATAAAACGACTACGGAAAAATCAATCACGCTACCCGTAGCTTGGGATGGTTCGATTGAGTTTTCACAAATGAATACTCCTGTAATTGATGATACTACGGTAGAACGTCTAATTTTTGGCATTCCTACCCTAACACTGGGGACATGGTTAGCATTGGGATTATACCGTCAAAGCCGACAGGAGAAAAAAGCGCTTAATCAACAAGTTAGCGATCGCCTGCAATCGATTTTTTATGAGATGCTACAAAAAAATCATGGGCGTGTAACTGTTTTAGGATTTGCAATGCAGTCACAACTACCCGCAGCCCATGCTAGGCAATATTTAGATGAAAAAGCTAAAGAATTCAATGCAAACTTTAAGGTGAACGATGAAGGGGCTGTATCATATCATTTTGATATCTAATTGTCATTTGTGAGTTGTCTTTGTTATTCACTAATGACTAATGACCAATGACTAATGACTAATATAGCTTTTCCTAATCAAATGAGGTACATCATAGCCCCCTCATCGCTTGCGGGGAGGGGGTTGGGGGTGGGGTTCTTGTACCTCACTCAACTGATAACGCACTACATTATTAACACTATTAGAGATGGCAAAGCGCTATCAAGTAGAAGCCTCAATCAATGTAATATATAGTGACGGACATCGACTGATAGCTTCTCGCTTTGCTACCACTTCCCCGGCTCCATCTCTTTACTGGATTCGAGATGATCCAACTTTTTCAAAATCTGTAATTATTGCGTCGGAACCTTTATTTATAGGTAATTGGATTGCTTTTCCAGAAAATAGCATCATTACTGTGGAAGCAGACTGTGAGATCAAAATTGAGCAAATTTAGTGTGAAAGAGTCTATTTTTCAAACTTTCCTTGAATGTCGCCCGAAAAGTTTTGCACTATTTCAGGATATGGACGAAGCCATATTCTGTAGTCAGCATGGGCTGACTTTAACTCTGTTGGCTGGCACTTGGGGCATACATATTGCCATTTGAATCGGTAAATCCCTAAAAATACCTTTAAAGCCTGAGCAATATTGCTCAAGCATGATTTTATTAGCTATGGCTATGTGTTTCACTAATTAGAGTAAGGATTTGCCATCACAGGTAGCCTATTACGCCAAGCATAGGAAGGTTTAATGTCGATATCTAAAGCTGTTAACAGGAACGTTACTTCTCAAAACACCGTTGAAAAACGCTTGCAGATACAGCGTTTGGTAGGTGCAACTCAAATAGTTGCACCTAGTACTGGGAGTGATGTAGTGAAGGGATTAACTCAAACACCTAAATCTCTACCCCCCTGTTACTTTTATGATGACCGTGGTTCTGAGCTATTTGAGCAAATCTGTGATTTACCAGAATATTATCTCACACGCACAGAAACAACGATTTTACAGCAGTATGCTGGCGAAATTGCCAAGATAACTGGCGCTTGTGAATTAGTAGAACTTGGCAGTGGCAGTTCTACCAAAACCCGCATTTTACTAAATGCCTACCAGCAGCTAGACTATCCCCTGCACTACTTACCAATTGATGTGTGTGCAGGTATCTTGGAAAGTAGCGCCAAGCAGTTATTAACAGACTATCCCTTACTGCAAGTTTATGCTTTAGCAGGAACCTATGAATTAGCCCTTGCAAAACTCCTACCGACACAATTACCTAGCAGAATGATTTGTTTTATTGGTAGCAGTTTAGGTAATCTTACACCTAATGAGTGTGATGTATTCTTCTCTCAAATTATAGAAGCCCTACAAGTAGGTGAGTATTTCTTGTTGGGGATAGATTTACGAAAGCCGAAACAGATTTTGGAACCAGCTTATAACGACAGCCAGGGCGTGACGGCAGCATTTAACCTCAATATGCTGGAGCATTTAAATCAACGGTTTGAGGGTAATTTTGACACCACACAGTTTGAACACTGGGCATTTTACAATGAAAGTGAGCATCAAATAGAAATGCATTTACGCAGCCTGCGATCGCAAATTGTAGAATTACGCGCTCTTAACCTCAAGGTTAATTTTGCACTAGGTGAGACTATCCTCACCGAAATTTCCCGCAAATTTGACCTCAATACTATCAAGCAGCAACTCACAGCACAGGGTTTATTACCTCTCCAAGTGTGGACAGATCCAAATCAATGGTTTGGTTTATTGCTCTGTGAGCTGCAAGCATAAAGCAAATCAGAGTATGCCTCACATACATACTGGTTCTCAGTTGAGTCCAATATATATCTAACAAAAGCAGCCCCAACCCTACAAAGGTTGGCGAATAACACTTCCATTCCTCTCTCCTTTTAGGCTACCGTTTACACCAAGTCTCTGTTGACGCAATTTACCGTTTATCGAATAGCCCAAAGAAACCTCACCCTGTCCGTCAGAACAGGGTGAGGTTTTAAAGACTTTTAGATAATCAGATGACGACTTATGTGAACACCGCAGCCTTTTAGGAGAGAGGCTTTGAGTGAAGGCTTATATTACATACAAACGAGAACAGCTATAGATGATATTCATCCGTCCAACAAGAGAGAACAATTAAAAGCTCTCTCGTTTAAGCAGTATTTTCACTGAGTAGAATAGTATATTATACGCTGAGGAATATCTCTATCAGCCAAAACTAATCAACTAAATATTTAGTCCTTGATTATTGCTGCATCGAAGGTGTGGGAAAAATTCTGCTGAATATAGGAATCCGTGGCTTCGGCTTAGTTGCAGTTATATTGGCATTAGCACCAGAAGAGTTATTGGATGCCTCAGAGAGGATAGGTGGTTTGCTATTAGTAGAATTGGCAAAATCACTCAATTGGATAGCCGAAGGTGAATTTGAAGATAGGGAAGTAATATTATCAGTATTTTGGGTGTTGGATTTTACCGGAGTTTCAGCTTGAGATGGAGTAATAATGAAAGTCGAGCTTGTTCCTAATACCAGTATTAGCAGATTAAAAATATATTGTCGCATGGGGATTTGTCAAAAAAGCTTCAAGAAGGTGTATTTGTTCTCAAGTGAAAATAAAACCGTGATTTTCCAAGATAAATCCGCTGTTAAAGAAAGCATGATTACAGCGATTTTCAGATGAATAGACTAGTAGCCTATACTTCAGATTTGAACGCAGCTTAGTACATCGATTCACTCACAAAAAATGAACCCCTTCAGTTACCTTTTTTACAAGGTAAGGGAACGCTAAACTCTGCTCTCCTTTTAAGAGAGGTTTTTCTAGAATTATGGAATCGATATTATAAAGAGCCTACAAATAGATACACCTGGAATAATTGACTGTTTATTCATCAATTAATCCAGCACAACTATTAATAATTTAGTTGTATTTTATTGCTATTAAAATAGGAATTATACTGAACTTTTGGAAAAACACTATTTTCAGTAAATCAGCTAATAAATCGCATATTTAATGAACTACAACCAACAATATATAAAGTCTTAATAAAAGCTGAGTTTTATAAAAGTACGTGTATGCGTTCCGGTACGGATACTAATCTGTCTATATAGGAATCGTATTTGATTTTTGAAATTATCTACGTGGGCGGGGAGTGGGGAGTAGGGAGTAGGGAACAAGGAATTAGGCTTTTCGAGCTGTACCGAGCTTTTTTAGAAATCAAATATTAGTCCTATAGCAATCAGATTTGATTTTTGAAAAAACCTAAGTATATATAGGGTGGATTATGGATATTAGTCCTAACTTGCCAAAGCTTTTGGACGGTGCGTTATACCATTTCAGTTATTTAAACCACGACTGAGACGGGGAGTAGTGAGTTGGGAGTTGTGTAGTTCAATTACTTGATAACGCTGTACACTGAAGTAAGTAAAAAAGAGTGACAGGATGAGATTTTATCGTATTTACACCTCACCCATCACTCCTTATAACTTGCGTGTTAATAAGCTGTTACGCATTTTTAAATTACACCAGCTTACTGGTTGATCTATCCTCTAACTAAAGAGGCGGATAATTGTTAAGTTATTATGTGATTTCCTATACAAGTGCTTTTAACTTATTAATATCCATTAGTCTTACTCTTGCTTATGCCAGATAGTTATTTTATAGATTTGTGAAAATCGAAAAGCTCAGATTTCCGACTTCTTAGAAAAGTCGGGAATCTTCTTGCTCAAAAAAATGTATTCATAAGCACAAAGAAACTTAACTTAGACTATATATCTTTGGTTGTAGTGGCTTGATGCTTGTGATGGAAGTTGGGGAAAAGATTATCAGTTATTGTGAGTAATCATGGAAACAATTATTATTCGCACTAAATCATTCATTGGGAAAATGAGAAAGTGGGTTAAACAAGAATAGGAACTTCAAGTTGAGATCCAGGGTTTTCTAACTGGGCTGTTTTATCTAATTTCTCTTCTAGTCATAATTGTGACTGGCTTATAAGTTTAATCACAAATTAGCATAATCTGGGGTAAGCGGATTTAGCTGAGTTTACCAAATCTTCCCACTAAAGGTAGAAATAATACTTAGCAAAATGCTGTAAGCTTTTTTATAAAAAAGCATCTGAGTGCAAAACTTATCAATGGACACTCTCTAAATTCCCTAGATTCAATCTGCTTTAAGCATCTAGGTTAAATGCAATACATATCATTTACAAAACTATACCACCTATATGTAGTGTTAGGATTGGCAAGAGCAGAAATGGTTTTTGGCTCTAGTTTGACATCTCTAAACATTTACCAAGCAACAGCCCTCTCTGATGTTGAGTTGGTGTCAATTTACGCAGCAGAAATAGCAGATTCAC